>ENA-OWPN01001232-OWPN01001232.1-human-gut-metagenome-genome-assembly--contig:-NODE-1232-length-25126-cov-6.055403_pt1 | contig 25126 bp, 35 predicted proteins | sample MGYA00248266_ERZ651850 | MGnify/ENA primary metagenome ERZ651850 (study PRJEB26924, sample SAMEA4378296) | human gut metagenome | biome: human gut; feature: human-associated habitat; material: faeces... | reverse complement strand
AGGATCGACGACAGCCACGAACAACTACGGTTTGCTTAACAAAACGATCATTTAAGGAAGGAAAAATGAAAATAGAGTGCAATGAAAAGGAAGCAGAAATGCTTGATAATCTTTGCGAGATGTTAAATAAAGCTGGCTTATGTCCATGTCCTGAATCAGTTTGCAAGAATTGTGTGGCATTGGTAAATATGGAACGAGATGTAGTTATAATACGCGAGAGCAACGATCAATCACCGTACAAAGGAGGCACAAACATGGCATTTAACAAAAAGTATGAAGTATATGATCGTGGTGTCCTGCTGGGTCAGTACTATGCTGATGAGGTATCACAGCTTATCGGGATTCCACTGAGAAGAGTTTCGGCCTACGCGGCCAGCGGGGCCAGATTCTTAAGACGGTATACGATTGAGGCAGTGGACGATACTGAACCAGGGTGGGCCGAGGAGTGGGATCGGGTAAGGCTTGAGAAACTGGCCTGGTTAAGAGGAGGTGGAGCCGTTGGAGCAAAACAGTCCGGCTAAAGAACTGGAGAATTTCTTGAATTTCATAGACCAATGTGTCCAGGAATACAAGGCAGCTTATGAAAATGTGAATGAAGAGGACCGGCGTCTGCAAGATCTGGTTCATGCAATAGAATTTGCAGTGGATAAGTCTGAGCGGAACCGAGTAGCAACGAAGTTTCAGCAGAGTCGGAAATACCGCAGGCAGAATAAAGATATTGTCAAGCGAAATGAGCGGATCGTCAAGTTCTTTGAGGAACAGAAGAATCGAGATACGCTGAATCGGATGCGGCAGCTTCTGGGCCAGCAGAGGAAGGAAGAGGAGTACCTGGATGGGGAACGTGTGTACAAGCCGCGGGTAGGAAAGGGGTGAGGCCGTTGAATAAGGAGGTGCTGGAACAATATATAGATGCATGTGAATTAATCAAAGAGACAGAGGCAGATATTAGAAGAGTAAAAAAGCAACGCAAGACCATAGTGCAGGATAGAGTACGTGGGTCTATGAGTGAGTTCCCTTATGCAGCACAGAGTTTCAACATACATGGTATGGTATATGCCGCGGCAAGGGAGCCGGGAGAACTGGCAGCGTATGAGCAATTATTGGAGGAGCGGAAGGCCAAAGCGGAGGAAATCAAGGTACAGGTGGAGGCTTGGCTTAATACGATTCCCCAGAGAATGCAGAGGATTACAAGGTTCAAGTATTTTGAAGGGCTTTCATGGGGAGAAATAGCTATTAGGCTGGGAAGAAATTCGACGGCAGATGGAATAAAAATGGAGTATAGAAGATTTTTAGAAAATAATTAAAATTTGTTCTATTTGTTCTATATGTTCTGATTAGAAATGTTATAGTATAGACTGGAAGATCTGAAAACAGATTTCCTCCCCCCAATTGACTGCCTCCGGCTTTTACCGGTCGGCGGCTGAAGCGCCGGTATCCATGGATACGTCCGGCAACGCGCGTTAATAAGGTTGATACCACCTGACTTACTGCTAAGCTGCAGCGACAAAGGTATCCGTCTAACAGTTTGCCGAGTTTTATGTCCCCACGGACGAGGGATTAAAACCGGCTCGTCAGGACAGAGCCTCACGGAGAAGGCGCGTAGGAAGAGCTTGCCGAAGTAGACTGGGTTCGACTCCCAGTGTCCTGAATTTTCTCCTTTTGAAGAGTCCTTGCAGAGATGTGAGGGCTTTTCTTTTACCCAAAAACGAAACGAATGAGAGGTGGTGGTGATGGCAAGGCCGAGAAGCCCGAACAGGGACAAAGCCTGTGAATTATGGCTGAAAAGTGGAAAGAAACGTCAGCTTAAAGATATAGCAGCGGAACTGGGAGTATCAGAGGAGCAGATCCGGAAATGGAAGAATCAGGACCAATGGGATAAAGTAACGTTACCTAATGCGAAAAGTAACGTTACCAATCATAGAAATAAAGGTGGACAGCCAGGAAATAGGAACGCTGTCGGCCATGGCGGCACCGGACCGCCGGGAAATAAGAATGCAGTCACTACGGGAGAGTTTGAAACTCTCTTTTTTGATACCCTGGAAGACGATGAGAGGCTGCTGATCGGCATGATCCAGCCAGATAAAGAGAAACTACTTTTTCAAGAGATCCAGCTCCTGACAGTCCGGGAGCGCCGGATGCTGAAACGAATTGAAGATTTGCGGGACTGCGATTTCACGACAGTTAAAAAGAAAAAGGGAACAGAAAAAGATAAATGGACAGATTTAAAAGAGGATCAGGCAGTCCTGGGGCAGATCCAGTCCATTGAAGATGCATTGACCCGTGTCCAGGGCCGAAAGCAACGAGCAATTGAGTCCCTACATAAATTCGGTTTTGATGATGCACGCCTGGAAATTGAACTTATGAAGGTGGAGCTGGCAACTCTGAAAATTGGAGGCCAGGAAGCAGGGCAGGAAGATGATGGGTTCCTGGCAGCACTGAATACAGAAGCCGAAAGTCTTTGGGAGGCAGGAGCCGATGACAATTAAAGAGCATATTGCCAGTATGAAGGAGAAACTGGCTCGGCTGAAAGAAAAGCGGGGAATTCTCACAAAAGTACAGACTTTCAAGTTCCAGCCATTTTCACAGAGACAGAAACAGATTCTTACCTGGTGGCTGCCCGAAAGCCCGGTGAAGGATTATGATGGCATTATTGCCGATGGTGCTATCCGATCAGGTAAAACCATCTGTATGTCTCTGTCATTTGTCTTCTGGGCGATGAGCACATATAACGGTCAGAACTTTGCCATGTGCGGCAAGACCATTGGCTCCTTCCGGCGTAACGTTCTCTTTTGGCTGAAACTGATGCTAAAAAGTCGTGGATATCGGGTATCAGATCATCGGGCAGATAATCTGATGGAAATCAGCCGCGGCCAGATAACGAACTACTTTTATATCTTTGGTGGCAAGGATGAGCGCAGCCAGGACTTGATTCAGGGTATCACACTGGCCGGCCTCTTCTGCGATGAGGTGGCACTGATGCCGGAGTCCTTTGTCAACCAGGCAACCGGCCGGTGCTCGGTTACTGGTTCGAAGTACTGGTTTAACTGCAATCCGGACGGCCCATATCACTGGTTCAAGGTCAACTGGATTGATAAGGCCATCGGTTATCTTGGTAAGAAAAAAGTGGCAAAAATTCGGGAAGACGCAGCTAAGACAGGGGCTGATCCGGCGCTCAAGAAACTGCTGTATGTCCATTTTACGATGGATGACAATCTGAGTTTATCGGAGGAGATTAAGGCCAGATACCGCAGTATGTATACCGGGGTATTCTTCAAGCGGTATATCATGGGCCTGTGGGCAATGGCCGAGGGCATTATCTATGATATGTTCGACCCTGCCCGAAATGCAACGGACACAGAAGCGCTGGCGGTGTCCTATAAGACAAAGACAGGACATGATTTCTGGACAGATGAGCGGTACGTCAGCTGCGATTACGGAACCCAGAACCCTACGGCCTTCTTGTTGTGGAATAAGGCTGCCGATAAGAAATGGTACTGCCGGCGGGAATATTACTACTCAGGCCGCGACAAGGGGAGGCAGAAGACGGATAAGGAGTTCTCCGATGACCTGACAGCCTGGCTTGACGGTATTGCAATTAAGGCAGTTATTCTGGATCCGGCAGCTGCCAGCTTTAAGGCTCAGCTGGAGAAGGACGGTTATAAAGTAAAAAAAGCAAAAAATGATGTTTTGGACGGAATCCGGTTCGTGGCCACGCTGCTGCTTCAGGGTTCCATTTTTATTGATTCCTCCTGTGACAACCTGATTAAGGAATTTGCTTCCTACATCTGGGATGCGAAAGCCGGGGAGCGCGGAGAGGATAAACCAGTAAAGGAACACGACCATGCATTAGATGCTCTGCGGTATTTCTGCATGAGCATAATTAAGAATCGAACAGGGATACGAATTATGAAATAGAGGTGAGAAAAATGGAAATGGAAGTTGTAAAAAAATTGATTAAGAAGTATACGGCGGGGCATGGTGCTTTTCTTGCCGAGGCCGATACTGCGGATCGGTATTACCGGAATCAGACGGATATCTTGCTGGAGCCGCTTAAGAAAAGAGAAGCAGAGCAAGGGGAGAACCCGCTGCGGAATGCAGATAACAGGATCCCCCTCAACTTCCACGGTCTCCTAGTCAATCAGAAGGCGTCCTATATGTTTACGGCACCACCTTTGTTCGATCTGGGTGATAAAGCATCTAATAAAGCATTGACGGCATTTCTGGGGGATAAGTATGCTAAGACTTGCAAGGATCTCTGTGTAGAGGCTTCCAACGCTTCTGTGGCATGGCTACACCTATGGAAGGACAAAGCGAGCGGGCAGTATAAGTATGCCATAGTGCCATCAGGACAGGTGATTCCAGTGTGGAGTAATAATCTGGAGAGAGAGCTTAAAGGAGCATTACGCTGCTATCACGATATCACAGACGACGGACAAGAACTGGACGTCTACGAATACTGGAATGATACGATCTGTCAGGCGTACGCAATTGAAGCTGGGGGCGTAATTGACACCGGGCTGATGCCGTACAATTCGTTTACACTGATCGACACGGCAGGAAACAGCAACCTGGTTAACGAGTTTAAGCATGATGTCGGTGAGGTTCCTTTCTTCCCATTCTTCAACAACAACATTGACACGGGCGATCTGGACAACATCAAGCCACTGATCGACGTGTACTGCAAGGTGTTCAGCGGTTTCGTCAATGACCTAGAAGATATTCAGGAAGTTATTTTTGTGCTTACCAACTATGGTGGCGACGATCTGGGCCAGTTCCTCCGGGAACTGAAGGACTACAAAGCAATTCAGATCGAGAATGAAGGCGGGGAGGACAAGTCGGGAGTTTCCACCCTAACGATTGAGCTGCCGGTGGAGGCCCGCAAGGAGCTGCTGGCTACGACCCGGAAATGTATTTTTGAACAGGGGCAGGGTATTGATCCGGACCCGCAGAATTTTGGTAACAGCTCCGGTGTGGCCCTGGGCTTTCTATATTCCCTGCTGGAACTTAAGTCGGGTTTGATGGAGACAGAGTTTAAGCTGGGCTTTGGCCGATTTATCCGTTGCGTGTGTCGGTTATTGAATATCAAGATCAAAGACGACACAATCGTTCAGACCTGGACTCGCACCAGTGTCAAGAATGATCTGGAGCTCTCCCAAATTGCCCAGCAGTCAAGGGGAGTGATCTCTGATGAGACTATCGTATCAAAACACCCGTGGGTCGAGGATCCGGAAAAAGAAATGGATATCCTCAATAAGCAGAAGGAAGCAGATGCAGAGGCCCAACGGGAAATATCCGATATGTTCCCGAAGGGTGAGGATCCGGAGGAAGGCGAGGGCGATGAATAATGGGATATTGGGAGAAGCGTCAGGAAGCCATGTACAAGGCCGGAGAAATGCAGGTCAACCAGTATTACGCAAAGCTGGAAAAGGCTTTTAACCAGACCCGCCGCGAGCTGCAGAAGACGATAGAAGCTTTCTACTTTGAATACGCGGAGGAGAATGGCCTTTCCTATGCGGCAGCGCAGCGGCAACTGTCAAAGGCCGAGATCGGCAACCTGCGGGACTTTATCGACCTGGCCATGGAAAATATCGGAAAGCACAATCAGACCGTCAACAACATGTCCATCAAGACCAGAATCACCCGGTACCAGGCATTGGAGGCGCAGGTGGACGCCATGCTACGGCAGCTATATGCAGTAGACTATCAGGCTGCCGCAGAACAGACTATGAAAGCGGTTTTCGAGGATACCTATTACCGTACCTGGTACAACATCGACCAGTACAAGGGATTCCACGCCGCATTCGCAAGAGTGGATCCACACGCAGTCGAGAAGCTGCTGGAATATCCTTTCAACGGCGCCAGCTTTTCAAGTCGGTTGTGGAAGCAGAAGGATCACTTGCAGACACAGCTGATGGAATCGCTAACAACTATGATGGTACAGGGAAAGAGTCCGCAGGCGCTTACAAATGATTTTGCGAAAAAGCTGAACGTCAAAAAGTTCGATGCTTACCGCCTTCTGCATACAGAAAGTTCTTTCTTGATGAGTGAGGCCACTCACGCAGGTTATAAGGAAGACGGAGTGGAGAAGTACCAGATTCTTGCTACGCTGGATAGTAAGACCTGCGATATCTGCGGGGACAAAGACGGCGAAGTCTACGAGGTCGGGAAAGAGATTACTGGCGAGAATATGCCGCCGTTCCACTGTTTCTGCCGTTGCACAGACGTACCTTATTATGTCGATGATGATCGGTCCGGGGAAATGCGCGTGGGACGTGATTTGGAGACAGGAGAGAATGTAGAGGTGCCGACCGGCATGACATATAAAGAGTGGAGGAAGCAATATGTACGAGATTAGATTGACGGGCGGAGAAGAAATAAAAATGCACTGCGAGAAGAGTGCTGACGAGATGCTTGAATGGATTAACATGATTTGCGAAGAGGGATTTGAATTTATGAGTTGCGACCAGCTGGATGGCAAAACGGTCATGATAAGAGTCAGTGAAATCCGAACAATTACCAAGTTATAAGCACGCAGGGTAAACCTGAGTGTTATTTTCGCCTTTTTTGGTATCTCAGGCGCAAAAGAGGGAGACATCACCGGGCACGACCGGGACAACAAGTGAAGATGAAAGGAGCAAGAAAATGAAGAAAGAGGATTTAGTAGCAAAAGGATTATCGGAGAAGCACGCACAGATCGCAGTCGATGCATGGAATGAGGCCGTGAAAGGCTTTGTGCCAAAGGACCGTTTCGACGAGGTAAGCGGTAAGCTGAAGGAAGCAAACTCGACGATCGAGACGCTTAAGAAGGACAACTCTGACAATGAGGAGCTTCAGAAGCAGGTCAATGAGTATAAGGAGAAGGTGACGGCCTTGGAGATTGCGTCAGCCAACACGGTGAAGGAATACGCCCTGAAGGATAAACTGAAAGAGGCCGGCGTGGTTGATGCTGATTACATTATCTACAAGCAGGGCGGGCTTGACAAGTTCACGTTTGACAAGGACGGGAAGCCGGTCGGAATCGACGATATTGTGAAGCCCCTGAAGGAGTCCTCTCCCCATCTGTTTAAGACGGAGCCGGGGGCAGACTATAGACCAGCCGGCGGCGGGACTCCTCCGGCTAAGAATCCATTTGCAAAAGACAGCTTTAACCTTACCGAACAGGGAAAGCTGCTGAAAGAAAATCCGGCTCAGGCACAGGTATTGGCTGCGGCAGCCGGAGTAACCATCAACGTATAAGAAAGGGAATAGGTGATTAAATGCCAGTAACAAAATTATCCGATGTCATTGTACCGGAACTGTTCACACCTTATGTCGTGAACCGGACCATGGAGTTATCCGCACTCTTCCAGAGCGGAATTATCACAAATAATGCAGAGTTTGACCGTCTGGCCAGTGAAGCGGCACCGATCCACCAGATGCCGTTTTTCGAGGATCTGAGCGGAGATTCTGAGGACATTATCGAGGATCAGGATCTGACTGCAAAGAAGATCACGTCTAACAAAGATGTATCTACGACAGTGCGCAGGGCTAATATGTGGGCTGCCACAGATTTATCGGCTGCGCTTGCAGGCAGCGACCCGATGGCAGCTATCGGTGACCTGGTAGCGGGATATTGGGCGAGAGAGTACCAGAAGATTCTGATCCAGGTGCTTTCCGGAGTGTTCGGCAGCTATCAGACTGCAACGGAGCCGGCAGAGACCAAAACACCGCTTGCAGACCATATCCTGGATATTTCTACGGCAGGTTCAGCGGCGGCCCAGAAGATCAGTGCCAGCGCTTTTATTGATGCTTTGCAGCTGCTCGGTGATGCCCAGGGACAGCTGACGGCTGTGGCCATGCACAGCGCCACAAAGGCTTTTCTGAAGAAAAATAACCTGATCGACACAGAACGGGATTCTACTGATGTTGAGTTTGATACCTACCAGGGACGCCGGGTAATTGTGGATGATGGCTGTCCGGTTGCAGATGGCGTATATACCACATATCTGTTTGGCCAGGGGGCAATTGCATTCGGAAATGGTTCTCCCGTCGGCTTTGTTGCTACTGAAGTAGATCGAGACAAGAAGAAGGGATCTGGTGTAGATTACCTGATTAACCGTAAGACGTTCATCATGCATGCACGTGGGATCAAATGGACTGACCTTGCCAGAGAGCATGTAGAGACTCCGACGAAGGCGGAACTGATGAATGCCATCAACTATGAAAGAGTCTATGAGCCGAAGCAGATCAGGATCGTTGCGTTTAAGCATAAGATCGGATAAGGAGGTCTGACACATGGCAGTTAAGACAGTACAGGCCGTAATTAACGGTGTTACAACCACACTGACCTATAACAGTACCTCGAAGAAATATGAGGCCACAATTACAGCGCCGGCCACGTCGTCTTATAACAATAACGACGGGCATTATTTTCCAGTGACGATTAAGGCCACGGACGAGGCCGGGAACGTGACCACAAAAAATGACACAGATGCCACACTCGGAAGCAGCCTGCAGCTCCGCGTAAAGGAGAAGACGGCCCCGGCTATTACAATCACATATCCGACGGCCAGCGCACTGATCATCAATAATAAGCCAGCGATCCGCTGGAAGGTTACGGATAACGACTCTGGCGTCAATCCAGATACGATCGGTATTACCATTGACAGTGGCAGCAAGGTTGCAGGCAGCGCCATTACAAAGACGGCCATCACTGGTGGATACGATTGTACTTATACACCTACGGCGGCCCTGGCTGACGGCAGCCATACCATTAAGGTTGACGCAGCTGACAACGATGGCAATGCCGCGACGCAGAAGAGCGTAACATTTAAGATTGATACCGTACCGCCGACTCTTAACGTGACGGCTCCGGTTAATGGTCTGATCACCAATAAGGCCGCCTGCACCGTAACAGGTACAACCAATGATATCACCTCAAGCCCGGTTACTGTGACAGTTAAACTTAACAGCGGCACAGCAGAGGCGGTTCCGGTTGGCGCAGATGGATCGTTCAGCAAGGCGTTGACACTGGCTGCCGGAAGCAACACAATCACGGTTGTGGCAACGGACAGCGCGGGCAAGTCTACGACGGTGGTCAGGACAGTAACTCTCGATACCGTGGCTCCGACGATCAGGGCCGTAACGCTCACGCCTAATCCGGTAGATGCCGGTAAGACTTATGTGATCAGCGTGGAGGTTACCGACTAAGGAGGCAATGCCATGGCAGTAGCACGTGTATTTGGCCTGGTAGATGGCATAGAAGTAATACTACAGAAAGTAGATGAGGACCGGTGGAGTGTGCCGGTCCCTTTTGATGCTGACGGAGAATATGTGGTAGAGGTGGTGGCCGAAGATGAAGCAGGAAACCAGACGTATCTTTCAAAGATGCTTTATACCGTAGATGCCGGAAATATCTGTATTCACGCGCTGCCGCTTCCAAAGTATACGTTTGAGCTCCTTCAGGCGCCATATCAAATGGAACCACAGTTTACAGAGTATCTGTTTACATGATTGATTCCAGAATGTCAGGAGGTGGCATTATGATACGTTTTATTTTGGGCGAAGACAGACATGTAAAGTATTTCGTCCATTCTGTCAAGTCAGAATACTTTGTTGTTAAAGATGCCACCTATGAACTGATATATAATGGCGAAGTAGAGGCATCAGGCGGCTGTGAAGTGACCCAGGAGGAAGATGGAAGCTTTGTAGACGTGAAAATTCAGCCAACGTACCGGAGCAATCTTTACATTTTGGAAATCACGTTGATGATTGCGGACGAGGTTATTAAGAACCGGGAGCAGATGGAGGTGGTCTGATGGCGGTGCGGATTGAAGCTGTGGAGTTAAGCCGGAATCCGGTTTCCGTCAAAGAGCGTCTTATTGTGAGCGTATCTGTCGTTACGCACGGATATCTGGGAAGGTCAACCAATGCTGAACTGACTTCCTATACAAATGGACAGTTAAGGCTGAGAGGAGAATCCGTTCCTACTTATGCACAGCTTCAGGAATACCGCCATTCAGCTCTTCACAGTATGACTCATCAGCAGATTGAATCCATGGAGGTGTAAAATGAATAGTAATGAGATGCTGCAGACAGTAAAGCAAAATCTGCGGCTGGGTACAGAAGACCATGATCTGATCATCTCGGATCTGATTCTGACAGTCTGCGATTACTGTAACCTGGATCCGGATTGCGTACCGGATATTCTGGAACCCTTTGTACGGAAAAAGGCGAGAGGAATAATCGAGTACGAGGCATCTGAAGGCAGCGGATATAATCCAGAGATTGCAAGTATCAAGGAAGGCGATGGAAGCATTACCTGGGCGCAGACGGAGGGAAATACGAAGGCAAGTATCTATGGCCTGTCTGAGAGCGATAAGGCAGGTCTGAGGAGGCACAGGAGGCTGAGAGGATATGCGAAACCCGTATGCAAGAATGTATGACGCTAAAATGGATGTGTACCGATGGACAGACGTTGAAATAGATGGTATCACAAAGCAGGTAAGAGCAGCCGTGGCAACTGGGCGTCCCTGTCGGTACAGTTCTTCGGGCCAGGTATCCACCGGCGCACCAAATCCGGCAATTGTGAACAGCCACAAGCTATTTTGTGGACTGACTGAGGATATTCGGGAAGGAGATCAGCTGCTGATCACTCTGCGAACCGGAAAGACCATTGAAGTTGATCTGGGGGAGTGCCACCCGTATACCTATCAGTGGCAGTGTGAAATAAAGAGAGATGATAATGCATGAGTAGTAGCAATTACCGTAGGAATAAGGCTGCTATTGACCAGTTCCGGAAAGAACTTATGGCGATGGTGGAGGATATCCAGCAGATTGATAAGAAGGTGCTTAACAAGGCTGTAAACGCCGGTGCGGCCTATGCGAAGCGGCGTACGCCTGTAGGAGATCACCCCAACCCAGTAACTTTCATTGTGAATAATGGCCCTGGCGTCAGAAAAGTTGTAAGTTTTAAAGTTAAGAATCCGGGAGTTGGCGGATTCTTGCGAAAAAGCTGGCATAAGCTTCCGACAAAGAAGACAAAAGCAGGCGTGGAGACGGAGCTGGTGAACACCGCAGAGTATTCCACATATTGGAATTACGGCCATCGCATCGTAACGAAAAAAGGCGGTCCAACAAAAGGTTTTGTAAAAGGTACGTTCGTGCTGGAAAAAACCAGGGGATACATCGAGAAGCAGCTGGTGAAGGAGTTCGAGAAAGAAGTAAAGGCGGTGCAGAGCAAGCATGATTGAAAAACTATATAAGAATATCACGGCTGGATTGAAGGCAGTCAGGCCGTGCAAGGTGTACGTTGAAGATGTGCCGCAGAACTTTGCACAGCCGTCTTTCCTGGTTACCTTCTATGAACAGGAGCCTTCCAGAGGTATTAATGGACGACTTAAGAATTCAGTCAGGGTAGACGTATCATACTTTCCGGCGACTGACAGAGAACCTTATGAGGAATGTTGGCTTGTTGGTCAGGATTTGAGCCGGGAATTTATAGTGGCAGATTTCAAAATCAGAAATAGAAACTTAAAGATTGTGGATAGTGTCCTGCATTTCCTTTTCGACGTTGACTACCGGGAATATCAGGAAAACAACAGCACAGCAATGCAGACAATATCACAAAACACAGACATAAAGGAGGAGTAAGCCATGGCAGGAACATGGGAATCCCAGAATAAGGTACTGCCCGGAGCCTATATCAATATCCGGACGAATGAACCGCTGTCTATTACACCGGGGGACCGCGGAACCGTTGTTATCCTGCAGGAAATGAGTGTGGGTACTGACGGCGCTATGTATACAATTACAGCAACGGAGGCGGCATGGCCAGACGGAGCTACGGCCTCGGATAAGAAGCTGGCTGCGGAAGCACTGAAGAAGGCAAAAACCGTATTGGTATATAAACTCAAAGCAAGTCACAAAGCGGCTGACGTCACTGCGGCCCTTGCAGCCCTTAAAACCGTGCAGTTCAATACTCTCTGCTATCCCTATGAAGGAGAGGGCGAGGAGGTCAACAAAACAGCGATTGCGACATGGATCAAGGCCATGAGGGACGATGAGGGGGTGAAGTGTCAGGCGGTGCTCGCGAACCATGTGGCAGACAGCGAGGGGATCATCAATGTTGTTCAGGGCATCATCATGCCAGGAAATCAGGAACTGACGGCTGCAGAGGTAACTGCATGGGTGGCAGGAGCCACAGCCGGTGCCAGTATCACTACGTCAAACACTGGTATGGTTTATGCGGGGGCCATCGACGTTAAACCCCGAATGACAAAATCAGAGATGGAGGCGGCTGTAACTGCGGGTAAGTTTATTTTTAAAGTAGACACAGCCCAGAATGTATCTGTAGTATATGATATCAACTCCCTTACAACGGTTACGGTAGACAAAGGAAAGATGTTCACGAAGAACAGAGTGATTCGGACCGTTGACAATATCGCCAACGATATCACGAAGATCTTTGAAGCGAATTATGTCGGGAAGGTCAATAATAATGATGAAGGCAGATCCCTTCTGAAGGCGTCTCTGGTGGACTACTTTACTACACTTCAGACAATGGGGGCGGTTCAGAATTTTGTGACTGACGACATTACGGTCGCGAAGGGAAAGGATTCGGATGCTGTGGTGGTCGAAGCAGCGGTACAACCGGTTGACAGCGTAGAGAAGATATATATCACAGTTAATCTGTCGTAAGGAGGATATGACATGGGAAATTATACGAAGCTTACTGACCTGGTAACAGGAAGCGAAGGCAGTGCCTTTATCACAATCGATGGCCAGAACCGTTATTTCTTCGAGATCTCGAAGGTAGATGCAAGTATTGAGTTTAAGGTGATTGCAAAGCGGCTCCTGGGGCATCGTATGACACAGCATAAGGTTGTAGGTGCAGAGGGAAAAGGAACGCTGACTATGTACAACGTAAGCCCCGCCGCGCTTGCTGTTTATCAGCAGTATATCAAAGAGGGCAAGGTTCCGCAGATCAGTATCCAGACGACGAATGAGGATCCTGCATCTACTGTGGGACGCCGGGTGGTGGTTATGAGGAACTGTATTCTGGCAAAGGCTCCGGTGGCATATCTGGACGACTCCAGCGAAGATCTGAACACCGTAGATACGGATTTTACATTTGATGATGTGGATGAGTTAGAAAGCTATGCGTTCCCGGAAAATATGAGATAAGTATTGTGTTATCCTTCCTTTGATAATATAATAAATTTAATTATTGAAAGGTGGGAGATTCATGGGACTATTCGGGGCTAAAGAAAAATGTAGCATATGCGGAGTTAATGATGGAAGTATAAAACTACAGGACGGTTGTATATGCAAGACTTGTCAAGGCAAATGCGGTGAGTTTTTAATAACGCTAGGCTGGAAAAACATTCCTGTCCAAAGAGTAAAAAAAGCTATAGTGGCAAAGGTGGATAATGATAATCTCGCGAGAATATTTAATCCAGATAAAAAGCTCGAAAAGTATATTGAGATAGATACAGTTAACCGTCTTTGGAAGATTCCGGCTTACAGGGTTATCTTCCGTTTTGAAGATTTGATTGAATATACCTTAATAGAAAATGGTGCAAATATAACCTCTGGAGGTTTGGGGAGGGCGGTTGCAGGCGGTGTGCTTTTTGGAGGAATAGGGGCAGTTGTTGGCGGAATCACAGGACCTAAAAAAGAAAGAAAAGAAATTAAAGAGCTTCGCATTAAGATCATTACGAGAAATTCAGTGTATCAAGAAGTGTATATAAACTTCCTTACTACTGGCTCTATTAAGTCGGATTCCATGATGTATAATATTTACAACGGACACATACAAAGCGTTCTTACCGAGTTTGCGTTAATGGGAGACAGTAACGTACAAGCTCAAGACCAAACCTCTGGAGCTGACGAAATATTGAAATACAAGAATTTGCTCGATGCTGGAATTATAACATCGGAAGAGTTTGAAGCGAAAAAGAAACAAATACTTAATCTTTAAAAATAGGCACCTTGAGAAATCAGGGTGCTCTTTTATTGCCCTAAATATAGAAAGTGAGGAAATAGTATGAGTAGTTTAAATGCATTTTTACACCCAGAACAGACAGAAAATCGAGAAGTATTTGTGTCTGATAGATTTAAGGAAAACGGCAAGCCGGTCCCGTTCGTTATCCGCCCCATTACTCAGCAGGAGAATGAGGGACTGATTAAGAAGTATACGAAAAGAGATAAAAAAGGAAACGAAACTTTTGATCGGGTAGCTTATAACCAGGAACTTACAGCAGCAGCAGTAGCGGAACCAGACCTTGAAAATACGGAATTGCAGAGCGCATATGGCGTATTGGGAGCATCAAAACTGTTGGCAAAAATGCTTTATGTCGGTGAATACGGTGCGCTTTTAGAAGCGGTGTACGATATTTCTGGATTGGATAAGGATATCAACGAAGATATTGACGAGGCAAAAAACTGATAAAGCAGGGTGATGTTGAGTTGACTTATGCTCACTTCGCCCTGCAGAAACTCCGCTTACTCCCATCTGCTCTGGAATCTATGAGCCAGCGGGAGCGTGCTTTCATATATGCAAGCATTGACCTTCGGATAGAGGAAGAGAAGAGGCTTGCCAATCAGATGAAATAGGAGGTATGTCATGCCTACATTAAGTGCGATGTTCCGGCTTATGGACGGATACAGCACAACTATAAACAAATTCATCGGAAAAGTAGACGCTGCTTCCACAAAAACACTGGGGGCAAGCAAAAATACGGATAAACTGAATGACTCCATGGACCGTACTGGTCGTGTTGCAGGAGCAGCAAGTTCCGGGATCGCTAAATTTGTTGGAACAATAGCCAGTCTTGCAGCGGTGAAGAAGATTGTGGATCTTACTGACAGCTACACCAATACCAACGCCAGGCTGGCTATGATCACAGGAAGCCTTGAAGAACAGAAGGCACTTCAAGACGATATTTTCGCCGCAGCTAACCGTGCAAGAGGACAGTATGATGATATGGCTAACGCTGTAGCAAAAATGAAGATGCTGGCGGGCGATGCTTTCGGAAGCAATCAGGAAGCCATTGGCTTTACAGAACTGCTTCAGAAATCATTGAAAGTATCTGGCGCCGGTACTTCGGAACAACAGTCTGCTTTTCTACAGTTGACGCAGGCCATGGCGTCTGGAAAACTGCAAGGGGACGAATTCCGATCCATCATGGAAAATGCACCGATGGTGGCTAATGCGATCGCAAAGTATCTTGACGTATCAAAAGGTGAATTGAAAGAATTATCATCGGATGGGGCAATTACGGCGGAAATTATTAAAAACGCTATGTTTGATTCTGCTGATGATATCAATAAAAAGTTTGAGACGATGCCGCAGACCTTCGGAGATGTGTGGAATAGAATAAAAAATGCGGGAACGCAGGCTTTTGGCGGGGTATTTGAAAAAATTAACAGTATACTCAATTCTGATGCAGGTCAACAGGCTATAAACAATTTTATTGGGGCAATTTATTGGGCGGGGGACGCAATGAACGAGTTTATTAATTTTTGCGTTACTGCATGGCCGATGGTATCGCCGTTTATCTGGGCGGCTGTTGCCGCGGTAGGGGCTTATGCGCTTGTTTTGGGCATATCCAATGGACTGGCATTAATATCGGCGGTACGTACAGGAGCACAGGCGGTATCAATAGGAATTCTTGCTCTGGCAATGTGGGCATCATCAGGAGCCACATGGGCTGAGGTTACTGCCCAACTTGGGCTGAATTCAGCTCTGTATGCCTGCCCAATTGTTTGGATTGTTGGGCTGATACTGGTATTGATTGCAGTATTTTATGCGGCAGTTGCGGCAGTGAATCATTTTTCAGGATCAACGATATCGGCAACAGGTATTATCGGTGCAGTAATAGGAGGCTGGGCGGCAGCTGTAATCAACTACTTTATTATGATGTATAACATTATCGCCGAAGTGGTTAATTTCTTTGCTAATGTGTGGAATGATCCAATAGCCGCTGTAAAAATTTTGTTCTATGATCTGGCTTCCACTGTCATCGGATATGTCGCTGAAATGGCCCGATCGATAGAAACTATCATCAATAGAATCCCAGGCGTGAATGTGCAGATCTCTGCAGGATTAGACAATTTTAAGGCAGGACTTGAAAAAGCGGCTTCGGAAGCGAAAGATGCAGCTGGTTGGAAAGAAATTGTTCAGAAAAAAGATTTCTTGAACGGCGCTGATTTTGCTAATAGAGGCTATGATATTGGTGCGGGTCTAGCTGACAGTATATCTAACCCGTTTGCTGGATTTGCTCCTAAAGATAAAGAGGGAATTGATTACAGCCAGTTTGCGACAGATGGAAGTCCTGCAACTGTGAAGGGTAAAGGAAAGAATGGTGCAGTAAAGGTTGAAAACGAAGAGGATATCGGATGGATGCGAAAGCTTGCAGAGCGCGATTATATTGCCCGCATCTCCCAAAATACGCTTGCGCCAAATATCAAGGTGGAATTCAGCGGCCCGATCACCAAAGAGGCAGATACCGACAACATCATGAGTCATGTATCTGAACAGCTCAAAGAAATGATTGCAACTGCTCCAGAGGGGGTGCCGGCTTAATGTCATACTCGGTATATTTCAAATATGGCAGCAAGAAATATAAGCTTCCGGTCAATCCGGAGGAGATTAAGAGATCAAGAGAACTTAATATCGAAACGTATCAGGTGTTGGAGGAAGGGCAGGTTTCTATCCCTTCCTACTGTGCGTTGGAGGAGTTCAGCTTTGAGGCTGAATTTCCCAGTCAGGACGTTAATTACATGGAGCCGGGCACAGAGGCTGAAGCAGACTATTACGAGAAGATGTTCCGGAAGGCTCAGAAGAATAAGAAGCCGATCCGGTTCATTGCATCGAATGATATTTCAGATGATATCAGCGTCAAGGTGCTGGTAAAGAGTGTAGATATAGTGGAAAAAGCAGGAGAAGAAGGGGATAAGTACATATCATTGACACTCATGGAGTATAAAGGGGCCGGAAAAAGGTATGTAGCTATCCAGACTCCTGATGCTACGGTAAAACAGGAGGAAACGCCCCTTGCTGAGAATCCTGCGGTAACTGCAAATAAAACACACACAGTGCAGTCAGGAGATACGCTGTGGGGGATAGCTAAGAAGTATTATGGGAATGGCAGCCAGTATCAAAAAATTGTGTCAGCAAATCCCAGCATCAAGAATCCAAACCTGATCTATCCGGGCCAGGTATTCACTATCCCATCATAGGAGGTGTATATGGAAGTATTAGTCGAAACAGGAGGATATATTTACGATATATCGGGCATGTGTACAGAGATATCGTGGTCCGATGCGCTGAATGATGGATCCAGCAGCATGGACATCTCGTATATCAATGATGGTCTAATATTACAAAACGGAGATGTCGTTCGCCTGACTGATAACGATCAGGCCGATGGCATCTTTTTTGGAACTGTTTTTAAGGTATCCGGTGACGAATCCGAGATTATTAAGGTAAAGGCTTACGATCAGCTGCGGTATGCTAAAGCGAAGGAAATTATTGTGCTGGAAAATGGGACGCTGAAGAACCTGGTACAGAATATGTGCACCTTTCTGTCCTTAAAGCCGGGCACTATGGAGGAAACTGGGTATGTATTGCCGACTATAGCTGATTCCGACAAGACATGGTTGGACGAGATAGCGCAGGCCATCTCCGATACGCTAATCGCAACGCAGGAGATGTACTGCGTCCGTGATGAGTATGGATCCATATGCCTCTGGAATATGCGGAACCTACAGCTTCCTCTTGTACTGGGAGACCGGAGCTTGTGCACCGGTTACAGCTGGGAGAAATCTATTGATGATGATTTTTACAACCGGATCAAGGTAGGCTGGAAAGATGAAAATAGCAAGAAAATGGACGTGGGTGCCGCTGCTGATCAGGAATCCATAAACCGGTATGGCCTTCTCCAATATTTCGAAACATCAGCTTCCGGGATTGATAATGCGGCAAAAGCACAGGAGCGGGCGAACAATCTGCTTAAACTGTATAACCGTGAGAAAGAAACATTGAAACTGGAATGCCTGGGAGATCTCCGGGTGCGTGCCGGAAACAGCATCTACGGGAGCATAGAGGACATTGAACTTAATCGCAGGCTTATCGTAAAGAAAGTAACACACGATTTTCTGCCGGTTCATACGATGAAAGTTGAGGTGATGACTGGTGAATGACAGGAATGGAGCGAATGAACTGTTTAACGTTATAAAAACGATAGTAAACAATTACCTGAATAATCGGAAGGTTGCTGCGGTAGTAATCGGGGAGTACAAAGGGAATGCCGTTATGGTTGGAAACCTTCCGATCCCTATGAGCATGATAACCGGGAATATGGTATCGAAGATAGTTGCCGGTGATAAAGTTAGGCTTCTCCGCAACGACGGCGGCCGGGAGTATTATATTCTGGAGATCATTGGGAAGCCATACCAGACAGGAGGATAACATGGAACTTACAACCAGCATGGTGCTCCGGGAACAGACTTTTGAAGGAAAGACTTATAAAGTATTGCCCTGTAAGATAGAAGGGTATGTGAACGATCTGGAAGCATTAAAGCAGGCAATCTATAAGGTGTTGGCTACAGAACAGTTCGAATATCCCGTATACAGTTTTAATTATGGAATCGCCTGGAAAGAACTAATCGGGGAGGAACAGCCTTATGTGCGCGCAGAAATGAAGAGAATGATACAGGAAGCACTGTTACATGATGACAGGATACGAGAGGTTGATGGATTCAGCTTTTCTTTTACTGGGGACACGTGCCAGTGCTCTTTTAATGTCTTCAGTATTTATGGAGATATCGAAATAGAAATGGAGGTGCCTGTATGACATATGAGGAGCTGTTACACGCCATGCTGGACAGAGTACCGAGCAACGTGGATAAGAGGGAAGGAAGCATCATATATGACGCTCTGGCGCCGTGTGCGTACTTTCTGGCACAGCAGAATTTCCAATTGGAAAACTATCTGGATCTGATCTTTCCGGATACCGCAGTCGGCGAGTATCTTGACAGGGCAGTAGCTGCATTTGGTGTGACGAGAAAACCAGCCAGCGCTGCAGTACGAAAGCTGATAACAAAAGGAGCAGTTCCGATCGGCAGCCGCTGGGGGCTGAACTCCCTGGTCTATACTGTCACAAGGGAACTGGCGTCTGGTACGGAGTACGAGGCTCAGTGCGAAACTTCGGGTGACATCGGAAACCAGTATTCAGGATCCGTGCAGCCGATCTCAAATATAACGGGAGTGACCGCTGAACTGACTGATATTATAACAGCAGGAGCCGACGAGGAAACGGATGGAGCCCTGCGGGAGAGATTCCTGCAGAAAGTGCGGCTTCCAGCTACGTCAGGAAACGCATACCACTATAAGTTGTGGGCTTTAGATGTGCCGGGTGTCGGAGATGCCAGGGTATTTCCACTGGACAGTGGCCCTGGTACCGTGACGGTCCTGATCGTGGACAGTGATAAGAATATAGACACATCCCTTGAACGCGCAGTATCGGCTTATATGGAAACGGTCCGCCCCATCGGAGCAAATGTCACGATCGACAGCCCGTCTTCCATGGCTGTCAACGTCGTGGCTGATGTTACCCTGGACGGCAGCAAGGCCAAAGATGATGTGCTGCGGGCATTTAAGGCAGCCCTGGAAATATACCTGAAAGGACTGGTATTTACGGACTATCGTGTCAGTTATGCCCGGATCGGAAGCCTGCTCCTGGCCACGGAAGGGGTGCAGGATTATGATAACTTAAAATTGAATGGCGCCATGGCAAATGTGATTATTACTGATAAAGCTATTCCGGTTATAGGAACTGTAGATTTTTCGGAGGTGAGGATCTATGGAATTAATTAAACTGCTTCCGGACTATTATGAAAACAATGAGACGATGAAAACGCTGCAAAGTATTCTGTCAGAACAGACAAATGGTCTTGACACAGAAATGTATAAGACCATCGATAACTGTTTTGCGGGATCTGCCTCGGATGCACTCACGCGGTATGAACACTTACTTGGCTTGATCCCTGATGCAGCTAAATCTGATCGGTATCGCCGGGAACGCATTAAGGCGAAGATATCCGGGGCTGGAACAACCACAGCTTCGCTGATCCAGAACATAGCAGAAAGCTTCACAAGCGCGGCTGTTGATATCGTGGAGAATTTTCCTTCGTATACAATTACTGTCCGTTTCACGGGTACATCAGGCATACCTGGGAATATGTCAGATATCAAACAGACGATAGAAGAGGCAGTGCCGGCTCATTTGAAGGTACTGTACGAGTATATTTTTAATACCTATGGAGCAGTTGGAACTTTTAGCCATGCAGAGTTGGCGGCATATACCCACGAAAGGATTCGTGGCGGTCATCTTAAAAATAGAATTCAGGAACTGCAGGCTTACCAGTACGAGGAATTATCACAGCTGACACACAATGAATTATCGAAAGGAGCATTACCAAATGGCAACTAATACGACGAATTACAATTTTAAGAAACCGGATGAGAGTGATTTCTACAGTATTCAGGATCAAAATGGGAACTGGGATAAGGCGGATGCTGCATTGAAAGACGTGGACACACCGACTTTTGAGGATTACTCTGGAAGTATGACGGTTCCTGATGCTGCTACAGCAATCAATAGCATTAGAAGTAAAGGGAAGCTGTCCACAATATTAAGTAACATGAAAGCAGCGTTTAAGGGCGCATGTCTGATCGGGCAGATCGTAAACAACTGCGTGACCAATAATGCGAAATTACCACTTTCAGCAGCCCAGGGCAAGGCTTTGATGGACCTTTACACTCAGTTAAATAGTGATTTAGCTATGGTTGGAAATGTTAATGGTATGGAATTTGGAACCGACGGCGAAAAAAGATATTTTGTTTTTAAACACAGCGATGGATCAAAATCATCACTGGAGTTTTACAACAACGGCATTAATCTGGTAAGATATAATCCCCAAACAGCGCAATGGGAAATTATTTGGTCAATACCAGTAACAGTAAAATGATCATTCGAAGGAAAATATATTGACTTCGGCCCAACCGCTCTGTCCACTACTGAATCCAACAACGACCAAATCATTTTGTATGGCGACTGATACTTCAGACCAAAATATGCCGTCCGACATGCTGTATATTACCGGTATGCAATTTCCGCCAGATAAGCCGACCTGAGTTACATTATACGTGCCCACTCCATTGGTTATAGCAACACGCACGCGGGTGATAGTCCTTCTTTGGTTGCTTAAATCAGTTTTTAAGGCCGGTTGCGAGAACTCTTGCCAGGTAGAACCACCATCTACTGATCTATAAATAATAAATTCTGACGTGTTATTAATTTGCGCACGGTAGATGGTTTTTCCGTCAGAGCTACGTGCTAACATAGCAGTGCTATAAGGTGTGTCAAAAATAAAATTCTGCCTTAAATCACTATTTTACTTAGTAACGAACATGATCGGTGGACGATATAAGGCCCTACCCTTTACAATGATCAGTGAAGGAGGGCTTTTTTATATGGTAGAGAAGATACTCGAAAATGTAGTCAATGAGATGGCACCGCATCTCAGCCAGGACCAGCTGGAGCACTTAAGTAATGTGTTGTATGTTAATTTCCATGGCCTTGAGGTAGCGGAGCAATGCACAGAGCTGGCAGCTACGGGCGAAGACGGTGACGAGGCAAAGATTCGGATGTTTGTGGCGAGTAAAAAGGCGGTAAACCGGCAGAACAATACGCTTAAGCAATACACCCGGGAGATCTGCAATATGCTGGATTTCCTGGGGAAACGCCTGGAGGATATTACCGGTATGGACCTGCGGTATTATTATGGTGTGATGAGGGAGCGCCGTGGCATTAAGATGTCTACGATGCAGACACGGCTCCATTACCTGTCCAGCTTCTGGGACTTTATGATCACAGAAGATATGGTGAGTAGCAATCCGGTAAAAAAGGTAGGGCTTTTAAAGATCGAAAAGACGATCAAAAAGCCGTTCTCGGCGGCAGAGATGGAAGCGCTGCGGACCAGCTGCAGTGAGCTGCGGGACCGGGCGCTGGTAGAATTTCTATATAGTACCGGCGTCAGGGTTTCGGAACTGGTATCGCTTAATGTGGGAGACATCGAGATGGGAAAGCAAGAACTGATTGTTTATGGTAAGGGAAGCAAGGAGAGAAAAACATATTTGACTGATGGAGCTAAGTTTTATTTGCGTCGTTATCTGCGGACGCGCTGTGAGAATGAAGGAATGACCATGGAGGAGTTACAGAGCCGGCCGCTCTTTGCTACACTGGATCGGCCTCATGGCCGTCTGACGGTAGCCGGAGTGCAGTACATGCTTCGGCAGCTGGGCCGCAGATCAGGAGTAGAGGGGGTGCACCCTCACCGATTCCGTCGGACAATCGCGACAGACCTTCTCAGCCGCGGAATGCCGATCGAACAGGTCAAGGAGTTCTTGGGACACGAGAAGCTGGACACGACAATGATCTACTGTACGGTTAAGAACGAGAGTGTCCAGGCATCGCACCGGAAATATGCATAATCCATAGTGACTGAGGTCGATTTTAAGCGGGCTTTTGAGGTCGCTTTATTAAGTTTACCATTATAGTGGTTTGTAGCCGGGAAACAGGGGATATGGAGGTGAGAGGACAGACTAAATGATATAGTGATTTAACGGCAATGGTTATTGGTAACAAAAAAATTATGTGGAACACATATTGCGTTGTAACCACAGACACAAATGGAAATTGTAATGTACCATTTGGTTATACCTTTGCAGATACCGATATCTGCGTAATACCTATGGTAGCGTATTCATACGATCAATGTTCAGCCAGCGTGCGTGGAATTAATACTACCGGATTTTCAGTATCTGTAAATGTAGCCGGGCAACATTGGACGAATAAGGAGATCACACTAATCTGGATCGCCATTGGCAACAAATAATCATTTTACCGTTACTGGTATTGACCATATAATTTCCCATTGTGCTGTTTTGGGATCATACCTTACCAGATTGACACCATTATTATAAAATTCCAGAGACGATTTTGATCCATCGTTATGTTTAAAAACAAAATATCTTTTTTCGTTTTCGGTTCCAAACTCCATGCCGTCAACGTTTCCGATAAGAGCTAAATCACTATATCATTTAGTCAACACCATAAAAATGGAAAATTCAGGCCCACATTGGGCCTTTTTATATACAAAAAATCAAGAAAGGAAGTAATAAATTATGGAAAAAATCAGAATTGGAAATCAGGAGACTCTTTTTGAGATCGAATCGATCCGTCCGGTATCGGAAAATGTCATGCAGCTTGTATTTCCTGATACCGTGCCATCTGTATGGGGGGATATCACCATCTACACGGACGATGGCACGGAAGCAACTACTTTGACAGGTTATGACACAGTGTATCGTGATGAGGGCCAGACTGTGTATCTGTCTAACGATGGAAGCGTCTATACAGCGCCTGAGACGCCAGAGGGGCCGGGAGAACCGCCGGAGCCATATATTCCAACACTGGAGGAGCTGCAGGCCGCAAAACGCCGGGAGATATCCGAAGCTTGTCAGCAGATCATCTATCAGGGCATTAATGTTCCGTTATCAGACGGCACAAGCGATCATTTCGCGTTGACGATCGAGGACCAGCTGAATCTCTTCGGCAAACAGATCCAGGTAACCTCTGGTGCTGCTCAAATTGAGTATCATGCAGACGGCCAGCCGTGCCGTTTTTACAGCGCGGAAGATATGCAGGCTATCATTACTGCAGCCATGTGGCACGTAAGTTACCATACGACCTACTGTAACGCGATTAATATGTGGATCTCCGGCTGTCAGACTGTGGAAGAGGTCCAGGCCATTTTTTACGGTGCAGATGTCCCGCCGGCATACCAGTCAGAGGTGCTGCAGTCATACTTGACGCAGATCGCTGCAATTGCGGGAGGTAATGCAGATGGCGCTGATCCTGCGTAAGTACCTGGTGTTGATGGCTACCGGCGGTCTGTTGTATGTGGCTCTGGAGCTTGTCTGGCGTGGTCGGAGCCACTGGACCATGTTTCTTCTGGGTGGGACTTGCTTTATCTGCCTGGGGCTGATCAATGAGATCCTGCCATGGAGCATGGCGCTGTGGAAGCAGATCCTGATCGGCATGGCCACCATAACCGTTCTGGAGTTCCTGACCGGCTGCATAGTCAACCTGTGGTTGGGCTGGAATATCTGGGATTACAGCGGGCTGTCTGGTAATATACTCGGCCAGATCTGCCCGCAGTATTGCCTTCTGTGGCTGCCGGTAAGCTTGGCTGGAATCGTCCTGGACGACTGGCTGCGGTACTGGTGGTGGGGTGAGGAGAGGCCGCGATATAAATTATTTTGAAAGGACGGTGCCATATGTGATTGAAACGGAGTTCATTGAGCGTTTGACAAAAGTCGAAGAGCGATCAAAGAGTAATACTCACCAGATAGATGATCTGAAGCCGGTTATCAATGAGATCCATACAATGTCTAAGACTATGGTGGAGTTGATTGGTGAGGTGAAATATACAAATGAGAATGTGTCAGAATTAAAAGACAAAGTAGAAATTTTGGAAAAAGAACCGGCAAAGCAATGGTCGAATACTAAAAAAACATTTTTTACATCAATTACCAGCTCCATCGGAACAGGGGTGGCGGCTGGTATTTTGTATTTATTAAGTAGAGGAGGATTTTGATATGAGTGAGAAAACAAAGAGATGGATTAAGGCCGCAGGAATTAGGGCAGTCAAGACCATGGCGCAGACCGCAGTCGCAACGATCGGCACAGCTGCTGTGCTTGGTGATGTAAATGTCCCTATGGTAATCAGTGCGTCGGTACTGGCCGGGGTGCTGTCGTTGCTTACCTCGGTAGCAGGATTGCCGGAATTGGACAGTGGAGCCGCTTAAGGAGGTGATCCGCTTATCTCCCGGCCGGCAGGGTGAGCGCTGGAGCTGTTGCTAGATCGCAACGGTTGCAATATCACAACTTTTTAGGGCCTGGGATTCTGGGCCCTTTTCTTTAAGGAGGATTTATGATACCTATTACGAAACAGATCAAGCAGATCAATTGCTATGCAAGTCAGAATCACCCAAAGTACATCGTAATCCATGAGA
>ENA-OWPN01001229-OWPN01001229.1-human-gut-metagenome-genome-assembly--contig:-NODE-1229-length-25169-cov-46.295851_pt1 | contig 25169 bp, 15 predicted proteins | sample MGYA00248266_ERZ651850 | MGnify/ENA primary metagenome ERZ651850 (study PRJEB26924, sample SAMEA4378296) | human gut metagenome | biome: human gut; feature: human-associated habitat; material: faeces... | reverse complement strand
TGCCGCACCTCGCTCGCCGTATCGGCACTTAGAATTATGCGGTATTGCCTTAAAGTGTAACGGATGACCGCCCCTGTAGGCAAAGGAGTGTATTGTATTATGACCTGCCGCGTTCTGCGCATTGATGAACAGCTGTATGGCTGTGAGGAGCTGCCTGCCGGGCAGCCGGTGCTGTGTGATGTTCTGCTGGCCGATGCCGCCGGTACCCAGCGGGTGCTTCCCTACCCCGATGAAGCCCTGACTGCCCAGAACATCCAGGAGGGCGATACCGTTGCCCTGCTGCCGGACGGCACGCTGAAAAAACTAAGGTGTATCTGACACCCTAGGGTAAGCCCGCACTTTGCAAAAGATTCACCGTAACTTTACATCGGTATGGTTGCAGCCCGCAGCCAAATGGCCTATACTGAAATTAAGAACCAACAGGAAAGTGTGGATCACTATGACCTACCATGACATCAAACACAATGCCGAAGTAAACGAGCTGCTGAAAAAGGGCAACCAGAATTTGGGACTTTTGGGCTTTACCGACCATTCGCAGGCGCACTGCATCCATGTGGCGGAAACCGCTGCGCACATTCTGAAAAAGTTTGACTACAGCGCCCATGATATTGAGCTTGCTAAAATTGCCGGGTACATGCACGATATCGGCAATGCCATCAACCGCACCCACCACGCGGAATACGGCGGCCTGCTGGCCAACGAGATTTTGAAGCAGTATGATTTGAGCGTTGCGGACCGCATTACCATTGTTTCGGCCATTTCCAACCATGACGAATCCACCGGCGGCGCGGTGGACCCCATTTCGGCTGCGCTGATTATTGGCGACAAAACTGATGTGCGCCGCAGCCGCGTGCGGGAAAAGCCCAAAGCCAGCTTTGACATCCACGACCGGGTCAACTATGCCGTAACGGACCAGACATTAAAGATCAACACCGACAAAAAGGTCATCTCGCTGAATCTGCAGATCGACACGGACATCTGCTCGATGTACGAATATTTCGAAATTTTCCTGAACCGCATGCTGATGTGCCGCGGCGCCGCTGACCTGCTGGGCGCCACCTTTAAGCTGACGGCCAACGGGGCGAAAGTGTTGTAAAATTATAATCCTGTATCAAAAAGCTCAGGCTGTTCCCTGTTGGGGGCAACCTGAGTTTTTATACCATGGAAAATCATTCCGCCGTTTTACAGATTCAGCATATACGTTTCCATTTGCATCGTCCTTACCGCCGCTCTTCATGATTCTGCCGGAACAAACGGCAATTCAATGTTTTCCTCGTCCACAGGCGGGGTTTGGGTTGCGCTGGGGGGCGGGGTTTCTGTCGGTTCCTTCGTGTTGTCCGCCGGTTCGCCGTCACCATTTTCTGCGGGCGCGGCACTGGCGGTGGGCTGACCGGCGGCGTTCAGCACCGGTGTTTTTTTCGTTGCGGGCTTCTGGGTCGGCTTGGGGGCAGTTGTCTGCTGCGGGACAGTAGTTGCCGTGGGCTGCGGTTCAGCCGTCGCGGCGGGCTGCGGCGTGGGCTCTGCCGGGACGGCATCATTCGTTTCCGCCTGCCGGGTTGGCTGGATACCTGCCTGCGGCCGGTGCAGTGCAAAGGCAGCGGCAAGCACCACGGCAGCCACCACAACGGCCAGGACTATTTTTTTCTTCATTGCTGTTTTCCTTTTTATTTTTGGGGGCGTTGCGGCATCAGCCTGCCACGCTGTAACGCTGTGCGGCGGTGGTCAGGTCATCCAGCGCGCGGAGCAGGTTCAGCAGCGGCAGCTGGCTTTCATCCGCCGCTGCCAGCGCGCGGACCATATCGCCATAGCTGAACACCCCATAGCGCAGGATGCACAGGTCCGCCCCGTTTTGCCGCATGGCAACCACCGGCATGGCATCCGCGCGGCGGAACGCAATGGCCGGTGTAACGACATAATATACCTTTTTGCCGTCAAAGCGGGTGTTGGTATCCACGGGCTGCAATTCGGTTTCGGGCTCACCCGCGTTCCAGGCAAAAGTAAAAGTGCATTCCGCGCCGTCCGGCACCATAAAATAGTGGCGGATCTGGATAACGGGCTCCAGCAGCAGGCTGCTGCCGTAATAATCATCGGTCTGGGTGCCGCTGCTTTCAAACTGGTAGCTGCCCCAGTTGGCCGTGGAGTTTGGCTCCGCGGCGCCGGCTAACGCATCGGTCCGGTAGCCAAAGTACAGCTGCGCTTTGCCGCCATACACCAGCAGGGTGCCGGCCAGCTCCTTTGCCTGTTGGGGATAATCGTGTTCCAGCAGGTAGTTCAGGTAATCCTTTACGGTGTAAGTATAAACCGGACCATATTTACCGTTTACCACCATCCGGGCTTCAATATCATCCGTCAGCTGTTTGGCGGCCACCTGGCAAGGGAAAGCGGTGCAGCTTTTGCCGTTTACTTCCACCTGCTTTGCATCTGCCACTGCCACCTGTGTTACGGTGGAATCCGGCAGGGTAAACTGCATGGCGGCATCCTGCGGGGTATCTTCCGGCAGGGTAACGTAAAAATAAATTGTGACTGTTTCCCCCAGGCTCAGGCTGTAGCCTTCCAGATGCTCGCCGGTCTGGGCGGTTTCCGGGGTGGCGGGATCCTGCGGCGGCGGAGTTGGCACGGCAGGGTCAGGCCGGCCGGTTTCGGGGGTGCTCTGCGGCGGATCCGCCCAGGGGATATCCTCATCCGTTTCGCTCACCTGCGTCTGGATGCTGGCCGTATTTTCCTCTGCCAGCGCGGCGGCAGGCAGCGCGGCACACAGCACCACCGCCGCCAGCAAAGCCAGCAGGCGCTGGGGCCAGCTTTTTTGTTTTGTATGGTTCAAACTCAAGGTGTTTCCTTCCTGTTTTTTGTTTTTTATCCCGCTAAAGGCATCATCCCTGGTTTTTGGCCAGCAGCGCTGCTCCAATCACCCCGGCGCGGTAGCCGAGGGTGCAGGTGGTAATGCGGGTGTGCTTTTGGGCGTAAGCATTGCCAAAAACCATTGGTCCCACCGCGGCGCGCAGGGGAGCCAGCAGGTTCTCCCCCTGGTTGGCCACCCCGCCGGACAGACCGATCACTTCCGGGAAGAAGATGTTGATCATGTTGGCAACGCCCACCGCAAGGTAATGAATGTACTGTTCCACCACGGCTTTGCCTGCGGCATCGCCCTGGGCGGCGGCATCAAAGGCGGTGCGGCCATTTACCCTGCCGCTTTGGGCGGCTATGCCATGCAGGGCGCTTTCGGGGTGGGCTGCCATGGCTTCTTTGGTCATGCGGATCAGGGCGGTGGCACTGGCCAGGCTTTCCAGGCAGCCGGGGCGGCCACAGGTGCAGCGCGGGGCATCCGGGGTGTCCAGAATCACCATGTGCCCCGGCTCCGCCGCTGCGCCGGTGTAACCGGTCAGCAGTTTGCCGCCCAGCACCACACCGCCGCCCACGCCGGTGCCCAGTGTGATGATCACCGCGCTTTCGGCCCCTTTGGCGCAGCCCGCCAGTGCTTCGCCCAAAGCGGCGGCGTTGGCATCGTTGGCAAGAGCAACCAGCAGGCCGGTTTTGGCGCGCAGATAATCCCCCATGGCAAAATCATGCCAGTCCAAATTGTTGGAGTAGCGCACGAGGCCGCCATCCACCGTGCCGGGGCAGCCAACGCCAATGCCCGCTACCAGCTGGCCCTGTGCCAGCTGATTGCAGAGGGCTGCAATATCATCGCACACGGCCTCGGCCGGGCGCGGCAGTTTGGTGGGGGTGCTCGCTTCCTTTATAATAGCACCGTCTGCATCCACAAGCGCAGCTTTGATATTGGTTCCCCCAAGGTCCACACCCAGATAATACATGATTGCAGCCTCCTGTACATAACATTTTTTTCAGTGTAGCAGATTGCCCGCCCCGGCGCAAGAACCTGTAGACAAAAAAACATCCAAAAGTAAACCCGGCACTACCCACTGCTCTTTTGTCGGGTCGTGCCGGTTGGATTTTATTTTTTAGGCAATACCGCATAATTCTAAGTGCCGATACGGCGAGCGAGGTGCGGCAGATGCTAAGCCAAAAGCGCAGATAATACTTTGTGTATTATCGAGCATTTTGGCAACGCAGATGCCGTGCCGCAGCTGCCGGAGCGGTGCTTAAGCCGCAAGGCGGGAATTGTGCGGTGTTGCCTTTATTAGCGGCTGCTCATCCGTTCAGTTTGGCGTACTCCTCGTCGGTAACGGGCTCACACCATTCGTTGCTGCAATCTTTGCCGGGAACTTCCACAGCAATGTGGCTGAACCAGCTGTCGGCCTTGGCACCGTGCCAGTGCTTGACGTTGGCCGGGATGGTGATCACGGTACCGGGGGTCAGGCTGACGGCAGGTTTGCCCTCTTCCTGGTACCAGCCTTCGCCTGCGGTACAAACCAGCAGCTGGCCGCCGCCCTTGGCCGCGTGGTGGATATGCCAGTTGTTGCGGCAGCCGGGCTCAAAGGTAACGTTGGCCAAAAACAGGCCGGTTTTAGGGTCGGTCAGCGGGTTCAGGAACGACTGGCCAATGAAAAACTTGGCATAAGCGGTGTTTGCGGCACCGGTGCCAAAAACATTCTGCTGCTCAAATTCATGTTTATCCATGCACTTCATACTTGTTGCCTCCTGTTTTTCTGTGTCCCCGCCCTGCTGTGCTTGACGCTGCGGCGCTGGGATACTATGTGACCGCTATATTTTTTCAAACCCCCTTATCGAAAAAACTGCCCGCACAACGGCTTATCATACCGTGTACGGGCAGTTGATTTATAATTTTCTACTTTTCTCTCAGGTCTGGGTCGATAAACGCAACCCCACTTGGTACCCCAGCAGGGTGCGGGTTTCCACCGGCTGATGGCGGATGAGGGAAAGCAGCTGCTGTGCGGTACGGCGGCCCAGCTGTTCGGCATCAAAAGAGACCGCCGTGATCTGTGGCGTACACCCCTGCAGCGCTTCATCGTCATACATGGAGGCAAGGCGGATATCCTGCGGCACGCGCAGGTTCAGCTGTCTCAGGGTGTTCAAAGCCAGCTGGGCAACCTGGTCATCCATGCACAGGATGCAGTCCGCCCCACGCTGTACCGCGAGCTCCACAGCGCTGGTGCGTAGATCGTCGCTTTCCAGCTCCAAAAACAGCAGGCTCTCATCAATCTTGCAGCAGGCGCGGTCATGCGCCTGCTTATAGCCTTCCAGGCGGGACTGGTTGACGGTGTACAGCATGGATCCGCCCAGCAAAGCAATGCGGTGCAGGCCCTTCATCAGCAGTAGGCTGACCAGCTCGCGGCAGCCGCCCACCTGATCATGGTCCACCGAGATGACATCCTGGTCAGCCGGGCGGCCAATGGCAACAAAGGGGATGCCGCTTTTTTGCAGCATGGGGATCAGCGGATCACGCTCCAGCGTGCGGGCCAGAATCACGCCATCAATCTTGCGGTTGACCAGCAGACGCTGCATCGGGCTTGTTTCCTGCTCGCCCACCATCGTCATCAGCACATCATAATCATTGCGGGTGGCAATATCGTACACGGCGCTGACGGTTTTGCGCAAAAATGGTGCGGCAAGGTTGCCGAACTGGCGCGAGAACACCAGTGAGATATTATAAGACTGCTGGGTTACCAACCCGCGTGCCAGCATATTGGGCACATAGTTTTTCTCTTTGGCGTACTGGACCACGCGGGCGCGGGTCGCTTCGCTGACACGGCCATTGCCCGAAAGGGCACGGGATACCGTGGTCTTGGACACGCCAAGGTCTTCAGCCATCTGGCTGATGTCAATTTTTTTTCTCCTTCTGTCTGTTTACGACGCGGCATGGGTTTACTCCTGTTAACGTTTGCTTCTATAAGATCTTCTTTCTGTCCTTGCCGGTTTTCCGCCCCACGGGCAGTTCCCAGGGTACTGTTCCAGAAACCAGTCCCCCACCCCGGCCATTCCCTACTTGGTTAATAGGCTTAACATATTATACCACATTTCCCTGGATCATGGTAGCCCCCTGTGCAAAGAAAGCAAAGAACACGCTACCCAAATACGGGGTCATTATATCATTCCTGGCTCTGTTTTTCAACCGATTTCTGGCTCTGTTTCCGTTTTCCAGTGTGTTTTATAACCTGGTAAAGTTTTCTCATTTTGTCCGTATCCTGCTCAGTCATCGTACCTGCGCCAAATTGGGCGGCTTGGGCCAATGCCAGCAGAGCTTCGGCATCCTGGGGTTCAAGGGCGGGGACACAACTTTGCAAAAATGCGGCAAACTCCGGCGCATCGGATGGTGTATCCGGCGGCAGGCCGCGGCGCACCAAAAGGCGGTAGATGCTGCCAAACACGGCCAGCACCCGCGCGTTGCAGCTGCCCCGGCCATACCCCATGGCATGGCGGCGGGCCAGCACCAGCAGCACCACAGCAGCCAACAGGCAACCCCCCAGCAACGCCGCCAAAACCAGCCTGCTGTGGGGCACGATGGTGGCTGCGGGTTCGTTTGCGCTGCTCTCCCCTGCTGCGGGGGCGGTGTCTTGACCTTGAGTTTCGGGCAGCGGGTCGGTGCGCAGGTCGGCCTGTTGGGCACTGACCAGCACGCCGGGGGTCATCTCCATGGGGGTCCAGCCCTGGCCGGAAATGTACACCTCCGCCCAGGCGTGGGCGTTATCGTCCTGCAAAATGGCGTGCCATCTGCCGTCCTCCTGTTGGGTAAACAGGCTTTGCGGCGCGGCATAGCCCACCACATAGCGCGCAGGCAGCCCGAACATGCGGAACATAACCACCGCCGCCGAAGCAAACTGCACACTGTACCCCTGTTTGGATTCCATTAAAAAGTAACGGATGGGGTCGGCCCCCTCCGGCGGCTGGGGAGCGCTGGCGTTATACTGGTAGTTGGTGTTTAGGTAGGCGCGGATGTAATCGCCAATGTCCGCAGCTTCGGTCAGCTTCTGGTCCTTTTTGGCTTCATCGCACAGGGTTTGCAGCTCGTCATAGCCGTCCGGCACGGCGGTGTAGCGGCTGGCGGCGTAAGCGGCATAGGATGCTTCCATCCGGTCCAGCACGCTGGGGTCGGCATCGGCGCGGGCTTCCAACTGGGTTTGGGCGGTATCCCGCGGGTAATACAGGAACACATCGTCCTGCGCGGTCTGGCCCGCGGCGGCGCCATCGCCCTGGATGGTGTAATAATCGCCCCAATAGGCGTTGTACGGTGCATAGGTGTACTGGGTATCGGCGTGGATGCGCTCCACCGTCAGCGTCTGGGGCTGGGCGGTGCCGTCATAGGCGGTGCGCAAAAACGGCAGGCTGGCAATGGTCAGCCGGGCGTTATCCTCGGTTTTCCAGTTCATAGCGGCGCTGTCAAAGGCATCGGCATCAGGGGCCTGCCAGGTGGTGCCGTCATAACTGCCGCCGATAAATCCCCGCAGGTATACGGTTTCTTCGGGTTTGTCGCTGGCGGTCAGGGCCAGATCCGTCACTCCGCTGACCTGGATACCCCCGCCCTGGCTCAAGGCGCCATCCGCCACACCACCGGCAGCGGCTTCTACCTGAATGTTCAGCCTGCCGCCGCTGACCCGCGGCAGCCAGGTAATGGCGGTGCTCAGCGCGGCGGATTCCACCCGCTGGGCCGCGGGCTGCAGCCAGCCAAGGGGAACCCCCAGCGCCGGGCGCAGCAGCCACCAACAGGGCAGCGCCAGCACAAGGCAAAGCCCGCCCGCCGCCAGCGCGGCAGACTTTTGGATGTTATAATGGCGGCAAAGGTTCTGGCGGTAGTTTTCGGTATCGCGCCTGCCCCACAGGGCCCGCCGCTGCACCGAGCAGGAAGCCGCCCACGCCCCCATCCAACCGGCCAAAAGCAGCAGGCAGGCGGGCACAGCAGGCGCGGCCCCGGCCAGCGCCAGCAGCACAACAACGGGCAGCAGCATCAGATCCAGCAGCAGGGCATCCGCACGGCGCAGGGCCGCAGCGGCCAGCGCCCCGGTAACGGGCAGGGCGGCCAGCAGCAAAAACAGCCCCAGCTGCGCCGCACTGCCGCCCTGGGCCACCGGCAGCGCGCTGCCAAGGCGGGCGTTCAGGTTTTGGGCAATGTTCCCGGCGCACTGCTGCGCCCCGGCCAAAAAGTTCCGCTGGCAGATGAACAACACCACAAGATACACAATCACCCCCGCCAGCAGCCCCCAGCGGCGCAGGGCTTGCGGCGCACGCAGGAACAGCGCCCACCCGGCGCAGAAAGCGGCTGCCGCGGGCCACACCCACAACGGCACCGCAATGCCGAACCCGGTGGAAAGCACCAGCAGCAAACCAAAGGTGAGCGCCAGCAGCAGCGCGGCATCTGCCGCCAGCCACAACGCGGGGTGCGCTGCGGGGCGCTGGGTGCTCACCAGCACACGGTCTACAAACTTCAGCCCACTGCCGGGGTCGGCAGCGCCGCGCCGGCTCAGGGCAGTATGTTCTTTTTTGCGCTTGGGCGGGTTTTTGCGGTGCTTCGCCGCCTGTTGGGGAAAATCCCCCCATTCCTCCGCTCCGTCCAGGTCCCCACCGGGGGTCAGGGCAGCGCGCAGGGCGGTCAGCGGTTCGCGCACCATCAGGCGGTCCAGCTTGGCGCTCAGCTTCCAGTGTACCTGCTTGAGGGTATCCCCGTCCCGGTACTCCCGCAGCTCATAGCTGCCGCCCAGGGCGGCGCGGGTGTCGGCTTCGTCGCCGTCCTCATCGGGGGCGGTTTCCGCTTTGGCTTTGCCAGCCGCGGCAGCGGGCAGCACACAGATGCTCCGGCTTTGCACGGCAGCCGGGCATGCCGCGGTGAACACCCCCAGGTGATCCCGCAGGGTGATGCCCCGCACCGCAATGCTCCACACGCCGCTTTTGCCTGCGTTTAGGGTAATGCGCTGTTCGGCGCTCTCTCTGCCGCCCAACATGGCGGCGCAGCGCAGGGTAATCTGCCCCCCGCCCCATTCATCGGCGGCGTTCAGCAGCACCACAAGCGCAGGGATGGGCAACCGGCTGCGGTTGCGCAGCCGAACCGTCAGGGTAAAATCTTCGCCCTGTATCACGGGTTTGTCCGGCACCAGCAGCTCTGCCGTTACCTGCCTGCGCAGATAGGCGGCGTCCAGCCGCAGCAGCACCAGAAGCACCAGCGCAAACGCTAACAGGAACACCGCCAGCGGTGCCTGGGTGATGAGCGCCGCAGCCAGCAGCACCAAAAGCACCAGCGCCCGGCCCAGCTTACCTGCCATGGCGGTCAGCCTTTTCGGGGCGGGGGCGCGGCACGGTGCGCAGCAGGTCCTGCATTACGCTGTCCACCGTTTCGCCGCCTGCGCGGGCCTGGTCGTTCAGCACCAGGCGGTGGCGGGCAACCGCATCAAACACAGCGGTCACATCCTGCGGGGCAACAAAATCCCGCCCCGCCAGGTACGCCGCCGCGCGCGTCATGCTGGCCAGCGCCAGGGTGGCACGGGGGCTTAACCCCACGGCCAGGCGCGGGTCCTTGCGGCTGGCCTGGGCCAGCGCCACAATGTAGCGGTACATCAGCTCATGCACAAATACCGTGCTGACCTCCTGCTGCATGGCAAGCAGATCCGCCTGACCGGCAACGGGGCGCACACGGTCCAGCAGGCGGCCTTTGCTCTGCCCGGCCAAAATTGCCAGCTCCGCTTCCTCATCGGGGTAGCCCATTACGGCGCAGACCATGAAACGGTCCAGCTGAGACTGCGGCAGCATCTGCGTGCCGGCGGCGCCGATGGGGTTCTCGGTTGCAATTACGGTAAAGGGTGCGGGCACCGGGCGGGTAACGCCGTCCACCGTCACCGTGCCTTCTTCCATCACTTCCAACAAAGCCGACTGCGTGCGGGAGGAGGTACGGTTGATCTCATCGCCCAAAAACAGGTTGCACATCACCGCACCGGCGTGGTACACAAACTTGCCGGTCTCTTTCTGGTAAACGGAAAATCCCACCAAATCGGACGGCAGAACATCCGGCGTAAACTGCACGCGGCTTTCTTTCAGGTCCAGCGCGCGGGCAAAGGCCAGCGCCAGCGTGGTTTTGCCCACGCCGGGAATATCCTCAATCAGCACATGGCCGCCCGCCAGCATGGCCATCCAGATGGTGTTTACCGTTTGCTGTTTACCCTGCACGGCCTTGTTTACTTCGGCCGTAACGGCGGCGGCCTGCTGTGTGTACTGCATGGTTAATCCTCCCGGTGTTTTTTCCATATCACCATAATGCCAACGGCGGCGGCAATAACCACCAGCCCGGCCCACAGTGCGTTGTTTTCCAGCCAGATCATGGTATTGGAGATCGCGCTCCCCTCGGATTCCGCGCTGCCCTCCCCCGGCAATGGGGTCAGGGCCTGGGGGGCCACTTCGGCAATGGAGCTGCCGCCGGCATCCTCCACGGTCACCTGGCGCGGCGTTTCGTCCCAGGTAGCGGCGCTTTCCTGCAAATCCTCCTCTTTGGTGGTGTCCGCAGCGGCGGTGTCGTGCTCCGCAATTACCAGGTAGCGCTGGCTGTTGCGGGTATAGGGGTGGCAGGTGGAAAGGGTCAGCAGGTCCCGCCCCGGCTGGATCAGCACGGCGTTGATATCGCTGGGGTCAATAATTTTCAGCTCGCTCACGCGGTAAATCAGTGTTTCCCACGGGGTGGTCAGCTGGATCTTGTCCCCCACCTGGATCTGCTGCACGTTGCGCAGCATTTCCGCGCCATAATAGCCGCGGTGGGCGGCAATCACGGTGTTGGTGTTTTCGCCGCCCAGCGGCATCGAGGTCTGGCCCAGCAGCGCCGCGCCTTTGGCCAGGTTTTCGCGGCTGGCACCCAGGTAAACGGGCAGCTCCAGGTTCAGGCGCGGGATCCACAGCACAGCCAGCACATCATCGTCATAGCCATAGGCAGCAAGGTCCAGCGGGGCTTCCTCGTAGGCAAACGGGTCGGTCAGGCCGCTTTGGCCCCCGGCGTAAATTTCCGCGTTATAGTCCTGCATCGCGGCGTACAGTTCAGGGTAGGCGCGTTCCGGCTCCGGGGGTTCGGCTGTGGTTTCCTCCGCCGCGGGGGCGGTGGGCTGGGCTTCGGCGCGGGCCGCAAACTGCGCAGCGGTTTTGGCGTTGCGGGTGCTGGTCCACCACTGGGCAGCGGTGGGCTGTATCAACAGCGCCAGCCCCAGCAAAATGGCCAGCCAGGCCAGAATTTTAGCAATCAGCCGTCCCATTTAGTCATCCTCCTCGCGCTTTTTGCAGCGGTGCAGCAGCAAAAGCAGCAGCAGCGCTTCGCCGCCGATCACAATGCTGCCCGTTACCGCGATCCACGGCCAGGCATCCACCACGCGCTTGACCACCGTTCCGGTGCGCAGCGCCTGATACTGCACGGCCTGCGGGGTGTTGGTTTCTTCCTCTCCATTATAAGGGATGCGGGTGCCGCGCACAAGCATGCGGTGGGTGTTGATGGCATACGGCGTGCAGGTAACAAGGGTGCAGTAATCCTGCCCCGCGGTGATTTCCAGATCCTCGGTGTGCTCCGGTTCCACCACTTTGATTTGATCCACCTGGTACGCCAGCGTTTCATCCAGAATATGCAGGTAGAAACAGTCGCCCTCTTCCAGCTTGTCCAGGTCGGTGAACAGCACGGCTTCGGGCAGGCCGCGGTGGCCGGTCAGCACGCTGTGGGTGCTTTCGCCGCCAAGGGGGTAGCTGGAGCCTTCCAGATGGCCGACGCCCTTTTGCAGCACATCATCGCTGGTGCCTTCGTAAATAGGCAGGTTGACGTCAATTTTCGGGATGGTGATATACCCCAGGCTTTCGCCCACATCCACAAGGTCCACATAGCTGGTGCCGGTATCCTCCGCTTCGCCTGCGGCATCGCGCTCCACGGCGCTGTCCAGCTGCTGGTTATAGCGGCGGGCGGCCTCCTTGGCGGCGTCCAGTTTTTCGGTATCCATGCTTTTTACGGTATCATCGTAATTTTGGATCGCTTCGCTGGCGTGGCGCTGCGCCACCGCGTTGCTGATAACCGGGTACGATGCCACCCCAATGCCGGACAGGATCATCAAGGCCGCAAAGCCGACTTTTAGTTTTGTTGTGGTATCCATAGCGTCACCGCGAACCTTTCCGTGAGAGGGTTGAAGTTGGGAGCTGATGCAATTAAGAATTAGGAATTAGCAATGAGGAATTGGAGGTAGACGAAAGAATAAATAATAAAGAATCATTGTGGTGGACCGCGCCGCAAACATTGCAAATCATTTGTAGGGGCCGATGCTCGCCATCGGCCCGTTTGACGGGCCTTGCCCTATTTATTTTTAGGGCAATACCGCATAATTCTAAGTGCCGATACGGCGAGCGAGGTACGGCAGATGCTAAGCCAAAAGCGCAGATAATACTGGATGCTGCAAAGGTGAGCGCCGCCAGTGGCGGAAACAGCGAACCGAAGCAGGGGCAGCGGTCGCAGAGTGCGAGGGGCTTTTGCCCCCGAAGCACGATGCGGGTACCGCAACCCGACATTATCGAGCATTTTGGCAACGCAGATGCCGTGCCGCAGCCGCCGGAGCGGTGCTTAAGCCGTCAGGCGGGAATTGTGCGGTGTTGCCTTAGGCTCTGCACAGGGAACCACCCCTCAGTCACCTTCGGTGACAGCTCCCCTCAAGGGGCGCCAATATCTTACCTTATGTTTGCGGTGGCTCCCCTTGAGGGGTGGTTCCTCGCCGCAAACCTGACGCCCGTGGGGTGGTTCCACACGCAGGGCCTAAAAATCAACCGAACAACGACCATGTACACCCAAAAAAATTTATTTCCCAATAACCCACCATAGGGGGAGGGCCAAATCCGGCCCTCCCCCTGTGTATGATGGATTATCCCTCTATACCCTATTGGTGAATTGTAAAATTGTTTTGCCTTGCGGCGGGCGCATCAGGCGCGGTTTTTCTTTTTCAGGCTCAGCAGCACGCCAACACCGGCCACAACCAGCAGCACGCCAATGCCGCTGAACAGCAGGGTGCCGAAACCACCGGTGGTGGGCAGGTTGAAGCCCTTGCGGTTGATGATGGTGATCGCTGCATAGCTGTACGGAGTACCATCGCTATTCTTAACCTCGGTCTTACTGTATTCATTCTTAATCAGTTTACCCGTGGCATCAAAGGTATCCTTTTTACTCCATGTGGTGGTGCAGTCCAGAGTCAGTTTTGCGTCCACCGGCTCAGTCAACAGGTTATAGCCTTCGTGAGTCTTGGTTTCAACCAGCTTATACTCGCCAGTCGGCAAACCATTTGCAACAGCCTCACCGTTGCCATCCGTCGTCAAAGTCATAACAGCAAACCACTTAGGTTCAGTCACACTATCAGTAGCGTTCAGCTTTTTTGCTTTTGCTTCCGCAGGCGTTAAAATGGGCTTAGTAGTACCCATAAACGTAACGGTGGTGCCATCTTCGCTCACCGTATCTTTTGCATCAACCTTTTTATAAAGGGTAAATTCAACACCATCCAGCGGGTTGCCATCCTTACTATCACCCTTTTTCAGGATGCCAATCTTGAACGTATAAACAACAGCTTCGTCATGGATATCATACGGAGGATCCTCTTCGGTAGTGATATCTGTCTTCTTGGAGTATTTCAGGTCGGCCTTGTTTACATTGCCCACTTCACCAACCGAAGCGTCTTTCTGGAGCTTTGCGCTATAGGTAATGGTAATGGTACCACCTGCATATTCAGCAATCTCTTTAGTATCAAATACAATCGTAAAGCCAGACTTACCCACAACGGTTGTTTCCGTCAGAGTATACTCACCATTCTCAGTAAACGTTTTTTCAGTATTGTCAGTTTTTTTACCCTTAACGACAGCATCTTTATTATAAACCAGCTGTTTGCTATTCATTTCATCAGATACGGTGAAAGTCTTCAGTTTTGCAACGTTTTCAGGAACATTGACAGTCAGAGTATACGGAACATCATCACCAATGCCATAGTCTGCATCCTTTTTACCTGTAATTTCCTTTTTGAAGTCCGGCTTATAGTTCTTTACTTTAACCTCTGTTTCACTAAAAGCAGTAGTGTCAAAGCTCTTTACACTAGTTTCAGGGTATTGCGCGCCTTCAACATCAGCTTCGGTCGCTGCAACCATATCGCCATTGTCACTGATCTTAAAGACATAGGCAATGCCGGAATCCAAAATGTAACCATCGTTTGCATTAACTTCAGTTTCCACAAAGGCATATACACCTTTGGTCAAACCAGAAACGCTGATTTTGCCATCATCACCCGTGGTAAGGACACCCGTTTCATTAGCTGCGTCAAGCCACTCGCCTGCATTATCTACGCCATTTGCAGGCTTCTTCTGAATCCAAGTCCATGTTCCGTCATCATTCTTCTTATAGAGCTTAAACTTGTAGCCCTGCATGGTTAGAACTTCTGGATTCGTACCGCTCTGCTTACCGACTTTCTGCAAAACAGCCTGACCATATGCAGTAGAGTTTTTCGGGAAGACATGCACATCGTACAGCCAATCAGTCAGACCGCCATTCGCATCATCCGAGACTTTTGTCATAGGAACAGAGACAAAGAACGGCTCACATGCAGTCCTGACAGAATCCGGTGTTTCGGTTTCAAGCACAAGGTAAAGACCCAAAGGCAATACTTCTGTCTCCCCACCTTCACCCGGCACTTTGCCAAACTGAACAATGCCACTGGCATCTGTCGTTTTCGAACCGAATGGAGTTGCAGTCACGCCATCCTTCAGTTTATAACCGCCGGTAGCAGTATCCTTTTCTGCATACTCTGTCCAGCTTTTAGGCCAAGTTACCTCTTCACCATCATAATATTTTTTCAGTTCATTTGCATTCTTAACCTGATAAACGGTAAAGGTTGCACCTGCCAACGGAGTAGGCTTTTCACCTTTGTCATTCGAAGGAAGACTATCTGCGTCTTCTTTCTCGCCGGTTGCAGGCCCTTTATTTGTTTCGTTCCACTCATACTTATGAATCGTAATGGAACCTTCCGTTTCCGTCCAAACCGGATTTGGAGTGGTTCCCGGTGTTGTTCCATCGTCATCCGCTGCCATTGCTGGCATGGCGCACAGGCTGAGGGCCAGGGCGGCGCTCAACAGGCCTGTGAGAAAACGTTTTGCTTTTTTCATTTCAGTACCTCTTCTCTTAAAAAAAGTCATCATCGGATGGGCGGCAAAGCCGCCCGGCTTAAGGGTTCTGCATCAGCACGGCGTGCAGTGCGGGGCGCTGCAGCGGGGAAACGCTGCCGCGCCGCCCGCACTGTGCCGTAAAGAAAAAAGGAAGGGAAAACCGGGCCGCTTGCCCACTTGGCTTAAGGTGCATCTGAAAACAAAGGAAATAACGGATATTTCGCAGCCACAAGCAGGATGTAAGGCAAAGAGCCACCGGAATCCTTTCCGGATCCCAAGGCTTTTTAAGCCTTAACGCAAAATCCGGCTGCGCTTATAGAAACAGGCGATATTTTCCACTTTTCAGTTATACACCCCGGCTTATGGCTGCGCCCTGCCGTAAAACGGGCGCGCACTGGCGGGCAGGCCCTGTACCCTGGGGGTTGCTGGGTTTCCGGGGGATGGTTAATGTCGCCGGCCCCCTTTCCTGTTGTAGCGGAATGTGAATATCAACAGCCCTGCCACCGCCAGCGGCATGCCGATCAGCAGCCACAGGCTTGGCGCGTCTGCACCCGTGTGGGGCAGCTCAGGCGTTTTACGGTTCAGAACGGTAAGGGTCATGGTGTAGGTGTTGCCGGACTGCACAAACGTTTTTGTGTCCGTAATTTTCTCCCCATCAATATAACACTCGCCGCCTTGGGTAAATTTGATCACAATTGGCTGTGCCAACAGGTTGTACCCCGGATGTGCCTTGGTTTCCGTCAGGCGGTATGTACCGGGTTCCAGATTTTTGAACACATCGGTGATTTTGCCGTCGCCCTTCGTTGTGGCGGTAATGGAACCTGTGTTTTCGTTATCGAATTTATAGGTAGTATCTACCTTCTGCGGTTCTCCTTCGGTTGTTGTTTCGACCAGCTTTTCCAGCTTGAACTCAACATCTTTCAAGAATACTTCTTGGTCCTCATTATTGCGTTCCGCGTCCTTCTTGATGATATCCAGTACAAACTTCGGGTTCTGCAGCGTGTTGGTCAGCACAATCGTGCCGCTGCCGCCGGTGATGGTTCCATCGGGGGTTACTGTGGCTGTATTGCCTGTTGAGCTGCCCGCGTTGTTCGTTTCGCTTTTTGGTGTTGCTTTAGCCTTTACAACATACGTATTGCCGTTAATCGTAATGGTTCCGTCTTCCGCTGCCTGTTTAAATTTGCCATTCTCTACCGTACCTTCCACAATGCGGTAAATATAGTTATTATCCGCGCTGCCGTTAATTGGGTACTGATCCAGGTTGTTAAAGATACACTTCCAGCCGTAATCATCGCGGTTAATGGTAACATAGTCTGGGCTGTCTGCGGTCGGGTAGTTTACCGGTTCCCAGTCTGTATAGCCTGTGCCGTTTTTCAGGCGGCGCTGGAGCTGGATGTAGATTGTATCCGGCGGTTTCTTTGTACTAAGATCCGTACCATCTGCATCTTCCCAGAGCTTGTTGAACTCAATGTTGATCAGTTTGCGCTTGGTGTTGGTAAAGATTGCGGTAACTTCCAGATCGTTCGGATTGTTGCTCTCCACAATCTCGCCTTCCACCATGGTCTTGCCGATCACATGGGCGTATTGACCATCCGGAACGGTTACGCTTTGCAGTGTGGAACCATCACTGGTTTCGACTTCCTCGATGGTATAGCGGGTGCCAACGGGGATGCCGGTGATGGTTCCGGTGTTGCCCTGGCTCATATCAATCGTAACGGGTTTTTCGATGGGCTTTTTTTCCAGACCAGCACCGCCAACATCACTAAAGGTAACTTTGAAGGTGTAGATGCCTTTAATGTTCTCATCCTCACCATCTGCGGCCTTCTTTTGGATTTTCAGCCCGCCGGTTTTGACGGTGTTGACGTATTCTACCTTTAGCTTTGTCAGCGTGGAGTTATTTTCGTCCGGGTCCTTATAGGAGCGGAAGACGATGGTGTTTTTGTCAGGCTTCTCGCTCTCCGCCGTGTAGCCATCATTCTTTACACTCTCGTCATAAACTTCCGTTCGGCCATCATCGGGGCCGCTTCCCTCCCGCCCGTCTAACGAAGGTATTGAATCAGGAAGACTTACGCTCTTACCTCCTTCCATCGAAGTAACCTTCTGCCCGTTCTCGTACACGGTCCATTTGGTGTCGTACAGGTTTTGGTTCAATTCCTCTTTGAGCGAAATGTAGCTGCCGCGGCGGAACTGGTCGCTGAAGGTAACGGTTTCTCCAGCTTCCAGAACAAAGCGTCCGTCACCGTCCACCAACTGGGTGTCTGTGTCCATGGTGGAGGTGTACTGTGCGTATTTGGCGTTTTCCAAATTACCGCTTTTGGCGGAGCCGTAATCCGGGATTTTCTCCTGATCGGTTGTAAAGCCGGTCATCTTACTTGGCACCGCTTTGGGAATGAAGGTAAAGTTCCTGAAATAGATGTTGCGGCTATAGTTATCGCCCACGCGGATGGTTGTAACATTGCCGCTAAATTTGCCCTTCTCTTTCATCTTGTGCAGGTCCAGCTTTACGGTGACCCATTGGTCTGGCTTCACTTCGACCGAGCCATACGTTGCGCCGTTAATGCCTGATGTGTCAAGGCTGCCTTTTTGGACGGCGGGGTTCTGATCATCCAGCAGTTCCAGATACAGGTTGTTGCGGGAAAGGTCACCTCCACCACCATCATTTGAACCAACGTAAACCTGGAACGTAAGGAAGCGCATGTTTTCGATATTGATGGGGTTTCCCAGCGTCAGGATGCCACGACGTTTCTCACGCGCTGCACTTTGCGTATCCGTATAGCGTGCGTACCAGTGAAGGACCTGTTCGGTATTTTGCCCGGTATCTTGCCCGGGATCTTGCCCGGAATCCGGCTTGGGATCTGGCCAGGGGTTTTTAACCAACTCGAAAATGTAGTCATCTTTCTTTCCTGGGGTTGCGGGTTCAATCATGTTACCAGTCGCAGTCAAATTCACCACTTCGGTATCGCTTGGATCCGGTTCAGCGGCATCTGTTTTTCCATAATGGGTTGCCTGGTTCTGGATGGTGAAGTTGAAGATTTTCTGGCCTGTAAAGCATTTTTTGAAGTCATCATCAGTAACGTTGGTCAGATCGACTTCTTTTTGAACCTGCAGCTCGTTATTATCCGGGAAGTTGAACGCCACCGCCATGTTGGACTCCCACATACCGCGTTCCATGTAGTACATGGTAAGGGTGTGCTTTTGGCCTTTGTCGAATGTAAGAGTAGTGCCTTGCGCGTAGAAATTGATGTCCTCGCCATTATATTTTACGGTCTTGGCAGGACTTCCATTTTGGTTACTTTCTGGCGTTCCGCCTTTTTTGACCTTACTGACATAGGCTGTTACACTATTTTTTTCCTTTCCTTCTTCCTCTTTCTTGCCAAATTCCAGCAGGCCGGAAACCTTACCATGGGCACCGCCAACGTCAAGCGCCAGCTGGCCATCAATGAATACCCAAACGTCATCGTCACCGGAGAAGAAGAACTTGATGCTGGTTTTTCCATCTGCCTTGTCTGCTTCCACCATGCCGTCATCCGTCAGGGTAAAATCCATCTGCAGCTTGGTGCCAAAGCCGTAATTGTAGGTAGAAGCCCGGCCCACAGTTGCGGTTTCGTTGAACGGGAAGTAGCCATAGGAACTGACGTTCTGTCCATTTTTAGTTATTGTTTTTTGTGCGGAGTCAGAATCAAGATTGCGTGACCGTTCTCGGTTCTCTGTGCTTGATTTCAGGAAATATTGCTTTGTATCGGAATCCTGCTTCAAGTACAGGGTCGTATCCTGGCTGTCAAAGTACCAGTAATCAACGCCCTTATCCTCATCAAAAATCTGTTTCTTGGTAAAGGGGAACGCAACATTATTGTACACATCGCCAAGCTTTGCATTTTTGCTGTTGGTGCCGCTCAGGAACTCTTTGTTGAAGTGCGGTTCTACTACTTTTGTATCCTCCTTTGTATCCTTCAGCAGCGGTTCACCTGTTGCATCACTTGTGGAGGTATGATCTTGGACCAGGCCTTGGTAGGCATAGTCATAACGTGTACCACTTCCATCTTCATTGATTGTGGAGTTATTGATTGCCATGAATCTTCGTAAATTAAATCCAAAAAGATTCAATTCGCTGCTGATCGTTTCAAACTTAATTCCCCAGTCTAAATAAGTAGGTTGGAAATGACCGGTATAAATCGGATATTGCGCATTGCAGTTACTGTAATAATCACTTAATGCTCTGTCAAATTGGCGGAACACGACCCAGCTTCTTTGACTTGCAAAGCCGCCTCCTTTTCCCGGTGTATAATATTCACTATTATACTTATCTCTATTATTCCCATTTAGTTCATAGTCTGTATAATAGTCATACAATGTGCTGGATACATACTTGGTATTTGCTTCTTCTTTGAATGTTGCCTTACTAATATCTACAACATCATCCGTCAGTTTCTTGCCTTCTTTGGCATCACGCGGGGTACCTTTTTCAGCCCAGTAGCCTCCGCGGATGCCACCGTTATAAATTACATCATCGCTGGCATCCGCAAAGAAACACGGTTCGGAAAGGTCGGCTGGGATGTCCATCATGACCGTACCATCACCGTTATCGGCTGCTTTCTCGTTCTCAACTGCCCAAGAAGCAAAACGGATTTTTGTATAACCTTCCGGCACTTCGTAATACCAGATGTTGGTGTCCTTTAGTCGCTTCATCTCCTGTTTTGTTATAGGAGCCTTACCATCGCCCGTCAGATAGCACCAAAGCTTACCGTCGTTCGTCGGCATGCCACATCCAATCGCGCCATTATGTGTTTCATTTTTTTCATTCTCATAAGAAAGCCAGGAGAAAGTTGCATCGAAGTAAACAACTTGCTTGTCTTGCTTGCCTTGCGGGGTTCCCCAGGAACCTGTGTTCTCTGCCTTATAAGTATAGCAGTACTTACCACTTGCATCATATTGGAAAGCATTCTCTGTTTCCTGGTCATAGAAATTATAGACCACGCTTAACTGCGTTCGTTTGTCATCCGCAAAGAACTGAACATACGAGCATTCAACATTAGGAATTTCAAATTTCTGCTTTTTTCCTGCAGCCACATTGTCAATCGTTACCGTTTTGACTTCTTTTAATGTATCACCATCTTTTTCATAAAAAACTGCTGTTACATTTGCTAAATTGGAATCGCTAAGGTTCTCAAAGACCATCTTATTTCCGGCAAACGACAAATGGTTGTTCGGGTCGTATGCCACAAAATCTGTCCATTTTCCGTTTTCACCGTCATAGCATTTGCCTTTGTACTCATCTATGTTTTGCCAACCATCTTTAATAACATAGCTAACTTTCCCACTTACATCTTTTACATAAAAACGAAGATTATAAAATCCTCCATACGGGCAATCTGAATTTTTATCATCTGCAATCGCTGTTAATGTAATTTTATATACAGCCCGCTTTGTTCCGCTTACTACGCCTGTTTCTGTTCCATCCACTTTCTTATCAAATGTCGCGTTGCCATCTTTCGGGCTCTGTTTCTCACCATAACACCATACTTCTTGTCCATCCGCCAGTGTTCCCCAACTGCTTGGTGCCATAAAGTAAAGCACAAAACTACCGTTTGCCTGCTCACTAGCTGCCTGCACGTTATCCACGCTTTTTGCGGCGTACATCTTCTGCGGCTGTTCGGTCGGTTCCGGGGTGGCGGTGGGGGTCACGGTCGGCACAGGGGTGGCCGTTGCGGTGGCTGCCGGTTCCGGGGTCAGGGCGGGTTCTGCCGTGGGCTCCGGCGTTTCGGTCGGGGCGGGCTGCTCCGGCTCGGCGCTTTGTTCCGGTTCCGGGGTGGCGGCGTTCTGCTCCGGCGGAGCGGTATCCTCCCCGGAGGCCGTTCCCGGCTCATCCTCCAGCAGCTCTACTTCGTCAGGTGCGTCGGGCAGAAGATCCACCTCGGCGTATACAGGCAGGGCCATTGCCATAACCAGGCAAGCGGTGATAAGCAGCGCTGTCAGCCGGCGCGCCCAACCTGTTGTGTTGTTTCCTGTTCTATTCAATCTGCTCACCCGCCTTTCGCGCTGGCTTGATGGAAGCACATTGTTCCACAGGGGATCCCTGTGGAACAGTAAAAGAAGCCAGCTTCTTTTACTTGCGCAACCGTTGCCATGTTGTTTTCAAAAAAAACCGCATCGAGTTTTCTCATTGCGCATTTACTTTTTATTGTTAAAATATAGCACCTTTACACCAGAAAGGCAATACAATCCACGCAAATTCCTGTTTTCAGCATTTTTACTGATTGCGCTTTCCTCCGATTATACAATATGTTCAAAGCCTTTGTATAATTTATTTCTAATTTTCTTTTTGGCCGCGGTCATTTTATATACTTTGACCGCGCGTTTTATGATCCTCTGCGCACGCAGAGCGCAACTTTGCAGCAAAATTCGCCTTTTTTGTTGCGTTTCCCTGTTTTTGCGCAATTATTTGTTTCGCATGCGCCTGTTTGCGGCGGGGCCTGGCGGCTGGGTGGGCGCCTTGTGGGAGGGATGGCAGGTTTGCGGCGCACGGTTCCCGTTTTTTTGCGGCGCGATGGGTACACCGCGCCCCTGCAAACGGTTTGCGGTGTTTGCGGCGGCGGGTGTGTGTTTGGTGGATTGCATGCCCGCCAACGGGACGCCGTTCTCCCTTTACAACGGGGTGCGGGTTTGCTGCAGATATGCCATTCGCTTTTTTGTCCCCCCTGCCCCGCCCCTGATTCCCGGTTCCCCCCCCTTGCCGATTTCTATTTGCGCCAGCTCCTGAGGTGCATCTGAAAGCAACGAAAATAGCGGATCTTTCGCAAGCACAAAATCCGGCTGCGTTTACTGAGGCAACACCGCACAATTCCCGCCTTGCGGCTTAAGCACCGCTCCGGCGGCTGCGGCACTTAGAATTATGCGGTATTGCCCTGAAACAGACGAGCTTTTTGACGTTTCAGATAGATCCCAGCTCCCAGCTTTCAATCTATCCTGTGTAAACTGCACCCCCTCACGCGCCGTTCTGCGCGGCACTTACCTTATAATAAAAGGGGTGCTACCCTGTGTAAATTTGCAACTGATCTATTTGAAGCAGCTGTGAGCTGTTGCAATTTTGCACAGGGTATTGCCCGCATTCTGTGCCGAACATTCCCGAAACGTGTTGAAAAAACGCACAGGATTGCCTTGTTTCCCTATGCCGCTTACCGTTGGAAAAACGCACAGGTTGCCCCCGGAACAGTTGCAATTTTACACAGGGTATTCCCGCTCCCCTGTCTCGCCGTGACCCGCGTACCTGTTGGAAAACCACACAGGATAGGCCCGTTCCCCGTGTTGCAATTTACACAGGTTTGGCTGTTTTTGGCTTATTTGCAACTTTACGCAGGTTGCTTTCCGCACAGGAAAGTGGTGGTGGAATGCACAGGCTGCAATTGGTTGAACACACAGGTTTGCGTTGTTAAATTACACAGGCTCTACCTATTACTAATATAAAACTAAACATCTAAGCCATAATAACAACCAGAGGTAAGCCGGGAGATGGGGGAGAACGGGAAAAAATTGGTGTTGCCATTCCATCAGGTTACAGAACCCTGAAACAGCAGGACAGAAAAGCACAATAAAACCCTGTGTAACCTGCACCCTGGCTGCAACCCCCACAGGATATATGGCAAACCACAACGCGGGTGTTGCATTTTGCACAGGGTAATGGCGGTGAAACCCTGTGTAAATTTGCAATTCTTGCGCTGGAAAACAGGATGTGCTATAATATCTAACATGATGTGCGTGACCACCCAGGATACAGCAACCGATACAGGAGGCCCCTGCTTATGGCGGCAAGTAAACAGAAAAAAGATGATCCGTTTGTCGTTACGTTTGAAGAACGCGGGGACCAGACCATCGTTCGCAAATCCAATGACCTTGTACAGATGACGCGCAACAACCTGACGCTGAGCCAGCAGCGCCTGATGCTGCATATTTTTTCGATGATTAAGCCAGAGGATACGGACCTGCCCTCTTATGAGCTGAGCATTTATGATTTTATCAAGATGACCGGCATGGACCCGCACAGCGGGGCGCTGTACAAGCAGGTGCGCAAAAATATTGAGGAGCTGGCCAACGCGCCCATCCAGTGGATCAAGAATAACGGAACTTCCACGGTGGAAACATTCCGCTGGATCGATAAAGTGCGCATTGATGAGGGCCGCGCACGCATGACCATCACGCTGGATCCGGTGCTGAAACCGCACCTGGTGCAGCTGAAAACCCTGTATACCACCATGGATGTGACCTACACCATGCTGATGCGGTCCACCTATTCCATCCGCATTTACGAGCTGTGCAAGAGCTACCAGAGCCTGTACCTGAAAAAGAAAGCGGCCGGGGAACCGCTGGTATGGAACCTGAGCATGCTGTATGAACAGCTTTCGTATACGGCCAACCGATGGTCGGATTTCCGCCGCCTGGCACTGGAAAAGGCAAAGGCGGAAATTAACGAAAAGACGGATATTATTTTTAATTACGATGTGTACGAAAAAAAAGGGCAGAAGGTTCTTTCGCTGGTGGTAACGATTGACCCGGTGGATGATGCCGCCGCACAGGCCAACCTGGACAGCATCAACAGCACAGTGCGCAAAAAGAGCAAAAAGAAGGGCCGCCCCACCGTGGCGATTGAGGATTCGCTGCTGGATGACCCCAGCGTGATCACCTTTGATTATGTTTCGGCACCGGAAACAACGATCCCCTATTCCTTTGGACGCCACCGCACCGAGCTGCGGGAGGAAATTGTTGTGAAAGCGCGCATGGATCAGCTGCGCGCGGAGATTACGCCCGAAGAGCTGCACGCGGTGGAAGTGATCATTGATGTGTTGGCAGATGCCTGCTGCACCATCCAGGCAGGCGATGGCGAGCAGGACGGTGGCAACAAAACGGTGTTTGGAAAGATGAATGCCATCATCCTGGATTGTGGCGGGCTGACCAGTTGGCTGGCCGGTGTGGCACCCCGCTATGCACAGGAGATCATTCCCCGGTCGCAGACGATGCGCAGCCCGGCGCGGTACCTGAACAAGGTGCTGCGCGAGGATATGGATAACTATCGCATTTATATTTTCCGCAAGGCAAAGCCGGCAGCAGAACCCAAAGAGGAGCTGTTGGAAGCGGAGTACCATGTGATGGACGAGCCGGTGCAGCAAACGATGCCGGAGCCTGAGCCGCCCAAGGTAGAGCTGATTCCCGAAACGATTGTAAAACGGCAGGATATGCGAAAAGAGTTTGCAAAGTTTGTAGATGATGGATACCTGGAAAAGACGTTGACGAGCGGCCAGCGCGGCGCTTACCACGAAATTTACCGCCACCTGGCAGCGCGGTGCGTGCCATCGCCTTCCAGCCTGCGCAATGGGCTGAAAGACGAAATGCGGCTGCATTACCTGGCCTGCATGAATGAAGTGATTGAAAAGTATGGCAGCCTGACCCCATTGATGGAAGCTATGGCGCATGAACTGGACTTTGATGTGTTCTGGGCAAAGGCCGCCAAGGACCCCAATGTGAATAACCCGATGGGGCTGTTCTACCACATTATTGAAGAACGCGCGCTGAACCCGATCGGCACCATAATGAACGACCAGGCACAACGGCAGAAGGTTGCCGCCAAGGAAAAAGGTGAAAAAGATAAGTGGCACAACGAAAGCTGGATGGATGCTTTTGAGGAAGATATCCCGGATGACAGCGAAGAGTAATTGAGATGAAGCGGAGCGGAACATCCGGGAGCGCTATTATAATAAGGTAAGCAGCGGCTGGCAGATTGCTGGCCGCTGCTTTTTTGTTGGGGTGCAGCTGAGAAATGGAAATATCCGGCGTTTTTTGATTTCAGATACATCTTGGAATAATAGGTGAGAATGAAGGTGCGTGAGCGGGAATGCCTGGATGAAGTGAAGAAGGATGGGAAGGAAAAGCGGCAGAGAAAAAGCGTGAACAGCAACGAAGAGATGACGGCATAATAATCGTCAAAATATCCGTTGACACGCGCGAAGCATATGATATAATAGAAACTATAACAGCAACGAAGAGATGCCGCACGGCATGGGGTGCCCGTTTTTGCAACCCGCAGTTAAGGCAACACCGCACAATTCCCGCCTTACGGCTTAAGCACCGCTCCGGCGGCT
>ENA-OWPN01001225-OWPN01001225.1-human-gut-metagenome-genome-assembly--contig:-NODE-1225-length-25217-cov-4.503736_pt1 | contig 25217 bp, 20 predicted proteins | sample MGYA00248266_ERZ651850 | MGnify/ENA primary metagenome ERZ651850 (study PRJEB26924, sample SAMEA4378296) | human gut metagenome | biome: human gut; feature: human-associated habitat; material: faeces... | reverse complement strand
AATCCTGCGGCCTAATAAAACGCTTTTAAGCGTTTTATTAAAAACTCGTATAAAAAGCACACTGCAACAGGGGCAGGCCAATCCGGGTCTGCTCCTGATGTTGAACTTTGAATTCCCTGCGATCAGTAGATCTCCTGCTCAATGTCCCGAAAAATGTCGTCATCGAAAAAATCTTGCAGCTCCATGTCCAGTCCCCGGCAAATTTTCAGGACGGTCTGAATGGTAATGGAGTTGTTTCTTCCGTTGATAATATTATTCAGCGTAGACTGGGTAATACCGCAGCGTCCGCCCAGCGCGTTCAGTGACAGCTCGTTTTCGTCGCACAAATCCAAAATCCGTATTTGCAGTGCTTCCTTGGAACGCATTCCTTTCACCTCACTGCCGTGATGATACCGCCCTCTGCGTCGAAGTTTACCTCTTTTCCGTTGATTTTCGTTTCTAACGAAAAATCGGCAAATGATGCATCTCGTAAAACAAGTGAAGGAACATACGCCGATTTGCCGGAACGGTTTCTATTCCACGTCCTTGAATATATCCGAATCGAAAAATGTCGGCAAATCGATTTCAAGGCCGTCGCAGATTTTCTGAACCGTGGACACGTTGGTGGAATTGTTCCGGCCGTAGATGATATTGCTGATCGTTGACTGGTTGATCCCACAGATAGAACACAGACCGTTTATCGTCATGTCCCGCTCCTCGCACAGCTGGAAAATCCGCTGGCACAGTGCATCTTTGAGCTTCATGACTTTCCCCTCCTTGTACAGCGATGAACCGAAAACGCAAGCCCGAAAGTATGCCTTTATTGTCGCACATTTTGGCAGAAAATGGTATACTTTTTTCGCGAAAAAATGCACAATCTTTTTATATGCCGTATTGTCTTTCCAGACAAAGAGTGCTTTTTGGGGGCAATGATCGACTGCACGCAAAGGAAAACCGCCCTTGCCTATTAAGGCAAGAGCGGTATTTTATGGAGCGGGCGACGAGGCTCGAACTCGCTACCTCCACCTTGGCAAGGTGGCGCTCTACCGGATGAGCTACGCCCGCACGGAACAGAGCTTATTATAGCGGTTTTTCCCAAAATGTCAAGTGTTTTTTTCCAGATCCTCCGTTGCTTCCGCCGTTTCCTCCGGCGGCACGGTTGGCGCTTCCGTCGGTTTCTCCGTCTCATGGGCGGCGCCGGTCTCTGCGGCCGGGGCTGCGGAGGCCGCCGGGCATTCGGGGTAGGCCGTGTAGTCCCAGACGTAGCCCGACATCTCCTGGTCGGTAAACTCACGATAGCCGCCCAGTTCGCTGCACCGCAGAAGGTCTACATGATAATAGTGTCCCGCGTCCAGCACAATATTCCACGTCCAGGGTTCCCCCGCGTGGGTGCCGGTCACCGTCATGCACTCCAGCCCCGCTAAACGGCACATGGCGGCGTACACCGTGGCAAAGGCTCTGCTGTCTCCTACCCCATGGCGCAGAAGACTGTAGGCCGGGGTAATGGACGTTTCGATCTTGTAATCGAAGCGCTCCATCAGAAAGGCGTACAGCTGGGAAAGCTTCTGGTGGTCTTCTCCGTCGCCGCTGACGTACAGCGACGCCGCGTCGAACACCGGCTTCACCTGGGACTGCATCTGCCGCAGCGCGTCCCGGCCCGTCTGATAGGTGAATGTCACCTCCACCACCCGGGAGCTCCCGGCGCCGTAGGCCGCCGCCATCACCTGGGGGGTCTCCATCACCGCCTCCGGGTGCTTCTCGGCGTGATCCCGCACCAGCTGGGTAACGTCCATGGTGACGTAATCGTCCACCAGCAGCACCACGCCGGCGTCAAAATTGTTCAGCGCCTTGACGATCTCGTCCGCCGCCTCCCCGCTGCCGAAAACCTCCCGGATCGTCCGGATTTCCATGGCGCCGTGACGATAGGAAATGGATACGGCTACGGCGGGCAGGCCGCCGTTGGCGCCCACCTCATAGTCAATGCTTTCCACGGCATACGCGCCGACGGGGTAAACCTCCGTGGCATACTGCACCGCCACGGCCATGCCGCTTTCCACAGCATCCGCGGGATAGTCTGCCACGTTGATCACGCCGCTTTCGCTGCCGGACTGAATCATTTCCTTCAGTGCCTTCATCAGATCCAGATAGTCGGAGGCCACGGTCACCTCCGAATGGGTATTCTGCCGCTGTTCCAAGTGGGGCGTCACGGAAGAATACCGGCCGTCCATCCAGCCGCAGCCGGTGAGCAGCAGACTGAGCGCCAGCAGCGGCAAAAACTTATGTCTCATGCGGATTCTCCTTCCTCACGCGTTCGCGTTTATAGGGACTGCTTGGAATAGTGGGAGAAGCCGTCTCCCAGCACCTGGTGCGCCTCCTGCACGATGACGAAGGCATTGGGGTCGATGGCCATGACCAGCTCCTTCAGCTCCGTGACCTGCTGCTTTTTCACAGCGGCCAGCACCACCTTGGTCGGTTCATGGCTGTAGGAGCCTTCCCCATTGAGGAAGGTTGCGCCTCTGTCCAGCTTGGTGCCGATGGCCTCCGCCACCGCGTCGTACTCCTTGGTAATGATCAGCGCCACCTTGGAATAGTCGAACCGATACACCACGGCGTCCAGCACCTTGCCCGTAACAAACACCGCCACGCCGGTATACAGCGCCTTGGTGATGTCCTGGAACACGATGCCCGTCAGGACGGCCACCCCGGCGTCAAAGCACATGGAAATCTGTCCGATGGGAACATCCCGGTATTTGAGCTTCAGCAGCCGCACCACGATGTCCGATCCGCCGGTGGAGGTGCCGCAGATGAACACCATGCCCAGCCCCAGCCCGCAGATCATGCCGCCGTAAAGGGCGCAGAGCAGCGAATCCATGGGCGGCATCGCGACCTTGGCAAAAGCGTCGATCAGGATCGAGCTGAGAATCATTCCCAGCAGACTGCCGCAAAAGAACCGTCTGCCGATCTTCACACCGCCGAGGATAAACAGGGGCAAATTGATGATAATCGTCAGCACGCCCACGCTGCCGTAGCCCAGTAGTTCCACCGCCACCAGCGCAAGGCCGGAAATACCGCCGGGGCTGATCTCATTGGGCTGTAGGAACAGGGAAAAGCCCAGTGCAAAAATCGTGCTTCCCACAGCCGTCGCCAGAATCCAGCGGTAATCTTCCCAAATCTTGCGCATAAACGTCCTCTTCTTTCCAATCTGTTCGTTTTTACACCTCGAAGGTTTGCTGCTTTTCCGCCGAGTCCTCTTCTTTCAGCAGCGCCCCGGCGGAGGGGATGGTCTTGGTGCGGTAGCGGCTTTCGTTGACAATGCCGCTCTGACTCAGCAGCACCGCGTCCCGCAGCGTCGCCTTCTTTTTCAGCGTCATCACCGCCACGCCCTGGGTATTCCGCGTGGTCTTGGGCAGGAGCTGCGCCGTGGAGAAGATCGCCGCCCGGCCGTCGGTGGAGTACACCGCCATCTGCTCGTCCGTATCCAGCGCCACCACTTTTATCAGCGGACTTCTGTCGCTGTAGGCGCCGGTGAGCTTCTTCCGGTTGGTCTTGGTCTCGTAGGCGGACAGGGGAACCTTCGCCGCCTTGCCGTTTTCAAAGAAGAACAGAACAAAGCCCTTATAGTCCCCGCAGAACACCAGCGCCACCAGATTCTCTCCCGCCTCGAAGCCCAGCTTCTGGGGCAGGTAATCGCCCAGCTGGGACGCCTTGCCGTCGTCGAAGTCGGAAAGGCGGGACTTGTAGCACTGATACCGGTCGGTGAACACCAGAAATTCCGCCCTGTTGGTGGTCTCTTGGGAGAAGGACAGGCTGTCGCCCTCCTTGAATTTCTGCTCGCCGCTCATCCGCAGGGACTGGGCGGTCATCTTTTTCAGATACCCTTCCTTGGAGACGAACACCGTCACGCCGTAATCCGGCACGTCGTCCTCTTCCTCGGGGGCGGCCTCCTGGGCGTCGTAGAGAATCTCCGTCCGCCGGGGCTGACCGAACTTGTCGGCCACCGCCTGCAGCTCCTTGATGATGACGTTTTTTAGCTTCCGGGGGCTGTTCAGCGTGTCTCTCAGATCGGCGATCTCCCCTTCCAGATCGTCGATGGCACGGGTCTGCTTGAGGATGTATTCCTTGTTGATGTTGCGCAGCTTGATCTCCGCCACATAATTCGCCTGAATCTCGTCTATGCCGAAGCCGATCATCAGGTTGGGGACGACCTCGCTTTCCAGCTCCGTCTCCCGGATGATGGAAATGGCCTTGTCGATGTCCAGCAGAATCCGCTCCAGACCCTTTAACAAGTGCAGGCGGTCTTCCTTCTTCTGAACCTGGAAGAAAATCCGGCGCTTGACGCAGTCCGTGCGCCAGGCCGTCCACTCGTCCAGAATCTCCCCCACGCCCATCACCCGGGGCATTCCCGCGATGAGGATGTTGAAATTGCAGGGGAAGCTGTCCTGCAAGGGCGTCAGACGGAACAGCTTCTGCATCAGCTTCTCCGGGTCAACGCCCCGCTTCAGGTCGATGGTCAGCTTCAGGCCGCCCAAATCCGTCTCGTCCCGCATGTCGGAAATCTCTTTGATTTTCCCCGCCTTGATCAGCTCCGCCACCTTGTCCATGATGACTTCCGTGGCGGTGGTGTAGGGGATCTCCGTGATTTCAATGAGATTGCCGTCCTTGACGTAGCGCCATTTTGCCCGGAGCCGGAAGCTTCCACGGCCTGTGGCATAGATTTCCCGGGTGGCGGCTTCGTCAAACAGCAGCTCCCCGCCGGTGGAAAAATCCGGGCCGGGCAGGGTCTCCAGAATGTCGTGGTCGGGATTTTTCATCAGGGCAATGGCGGTGTCGCACACCTCCCGCAGGTTAAACGAGCAGATGTTGGACGCCATGCCCACGGCGATGCCCTGGTTGGCAGAAACCAGCACGTTGGGGAATGTGGTGGGCAGCAGCGCCGGCTCCTTCATGGTGGCGTCGTAGTTGTCCACCATGTCCACAGTGTCGCTGTCGATGTCCTTGAACACCTCGGCGCAGATGGAATCCAGCTTGGCCTCGGTGTACCGGGCGGCGGCGTAGGCCATGTCCCGGGAGTACACCTTGCCGAAGTTGCCCTTGGAATCCACAAAGGGATGCAGCAGCGTCTCGTTGCCCTTGGCAAGACGCACCATGGTCTCATAGATGGCGGCGTCGCCGTGGGGGTTCAGGCGCATGGTCTGGCCGACGATGTTGGCGGATTTCGTCCGTCCGCCGGTGAGCAGCCCCATTTTGTACATGGTGTACAACAGCTTGCGGTGAGACGGCTTGAAGCCGTCGATCTCGGGAATTGCCCGGGAAACGATCACCGACATGGCATAGGGCATGTAGTTTAATTCCAGCGTCTCGGAAATGGCCTGCTCCGTGGTGGAGCCGTGCAGACCCATAATGCCGTCGGTGTTTATCTTCTTTTTTTCAGGTTCTTGCTTTTTCCGTGCCATGGTTGGCTCCTTTACAAGATTTATGAATTCGCTGTCTGGCCGGCCTTACGAAATATCCGCCAGCTCCAGATACTTTGCACCGTTTTCCGCGATGAAGTTCTTCCGCTCCTGCAAGCCGTCGCCCAGGAGGAAGTCAAAGTAATGCGCCGTGCGCTCCGCGTCCTCCGGCATGACCTTGATAAGGCGGCGGGTCTGAGGGTTCATGGTGGTCATCCACATCATCTCCGGGTCGTTTTCGCCGAGACCTTTGGAGCGCTGGATGGTGATCTTTTTGCCGTCCAATTCCTTGAGAATTTTCGTCTTCTCCTGCTCGTTGTAGGCAAACCATGTCTTGTCCTTGCAGGTGATCTCAAACAGCGGCGATTCCGCGATATACACGTACCCGTCCCGGATCAGCGTCGGACACAGGCGGTAAAGCATGGTCAATATCAGCGTCCGGATCTGGAAGCCGTCCACGTCGGCATCCGTACAGATGACCACCTTGCTCCAGCGCAGCTGAGAAAGGTCGAAGGACGACAGTTCCTTGGCTTTCTTGCCCTGCACCTCCACGCCGCAGCCCAAGACCTTCATCAGGTCGGTGATGATGGGCGAGGCGAAAATCTTGCCGTAATCCGCCTTCAGGCAGTTGAGAATTTTGCCCCGAACCGGCATGATGCCCTGAAATTCCGCGTCCCGGCTGAGCTTGACGCTGCCCAGAGCGGAATCGCCCTCCACGATATACAGCTCCCGCACCGAAGCGTCCCGGCTGCGGCAATCCACGAATTTCTGCACCCGGTTGGCAATGTCGATGGAGCCGGAGAGCTTCTTTTTCACGCTGGACTTGGTCTTCTCGGCGGATTCCCGGGCGCGCTTGTTCACCAGAATCTGCTCCGACGCCTTGTCGGCCTCCTGCTTGTTCTCGATGAACCAGACCTGTAGCTGCTCCTTGAAAAAGGCGGTCATGGCGTCCTGGGTGAATTTGCTGTTGACGCTCTTTTTCGTCTGGTTTTCAAAGCAGCCGATGGTGGAGAAGCAGTTGGTCACCAGCACCAGAGAGTCCTGAATGTCCTGGAAAATGATCTTATTTTCGTTCTTGGTATACTTGTTATTGTCCCGGAGGTACTTGTCGAAGGCCGCGGTAAAGCCGGAGCGAACCGCCTTGTCCGGGCTTCCGCCGTATTCCAGCCAGGAGGAATTGTGGTAATATTCGATATGGCTGATTTGCTTGGAGAAGCAGAAGGAGGCCGTGATCTTCAGCTTCATTTCCGGGCGGTTTTCCGCGTCACGACCCCGGCGCTCGGCTTCCCAGTAGACGGGCATGGTGAAGGCGTTGTCCCCCACCAGCTCCTCGATATACTGGCGGATGCCGTCGGCATAACAAAATTCCTCCGTCTCGAATTTGCCGCCCACCTGGTTGCGGAAGCGGAAGGTGATGCCCTTGTTCACAACCGCCTGACGGCGCAGCACGTCCCGGTAGTATTCCACGGGGATGTTGATGTCGGTGAACACCAGCTTGTCCGGCTTCCAGTGAAAGCAGGAGCCGGTCTTTTTCCGGTCGGTAGGCTCCTTTTTCAGGCCGCCTAAGTTTCTGCCCTTTTCAAAGTGCAGATCGTACCGGTAGCCGTCCCGGCGGATGGTGGCGTCAAAAAACTCCGAAGCGTACTGGGTAGCGCAGGAGCCAAGGCCGTTTAAGCCCAGGGAATACTCATAGTTTTCCCCGTTCTCCCCGTATTTGCCGCCGGCGTACATTTCGCAGAACACCAGCTCCCAGTTGTAGCGCTTTTCCTTTTCGTTGTAGTCCACGGGGCAGCCCCGGCCGAAATCCTCCACCTCCACGCTTAAGTCTTCGTAGCGGGTGACGATGATGGTATCGCCGTAGCCTTCCCGCGCCTCGTCGATGGCGTTGGAGAGAATTTCAAACACCGCGTGCTTGCAGCCCTCCAGATCGTCCGAGCCGAAGATGACAGCCGGACGCTTGCGTACCCGATCCTCGCCCTTGAGCATGGAGATACTGGAATTTCCGTATTGTTCCTGTTTTTTCATGTTGCATACCTGCCTGCATAATCCATAATCGTTCAATTTTATTATATGCAAAAATCAGTCAAAAGTCAAGAAACGCCCCTTGGGGCGGAAAAAGCGTCCTGCATGTTCCGTGCAGGACGCTTTTTCAGGATTCGACGTCAATCGTGACGCTGCTCCCAATTTTCGTAAGTCTCACAGAACCGACCGGAGAAGGATGGCTCCCGTCCCGCCGCGTACAGGTGGGAGGTGTCCCCGAAGGCACTCATGCGGAACGAAGCGATGCCCTCCCGGCGCTCCTCCGTGTTCAGGATGGTGACAGAGGTGGGCAGAGAACAGACGCCATGCCACAGCACCATGGGGGAAATTCCCAGCAAATGGCTCAGCAGAACGCAGGTAACGCCAAAATGGCAGAACAGGACGACGGTATCCTCGTTGGACTGCTCCGCCCGGTAGTAATCCCCCTCCCGGCGGTAGCCGTGGCGGGCAAGCAGCTCGTCCAGCCCGTCCCAGACCCACTGGGCTTCTTCACGCACCCCGGCGGCGGTGAAGCGGTCGTTTTCCCACCAGTGCTCCCGGTCGTAAAACCGCTTATCCTCCGTCCAGTCCTGAGGCAGCCAGTCCCATGCGACACCCGGTTTATCTTTCCCCGGACGGAGAACCTGCGGGGAGAATTCCCGCAGCCATGGGAGAATTTCCGCCTGCCGTCCCAGCTTTTCCAGGGTAGCCTTGGCGGTGTCCTGTGCCCGTCCCTTTGGGGAGCAGTAAAACGCTTTCACGTCCAGCTTGCACAGGCGGTCGGACAGCAGTTCCGCTTCTATCCAGCCGGTTTCGGTCAGGGAGTCGATGGCATAGTCCGGATCGCCGTGGCGCACGATTAGCAGCTTCATGGATTTCCTCCTTTATTCTCCGAACTTTTCCGCAGCTTCTTTCAGCATACTGCGGATGGGCAGATGGTAGGGGCAGCGGCTTTCGCAGACGCCGCAGCCGATGCACTCCGACGCCTTTTTGGTGAGCGTCGCGTAGCGGCTTCTCGCCCAGTCCGCCAGACCGTACCGGGACAGATATCCCTCAAACAGGAACACGTTGGAAATGCTGATGCCCGCGCTGCAGGGCTGACAGTAATTGCACCGGCGGCAAAACTGGGTTCCCAAGGCGTCACGGATGGCGCGGAGCTTCCCCTCTTCCTCATGGGACAGCGGGGAAGCGTCGTTTACCGCGGCGAGATTCTGGTTCAGCTCGGCAATGTCCGCCATGCCGGGTATCACCACGGTGACATCCGGGTTGGCGCAGACATAGCGCAGCGCCGTCACGGCGTCCTCAATCGCGCCGCCCGCCAGGGGCTTCATGGCAATGAAGCCGATGTTCTTTTCGGCGCAGGCATGAATCAGCGCTTTTGCCTGATCTTCCACGATGTTGTAGGGGAACATGACGGTTTCCACCCATGGCAGCTCCAGCGCCATCCGGAAGGTTTCCAGAGAATGGGCGGTAATGCCGATATGCCCGATTTTCCCGGCCTTTTTCGCATCCATAAGGGCTTCCAGCGCACCACCGGGGGCGCAGACCTTCTCCAGATCCGCAGGGGGCGCGTTGTGAATCTGGTACAGGTCAATATAGTCGGTGCGGAGATTTTTCAGGCTGATGTCAATGTCCTTCGCCATGGCCTCCGCCGTGCGGGACATACTCTTTGTGGCAAGCACAAAATGCTCCCGGATGCCCTCCAGACCGACCCCCAAGTATTCCTCGCTGACGGTATAGCCCCGGGCAGTATCGATGTAATTGACGCCGTTTTCCAGCAGCTTGTGCATAAGGGCTTTGGTTCCCTCCGCGTCGATGCGCTGGATGGGGATTCCCCCAAAGCCCATGCGGGAGATTTTCAGCCCGGTTTTGCCGAGAATTCTGTATTCCATAGTCACGCGCTCCTTTCCGTTTCTGACATTATACGGCAAAATCGCTGGAAAAACAACCTGTCCGATCATAAAAAACGGGGCAGCTTCCGCTGACCCATCCATTATTTTCCAAGCTCCTTGTTCTTCCTATAGGTATCAATCACGCAGTCCATTGCCGCGCCGCGGAAGCCGTGGTTTTCCAGCGTCTGAACGCCGACAATGGTGCTGCCCCCGGGAGAGCACACCGCATCCTTCAATGCGCCGGGGTGCTGACGGGTGGCAAGCAGCATTTCCGCAGAACCCGCCATGGTCATGGCGGCGTATTCTATTGCCTTGGCTCTGGGAAGGCCGCAGGCCACCGCGCCGTCGGCCAGTGCCTCCACGAACATGTACAGAAAGGCCGGGCCGCTGCCGGACAGGGCGCTTGCCGCGTCGATCAGCCGCTCCTCCAGCGCGTCCAGCAGACCGCAGAAGCGCATGTCCTCCCGCCAATCGTTCAGCGTTTCATCCTCCACAAGCGCGTTGCGGCAGTAGGGAATGACCCCCTTGCCGATGGCCGTGGGAGTGTTGGGCATGATGCGGATGACGGGCAACTCCGTCCCGGCAAGCTGCTCCAGCTTCGCAATTTCCATGCCCGCCGCCATGGTGATGAGCAGCGGCTTGCGCTTTCCCAGAACCTTTTGCAGCGGGGACAGCACCTCCTGCACCATATGGGGCTTCACCGCGATAAAAATCCGGTCACACCGGGCGGCGACGGTTTCCGCGTCGGAATAGACGATGCCCAGCTCCTCGGCAAACGCCTTTGCCTTGCCGGAACAGTCGGACAACATGATTTCCTTTGTGGCCTTGCTCAGGGCTTTGGCAATGGCGCCGCCCATGTTGCCGCAGCCGATAAATCCGTACTTCATACGTTTCCTCCTCAGCGGATATGTCCGTTTCCGTGAATGATGTATTTATAGGTGGTCAGCTCCTGCAAGCCCATGGGTCCCCGGGCGTGGAGCTTCTGGGTGGAAATGCCCATCTCGCACCCAAGGCCGAACTCACCGCCGTCGGTGAACCGGGTGGAGGCATTGACATACACCGCCGCGCTGTCCACATTGGCGGTAAAATACCGCTCCGCCTCGGGACTGCGGGTCACAATGGCCTCGCTGTGGCCGGTGGAGTGCGCCGCAATATGGGCGACCGCCTCCTTCACATCCTCCACGCATTTGACGGCAAGGATATAGTCCAGAAATTCCGTATCAAAATCCTTCTCCCCGGCCTTTTTTCCGGGGATGATGGCAGCCGCCGTCTCGTCCAGGCGAAGCTCCACTGCTCTTTCCCGGTCAGTGACCAGACGTTTATAAAGCATGGGCAGGAACTTGGGGGCAATGGCCTTGTCCACCAGCAGAACCTCCTCGGCGTTGCACACGCTGGGGCGGCTGGTTTTGGCGTTTTCCACGATGTTCAGCGCCATGTTCAGGTCGGCGGACTTCTCCACATATACGTGGCAGATGCCGGTGCCGGTGGCGATGCAGGGCACGGTGGCGGTGCTTACACAGGCGTTGATCAGCCCCGCGCCGCCCCGGGGAATCAGCAGGTCAATATAGCCGCCCGCGGTCATCAGCGCCGCGGCGCTTTCCCGGGAGGTATCCTGCACCAGATTCACCGCGTTCTCCGTGATGCCCACCGATCTCAGGCCGGAACGGAGGGCGTCCACGATGGCGTTGGCGCTGCGGAACGCCTCCTTTCCGCTTCTCAGGACGCAGACGTTCCCGCTTTTCAGCGCCAGAGCGGCGGCATCGCTGGTGACGTTGGGACGGCTTTCGTAAATAATGGCAATGACACCCATGGGGACGGACACCTTCTGAATTTCCAGACCGTCCTCCCGGGTGTGGGTCTGCAAAATCCGCCCCACCGGGTCAGGCAGCGCCGTCACCTCCCGGATGCCCTGCGCCATCCCGGCAATGCGCTCCTTTGTCAGCTTCAGTCTGTCCAGCATGACCGGGGAGATATGCGCCTTCGCGGATTCCATGTCCAATGCGTTCGCGCCGAGAATCCCGTCCTGCCAGGCAATCAATGCGTCCGCCATGGCGTTCAGCGCGGCGTTCTTCTGCTCCGTGGTCAGGCCAGCGACTTCCCCTTTTGCCGCCTTGGCGGCTTCCAGCATTTCTTTCATAAGCGTTCCTCCGAAAACGTGGTGCCAACAGCCTTTCCTTCCAGAATGTCATAGAGATTTCCCGGATTATTTCCGTTGGCAATGACCATTTTGCAGCCGCAGCCCAGGCAGATTTCGGCGGCATGGAGCTTCGTGACCATTCCCCCGGTGCCCTGGGCAGAACTGCTGATCCCGGCAATTTCCCGGATGTGGTCGTCAATTCCGGCGACGTGGTGCAATAGCTTCGCCTCCGGGTGGGTGTGGGGGTCGGCGGTGTACAGGCCGTCGATATCGGAAAGGAGAATCAGCATTTCGGCGTGGACGCTCCTTGCCACGATGGCGGCGAGGGTATCGTTGTCGCCGATGACGATCTCATCGGTGGCGACGGTGTCGTTCTCATTGATGATAGGCAGCGCCCCCAGCTCCAGAAGCCTGTTCAGGGTGTTGGTGAAGTTGAAGCGCCGGGTATTGCTGGCAGTATCGTCGCCGGTGATCAGCAGCTGCGCCACCGTGTGGTGGTACTCGCTGAACAGCTTGTCATATACATACATCAGCTCGCACTGCCCCACAGCGGCGGCGGCCTGTTTGGACGGGATGTCCTTTGGCTTTTCCCGCAGTCCCAGCTTCCCCACCCCCATGCCGATGGCGCCGGAGGAAACCAGGATCAGCTCATGTCCGGCATTTTTGATATCGCTCATGATCTCGCAAAGCTGCTCCACCCGGCGGATATTTAAGTGGCCGGTGGGATGCGCCAGAGTCGATGTGCCGATTTTGATTACAATGCGCATTTGCGTTCTCTCCCCGAATTTTTGGGCTATTATATCACTTTAGTCGGATGAAGTAAATAGTCTGGGGTAAGTTTCCGGTAAATGTTTTCCCATACGAAAGGCAGGCGGCATTGAATGGGTGGTCGTCAAACAGTAAATGGAGCGTATCGGTACAGATACGCTCCATTTCCCGTGACACCATACGCAGCCCCTTGGCTCTCCCTCTGGGAGAGCTGTCACCGAAGGTGACTGAGAGGGTACTGCACCCCAGTTTTCCCTCTCCGTCCTCGCTGCGCTCGGCCACCTCTCCCAAAGGGAGAGGCAAGAGATGATCGCATTGAGCCCCGTCTATTCTGCCGCCCGTCAGGGTTATTCCTTTTCCAGCAGCTCCAGTGCCGCCTGAATTTGGGGATCGTCCTCCGGTTCCAGTTGGTCGTAGTAGATGGCGGCGGCGGTTTCCTCGTCCACCGGCACAACCACGTCCGGCGTGATTCCCACTCCCGCCAGGCTGACGCCCTTGGGGGTAAAATACTTCCCCACGGAGAGACCCACCGCGGAGCCGTCACTCAGGCGCATGGTATTCTGAAAATACCCCTTGCCGCAGGTTTTCTCTCCCACCACGTCGGCAACGCCGTACTCGCTTAAGGCCGCCGCGAAGAACTCTGCTGCGGAGTAGGAGTCCCCGTTCACCAGCACCACCATGGGAATGTCCAGGCAATCCGCGTCGGAATAGTCCACCTTCTCCTTCCCGGCATAGTCCACCGTGCGGAACAGCTCTCCCTCGGGCAGCAGATAGTCCAGCACCTTTACCAGCTCCTTGGCATAGCCGCCGGGGTTGTTGCGCACGTCGAAAATCAGCTTTTCCGCCCCCTGTGCAAGCAGCCCGTCAATGGCCGCGATGGCTTCCTCGGCGCACCGGGCGTCGAAATTCTCGATGGTCACAAGCCCGATATCGCCGCTCAGCATCCGTCCGCTGGCAACGACGGTCTGCACCTGCCGCCGCTCCACGGACAGCGTCACCCGCTCCCCGCGCCTGAGAACCGTCAGGGACACATAGGTGCCTTCCTCTCCCCGCACCAGATTCCGAACCTCCGCGGCGGTCATTTCCCGGACGTCCTGGCCTTCCACTTCGACCAGCAGATCGTCCACCTGAACGCCCGCGACCTCGGCAGAGCTGCCCTCGTTCACGGCCTTAACCAGGAAGCCCTCCTGCTCCTTGGCCTCGATGGTGATGCCGACGCCCACGTAGGCGTTGTTCACCTGCTCCTCATGGGCGGCATATTCGCTGGCAGGGATATAGTAGCTCCACCGGTCATTCAGGGATTTGACCATGGCGGCCGCCGCAGCGTCCTCCATGGACATCTGATCTGCGTCCCCGATAAAGCGTTCCAGAATCAGGCTTTCCAGCTGCTCCAGCTTAGAGCCGTAGGCATACCCCGGATAGCCCACCGCCGCCAGGGTCGCCACCGTGGCCAGCACTGCGACCAAAAGATAGCTTAAAGAGATCAGGATTTTCTTTTTCACGGAATAACCACCTCATAGAAAGGATTCCCACAGTCCATAGTATGAACTGTGGGAATGGTATTGAATCAGTACAGGGCGACGTAATTACACGGATTGACGTAGACGCCGTTGTAGGAGATGCCGAAGTGCAGATGGTCGCCGGTGGTAATGCCGGTGGCGCCGGTAGCGCCGATCAGCTGTCCCGCGCTGACGATCTGTCCGGCGGATACGCAGGAGCTGCTTAAGTGCATGTAGATGGACGAGAAGCCGTCCTGATGGTTGATCTGCACGTAGTTGCCGGCGGCATTGCCCCAGCCCGCTACGGTGACGACGCCCGCACGGCTCGCGTACACAGGATCGCCGGTGCCGGTATCCAGGTCAACGCCCTGATGGTATGTAGACGCGCCCGAGGTGGGGGAGTTACGATTGCCGAAGGGACTGGTGATGGAGGTGTAGCTGCAGGGAACCAGCCAGCCGCCGCTTCCACCGCTGCTGCCGCCGCTGCTCCCGGACGTTCCGCCGGAGCTGCTACCGCCGGTGCCGCCGGCCTGGGTTGTGGGAGGTACGGAGGTTGCCTTCCAGGCTTCCCATTCCCGCTGCTTCGCCGCGTTGAACTGTACTTCCATGGCGGCGATCTGCTTCAGGAACGCATTTTCCTGCTCCTTGCATTCCTCTTCCAGCGCCTGGAGATCGTCGGCCTTTTGCAGCAACTCCTGGAGCAGCGCCTCCGATTCCTTATTTTTCTCGTTCATTTCCGCCTGGGTGTCGTCCAGGTCTTTCTTGGTGGTTTCCAGCTCGCCCTTTTCCGTTTCCAGCTCGGCCTGGGCTTCCTCCACCTTGTTGGCGGCGTCGCTCAGCTCCTGCAAACGGCGCTTGTCGGAGGCCGCGATCTCCTCCACCATGTTCAGTCTGTCCAGAAGATCGGAGAAGCTGTTGGCCTTGAAGAGAACCTCCCAGTAGGAAATCTCCCCCTCTTCCTCCATGGTGCGGATGCGCTCCTTGTTTTCCTGATTCAGGGCTTCCAGACGGTCTTCCGCCGTGTCCAGCTCGTCCTGCTTGTCCGCAATGAGCAGATTGTAGGCGGAGATCTGTTCGTTGATGTTGATGATCTGGGTGTTCAGAAGCTGAATTTCCTGATCGACCACGTTCTTCTGGGCGATCAGATCCGCAATTTCGTTCTCATTCTCCTTGTACTGCTTCTTCACATCCGCAATCTGATTCTGTACCTCCTTGCGCTCCTGCTGCAAGGCAATGATCTGCTTGCGGATCTCGCCGGAGGATGCCGCACCGGCGAAGGTGGGCAAAATGCTCATCAGAAGCGTCAGCAGCAGTACCGCCGCCATGACGCCGGCGAGGACGGATACCAAACGTTTGCGATTTTTCATAGGAATCTCCTTTTCACGATGGGGACGGGCATTGTCATCAGCAGACGCAATGCCAATGGATTTACAAGATATATGCCAATGGGTTTACAAGATATATGCCAATGGGTTTACATAAGTTCCTGCGTAGGAAATGCCGAAGTGCAGGTGGGGTCCGGTGGAGAGGCCGGTGCTGCCCACATAGCCAATGAGCTGCCCCTGGGACACGCTCTGTCCCGCGGAGACAACGTAGTTGGTCATGTGCATATAGATGGAAGCGAAGCCGTCCAAATGGTTGATGCTGACATAGTAGCCCGCGCCGCCCGCCTGATAGGAGGCCACCGTGACGGTGCCGGCTCTCGTGGCGTAGATGGGCGTTCCCTGATTGCAGGCCATATCAATGCCGTTGTGCATTCTCTGGGTGCCTAAAATCGGGTGGGTACGCATTCCGAAGGGACTGGTGATGGTATAGCCGGACACCGGGGTCGTCCAGGAGGCGTTGGAGGGCGGGTTTTCCCCCTGCATGGCCAGCTTGGCCAGATACTCGTCGTACTTTGCCTGCTTGAGGTCTTTTTCCTTGGCGGCAATTTCCTGCATCAGGTCGTCCTGAAGGGCTTCCGACTCGTCCATCATCCGCTGGTATTCCTCGGACTTCTTTTCCAGCTCCCGGAGCATGTCGTCGGATTCCGTGCGCTTTTCCTCCAGCTCGGCCTCCGCCGCCGTCAGCTCCTCCCAGGTGCCTTCCAGCTCGGTTTTTTCCGATTCCAGGCTCATGCGGGTGGCGGTGACGATGTCCGACGCAATGCGCATTTCCTGAAGGCGGCGCTGGTCGGCCTGGGAAATCTCCTGCATCATGTTCAGCCGGTCAAGCAGGTCGGTAAAGCTGTTGGCCTCGAAAATGACCTGCCAGTAAGTAATGCTGCCGCCTTCCTCCATCGCCCGGATACGCTCCCGGTGCTGCTCGCTCAGGGTGCGCAGCTCCTCCTCGGCGGCATCCAAAGTGTCCTGGGTGTCCGCAATGAGCTGGCTGTAGGCGGAGATCTGGGCGTTGGTGGTCTCAATCTTGCCTGTCAGAAGGGCGATTTCCTCGTCGATGGCTTCCTTCCTGCTCACGATATCGGCCATGTCGCTATAGTTGGCGTCGTACTGGCTTCGCACAGCGTCGATCTGCGCCTGGATGGCCTTGTTCTTTTCCTCCAGTGCGTCAATCTCCTTCTGGATTTCACCGGAGGTGGCGGCATCCGCCGGAACCGGCGCGATGCTCACCGCCATCACCGCCGCCAGACATAGGGCGACCAGCGATCTCACGGTTATCTCTCTGTGTTTGCTCATAGTTATACGTCCATAAACTTTCGGATAGAAGTCCAGCTGCCCACGATGCCGACGAACATACCGGCGGCGGTGAAGGTAGCGACCATGGGGAGCAGCAGCTCCTGGAAGGGTACGAAGTTGAACAGCTGCAAGGCGTCCACGCTGCCGATCTTATTCAGCATCGCGTCGTAGCCCAGCCATTCCAGGCCGAAGGCCAGGATGGCGCCGATCATGCCCAGGGAGAAACCCTCCACCACGAAGGGCAGCCGGATAAAGCCGTTGGTGGCGCCCACCATTTTCATAATGGCGATCTCGTCCCGCCGGTCGTACATGGCCAGCTTGACGGTGTTGGAGATGATCAGCAGGCTGACCACCAGCAGCACCGCGATCACCGCCACGGAGACGATGTGCAGCACGCTCTGAATGGTGGTGAAGCCCTCCGCCAGCTCGTAGGCCGCGTTGATCTTATCCACGCCGGGCAGCTGCAAAAGCAGATCGGCGGTCTGCTGCATCTTGGTGTTGTCCTCCAGGGTGACCACATAGCGGTGGCGCAGATCCTGTGGCTGAACGCCGCTGAAGGCGCTGTCGTTGTCGTGGTCGCTGACAAAGCTTTGAAGCGCTTCCTCACGGGAAACGAACTTTGCCTCCAGAACGTTGTCCAGGAGGTTAATTTTGGTGCCGATCGACCTTGCTTCGGCGTCGGACAGGCTGCTGTCGATGTACACAAGAATTTCGCTGGTCTTATTTAAGTCCTGCACCATGATGTCCAGGTTATAGGCCAGTGCGGAGAAGCTGCCCACGATGATCAGACACGCCACCGTGACGCAGATAGCGGCAAAGGACATAAAGCCGTGCTGGAAAATGCTGCGGAAGCCCTCCTTGAGCAGGTATCCGATATTATTGAGCTTCATGTTTGCTTTCCTCCCCGATTCCGTCTCTCACCACGACGCCCTCATTGATGGCAATGGTGCGTTTATGGAACAGCTTTGCCAGATTCTGATCGTGGGTGACCACCAGCATGGTGGTTCCCAGATTGTTGATCTCCTGCAGCAGCGCCATAATTTCAAAGGAGCGCTCCGGATCCAGGTTGCCGGTAGGCTCGTCAGCGATGATGGTGGACGGATTGTTCACCAGGGCGCGGGCGATGGCAAGTCTCTGCTGCTCGCCGCCGGACATCTCGTTGGGGTGGCGGTTCATCTTGCCTTCCAGACCCACCAGCTCCAGCACATAGGGAACCCGTTCCTTGATCTCGGCTTCCTTCGCGCCCACGACCCGCATGGCAAAGGCCACGTTCTCATAGACCGTCATTTTTTCGATCAGGCGGTAGTCCTGGAACACGACGCCGACGGTGCGGCGCAGGTAGGGAACCTCACGCTTGCGGACCCGCTCCAGGGAATAGCCGTTGACGTGGACGGTGCCGGAGGTGGGCTTCAGCTCGCCGGTGATCAGCTTGATGATGGTGGACTTACCGGAACCGGAAGGGCCAATCAGGAAGCAGAACTCGCCGTCCTCGATCTGCATGGTAACGCCGTTAAGGGCTTTGTTACCCTGCGTATAGGATTTTACAACATCAGTAAATTCAATCATATTCGCATCTTTCTCCCGTCATAGGCGGTATCGGAATTGCCGTCAACGCAACCCCATACCGCCCGCAGTGTAACCGAATTGTAACACATCACAAAATCAATGTCAATCACATTCCGAAATAAATGGGGCAAAAGCGCAGATTTAACAGATTATCCACAATTATTCCCCCGATTTTTTCAGCTTTCTTTCATATTTCTCCTATATTACGCCCCAAAAACAGGAAACTCCTTCCGCAGAACCGGGTCAGGCATACAGAAGCGGGGCTGCAAATGCAGCCCCGCCACAGCGTGTCAAAAAAGCCTCGCAGAGGAAAGCCGCCCGCAGGCGGCAAATAAAATTGGAATCATTTTCTGCCGGGGCGTGTACCTGGCAGAAAATACCTTCCAGGCTGCGAAGTGTGCGAGTTGGCCGCCTGCGGCGGCCAAGGAGTGCGCGCAGCAGACTGCAACTCCTTTGTCAAAAAAGGCCAACGGCCTTTTTTGACAGTTTAAGGGCGGCGTGGCCGAAGCCACGCCGTCCCGTATGCGGTGTATTTATTTTGCCAGCAGCTTTTCCAGCGCCGAAAGGCGCAGGCTCAGGCACAGCACCTCCATGGCCTTTTCCAACTCGGCCACCGGGGGCAGGCTGGGGGCAATGCGGAGATTGGAGTCGTCCGGGTCGTTGCGGTAGGGGTAGGTCGCGCCGGCGTTGGTCAGCACCACACCGGCCTCCTTGCACAGCGTCCAGACCCGCTTCGCCGTGCCGGGCATGGCGAACAGGCTGACGAAATAGCCGCCCTTGGGGTCGTTCCAATGGGCAATGCCCAGAGGCTTGATCTCCCGGTTCAGCCATTTTGCGACGCACTCAAATTTCGGTGCCATGACGGATGCGTGGAGCTTCATGATCTCCAGCGTGTGCGCCTTGTCCTTCAGGAACCGCACATGGCGCAGCTGGTTGACCTTGTCGTAGGAGATCATCTGCACGCCGAAAATACCGGTGAAATAGCAGATATTGGCCTCGCTGGCAGCCATGCAGGAAATGCCGCCGCCGGCGAAGGTGATCTTGGAGGTGGACGCAAACTCATAGACCATGTCCGGCCGTCCCGCCTCGTCGCACAGGGACAGGATGTCCGGGAACGGGACATAGTCGCCTTCAAACTCATGGACGCCGTAGGCGTTGTCCCAGATGATGGCAAAATCCGGGGCAGCGGGCTTCAGGTGGGCAAAGCGGCGGATGGTCTCGTCGGAATAAATGATACCGTCGGGGTTGGAATACTTGGGAACCGTCCAGATGAGCTTGACCTGGGGATCCTTCACCAGCTCCTCCACCATGTCCATGTCCGGACCCTCGGGGGTCATGGGAACGGGAATCAGCTCCGCGCCGAAGAACTCGCCGATCTGGAAATGCCGGTCATAGCCGGGGGCGGGGCAGAGAAATTTCACCTTTTCCTCCCGGCACCAGGGCTTGGGGCTGTGGAGCAGACCGTGGGTATAGGCGCGGGACACCACGTCAAACATCATATTCAGGGAAGCCGCGCCGCCGACGAACACCTGATCCGCCTTGCAGCCCAGCACATCCGCCCAATATCTCCGGGCGCTGGGGATACCCGCCAGCTCGCCGTAATTCCGGGCGTCCACGCCGTCGTCGTAGCAGTCCTCGGGGGTTTGCAGCACGGTCAGCAGGCCGCTGACCATGTCCAGCTGCTCCGTGGCGGGCTTGCCCCGGGCCATGTTCAGATTCAGCCCCTGCGCCTTGCAGGCTTCGTAGGACGCCAGCACACTGCCGTATTCACGTTCCAGTTCTTCCCGGCTCATGCAGGAATAGGGAGTCATTTCGATCATCCTTTCGGCATTTTGACAAGTTTTACTTGTATATTATATGTCCGAAGCCCAAAAAATGCAACATCATATTAGGCAAAAATTCATTTTTCGCCGCAAAAGTCAAGAAATCTGTGAAATGCACAAAGTTTCCTGCACACATCAATTTGTTTTACTGCATATTTTCGCACAAAAAACGGCGTGACCGGGTTCGGTCACGCCGTCATCTGTCATTTGGCCGCTTTTTTCAGGGCTGCGGGCGTTTTGGGAAGAATCACCTTTTCCTTCAGCACGAAGCCGGTTCTCGCGGGGATGTACAGCTCAATGTAGTCTCTGCCGTCAAAACGCTTGGTTGCATATGTCTTTTTCGCCACGTTTCCAAAACCGCCGTACTTTTCATCGTCGGTGGACAGGACGACCGTGTATTCCCCCGGCTGGCGAACCGGAACGAGTACGTTATTCAGGGAATTCCCAAAGTGGAAGTTGAACACGAACACCAGCCCGTGGCGGTAGTAGGCAAGGGTCTGCTCCGGCGCTTTCATCAGCAGCAGGTCTGCCATGCGCTGGTCGAAAATCCGGTTTTCTTTGGTGAGGCGAACCATATCCTCGTCAAAGTCCCCCAGCCACTGGTACTTGAGCATCCCGTTGTCCTTCAGGCTCCACTGGCGGCGGCAGTAGTGGAAGCTCCAGCCGTTGCCCTCCCGGGGAAAGTCGATCCATTCGGGATGGCCGAATTCGTTGCCCATGAAGTTGAGGTACGCTTCTCCGCCGCCGGACAGGGTGAACAGACGGATCATCTTGTGCAGGGCAATGGCACGATCGATCACGGGGTTGTGGCAGTCCTTGTTCATGTCGGTGTACATGTTCGCCCCGGCCAGACGGAAGATCATCGTCTGGTCGCCCACCAGCGCCTGGTCGTGGGACTCCACATAGGCCACGGTTTTCTCTCCGGGGCGGCGCAGGCACATGCTGCCCCACATCTGATTGATGTCCCAGAATTCGTCCTGGATCTTCACCGCCTTGACCCACATATCCGGCAGTCCCATGCCCAGCCGGTAGTCAAAGCCGATGCCGCCGTCCGCAATGGGCAGGCACATGCCGGGCATACCGGACATGTCCTCGGCAATGGTGATAGCCTTGGGGTTCACCTGACGGATCAGCTCGTTGGCAAGCTGCAAATAGGTCACCGCATCCGTATCGGTGTTGTAGGAGAAATACTTGCCGTCGGAGGTAAAGTCCGTTCCGAGGGCATGGTCATGGTACAGCATGGAGGTCACGCCGTCGAAGCGGAAGCCGTCGAAATGGTATTCCGTCATCCAGAATTTCAGGTTGGACAGCAGGAAGTGGATAACGCCGGTCTTGCCGTAGTCAAAGCACTTTGTCCCCCAGGCGGGATGATCGCCCTTGGGGCCGTCGTGGAAGAACTGCCAGGTGGTACCGTCAAACATATTGATGCCTTCGGCGGTATTTTTGACGGCGTGGGAATGCACCACATCCAGCAGCACCCGAATGCCCATAGCATGTGCCTTGTTCACCAGGTATTTCAGTTCCTCCGGCCTTCCGAACCAGGAGGAAGCGGCAAAGAAATTGCTCACCTGATAGCCGAAGGAGCCGTAATAGGGATGCTCCATAATGGCCATCAGCTGCACAGTATTATAGCCCGCCTTGTGAATGCGGGGCAGGATATGATCGGCAAATTCCCGGTAGGAGCTGACCTTGCCCTCTTCCTGCGCCATGCCCACGTGGGCTTCGTAGATATACAGCTCGTCCTCGCCCACGAAATCCTTATCCGTCCAGGGAAAGGTCTTCCGGTCGTCCACCACCTCGCACTCGAAGGTGATGGTCTGCTTGTTCTGCACCACCCGGCGGGCATACAGAGGGATGTGCTCCGTGCGGGTCAGGTTGGCATCCACCACGGTTTTGACCTTGCAGCCGTCCCACAGGGCATTGTCCCCGGGGAGATACAGCTCCCAGCTGCCGTTGCCTAAGTTGGTCAGCGGGTGGGAGGTCTGGTTCCAGCCGTTGAAATCGCCCTCCAGATACAGCTGGTAGGCGCTGGGCGCCCACTCCCGGTAGTACCATCCGCCGTCCACATGGTGAAAGCCGAAATAAAGATGGGCATTGGCAAAATCGTTCAGGCTCTGCCCCTCGGACAAAATACGCTTTTTGGTCGAACGGTACAGGTGCATCCGCAAATCAATATCCCCGGAGAAAGGCTCAAGCTGGGGATTCAACTCCAAAATACGATACATAGCGTCTCCTTTTCCGCGCAAGTCATGTCTGTTGAACAAAAGGGTCATCCCTTTGCCCTTATTTTAGGATAATCGGTTGGCTCTGTCAAGGACTTTTCATTCTTTAGAATTTGCTTCACTATTTGATTTTCATTTTACATACCGGAGATTTTGAAATTTACAATGGGTTGGTATTATGAAGCCGTAGGATAAATCCCAAGTACATCAAAAATAAAACCTACAAGGAGAAGTAAGATTATGAAAAAAGTCATTTCCATTGCACTGATTGCCATGCTTGTTGTCGCCATGGCCGGCTGCTCTCAGAGCCAGCCCGCCCCCACCGCCGCTCCTGCCGAGACTGCGGCACAGACGACCGCCGCTCCCCAGACCGAAGCCCCCGCAACTGCCGCTGCTCTGACCGGCACCGTCGCCACCGACGGCTCCACCTCCATGGAGAAGGTCATCGGCGCTTTGGGCGAAGCCTTCATGGAAGCAAACTCCGGCGTAAACTTCACCTATAACCCCACCGGCTCCGGCTCCGGCATCACCGCCGTGTCCGAAGGCCGCTGCGACATTGGACTGTCCTCCCGTGCTCTGAAGGATTCCGAGGTTGCGTCCGGTCTGGTCGGCACCGTCCTTGCCTACGACGGCATCGCCGTGATCGTCAACCCTGCCAACACCGTGGAAGATCTGGACATCGAGACCATCGCCAAGATCTACACCGGCGAGATCACCAACTGGTCCGAGGTCGGCGGCGCTGACGCTGAGATCGTTCTGGTCGGCCGTGAAGCCGGCTCCGGCACCCGCAGCGGCTTCGAGGAACTGACCGAGACCGTTGACAAGTGCAAGTACCGTCAGGAGCTGACCTCCACCGGCGACGTCATCACCGCAGTCGCCCAGAACCCCGACGCCATCGGCTACGCTTCCCTGGCCTCCGTCAGGGATTCCGTCAAGGCTCTGAAGGTCGCGGGCGTGACCCCCAGCGAGGAGACCGTCAAGGACGGCACCTACCTCATCCAGCGTCCCTTCGTGCTGGTCACCAAGGAAGGCGTTGAGCTCAGCCCCGTCGCCCAGGCGTTCTTCGACTACGCCACCAAGGGTCAGGCCAATGACATCATCACCGCTTCCGGTGTGGTTCCCGCCAACGGCTAAGCAAACGAGCACCGGCTCCCCCACACGGGGGAGCCAACTTTTCAATTCGGCAAAATGGTAAACCTTCTCGAAAGGCTGATAACATGAAACACAAATCAAACATTTTTGAGGCCGTCGTCCACGGTATTTTCCTGATTCTCGGACTGATCACCGTGGGCTGCGTGCTTCTGATCACCATATATTTAATCATTTCCGGAATTCCCGCCATTCGTCAGATCGGCCTGTTACAGTTCCTGTTCGGCAAGAAATGGACGTCCACGGCGGCGCAGCCGGAATACGGCATTCTCCCCTTCATTCTCACCAGCGTCTACGGAACCGCCGGGGCTGTCATCATCGGCGTACCCATCGGATTCCTGACGGCGGTGTATCTGGCGAAAATGGCGCCAAAGCCCGTCAAGCGCTTTATGGAGCAGGCAGTCTCCATGCTGGCAGGCATTTCCTCCGTGGTTTACGGCCTTGTCGGCATGATGGTGCTGGTGCCGGGACTGCGGAAGCTCTTCCACATTCCCGACGGCTCCAGCCTGTTCGCCGCCATCATCGTCCTCGCTGTGATGATTCTGCCCTCCATTATCAAAATGTCCATCACTGCACTGGAAGCGGTGCCGAAGGAATACGAGGACGCTTCCCTTGCGCTGGGCGCGACGCCTGAGGAGACCTATTTCCGTGTCTCTGTCCCCGCCGCCAAAAGCGGCATTGCCGCCGCCGTAGTGCTGGGCGTGGGCAGAGCCATCGGTGAGGCCATGGCCGTCATGATGGTGGCAGGCAACGTCCCCAATATGCCCACTTCCCTGTTTCAGAGCGTCCGCTTCCTCACCACCGCCGTGGCAAGCGAAATGTCCTATTCCAGCGGCCTGCAAAAGCAGGCGCTGTTCTCCATCGCGCTGGTGCTGTTCCTGTTCATCATGCTCATCAACGCCGCTCTGAATTTCTTCCTGAAGGGAGACAAAGCAAAATGATTTCCAAAAAACGAAAGCTGTTTCTCTGGACGGTTCGGGGCGGGATGTATCTTGCCACCGCGCTGACCGCCGGACTGACCCTGTTTCTCATGGTCTACGTTCTGGCAAAGGGCATTCCCAACATCACATGGGAGCTGCTCAGCACCAAGCCCAGCTACCTTGCCGACCGCATCGGCATTCTGCCGGACATCCTCAACACCCTGTACATCATCGTTTACACTTTGGTTCTGGTGCTTCCCCTGGGCGTGGGCGCGGCAATTTACCTGACGGAGTACGCCCACAATAAAAGAATCGTCGCCGTCATTGAGTACGCCGCCGAGACCCTCTCCGGCATTCCCTCCATCATCTACGGCCTTGTGGGTATGCTTCTGTTTTCCAACAATATGGGCACTTCCCTGCTGGCTGGCGCGCTGACCCTTGTCATCATGAATCTGCCCACCATCATGCGCAACACGCAGGAAAGCCTGAAAACCGTGCCCAAGAGCTACCGGGAGGGCGCGTTCGGTCTGGGCGCGGGAAAGTGGCGGGTCATCCGCACGGTGGTGCTTCCCAACTGCGTGGACGGAATCGTCACCGGCTGCATCCTTTCCATCGGCCGCATTCTGGGTGAGTCTGCCGCGCTGCTGTTCACCGCCGGATTTGCCCATGTGTTGGGCGGCTTCTGGGCTGCGAGAAACAGCGCGGGCGCGACATTGACGGTTGCCCTGTACGTCTACGCCAAGGAGCAGGGAGAATTCGGAGTCGCCTTTGCCATTGCCGCCATTCTGATGGTGCTGGCATTTCTCATTAACCTGTCCGCGTCTCTGGTAAGTAAGTATTATGAGAGGAAGAATCGAATTGGCTGACATTATTACCGCGAAAAATCTGTGCCTCTGGTATGGGGATACGCAGGCACTGAAATCCATTAACATCGCCGTCCCGGAGCACAGCATCACCGCCCTCATCGGCCCCTCCGGCTGCGGCAAATCCACATTCTTAAAAACCCTGAACCGCATGAACGACCTGATCCCCGGCGTGAGGATCACGGGAGACGTGCGCTACGAGAGCAAGGACATTTTTCAGGCAGAGGTCAACAACCTGCGCAAGGAAGTGGGCAT
>ENA-OWPN01001221-OWPN01001221.1-human-gut-metagenome-genome-assembly--contig:-NODE-1221-length-25289-cov-6.865340_pt1 | contig 25289 bp, 25 predicted proteins | sample MGYA00248266_ERZ651850 | MGnify/ENA primary metagenome ERZ651850 (study PRJEB26924, sample SAMEA4378296) | human gut metagenome | biome: human gut; feature: human-associated habitat; material: faeces... | reverse complement strand
CCATCGGTATGAAAAACTTGAAATACACAAAGTATTCCTGCGTTTTCCATACCTCACCTTGCCAAAAAAATCTCTCGCCATCCGCTCTTGCTGATTGAATCAGAGCTTCCCTAAGTTTTTAATCAAAGCTTTTCTAAATCAGTCGATGTAGGAACGCAGGGTCTCATAGAGCGCGGCGCCGTCGTCCTTCAGGGCGTCGGCATAGGCCTCGAGCGCCTCGAGATGGCTGCGGAGGGCAGCATAATCGCCCTGCTCCAGCGCGGCCTGCGCCGAGACGAGCAGCTCATTGGCCTGCGCGCGGCGCGAGAGGGTGTCGTTTTCCTTCTGGGCGGCGTCGAGCGTTTTCTCGAGCGTCTCGCGGGCCTTTTCGGCCTCGCTCAGGCGGGTCTCGGCGTCCGAGAGCTTGTCCGCTGCCTCGGAGGACGCGGTGTTGGCCTCGTCGAGCTTGGTCTGCAGCTCTGCGGACTCGGCGCGGGCGGCGTCCAGATCCTTCTGCAGCAGCGCGATGTTCTCTCGCGCGCCCGTGTTGGCCGCCTCCATCTCGCCCTTCATGTCAATGACCTTGATGAGCAGGGAGATCGCCACGAGCAGGAAGGCCGCCGCAAACATGATGGCCATGTATTCGAGCATGGCGCGTTTTTTCTTTGTGGTCAGCGGCTGCTCCGTTGTTGTTTCTGCCGCTTCCTGCGGCTGCTTCAGTTCAGGCATTCGGGCTTTTCCTCCGTTTTTCCGAGAGCGAGGAGGGCGTCATACAGGCGCTGCAGGTCCTCCTGCCCATAAAATTCCAGTTCAAAGCGTCCCTTGCGCTTTCCGTTGACGATGCGGACCTTGCGGTCGAGCCGGCGCGTGAGGGATTTTTCGCACTCGGCGACATAGTCGACCGTCAGGGGAGCGGGCTTCGGCTCCGGCTTTTCCTCCTCCTGCAGCATCCGCTTGCACATGGCCTCGGCCTGCCGCACGGACAGGCGCAGGGCGACGATCTTCTGCGCGGCCGCCTTCTGCAGGCGGGCCGCCGGGAGCGACAGGATGGCGCGGGCGTGCCCGGCCGAGATCGTGCCGTCCTCCACGAGAGAGCGGACCTCCTCCGGCAGGAGCAGCAGGCGCAGGGCGTTGGCTACGGCCGGGCGGGACTTGCCGACGCGCGCGGCGGCCTCCTCCTGCGTCAGGCCGTATTCCTTCATCAGGCGCTGATAGCCCTCGGCCTCCTCCATGGGGTTGAGGTCCTGCCGCTGCAGGTTCTCGACGAGGGCCAGCTCCATAACGGTGCGGTCGTCGGCCTCGAGCACAACGACGGGCACTTCGCTCAGGCCCGCCATCCGGGCTGCGCGCCAGCGCCGCTCGCCCGCGATGATCTGATAAAAGCCGCCGCCGCTTGCGCGGACGGCCAGCGGCTGCAGGATGCCGTGGGCGGCAATGGAATCCGCCAGCGCCTGCAGCTCCTCCTCATCAAAGGTGCGGCGGGGCTGATCCGGATTCGGCTCCACCTTCTGCAGGGGCAGCTTTGTCACCGCGCCGCTCTCGGGTTCTTCCGGAAAATCGCCGATCAGCGCGCCGAGCCCGCGGCCCAGCCCACGCTGCTTTGCACTCATAAGCTTCCGTCCTTTCTGCGAATTTCCTCGGCAACGGCGAGATAGGCCGCCGCACCGCGGGAGCTTCGGTCATAGGCAATGACCGGCAGGCCGTGGCTCGGGGCCTCGGCGAGGCGGACATTGCGGGGGATGGCGTTGGCATAGACCTTGCCGGGGAAGTGCCGCCGCACCTCCTGCGCCACCTGGTTGGAGAAGTTTGTTCTCCCGTCGTACATGGTCAGCAGCACGCCGAACACGGAAATTTTCGGGTTCAGCCGCCGCTTGATGGCCCGGAGCGTGCCCATCAGGTCGGACAGGCCCTCGAGGGCGTAATACTCGCACTGCACCGGAATGAGCACGCTGTCCGCCGCGCAGAGGGCGTTGAGCGTCAGCAGCTCCAGCGAGGGCGGGCAGTCGATGAAGATGTAGTCATAGGCCGCGCGCAGCGGCTCGAGCGCGTTTTTCAGCTGGTATTCCCGCTTTTCCACGCCGATGAGTTCGACGGTCGCACCGGCCAGCTCCGCGCCGGACGGGATGACGTCGCCGTAGTCCGTGTGGATGACGGCCTTCTCGGCGCTGACGCCGTCGAGAATGAGGTCGTAGGATGCGTAGGGGGCCTTACGCTTGTCCACGCCGAGGCCGGAGGTCGCGTTGGCCTGCGGATCGAAGTCACACAGCAGCACCCGCGCGCCGGTCGCGGCCAGCGCCGCCGTCAGGTTTACGGCAGTGGTCGTTTTTCCCACGCCGCCCTTCTGATTGACGATCGCGATGATCTGCGCCAAGCTGCCACCTCCTTTGGTTGTCGATTCGGTGCTATTCTAGCACATGCAGGGGAAGATTGCAACCGTGCAGGAGCGTTCTGTAAAAAATTCCTGTTTCACGTGAAACATTTGGAAAACGGTCCGCCGTTTTGCGCCATACCGCACCTAGTACATCGGTTCAGTTGGGCGTGCTGGCATTGTGAAGTTTCTGCGCTCCGCTTTCCATGTTTCATTCGTGTCTGCGTCATCCTGATCGATGCATCTATTATAATAGTATATAGCCATGCGTTGGGCAGAAAAGCCTGTGTTTCACGTGAAACACAGAGGTTGTGAAGCGTTCCGATGCAGCTCTGCGGCGATCGCGCAGGATAGTGCGAAAACGGTTACGGAAGCCGGTATGTTGGTCCGGCATGATTCTGCCATCTCTTCTCATGCCGCCGCGCCATATCATTTCAGAAGGGCCAACGGAAAATTTACAATTTCATCCTATTGCGGCTGCTAAAAAAGCGGTCTTTTGCCGCAGCTCATCAAAAAATCCGGCAGCGCTTGCAATTCAGGCCTCAGCGTGCTATGATACGCAGGTGTTAACAAGCTAAAGCAAAAAAGTTAGGAGCCTTGAACCATGCGAATCGTACTCAAGCTGGGGACGTCCACGCTCACGCACCCGACGGGGAATCTGAACATTCGCCGCGTGGAGGAGCTGTGCAAGGTCTGCAGCGATCTCAAAAATGCAGGGCATGAGCTGGTGCTGGTATCGTCCGGCGCCGTCGCCATGGGTGTCGGCAAGCTGTCGCTGGCCGAGCGGCCGAAGGATATTCCCGGCAAGCAGGCGGCTGCGGCCGTCGGCCAGTGCGAGCTGATGTACATTTATGATAAGCTCTACTCGCAGTACCACCACGTCGTGGCGCAGCTGCTCATCACAGCGGACGACATCGAGACGCCGGAGCGCGCGAAAAACTTCCACAACACGCTTGCGCGGCTGCTGCAGCTGCGCACGCTGCCGATCATCAACGAGAATGACACCGTCGCCACGCAGGAGCTGGGCATCGGTGACAACGACACGCTGGCCGCCATCGTCGCCCGGACGATCCGGGCAGACCTCCTCATCCTGTTTTCGGACATCGATGGCCTGTTCACAGCCGACCCGCACAGCGATCCCACAGCGAAGCTCATCCCCGTCGTCGAGAGGCTCACGCCGGAGATCGAGCGGCTGGCCTGCGGCGCGGGCAGCAAATTCGGCACGGGCGGCATGCAGACGAAGCTCCACGCCGCGCACATCGCTACGGAGGCCGGTGTGCCCATGGTCATTGCCAACGGCGCGCAGCCCGCTGCGCTCTACGATCTGATGGACGGCAAGCCCGTCGGCACAAAATTTCTGGCACAGGAGGAGAAGGCATAATGGAATTCACCCCGACAGAGGTCATTCTGCAGCGCGCAAAGGCCGCAGCGGCCTGCCCGGCGCTGCGCGATACCGCGGCGAAAAACCGCGCCCTTACCGCCATGGCGCAGGAGCTGCGCGCGGAGGCACCTGCCATTCTGGCGGAGAACGCCGCCGATCTCGAGGCTGCGCGCGGCAAAGTCTCGGACGTCATGCTCGACCGCCTCGCGCTGAACGAGGCCCGGCTCGAGGGCATGGCCTCCGGCATGGAGGCCGTTGCTGCCCTGCCGGACCCGGTCGGCCGGACGCTGGACGAATTCGTCCGTCCGGACGGCCTTCGCATCTGCAAGCGCAGCGTGCCGATGGGCGTCATCGCCATCATCTATGAGAGCCGCCCGAATGTCACGTCGGACGCCGCCGCGCTCGCGCTGAAGTCCGGCAATGTCTGCGTGCTGCGCTCCGGCCGCGAGGCCTACCGCTCCGCCGCTGCCATCACGGCAGCGCTGCGCCGCGGGCTGGAGCGGACCGGTCTGACGCCGGAGCTCGTGAACCTTGTGGAGGACACGTCACACGCAGGGGCCGCCGCTCTCATGACAGCCACGGGCTATATTGACCTGCTCATCCCGCGCGGCGGGGCAGGCCTTATCCGCGCGTGCGTCGAGCACGCGACCGTGCCGTGCATCCAGACCGGCACGGGCATCTGCCATGTCTATGTCGACGAGAGCGCCGATCTTGATATGGCGCTCGATATCATCGAAAATGCGAAAACGAGCCGCCCGTCCGTCTGCAATGCGGCTGAGGTCCTGCTCGTCCACCGCGCAGCCGCGCCGAGCTTCCTGCCCATGCTGCAAAAGCGCCTGTGCGGCCCCGGTGCAAAGCACCCCGTCCGCCTGCGCTGCGACGAAGAAGCCGCAGCCATCCTGGGCATCGCGCCGGACCCGGAGTTCGACACGGAATTTTTGGACTATGTGCTGGCCGTCGGCGTCGTAGACGACGTGGAGGGCGCCATCCGCCATATTGCGCAGCATTCCACGCACCACAGCGAGGCCATCGTCACGCAAAGTGAGGAAAGCGCCGCCCGCTTCACGGCGGGGGTGGACAGCGCGGCCGTCTATGTCAACGCCTCGACGCGCTTCACGGACGGCGGCGAATTCGGCCTTGGCTGCGAGATGGGCATCTCGACGCAGAAGCTCCACGCGCGCGGGCCGATCGGCCTGAACGAGCTGACGACCTATCAGTACGTTATCACCGGAAACGGTCAGATCAGGAGGTAAGAGCATGAAGATCGGATTCATCGGAACCGGAAATATGGGCGGCGCGCTGGCGCGGGCTGCGGCAAAGGGCGGCCACACGCTGCTGCTTGCCAACCGAACCCCGGCCAAGGCCGCGGTGCTGGCAAAGGAGCTGGGCGGCACGGTCTGCCCGAATGCACAGGCCGCGGAAGCGGCCGAGCTGCTGTTCCTCGGCGTAAAGCCGCAGGGCCTGCCGGGGCTGGCGCAGGAGCTGGCCCCCGTGCTGCAGGCGCGGAGGGGGAATGCACCCGTCGTCGTCAGCATGGCGACGGCCGTGACGCTCCGGGAGCTGGACGCCATGCTCGGCGGGGGACTGCCGCTCATCCGCATCATGCCGAACACGCCCGCCGCCGTCGGCGCAGGCACGATCCTCTATGCCGCGCAGAACGTGACGGACGCGCAGCTGGACGCCTTCCGCGCCGTTCTGGCACAGGCCGGGCTGCTGCTGCCCCTGCCGGAGGCGCAGATCGACGCCGCAAGCGCCATCTCGGGCTGCGGACCTGCGTTCTGCTTCCAGTTTGCCGATGCGCTGGCCCTCGGCGGCGTGCGCGCGGGCCTGTCGTACCCGGACGCCTGCCGTCTGGCGGCGCAGACCATGCTCGGCGCGGCGGAGATGCTCCTGCAGGGTGGGGAAGCGCCGGACGTGCTGAAAATGCGCGTGTGCAGCCCGGCCGGAACGACCATCGAGGGCGTTCTGGCGCTCGAGCAGGGCGGATTTTCCTACACCGTGCAGAATGCCGTCACGGCCGCCTACCGCAGAACGGTCGAAATGACGGGGAAGGGGTGATTCGATGCAGCTCCTCCTGACCATCGTCGTCTGCCTGTTCGCAGGTGCGGGGGCCGGCCTCGGCACGGGCTTTGCCGGAATGAGTGCCGCTGCCGTCATCACGCCCATGCTCGTCACATTCCTGCATATCGAGCCGTACACGGCAGTCGGCATCGCACTGGCATCCGATGTGCTGGCAAGCGCCGTCTCGGCCTATACCTACGGCCGCAACAGGAATCTGGACATCCGCAACGGCCTCATCATGATGATCACGGTGCTGGCATTCACCGTTGTCGGAAGCCTTGTCTCGAGTCTTGTGCCATCCGTTGCAATGGGCAATTTCTCCGTGTTCATGACGCTGCTGCTCGGCATCAAGTTCATCGTCCGCCCGGTGATGACCACGAAGGAGGACATGCAGCAGATCCCGAAGCGCACGCGTATCATCAAGTCCATTGTCTGCGGCGCGATCGTCGGCTTTATCTGCGGCTTTATCGGTGCGGGCGGCGGCATGATGATGCTCCTGCTGCTCACGGGCGTCATGGGCTATGAGCTCAAGACCGCCGTCGGCACGAGCGTGTTCATCATGACGTTCACGGCCCTGACCGGCTCCGTTGCGCACTTCGCCATCGGCGGCGCGCCGCAGTGGCTGCCGTTTTTCCTGTGCATCATCTTTACGTTCGGCTTTGCCCAGCTGGCTGCACGCATCGCCAACCGTGCCAGCGCCAAAACACTCAACCGCGCCACGGGCGTTATTCTCGTCATTCTCGGCGTCGTGATCCTGGGCTTTTCGCTGCTGGAATAGTGGTTTATAAAAATAACACCGCGATCCAATCGCGGTGTTATTTCCTTATTACGAGGAACGATATCGCAATCTCAGAACGGTTTTCCTCGGAGCAGAGGGCGGGCAGGTGACCGGAGAGGCTGCAAATGTCGGCATTGACAACACCGCCTCTTTCATTGACCGCAGCAGTAACAGCCAAGGCGAGCACGGCTCGCATGGCCTGCCGCATGAGGCGGGCGGCGCATTCTTCGGCCGACGAACCATGAGAGTGTGCTGTACAGCTCAAAATTCGGCACCATATCCGTCAGGCCGTCGCTGCAGATCAGGTACCGGTCGCCCGAGGCGGGCGGCAAGCGCGTCCACTGTGCCCGCACAGCGGTCTGTCAGCCCTGACCGTAGTGTGCGCCAAGCGCACGGCGAGGGCCATCCCGCTCGTGGCGCAGCTCGACGCGGCCTTTTCGCTGCTGCTGCTCATCCCGGTCGCGGGCATTGTGCTTATGATCATGTTCTGCAGCAAGCCGAGCGACAGCGATAACGCACGGGGCCCCGCCAGCTGGCATAAACGCGCCCGAGAGGGCAGCCGCAAATTCTATAAACCAAGCCTCCCGGAACGGTTGTCCCGGGAGGCTTGGTTTCTGTATCGGTTTTCCGGCAAGGGTCGGCACACTCAGCTGGAATGGCGGAGCAGGCGAATCACATCCTCAGGAAGCGTTGCGATCAGGTGGCAGATCAGCTCGGAAAGCGCAGCGGGTGTCAAATTGCAAAGGCCGCATTCGCAGGGCCGCGGCTCTCCGGCCTCTGCATGGCGGCACACCGGCCGCCCGCCCGACTGGATGCCGAGCCGTGTGCGCGTATCGACCAGGCGGTCCACCTGTTCACACGTCAGTTCGTTTGCCTGGCCGATGATATGGCCGGTATACATGGAAACCGTTGCGTAATATTCCAGTGACTCCATGCGCATATAGGCCTGCTCAGGATCTTTTCCCCACGTCAGCGCGCCATGGTTGGCAAGCAGGACGCCGTTGTGACTCCTGCAATAGGGCGCGATGGAATCGGGGACCTCCTGTGTGCCGGGGGTTGCATAGTTGGCGACAGGAACGACACCGAGCTGCACCACCGCTTCCGGCAGGATGGCGCGGGAAAGCGAGATGCCGGCAATGGCGAAGGAGGTCGCAACAGGCGGATGCGCATGGACAACGCTCTTCACCTGCGGATTTTCCCGGTAGACGCGCAGGTGCATACGAATCTCGCTGGAGGGCTTCCGCTCACCGCTAAGCAGGTTGCCGTTCAGATCGACCTTCACGAGCATTTCCTCGGTCATAAATCCCTTGGAAACGCCGGTCGGGGTCGTCCACAGCTCCGTTTCGCTTACGCGGCAGCTGATGTTGCCGTCATTGGAAGCGACAAAGCCCTTTTCGTACATCCGCCGTCCAACTTCGAGAATTTGATGTTTTGCTTCATAATCGTTCAGATATTCCGCATGGCTCATGAGACTGGTCCTTTCCATGAATAGTATAATGATGCTGTGGCTGATCGAATCAGGACTCTTTCAATAAAATACCACACGAACCAACATAAGTCAACAAAATATCAAATTTTTTCACAGAAATCCGAGCAAAACGGCAGCGAGACTGATTGTTCTTTCCTCGGAAGTATTATCCTGTTAAAAATGATTCATTTGGAATATCGTCTTTTTCATGCAATTTATAGACAGATGATGCAGTCGAAGTGCTCGTCATACACATAATTCCACCACGCGTGTCCGCCCTTCATCGTCATAGGGCGCTTGTAGGCTGTGGATAAAACTCTGTCGTCAGAAAATACCTTCTTGCAAATATGGGGAGTCTTGTATGCGCTGTCTGCCACAAAGGCGTGAACATCCGGAAATTGCTCGACCACATGATCGTATTCATCGTAAAACGCTACACTGTCATGGACAGTGCCGGGGGTAACCTCTACTGCAAGAACGACACCGTGGACATCGCAGGCGGTATGCGCTTCATAAGCCAGCTGTTTCTTGTGGTCTCCCTTGACGAACAGACCGCAGTCCGGGTCAGTAGTGCTGACGGTGATGGTTTTCTTCTTTGCATCCTTTTTGCGCTTTTTCAGTTTTTTCCTGGAAGTATTGTCGTGCTTCTTTTTAGGGCAGCACCGCATAATGCAATTGTGCGGTGTTGCCTTAAATCTCGGGCGAATAACGGATACGCTCCGTCACATACAGGAAAGTATAATACTCGACCGGAATTTTCGTATCCTGCCATACGCCCGTTTTCAGGTCGGTCACCTGAAGCAGTGGAAAGCGGTTTGGCGTGCCAAGTAGGCGGGAAGTCGTCTCGTCCGAGACCACAGCACGCAGCTCGCGGTTGGAGCAGTGAATTTCCAGGTCATACTTTTCTTTCAGCAGCGTGATGATCGACTGATTCTGCAGATTGAAGCTCTCGATTCCAGGAAGCACGGAGGCGTTGAAGTAGCTGCGGCCATAAATGACCGGTGTGCCGTTTGCATAATACACACGCCGGTATTCCAGAACCGAGTCGCCCTCATGCAGCCCAAGGCGCTGCGCAATATCGGCGGTAGCCGGGACGATTCCCTCAAAGAGGATTTTCTTCGTGGGCGTCATGTTCTGCGAGCGGATGAGCGTGGAACAGCTTGTGATGACAGAGAAATTCTGCTTCTGCGGCGTACGCTCCTTGACGAAAGTGCCCTTGCCCTGAATTTTATAGATATAACCCTCGCGTGTCAATTCCTCAAGGGCCTTGCGGACGGTCAGACGGCTGCACCCATACAGGTCACACATTTCTTTTTCCGTTGACAGCTTTGCGCCGACCTCCAGCTCGCCGGATTTGATGCGGTTGGTGAGCGCAATTTTGATATACACATATTTCGGGATGTTCTGCACCAGCGCAGAGATCTGTTCTTCAGAAAACATATGGTTCATTTTTTGTCCCTCAACCTTTGCCTCTCAACGTTCTTGGTGCTTGGGATAGTGTGGGTGATCTATTGTTCATAATATCTATTTTATTGACCAGAGGTCTAGAAGTCAACACTTTTTCAGAAAAAAGCGGAAAAATTGACAGGAAAAACGCGGTGCGCTGCCGGCGGCCCCTACAATGCAGCTTGCGTGGCGAACTAGGAAAATATGTGACATGTTGGCGGCTTTTTGATACTTCCTTGTAGGGAAAACGGAAAATTTGTCTTGTTGAAATTGCGCAAAAAACGACAAATTATTTTGTGAATTCAGATAATTGCAATGCGCAGAGAGTATGATATAATGAAAATACCGGGCGGGGTGCCTGTTTTTTCAGGAAACCTATTATTATGTTGTCATTACATCTACATCATTGAACAATGTCGCACCGGAAAGACTACCGGATTTGGAGGAAAAGAATGGGAAGGTTCCATTTGGTCTACTACATCAGCATGGGTACGCCGAGCATCGAAGCTTCACTGCAAATGGCGGAGACCTATCTCGCACACGGTGTGAGCGCCTTGCAGTTCGATCTGCCGTCGCGCAATCCCTACCGTGAAACGCTCTTCATCCGCAAGCGTATGACAAAGGCGTGGGAGACCTACGGCGGCTATGAGCCGTTTCTGACGGCGTTGACGGAATTCCGGCGCAAGCATCCGGATTTCGAGATGCAGATGGTGTCCTATGAGGACGTGATTCTGACCATCGGCACGGCACGGTACATCGAGTTTTGCAAGCAGAACAACATTAAAACATGCCGCATTTCCGGCGACGGCGTGATCGAACTGGCAAGAATGGACATGAACGCGGCCGGTATCGACACGCTGACCTTCATCGACTACAACCTGCCGGAGAAGGACGTGGAATTTGCCGTGCAGACCGGACGAGCTGTGATGCTGCGCAATGTGCGCGACGGCATGGAGCCGCGCGACGGCATGATAAGCTGGGATCGGCGTATTCGTTATCTGCGTAAGCGCGGCGTGAACGCACCGATCTACGCAACGGCGGGCATTACCTGCGGCGCAAGCCTTTTGGAGGCAAAACAGGCTGGCGCTTCGGGCGCGTTTGTCGGAAGTTGCCTGATGAATCTTTGGGACGACGAGCCTGCGATGCTGGCGCTGCTGGCAGACCTTGAGCAGGCTGCAAATTCTTGAAAGGAAGTATGAGCATGAGCATCAAAACCATTTGTTATCTCTCCTTTGGCTACCCGACCATTGAAAAAAGCATTGAAATGGCCGGACGTTACATTGAGGGCGGCTGTGACGCCATCGAGGTCAGTATTCCGCCGAAGGATCCGTACCGCGACAGCGCTTTTTTGCAGGAGCTCTACCGCGTTGCGCTGGCACAGACCGATGACTATTCGAAGTATCTTGAGGGCATTGGCCGCATGACGGAGCAGTATCCGAGCACAGAGTTCTTTTTTGTGCTTTATCATGAGGTCATTATGGCAATCGGCGCGGAGAAGCTGGGCGAGTTCTGCGAGAAGCACCACATCGTCAACGTCATTTCCGGCGACCTGCATGACCCCGAGGCAATTGCGGCACTGCGGAAGCATGGTGTCAAGCTGGCGCGCTCGGTGAACTACAAGATGAACGAGGATGACATTCAGCGCTGCATCAACACCGATGGCTTTACTTATATGCAGGCGTTCCCGAGCGAGGGACAGTATGTCAAGCCCGGCTTTGAAGAGCTGGAAACCTGCATCCGCTATCTGCGCGAGCGTAAAGTCTCCGAGCCGATCTACTGCGGCGCGGGCATTAAGTCTCCGGCGGACGCAGCGCGCGTCAAGGCCGCGGGAGGCCAGGGCTTCTTTGTCGGAAGCTCCATTATTAAACTGTACGACACGCCGGAAAAACTCGTTGAGCTGATCCGCGAATATAAAAAGGCAGCGCAGAACTGACCTGCGCAAAATCAGAATATTTAAGAGGTGTGACATTATGAAAGACTTTTGGTACTATGTTCCGACCCGTGTAAATTTTGGTCCGTCCTGCTTTCAGTATCTGGTGGACACCATCCATCAGTGGGGCACGAAGCCTCTAATCGTTTACGGCGGTGGCTCCATCAAGCGCAACGGCGCTTATGACGCGGTTGTCAGCCGTCTGAAGGAAGCAAACATCCCCTATGCGGAAATGGGCGGCGTCGCGCCGAACCCGCGCTATGAGTCCGTGCTTGAGGGCAACCGCATCTGCCGCGAGGAGCTGTGCGACATCCTGCTGCCCATCGGCGGCGCTTCTGCCATTGACTGCGCGAAGTCCATTGCCGCCACCGTGAACTATGACGGCGAGCCTTGGGACATCATCAGTAAAAAGGTTCCCGTAGGCAAGGTTCTGCCCGTCATTGCCGTCCCGACATTGGCTGCGGCAGGCTCCGAAATGTCCACAAGCTCTGTGATTTCCCGTATGGACATCAATGAGAAGGCCGGCTATTCCAGCCCCGATATGCGTCCGCGCGCGTCTTTCTCCAATCCAGAATTTACCTTCACCATGCCGAAGAAGCAGACCGCAGCTGGCGTCGCCGATGCCATCAGTCATGTGATGGAGTCCTATTTTTCCAATGTTCCCGAAGCGTACTTGCAGACAAAGTTCGGCGAGGCAATGTTCAATACGCTGTTCCACTATGGCAAGATCGCTTATGATGATCCGACCAACTATGAGGCGCGTTCGAACATCATGTGGACCTGCTGCTGGGCGATTAATGGTCTTACCGTCAAGGGCAACCCCGTTGGCTGGTCAATGCATAAGCTTGAGCATGAGCTGTCCGCCTTCTACGATGTCACGCACGGCGAAGGACTTGCCGTTATTATGCCCGCATGGCTGACATGGATGCTCACCGAGGACAACGCTTATCGTTACCTTGGCTATTTGCAGGCTTCCTTCGGCATCGACCCGACAGGCATGGACAAGATGGAGGCTGCAAAGCTCGCCATTGAGAAGACCCGCGAGTACTTTGCTTCTCTGAACCTGCCGCAGCACCTGCGCGACTTCGGCATTGAGGAGAGCATGCTGCCCAAGATGGCCCATGAGGCTGCAATCATTGGCAAGGATTACTTTGCCAAGGCGTTCCGTCCGCTGGACGAGCAGTCCGCACTGGAAATTTACAAGCTGGCTTACTGATATTTCTGTTTCATTTTTATTTGGCCTCCTATCGAGGGTGCGTCCGATTCCGGCGGACGCACCCAAACCTCCTACAGCACGCGCACAATTTGTCATTACAACTATACGATATGGATTGTGGCATGCAAAGGAGAGATGCTGGGATTATCAGAACTATCCATTAGGCTTTTGTTAAAATTGACGAAATTTCTGGATTATTTCGGTTGTTTTGCGAATTGAAAATTAGAGATCGCGATGATATTATTATTATAACATCAATACAACTTTAACCGTTGATGTAAATAAAGAGGAGGATGTATCCATGAAAAAGCTACTCGCAGTTCTGCTTGCACTGGTCATGCTTGTTTCTCTTGCAGCCTGTGCCGACAACACGGACAAAGACAACCCCAGCAGCGACGCTCCCGCAAACTCCGACAATCCCAGTATGAAGGCCAACGTCAACAAGAAGATCGCTATGATCATGCAGCAGGGCGGCTTGGGCGACCAGGGCTTTAACGACACTGCCTATGCCGGTTTGATGACCTGCAAGGAAAAGTACGATCTGGATGTTAACGCCGTGGAATGCACCGACACCACGCAGGGCGAGACCCTGATTCGTGAGCTGTGCGAAGCGGGTTACGGCCTGATCATCAACCTCGAAGCCGGAATCAGCGGCAATATGTACACCGTTGCACGCGACTACCCCGACATTTACTTCGTCGTTGTCGGCCGTCAGCTCCGCATCAACGCGGTTGATGGTTTCACTGAAACCCCGAAGAACGTCATTGAATCCTACATCACGCTCAACGAGCACTCCTTCCTCGCAGGCGTCGTCGCTGCCTTTGCCGCAACTGATGGCAACACTCTTGTTGAGGGTGTCGGCCAGCACGAAGGCTGCAACATCGGCATTCTGTTCGGTGCCGAGTCTGTCGGCTTCTATCAGTATGGCGACGGCTTCCGTCAGGGCGCACTGTTCTACAACCCCGATGCAAAGGTCTACATTGACTACACTGTTGGCTTCTCCGATACTGCAAACGCGCAAAGCATCGCGCAGAACATGATTAACAACATGGGCTGCGACGTCATCTGGACCTGCTGCGGCACTGCCGGCCTTGGTGGCCTGGAGGCCTGCCGTCTGAACAATGCCTTCGGCATCGGCGTCGACTCCAACCAGGACGAGGTTGAGCCGGGCAACATCCTGACCTCTGCAATCCGCGACAACACCTCTCTGTTGGAATTCTACATCGGCAAGTACCTCGAAGGCAACATCGAGCAGACCGAGCCGGACACCTTCAACCTTTCCAACGGCGGCGTTGACATCACCGACATGAGCGTCATCGAGCAGTACGTCACGGATAAGGACAAGCTGGAAGAACTCAAGGGCATTCTCGACCAGTGCCGTAAGTGGATTGCTGACGGAACCATCACCGTGTTCGACGCTCGTATGGCGAGCATCGAGTCCGACGGCCAGCGCTTGGACGATTGGCTCCAGATCGACGGCAACAACGTAACCTATGCAGAGCTGAACAAGAAATAACCGACTGTGTATGCCCCGTTGAAGGTAGCTCCAGCGGGGCATGCACCATCAATAGGATGCTTTGGTGATGAATATGGATACCATTATTGAAACTAAGAACTTAACGAAGAAATTTGGAAACTTTACTGCCAACGATCACATTGATCTGGCAGTGAAGGAAGGGGAGATCCGCGCCATCATCGGTGAAAACGGCGCCGGTAAGTCCACCCTCATGAATATGCTCTATGGCATCTTGCAGCCGACGGAGGGCGAGATCCTCTTCCGCGGCAAAAAGGTAGCCATCGCTTCGCCGCGCGATGCCATTGAGCTGGGCATCGGCATGGTGCACCAGCACTTCAAGCTCTCGCCGTCGCTGTCCATCTATGAGAATATCGTTCTCGGCACAGAAACGGTGTGCACCCATAAAATCGGGAAAAAAACCTTCCGCGGCGTCCTGATTGACAAAAAGAAGGAAAAAGCCGAAATTCAGGCGCTTGTGGACAAGTTTAATTTTAATTTGAATATTACCGACAAAGTTTCGGATATTTCCGTCGGCGCAAAGCAGCGTGTGGAGATCCTGAAAATGCTCTACCGCGATGTCGATCTGCTCATCCTGGATGAACCGACGGCCGTGCTCATTCCGCAGGAGGTGGACGACCTCATACGCCGCCTGATTGACCTGAAGAAAGCCGGGAAGACGATTATTATCATTACGCACAAGCTCAATGAGGTCAAAATGTGCGCCGATAACATTACGGTTATCCGTGCAGGCCACGTTATTGGCACCGTGCCGAACGACGAAAATACCACCGACGAGGATCTGGCTGAGATGATGGTCGGCCGCGCCGTCCTGCTGCGGGTGAAGAAAAGTGGAAAGCCCGTAGGAGGAAAGGTTGCCTATCAGGTTAATCATCTCAGCGCAGTCAACTCAGAGGGCAAAAAGATTCTTAATGACATCAGCTTCCGCATCCATGAAAACGAGGTCGTCGGTATTGCTGGCGTTGAGGGCAACGGCCAAACCGAGCTGATGCTGGCACTGACCGGGCTTTTGGATGTTTGCCATGGCTCAACCGTGGAGTTGGGCGGCGTGAATATCACGGGGCTGTGGCCGGACGAACTGAGGAAGCACGACATCGGTGTGGTGCCGGAGGATCGTTACAAGCAGGGGCTGTGCCTTGACGTACCGGTCTCGGCCAATCTCATCGCCGGTTATCACGGACTTAAGCCCTATTGCAATAAAGGCGTCATGAATCGCCGTGCCATAACGGAAAACCGCGACCGTCTGGTAGAGGAATACGACGTTCGTCTGAGCACGAAGGATCCGGCGGTTGGCTCTCTCTCTGGCGGCAATGCGCAGAAGGTTATCATTGCGCGTGAATTCAGCCGCAGACCGAAGGTGCTGCTGGTCAGCCAGCCGACGCGCGGCGTGGATATCGGCGCAATTGAATTCATCCACAATCAGATCCTTAAAATGCGTGATGCCAGTACGGCGGTACTTATCATCTCCTCGGAGCTTTCCGAGGTCACGGGGCTTTCCGACCGTGTGCTCGTGATGTATCACGGGGAAATCGTCGGCAGCTTCCGCTCGGATGATGTGAGCTTCAATGAGCTGGGACTTTATATGTCCGGTGTGAAGCGCATGTCCTCCGAGGAGCTTTCGGAAGAATGAGAGGTTTAGAACTATGAAACAAAGACTCCCTGCAAAACGCACGACCGGCTGGACCTCAAATCTTCTCGCAGCGGCTGGAGACGTGCTGGTGCCGTTGCTGTTTGCCTTCGGCGTTGGCAGCATCTTCTCCTTGATCTGCGGCTGTAATCCCTTTACGCTTTACAGCTATATCATCAAAAAAGCGTTTTTCTCCGTCGGCGGCCTGCTGAACACGCTCGGCTATACTACGCCGATCATCATCACGGGCATGGCTACGGCACTTTCCATCCGTGCGAATATGTACAATATGGGCATTGAGGGTCAGGTATTCCTGGGTGCCTTCACTGCGGCTCTTGCGGGCTATATGATCAAGGGCGTTCCCACGGCGCTGCATGTCACGCTGTGCCTGCTGATTGGCGCCGCCTTCGGCGCGGTCTACGCGCTGATTCCCGGCCTGCTGAAGGCCAAGCTGCGCGTGAACGAGGTTGTTACAACCGTTATGCTCAACAGCATTGCCACGCAGGTCACAGGCTTTCTGACCCAGAGCTACCTTGGAACGGGCGATGCCTATGCGCACACTGAGTTCATCGAGCAGACCGCCCGCCTTGCCAAGCTCAACAGCAAGTACCGCTGCACAACGGCGATCTTTATTGCGCTGGCAATCTGGCTGATCCTGTATTTCATTCTGAAAAAGACCAAATTCGGCTATGAGATTGACTGCATCGGCAAGCAGTGGGAATTTGCCGACGCCGTCGGTATGCACGTCAGCCGGAAAATCGTCGTGATCTTCGTGGTCGGCGGCGCGCTGGCCGGTATTGCGGGTGCAACAGAAATTCTCGGTGTCAACTATAACTTTGTCAACACCTTCTCTGCTAACCCCGGTATCGGCTGGGACGGCTTCTTTGTGTGTATCCTGGCTGGCAGTAATCCAGTCGGCATTCTGCTATTTTCCATCGTCTTCGGCGCGCTGCGCTACGGCGCTCTGGCGGCGCAGACCGGCCTCGGCGTTCCTCTTGACCTCATCAACATCATCAAGAGCACGTTGGTGCTGTTTATGGCCATCAAGCTCATCGGCAATAACCGCGAAGCCATTGCTGACTTCTTCGGCCACATCTTCCACCGGTCTGCGGTGAAAAAGGAGGGCTGAGCATGAATTACCTCTCGCTGTTTCTGAATCTTCTGAACATGACTGTGGAAAACGCTGCGCCGTATCTGCTCATCACCATCGGCGGCGTATTTGTCGCAAGAGCAGGCGTGTTCAACATCTCCATGGAGGGCTGCACAGAGTTTGCCGCCTTTGCGGGCATTCTCTTTGCCTTCATGACGGGACAGATCTGGGTCGGCGTAATCGCTGCCTTCGTAATCGCAATTCTGCTCAACTGCCTGTTCTATCTGTTTACCGTTAAGCTCAAGGGCAACCTCAGCGTCGTCGGCAGCGGCATCAACCTAATGGCAGCCTGCATTCCGGCCTGCCTTTTACAGGCACTCTACGGGACGCGCAGCAATCTGGTTGCCAGCAGCATCATTGACCCGGCGAATATGATGATCGACGTGCCGGTTCTTCGTAGCATTCCGATCCTGAGCGATATTTTTAACAACCACACGGCGATTACCTACCTGACCTTCCTTGTGGTCATTGTGCTGACTGTCGTGATGTATAAGACAAAGTTTGGCATTTATGTCCGCGTGACTGGCGAAAGCGTCAACGCTGCGAAATCCGTCGGCATCAAGACCAACCGCATCAAGTTCCTGTGCCTGATGATCTCCGCCACGACCTGCGCACTGGCCGGACTGAACCTTTCGGTTGAGCAGCTCGGCATGTATACCATCAACATGACGGCGAACCGCGGCTTTATCTGCCTGAGCGCCATTAACTGCGGCCGTAAGGATCCGGAGAAGGCCTGTGTCTATGCGCTGATCTTCGGCTTTGTCCGTGCGCTGCAAACCATCATCAACAACTTTGTTCCTGCGGCCATTTCGTCGCTGCTCGGCATTATGCCCTATGTCACGATCATTGTCGTGCTGCTGATCGTCGAGACGCCCAATGCCCGCAAAAATCATCTGCGCTTCTTCAAGGAAGCCTGACGGGAGGAATTTCTATGCCTAAAACTGCTGTTCTTGTCATCGACACGCAAAAGGATTTCACACGTCCGGAGGGAAGATTCTATTATCCCGAGACGACCGGCGAAATGATGAAGACCTTCCCGGAAAAGCTCAACAAAATGCGTGACCTTGGCGCACTTGTCGTCATCGTCTATACCGCGCATCCGGCGGATGAAAAGGAGGTCAATCCCGAGCTGACGCGCATGTTCCGCGATGGTAAGAAAGCTTCATTGGTCGAGGGCTCGGCCGGTGCGGAGCTGGAGGAGCGCATTCCCTATGATCCGGAGCGTGACATCATGTTCCGCAAGTTTGTCCCAAGCGCCTTTTTTGGAACGAACCTTGCCGAGATTTTGCGTGAGCGCGGCGTGGAGAACGTTCTTGTGTGTGGCGTCAAGACCAATGTCTGCTGCCGCGCAACCGCGACCGATGCATCAGCCTACCGCTTCCGCACCTATATGATCAGCGACATGCTTGGTACGAATACCAAGGAGATCAACGATTTCCATCTGGCGGAAATGACCAAATACTTTGCAAAGGCCATCAGCTCCGACGAGGTCTGTGAGCGGCTGAAGAACGGAGTGTTCTGATGAAGCGCTATGATTTTACGGTCGTTGGCACGGCCGCAACGGTCAGCATCCTGCACGTAAACCAGATGCCTGAGTGCGGCAAATCTACGCCGGTCTTTGGCGGCAGCTTTACGGAGTATTCCAACGGCGGCATGGGGCTGAACATCTGCGCCGGTCTTGCCAGACTGGGCGAGGCGGTCTATCCCGTTTTGACCTATGCCGATCATCGACAGCATGACTTTCTGCATGCGTTTGCGCGCGAATATCACATGCCTGAAAATGGCATTCAGGATCCGCCAGAGAAAGCCCGCGGCACGACCATTATGATCCAGAACGCCGAAAAAAACCATATGACGCTCATCACGGAGTATGCGCACCGTCTGCCAGGCAGCACGTTTTATGGCGTGCAGGAGATGAAGCCGGAATTCTTCCGTGACAGCCGCTATGTTGTCCTCACTGCGCCCATGGCGATGAATACGCAGCCTGCGATCGACGCTATCCGCGCAAGCGGGACACCACTAGCGCTGTCCATGCGCAAGGATCCCAATGCGCTACCGCATGAGAAGCTCGCACAGCTTCTGGAGCTGAGCACTGTAATCTTTGCAAATGAAACTGAGACGGCATTTTTATGCGAGGAATTCGGCCTAAAGGAGATCCGCGATCTCTTCCAAAATGAGAAGCTACAAATTCTGGTTGAAACGCTGGGTGCGGAGGGAAGCCGTGTGTACTATAGGGACGGCGGACAAATCTGTCAGACGCAAGCCCGCGCCGTCCGTCCGCTGTGCGCAGAGCCGGAAACTGTAGGCGCGGGCGACGGCTATGTGTGTGGCTTCCTTTATGGACTTGTGCATGGCCGCAGCGTCCATGAGTGCGCCCTGCTGGGCGGCACGCTGTCCTCCTTCGTGCTGGAAAAAGAGGGAAGCATCACAAACCTGCCCACCGAAGCGCAGCTTCTGGCGCGGTACGAAACAATCAGGAGGGATGATTGAAATGGAATGGAATCTGACGGGCGGACGCAAGCTGCTTATCGGTATGATCCACTGCCTGCCGCTGCCCGGAACCTACGGCGCAACGGCGACAATCGACGAGGTAATCGCGCGCGCGGTCAGCGATGCCAAAGCGCTTGAGCGTGTCGGCTTTGACGCTGTCATGATCGAAAACGAGGATCTCTGCTTGGAACCACATATGACTAAAGTGCAGTTCTCGGCTATCAGTATGGTGGCCCAGGCAGTGCGCAGCGCGGTGAAGCTGCCGCTCGGCCTGTGCTGCAGCGGGCTGAACTATGAGGAGGCGCTTTCCATTGCAAAGGTGGTCGGCGGCGATTTCATCCGCACACCGATTTTTGTCGATACTGTCATGAATTACAACGGAATCATGACTCCTTGCAGCGGAAAAATCATTCGTTACCGCCGTGAGATCAGCGCGGAGCATGTCAAGATTTTCGCGGATGTGCAGGTCAAGCACTATTACATGGTCAATCCTGAGGTGGACATTGCGACCTCTGCAAAGTGGGCGCAGCATCAGGGGGCAGATGCGGTGATTGTCACCGGCTGCTCCACCGGTACGGAAACCGCTTCTTCCGATCTGGAAAAGGTTAAAAACAGTATCTCCATTCCCGTTGCCGTCGGTAGCGGCGTCACCGAAAAGAACATTGCGGAAAAAATGCAGATCGCAGATATTCTCATCATCGGTACCACGCTGCGCAGAAACGGAAGCATGGCAGAGCCCATTGATGAGGCGCAGGCACGCGCTCTACTGCGCGCGGCCGGCAGGGAGGTATAAAGAATGAAATACCGTACACTCGGAAGAACGGGCTTCCAGGTTTCAGAAATCGGTCTTGGCGGCGAGTATCTTGAAGGCAAGCCCTTGAAGCAGGTCTGCAATACCGTGGACGCTGCAATGGATGCCGGTATCAATCTGCTGGATTGCTTTATGTCCAATCCAGACATCCGCTCGGACCTTGGCACCGCGCTCAAGGGAAAGCGCGACAAAATGTACATCCAAGGACATTTTCGCTCTATCTGGAAAAACGGACAGTACGGTCGTACCATGGACGTGAAGGTCGTGCAGGCGTTTTTTGAGGATCTTCTGCGCCGGATGCAGACGGATTATATTGACCTCGGAATGATCCATATGATCGACAACGCGCAGGAGTATGAGGAAATTTTCTCCGGACCTATCCTAGAATATGCACTGGAGCTGAAGCAAAAGGGCTTAATCCGTGCGCTGGGCGTAAGCTGCCACAATCCCGTGCAGGCGCTGCGGGCGGCCAAAACCGGCCTGATCGACCTAATGCTCTTCAGCGTCAACCCAGCCTATGACGTGCTCAATGAGAATGCGGAGCGCCCACGCAAGCTGAACAACCGCTTTTTCGATTCTATGCAGGAGCTTGGCGGCATCAACCCGGTCCGGGAAGAATTGTACCGCTACTGCGAGATGCACGGTGTTGGCATCACGGTCATGAAATCTCTGGCCGCAGGCGCGCTGCTTTCTGATAAGACCTCACCCTTCGGCCGGGCCATGACGGTTCAGCAGTGCATGCACTATGCGCTTTCCAGGCCCGGCGTCGCAAGCGTACTGGTTGGAATGCAGTCACCGGAGCAGGTTGCCGATTGCGTGCGCTATGAAACAATGACGCCGGAGGAGCTGGATTATTCCTTCCTCTTTGCCGCAGAGCCGAAATTCTCCATGCAGGGACGCTGTATGTACTGTAATCACTGCCTGCCTTGCGCAAAGCACATCAACATTGCGCAGCTGAGCAAGTATCTGGACATGGCGCTTCTCGATGGCGTTACACCCACCCTACAGGGACATTACGATGCACTTGAGCATCATGCAGGTGAGTGTATCGGCTGTGGCCGCTGCGAAACGCAGTGCCCCTTTAACGTGCCCATCATGCAGCGTATGAAGCAGGCCGCTGAGCTGTTCGGAAAATAAAAGCCACGCGGCAGACTCGCTTGATAACGCCGGATAAGGAACCGCTCATTATGCACGGCAGCAAACGGGATGTTGCTGATTTGCTTCATGAGGAAGCCGAAGTACGATCTGTACGAGAGTCCTTGCACAAAATAACAGCAGTTAGAGCCACGCAGAGAAGGGCAGCAGAAGCGAGCACCCTGCGAACAGGAATATGAACGATATGAAATGATGGGGATTGATCGTCCGGCTATCCAAGCAGCCAAAGCGGTCAATCTCCATCAAGTTCTTACTTATAATGTCTACTGAACAGTAGCCCATTTTTCTTTCGGCAAGAGAATAGCCAGCAGATATGTAAGCAAACGCAAAATGGCGCACGGAATCTTGCGGAGATTCAGCACCAAAACGGACATGGCAATCACATGGGCCGCAGTCTCCCGCAGCTTTGCGGTGACCAGCCCCATGCCACATTTGCGCTTTGCCAGACTGAACCTGCGCTCCACTTCCACTCGCTCGCACTCATCCCGATAGTCCTGCGCCTTGTCTCTGGTTTCGCCCTTCTTTGGGCGGCCCAGTGCCGGACCAGAGAGCCGGATTCCGTGCGCCTTACAATAGCTGAGATTCTCCCGGTTTCAGTAGATCTTGTCTGCCAGAATACGGCTGGGGTAATGCCCCTCCCGCTCGCGGAATCGCTCTGCCATCTCCTGTAGATTCCCGGCTTCATTGTAGGCGTCAAAGGAACAAAATTCCAGCCGCGTCCATCCATCAACGACACTGATGTCCAGCTTCGCGCCAAACTCCACTGGTTTTCCGGCTTTTCCGCGCACAATGGGACGAACAAAAGGCTGGCTCAAGCTGACGATCCGGTCAGGTACGCTGTGGGTACGGTTATCGTACATGTACTTCTGCTGCGCATAGACGGTGCGTATCGTATCCAGACGTTCCATCTGTCGCGTGGTCAGAGACTTTCCAAGAGACAGTTTGCCATCAACGGCATTGAGGGCACGCCGGAGATAGGTCAGCTGCTTTCCAATGGCTTTGCGGGTCATTTTTGCGGTGTGTTTGCGACATCTCACATATTTCAGGTAATCTTTCCGGGCGCGCTGGCGGTAAGTTCGGGGCTTCTTTCCGTCCGCGGGATCATGGAGGACATCCAGAAGCTTCTCGGCGCTTTCTCTGGCCTTATTGAGCAGGGAAACATCCTGCGGATAACGGATATTGGACGGTGCGCAGGTGGCGTCCACGATCATAGTGCCGCTGTTTCCGCCAGCTCCCGGATGATTGTCAGAGTCGTCATCCTCATTCTTGGATTCGGCTTCTTTGGGAGAACTGACCGCCCTGCCACTGACCTTCGACGAAAAGCTCTGGAACGGCACCGTTGACCATGTCACCGTCTACGCCGACGAGCGGGTAGTGTTTCGGTTCGCGGATGGGAAGGAAATCACAACAAGGCTATGAGAATAGTAAAAACAGGCTTGGGACGGCAGAAAAAGATTCTGCTGCTCCGGGCCTGTTCTATTTTGCTCTTGCATTGCAGGCGCAATATAAGGCTATAGGTGCACGAATTAGCTATGCTATTTCGAGTGCTTATTCATATCAAAAATGGTATCGTATATTATCCCTCTAAAAAACAGTGTTGATTTTTTGAAAGTGTTGCGCTATAATATGAAAGGAGGATTACTTCGTGAAATCCGAAGAAATAATCAAGAGAGGTGATACCGTGATTGTTTTAGATGTCCGATTGGACAATATATATGCCTTTAGAAACTTTCATCTAAACCTAACATATCCCAAGAAAATTGTTGGATCCTGTATTGAGGATGAGCATTTGGCTGAACGCCCAAACTTCAGATACAAAAAGGTCAACATTATTATGGGGGCGAATGCATCCGGAAAAACTACATTGGGTCATGCGCTCATGTATATTTTCAACTTTTTGAGCAAAAAAAGCTATGAGAAATTTACGGAGATTATTTCCGATCAGGGCAAAGAAGCGTCTTTTGCGTTAGATATTGCGTTTCCTAGCAATTGCTTTTATCGGATCAATTGTAAAATTACACCTTGCACCGAAGGTAAATATACCCCTGATAACTTTTCTCTTAGTGTTCAAAAAGAAAGAATTCATACCAAAGACAGCTACGAATCTTGTGTAAAAAGGATTGAAGAAACGCAGTATATTCCCGAAAGAGATTATTTGCGAGAGTTGGAGAAACTGGAGGGGCTTGGTTGGCTTTTTGAATACCCAGAGGATAATAACTGCGTTCTTGACCTACCAGACAAGGATGATCGGTTCCGTTTAGTGCTTGAGAATATATTAAAAGCATTAGACCCTTCCATTAAGGCAGTAGATATCTCTCAGGAAGTCGAAAAGACATACATTGTTCGAATACCAGATAACCCTGTTATTCTTCAGGATGGCAAAAAAATTGATAGTAATAAACTATCAAGTGGCACCAAAGCAGGCGTAAAGATTGCACTGCTTGTGGCATCACTTAAAGAAGGAAAGCACGGCTTCTATTATTGTGACGAAAAATTCCCATATATTCACAGTGATATAGAAAAAGCTATTCTCTCCCTAATGATTGATTGCCTCAAGCCCAATGATCAACTGTTTTTCACAACGCACAATACTGATATTCTTGATATGAACTTACCTAAGCATACATATTCATTCCTGAGAAAGGATGTTGATAATGTTGCGTGTCCAATCACTTGCATTGATGCATCATCTGTACTTAAGCGTAATACAGATTCCTTGAAAAATGCCGTCGAGAACGATATGTTTTCTAGTGCTCCTGCATTGGAACTCATATACGATATTGCAGATTTTTAATTCCGGAGGTAGCGGCAATGAGAAATAGAAATCTGCTGTATTTAGTCGAAGGCGATGATGAAAAGAAGCTTGTCAATACCCTTAAAAACAGCATGGGTCTTATTCACCCAGGAAAAGTCCAAAAACTAAATGTAATCGAATGTAATATCACCGATCTTCACTTAAGGACACTTGCTAAAGGAACCATTGTGGTTTTAATATTCGATACCGACACGGACAATGTTGCTCGACTTGACAAAAACATTGAAAAGCTCAAGTCATGTTCTGCTATTTCCGCGGTGGTTACTATTCCACAAGTCCCTAATCTCGAGGGAGAATTGGTGCGTAGCTGTAATATAAAAGTCATTGCAGAACTCTTGAACAGCAAATCCACCAAGGAATATAAGAGCGATCTGATCCGTGTTTCTAATTTGGACCAGAAGTTGAAAGAACACCAGTTCGATATTAATATATTCTGGAGTAAGAATCCTAAACCACCATACCATCTCATTGAAAATCAGGCTACAGTAATTAAACAACCGAAGAAATAGACTCACGAACAAAGCACACTTCGCAAAAAGATGGACCTTATTGGATAAGGTATATCCACGACCGAAAGAGCCTTAGGTTATTAAAGGTGATACACAACGCTATGTTGTCTGTGCCCTAAACCTATAAGTTCGCAAAGTATTAAAAGCATATACTGCTAATCACAGGCTCGGGACGGCAGAAAAAGATTCTGCTGCTCCGGGTCTGTTCTATTTTGTCCTTTCTGTCCTTTTTGTCCCATGGGTATCATCAAAAAAACGTCCCTATCTGGGGATACTCCCAGCTATGGACGGTTCTATGTATAAGGAAAATAATAATTTATCGTTTATATTCTTATAACGATTGCAATCCTCCCAAGCTGCACTTTGGGGAACGCCGTATTGCGGCAAATGCGGCGGCATAGTCTGTTCAAAGTCAGAAATGTTCCGAAAATCTCCGATTTCACGCAGAATGCGCCCATATCACAGCAGAAAATAAAAAATTACCGTTGTTGATATGGTATCAACAACGGTAACGGATATGGTGCGAGTGGTGATACAGAACTTTTTGAAAAAGCCAGTAATATCAACGGTT
>ENA-OWPN01001219-OWPN01001219.1-human-gut-metagenome-genome-assembly--contig:-NODE-1219-length-25291-cov-4.762165_pt1 | contig 25291 bp, 20 predicted proteins | sample MGYA00248266_ERZ651850 | MGnify/ENA primary metagenome ERZ651850 (study PRJEB26924, sample SAMEA4378296) | human gut metagenome | biome: human gut; feature: human-associated habitat; material: faeces... | reverse complement strand
CGTTTCACGGTCGAGGATGCGCCAGCCATAAGCCAAGTCGGCTACAGAGAGGAACTTCAGAGCGAAAGCCAGTTCCAGGAAACCGAGGGTAACCTTTATGACATTCATCCAACCGCCTGATTTCGGCATAGACTTCAGCCAGGACGGGAACAGGGCGAACAGTGTGAACGGCAATGCCAAAGCAATAGCAAAACCGAGCATACCGATAGCCGGAGCCACCACGCTACCCGTTGTAGATACCTGTACCAGCAAGAAACCGATAATAGGACCTGTACAAGAGAAAGACACCAGTGAAAGCGTGAATGCCATCAGGAAGATACTGAGCAAACCGCTTGTTGCTTCAGCTTTACTATCTACTGCATTGCTCCATTTAGAGGGCAGCGTCAGTTCGAAAGCTCCGAAGAAGGAAGCTGCAAACACAACCAGCATCAGACAGAAAAGGATATTAAACACAGCATTCGTGGAAAGTGCATTCAGCGCACTGGCACCAAAGATCAACGTAATGGCCAAACCTAAAGTTACGTAAATCACCACGATAGAAGCGCCATACGTCCAGGCATCACGAATACCTTTCTTTTTATCTTTGGAACGTTTCAGGAAGAAACTTACTGTCATAGGGATAATAGGCCACACACAAGGGGTAAACAATGCCAGCAGTCCACCGAGGAAACCGGTGATAAAGATATAGAACCATGACATATCTTCCTGTGAGGTGGTTTCACCATAAGATTGCAGATCATTGATGACAGGTTTCCACAAGTCAATATTACCTGCCACATTTATATCCGTCGGACCATCTGCACCACCTATGATGCCAGTAGAAGCTGTGTCCGCAGGTGTTACAGTTTGAAAAACAGGTTGGGTTTCCGGTTTCGTGTCCTCTGCCGGAGCTGTTACCTTTTCAGCTGGAGTTGCAGCGGCTGCACCTTTAGCGGCTTCCGCTTTACCTGAAAAATTAAATTCTACTTGCGTAGGAGGCAAGCAGTTTTCATCATTACAAGCACCGAATTCCAGAAAACCTTCTATCTTATAATCTCCTCCTGTGAGCTTCAGCTTCTGAACAAATTGTGCCGTAGACTCAAAATAGCGTACGTTCATCTCGAACAACTTATCATAAGAAGCTATTTCTTTTCCTTTCGGCTGCAACTTTCCTACAACTGTAGCACCAGAAATCTTCTCTACATTGAAGGTAGCCGAGATAGGACCACCGTCACCCAGGTCGGTAGAATAGACATGCCAACCCTTGTCGATAGTAGCGGTAAATACAATTTCCGCCTCTCCCGCTGCAAGCGTCTTCAGTTCCGACTTAAACTTGACGGGCTCCTGTATCTGCGCTTGTGCCACGACAGCAATCAGCAACAGACAAATGGATAGTATTTTTCTCATCCTTATAATCTATAATTTATTATTAAATCTCGTAGTCAACACAGGCGCGATTCTCCTTTACATCAGCAATCAGCTTGCCTGCTGCCACATGCTCGGGATGAGTAGCATAAAATTTCACGTCGTCCAGCGTATCAAATTCGCTGTAGAGGGCAATGCTCCAAGTTTCGCCGGGATTCATATTGAGTCCAACTTCTATCTTACGTATAACAGATATTTTAGCTGGTAAAGCCTCGATAGCGGCCTTGAATTCTTTCATTGCTGTCAGCTTTTTGTCAGCCGGAGCTTCGTCTTTTAATTTAAATAATACAATGTGTTTGACCATAACTTTGCAATTTTAATGATTTATCTATATATTTGTCAACCGAAGCGATTAATATTAACCGCAAAAATACTCGTTTTGTTTTAAATATACACTTAAACGGATGTTAATAATAGGAATTGCAGGCGGAACTGGCTCGGGAAAAACCACCGTCGTACGTAAAATCATTGAAAGCCTGCCGGCAGGTGAAGTGGTACTGTTACCGCAAGACTCTTACTATAAGGACAGTAGCCATGTACCTGTAGAAGAACGACAGAACATCAACTTTGACCACCCGGATGCCTTCGAGTGGAGTCTTTTATCTAAACATGTAGCCATGCTGCGTGAAGGAAAAAGCATTGAACAACCCACCTACTCGTACCTTACTTGTACACGAGAGCCCGAAACGATTCATATCGAGCCACGGGAAGTAGTGATTATTGAAGGGATTCTTGCCTTGTGCGACAAGAAACTGCGCAGCATGATGGACCTCAAAATCTTTGTGGATGCTGATCCGGACGAACGTCTGATTCGTGTCATACAACGGGATGTAGTGGAACGTGGACGTACGGCAGAAGCGGTTATGGAGCGGTATACCCGTATCTTGAAGCCTATGCATCTGCAATTCATCGAACCGTGTAAACGATATGCGGACCTGATTATACCCGAAGGAGGAAATAATCAGGTGGCAATCGATATTTTGACGATGTATATAAAGAAGCATCTTTGAGAATTAAAAATTGAAAATTAAAAATTAAATGAGGGGAACTGCTAATCTTTTCCTGATTGCCTTGTTATGTCTGTGCTGCCTGTCGGGGTGCGGAAATAAACGGCATGGTTCCATGCCCGATGAAGCTGTGGGCGATTTGCAACAGATAAAAGATAGCGGTGAACTCGTTGTACTGACGCTATACAGTTCTACTTCTTACTTCAACTATCGTGGCCAGGAAATGGGGTTCCAGTACGAGTTGAGTGAACAGTTTGCCAAAAGTCTCGGGGTAAAACTGCGCGTAGTGGTGGCAAGGAATGTACAGGGACTTATAAAAAAGTTACTGGCAGGTGAAGGAGATATCATTGCCTATAATGTCCCCATCACGAAGGAATTAAAAGATAGTCTGATCTATTGCGGTGAAGAGGTCATCACACACCAGGTTATTGTGCAACGCGCAGGTGGTAAGACAAAACCGCTGACGGATGTAACAGAACTGATAGGTAAGGATGTATATGTAAAGCCCGGGAAATATTACGACCGTTTGGTAAATCTGGATAAAGAACTCGGTGGCGGCATCCATATCCACAAAGTGACTAATGACAGTATTTCAGTGGAGGACCTCATCACACAAGTATCCCAGGGAAAGATTCCTTATACGGTGGCCGATAATGACGTAGCCAGACTTAACACTACGTATTACCCCAACCTGAATATTAAATTATCCATCAGTTTCGACCAAAGGGCTTCCTGGGCGGTGCGCAAGGATAGTCCGGAATTGGCAGCAGCCGCTAATAAATGGCATGAAGAGAATATGACTTCTCCCGCCTACACTGCCAGTATGAAAAGATATTTTGAGATCAGCAAGGCAACTCCACACACTTCTATCCTTTCTCTTCGTGAGGGAAAGATTTCACATTTCGACGAATTATTCAAAAAGTATGCTTCGGAAATAGACTGGGATTGGCGGTTGCTTGCCTCTCTGGCATATACGGAGTCGAACTTTGATACGACAGCCGTTTCATGGGCCGGTGCCAAAGGGCTAATGCAACTGATGCCTGCTACAGCACGTGCAATGGGACTCCCCGAAGGAAAAGAACAGAATCCGGAAGAGAGTGTGAAAGCTGCCATAAAATATATCAATGCTACCAGTAAGAGTTTCTCTTCAGTACCGAAAGAGGAGCGGCTCAACTTCGTACTTGCTTCCTACAATTCAGGTATCGGTCACGTACAGGATGCAATGGCACTGGCTGAGAAATATGGAAAGAACAAGTATGTCTGGAAAGACAATGTAGAAAACTTCATCTTATTGAAAAGCAATGAAGAATACTTCACCGACCCTGTCTGCAAAAACGGATACTTCCGTGGAATAGAGACATATAACTTTGTGAGGGATATTATGGGGAGGTATGAGACGTATAAGAAGAAGATAAAGAAATAGTGATTAGGGGTTATCACTAACCCCTAATCACTAAAATAAGTTCAGCTTATTCTTCTGCGCCTCCTCCAACGAAACAGTCTTCGGTGCTTGCGTAACGCTCTTTTCACGCAACCGTTGATATTCTGAACTTAATTTTTCTTTTAATTCTTCTTTGGCTTTCGGATTCATCAAGCGGGCAGCTACTGTCGCATTCTGCGAAGCATCTTTCAGATGAACTACAGGAGCATGATAGACAGGAGCTATTTTCAATGCTGTATGCAGTTGAGAGGTAGTAGCGCCACCTATCAATAAAGGGATATCGGCACCTACCTTTTCCAGTTCCATAGCCACGTGTACCATTTCTTCCAATGATGGGGTTATCAGACCACTGAGTCCAATCATATCCACCTTTTCTTCCAAGGCACGCTGAACAATCGTTTCGGCAGGTACCATCACACCAAGGTCTATAATCTCATAACCATTGCAGGCCATGACCACAGAAACGATATTTTTGCCTATATCATGTACATCACCTTTCACCGTGGCAAGCAGGACTTTTCCGGCGGAAGTGGAGCCTTCTTGTTTTTCCGCTTCAATTACAGGCTGAAGAATGGCAACGGCTTTCTTCATAGTACGGGCTGTTTTCACCACCTGAGGCAAAAACATCTTTCCGGCGCCAAAGAGCTCACCTACATAGTTCATACCTGACATTAAAGGACCTTCGATGATATCCACAGCTTTCGGGTAAAGTTTCAGGGCTTCTGCCAAGTCTTCCTCCAGATAGTCACCAATTCCTTTTGTCAAAGCATGTTTCAAACGTTCTTCCACACTTGTTCCATTACGCCATGAAAGAGGGGCAACTTGTTTATCAGTGGCATTACCTTTCTGTTGTTCGGCAGCAGCTTTCAGTTGTTCAGCAGTTTCTATCAGGCGTTCGGCAGCATCGGGACGACGGTTTAAAACCACATCCTCTATACGTTCCAGTATATCGGCAGGGATATCGGTATAAAGTACAGCCGTAGCCGGATTTACGATTCCCATATCCATTCCTTCACGGATGGCATGATAAAGGAACACTGCATGCATGGCTTCACGGATATAATTGTTGCCGCGGAAAGAGAATGAAAGATTGCTAACGCCACCACTGACATGCGCACCCGGCAGATTCTTACGTATCCAACCGGTAGCCCGGATGAAGTCTACAGCATAATTATTATGTTCGTCCATACCCGTAGCTACGGCAAGGACGTTAGGGTCAAAGATAATATCATGAGGATTAAAGCCCACTTTTTCAACCAAAAGCTGATAAGCACGGGCACACACTTCAATCTTACGTTCGTATGTATCCGCCTGCCCTTTTTCATCAAAAGCCATTACTACGGTAGCCGCACCATATTGCCTGATCGTGCGGGCATGTTCCAGAAACTTTTCTTCTCCCTCTTTCAGAGAGATTGAATTCACGATGGACTTTCCTTGCAGGCATTTCAATCCGGCAACGATTACATCCCATTTAGAGGAGTCAATCATCACAGGGACACGGGCAATCTCAGGCTCAGAAGCAATCAGATTGAGGAAAGTAGTCATTTCAGCTTGTGCATCCAGCAGGCCGTCATCCATATTTACATCCACCACCTGCGCCCCGTCTTCTACTTGCTGACGGGCAATGCTGAGGGCTTCATCGTATTTCTTTTCATTAACCAGACGCAGGAACTTGCGGGAACCGGCCACATTACAGCGTTCTCCCACATTGATAAAGTTCTTCTCAGGAGTCACTTCCAACAATTCCAGACCGGAAAGCCAAAGACTTTCGGGTTTCGGAGCAGGAACATGGGGAGCAGCACCGGCTATCAAAACAGGATATTCGGCGATGTATGCATCGGTCGTACCACAGCAACCGCCAATGATGTTTATCAGACCTTCCTGAATATACTCTTTCACTTCATGCGCCATATCGGCAGGCGTCTGGTCATATTGTCCTAGGCTGTTGGGCAATCCCGCATTGGGATACGCACTGATATAATAAGGAGCACGGGCAGCAAGCTGTTCCAGGAAAGGTTTCAACTGGCGGGCTCCAAAGGAGCAGTTCAAGCCTACCGAAAAGATATTGGCATGCTGAACTGAGGCAAGAAAAGCCTCCAAAGTCTGTCCCGACAAAGTACGTCCACCTGTATCGGATACGGTAACGGACAGCATAACAGGAACTTGAACGCCTGTAGCCTCCATCGCCTTTTCCGCAGCAAAGATAGCTGCTTTGGCATTCAATGTATCGAATATGGTTTCTATCAGCAGAGCGTCCACTCCACCTTCCAGCAAGGCTTCCATCTGTTCCCGATAGGCATCGGCAAGTTCATCGTAAGTCAGCGCACGCATGGCCGGATTATTCACATCGGGACTCATGGAGCAAGTCTTATTGGTAGGCCCGATAGAACCGGCTACAAAACGTGGTTTATCAGGTGTAGAAAATTCATCAGCTACTTCACGTGCCAGTTTAACGGCAGCCAGATTCATCTCACGTACATATTCCTGCACATGATAATCGGCCATACTGACACTGGTAGAACTAAACGTATTGGTTTCAATGATATCGGCACCTGCCATAAGGTATTTACGGTGTATATCCTGTATCACATCAGGGCGTGTCAGACAAAGCAGGTCATTGTTTCCTTTCATCTGCCCGGGGATGTCAGCAAAGCGCTCCCCCCTGAAGTCTTCCTCCGTTAAGTTGTACCGTTGTATCATGGTGCCCATAGCACCGTCTAAAATAAGGATGCGCTCACGCACCAACTTTTCAATAGAAACCATTTGTATTCAGTGATAGAATGATATTATCTCTTAAACATCCGCGCCATATCGCGTTTATCATCTTTCTCTTTCAACGCTTCGCGCTTGTCGTATTGCTTTTTACCTTTGGCAAGAGCCACTACCACTTTAGCAAGCCCTTTTTCATTAATAAACATACGAATGGGAACCATTGTAAAACCGGGGTCTTTTGCTCCACGCGCCAGTTTATCAAGTTCTTTTTTAGTAAGTAAGAGTTTGCGCTCCCTGCGTGCCGAATGGTTATTATACGAACCGTAGAAGTATTCGGAAATATGCATATTCTTCACCCACAACTCGCCATTGGCAAAGTAACAGAAGGTATCCACAAGGCTTGCCTTACCCATGCGGATCGATTTAATTTCCGTACCCGTGAGCACAATGCCCGCGGTATAAGTGTCTACCAATTCATAATCGAATGTAGCACGCTTATTTTTTATATTAACAGGAGCTTGTTTCATGATTTCAAACGTTAATTAAGCACCATCGTCAGCTTGTTGAATATAAACTGAATGATCATAGGACAGGCAATCAGTAGGATGGAAGAAATGATTGTAAACCGTAACCGGTCTTTTTCTTCTACTTTCATCAACGTGGAAGCCCCCTCCCACACCACATACACAATATAGAACTGCAACAGCAATCCGATGATATTAAAGTCCGGCAATATGCCGATAATAATCTGGAGCAAGAAAAGAACAACCAGCGCATAGCCCGCAAACTGTTGCGTCAATGGCATGTCACTGTCCATCATAAACATTTTAACGCGCATCCCATTTATGAGATACGCCGCCAGAAAATATCCTCCAAAAAGGGATACTGCCACCGCGCAACATTGCGTCATGGCATATTGAAAACTCTCGGGACCGCCCCATCCCTTCGCCAGCAAAGAACCGATGAAGACGGACAATCCACATAAACCAATCATAGGATAGACAAAAGCAGTAAATACTTTTCGCCTATCCTCTTCCAAACGAATTTCCTCCCAAGCCTTGGCCGGAGAGGAAATCAGTAACATTGCTATATGGAATAATGCTTTATAATCCAAATTATATTATTTAATTTCTTTGTACTCTACAGTATATTCATTAGTTTTAGTACTAGTGTCTTTCAAATCTACTGAACTAGGATTTTCTTCAGCTACTACAATAACTTTATCAAGCGAACTACTGGCAGAATACAAAATTTTTTGTAAATTAAATGAACGCCAATATAAATAAGACGAACCATTAACCGCATAATCCCAAGAAGTCGGACTGCCCGGAGTCATATTATCACCACTCTTTTTATGACGCAAATAAAGCTTTATGATACCATCAGTTATTTCTTCATTTGGATAATAAACCAAAGTAAAAGAATGAGGTTTCGTTTGCAAATAATAATTAATCGGAAGTATTAATGTAGTCCTATCAAAATAATATGGTTCATAAGTATAAATACTAGATGCTTCCTTTTTTAAGGAAATAATAGGTGTATCACTTATAGAATCATTTGAAGCACCGGGGTTATCTACAATTTCTACTGGACTATCTATACTCAAAATGCCTGTAAGTGTAACACCTGATACCTCAGTTGCATTATCAGGAATCTCTAATACAGAAGAATCCCATTGATATGCTATCTGCACCACTTCTCCTTCCACTTCAGAGAATTTAAAACCTCTAGCTTCAATCTCTGCTACAGAGCTAGAAGTAGGAGTAATAGTTAATCCATCTGCTGTTTTAAAATAATAATTCACACCATACATAGAGTATACTTTTGCAAGTGTCCCCCCATATCTAGTAGTATCATTATCAGAATTCATGCAAGAAGTAAAAGAAACACCCATTATTAAGGTCAGGGCAACCATCCAGATTTTAAACTTAGCCATTTTCATTGTTCTATAAATATTAGAGTTTGCAAATTTAGATAAAAGAATCGAGTAACACTGCACTCTCTCCATTTTTTCATTGTTTTTAAGAGTAAATGAAATATTAATCTAAATACTGCAAACACCAATATATATTTAACATTTATTCATATTTCAACTTATAATCTTTGATTCAACTAATTCATTAGTATCCTTTATATATAAATTATAATATAAATCAGTAGTCACAATACCATCCCATTTTCCTTTAATTTTAAATCTTCGACCTTTATCATCACCATCCATCTTCTCCAAAGTAGCAACATATGTAACTGATGCATTGTATGACATTTTTAACACTTCAATTCTATATGTAGTCATAGGTGGAATAATGATTTTAAATGTCTGAGTAACATTTACCGTATATTCTTCTTCTGTACCATAAGTAACTGTACGAGAGCTAGTAGTACTATTATCAATCGTTCCACCAAAACCTATATTAACTATCCCCACTTTTAAGCCCAAATTTAAATTAAAAGAACTGCCCTCATGAGTAGAAACGCCTTCAGCTTCCGTAAAGTTACTCTTCTCTCTCGCCGTTCTTGAAACAGAAATAGAATGTTCTATTTCTTGAGTAGCTGAAGTATTTGGAACAATAGCTCCATCAATAGACTGGTCTTTTCGATCTATAAAATCACCAGATGTTTCTACATATTCCATATTTACTATTCTATATTCTCCAACAGGGACAACTTTCCATCGAGATATTGCAGAAGAATTATCAGGTCTATACTTCAAATCGCTACTATTCTCATTTTTTGCCTGCAAATATCCAGCATCCACAGTCTCAAATCCCACCAACTTTGGTGAGAATCCTTTAATTTTATAAGAGTCACCATTGTACTCAACAAAAGGAGAGCGCATGAATGGTGAGAGTAATCCTAAAACAGGATACTCTCTGTTCTTTTCAGGAACAACACATATAGAAGAATTACCCATAGCAAGAATAAGATTACCATTTCTCACATACCATCTTTGCTTCATACTTCCATCATCAGTTTCTGCTAACCAAACATACCCTCCTACAGTTGTAGGACCTACCGTCAAGTATTTATATTTTGCACCTCCTACATTTATAACATTCACTGGTATATTTGCCAATTCTGTTAATGGATCAAAATCCGCAATAGACGTTACCGCCCTTGTCTGTACCTGCTCCGTATCACTTTTCACAATCCCTTCCAAATCTTCTTGTTCGCAAGAAAACATTGCCAACAATCCTACTAATAACAAACTAATCTTTCTCATAAGCATCACATTATTAGGTTAAACAAATTATATCATGTATCATAATTCAAATTGTCCACACGCATAAGCGCCATTTTTCCCTTCTATTTCTATAAGGAAATTACCAGAAGCACCAGAATTCAATTGAATAATCTTTTGCATAGAAGCTTGTACATCTTCTGAAGAAGAATAAACCACAACACCATTCTGAGAAATGGTAATATCTACCTCCCCTATAGCCTGTTCAAAACATACTTCCAAAGAATAACTACTGCCATCTAACATCACATGAATTGGAATAAATGGCCGTACAGAACGGTGATTTCCTAAATTACCTTTTGTTAGAATGTCAAAAGGAACATCATTTCCGGTCATTTGAATAAGAACCTGCTCTAAGCCTCTATCATTACCTCCCGGAGAACCAGCATTTACCCTCAATAGGAGGAATAGCCCTAATAAACATAGAATCAATTTTAATTTCATAGCCTATCTTTTTAAAATTCAGTAACAAAGTTAGTGCTACAAAACCTAATAACAAGAATGAGTATGCGGACAGAAAAACAGCATTAAAACAACTACGAATCAATAAATTAGTTAAATCCATAGAGGACAAAAACAAGATATTATTTTCAATAAAACGCTATCATTTGCTCCAGTGCATCGTCTTTTTTCAATAATAAATGCGATTTTAGTCTTTGCTTATTCTTATAAACAGACTTCATCTCACAATCAAAGACAATCATCAACTGCTGATTTGAAAAACCTAACTTTATCAATGCTACCAGTAACAATTCTCCTTTAGTTAAATCAAAATCAGTTTTTATCCGGGAAATAAAGTTAGCATAAACCAAGTCCAAAAAGTCGAATATATTCTGCCGTTCAGTTGTTGTCATATTTTCTGCAATCAACCTACCTTGTTTCAATTCTCCTAATATGAATAATGCTTCAACAGATGAGTTATCACGTATCTTTTTATTTTCAGATGTCAACTCCAAGATTCTTCTATTCAATTTTCCAATAGTTTCCTTCTTTGCCTTTTGCTCCCATTCTTCCTTCAGTTCGAATCCTGTTATCCTACAAGCATACTCTTCTATAATCTTTTCATTTTTTCTTAAAGCTTCTATATTCCGTAAATTTTTCTTTTTATATTTTTTAATGAAGCAAAAACTCACCCCACTTACCAAAAGTATTATAACCAAATAAAAATAAGTTTGCTTCTCTTTTTCCAGCTTTATCTGTCTATTTTCCAAAATAAGCTTATCAGCTTCATATTTCTTCTGCAAAGTCAAAAGTTGTACCTTTAATTCATCATTACGCACAATCTCTAATAATGAATCAGACTTTTCTTTGTACAGAAATGCTTGTTTATAATTTCCTTCTTCCCTTTTCAGAAGACACAAATAACCTAACGCACCTGATAAAATAAATTCATCATCAGTATTTCTACAATGGTTGAAACACTTTTCAGCTAAAGTAAACCTTCTCATATCCATGTAGGTACGTCCTAAAGACAAATAATAACGCAGACCATCATTCTTATCCTTACTCGACTTGATTGCAGAAACAAAATAATCTATAGCTTCTGTATACTGTTTATTATCCTTAGCAATCAAGCCTAACAACTGAAAAAGAGAAGACCTCACTTGATTTGTAGTATCAGACAACAAGAACAAGCCTCTATTTGCATACCAATCAGCACTATCGTTATTCTGTTTTGCAAAGTAAGTTCGAGCAACATTCCTGCATCCATATACCTCTCCAATACTATCACCAGCCAATTCATAATAATAAATAGACTCCCGATAATTATTTATCGCCTGCTCATGCATCCCCTGCCCCAAATTTAAATAGCCGATATGTTCAAATATTAATCCCTGCAATTTATACTCTCCCGTTTCTTTTAAGAATGTCAATGCTTTCAAGTAAGCTTCCATTGCCTCGGATTCCTGACCTTTTATTACCATTGTTTTTCCATAATAATAGCAAGACTTTCCAGCTTTCACGGGATCATTACCTTCTTTATAATAATCTACAGCTATCCTAATTAAGGAATCAGATTGCAAACTATCCAAATTATTCTTATCTAAAGTCTGTGTCAACAATAAAGCATAATCAGCACTTTCTTTGCCATGAAGCTGTTCAGGGCATGGTATCAGATTCAAGAATTGCATAGCACTATCAGGATATACTTCTACATACCTTTCAACTCGCTCCAATAAATCCACATCCTTACTAGTCTGTATGCATGAAACAAATCCTCCCCCAAGAAATAAAAAAAGCAGAAATAGATATTTATTCATTTTTCTAAATTAAATGAATACAAAGAAACAAAAAAGATGACACTACTTAGCTACAAATTAACATCATTTCATCAACAAGAAGCCTATACCGGATATATACATCCTCAATCACAGATAAAAAGCGATAAGGTTAAAACAAAATATTACTTTACCTTATTCTTTTTATTGTAATGAGAAGAAGATTTATCTTTAGACTTTAACGTATAGACTCTTTAAAGAAGAACCGATCATTGCCTAAGCATCACTCAAACTATTAGATCTATCTCCATGCTTTACAACATCTTTTCTGCAAAACTCATCTGCTAAATAATAAATTTCAGTAACTTTGTTTCTGGTGACTCATAGTGGCATCTGTTAAGAGGTTTACTTTTCATATCAAACTCATACTAAGATTATGGTTCATTCTAAATCTTACATTATCCCCCAAAAAGAAACCGTTACACCGGAAATAAAAGAAGACAGAAGTCATTCTTTGCATTCGATGCGATATATCTTCTTCTTTGTATTGTTGTTCCTCACGATCTCTTCCAAAGCAGTAAATATAGATTCTTTATCAATGCATTATATCCCATTAAGCACAACAACAATTTATATTGCAAAAGACAAAATGAATTCACAAGACAAGTATAAACAAACCAGATATTGGAAAAAGCATAAAAGATTAAAAGCCTGCGGATGGACAACACTCGGCATAGGTGTTCCCACGATGGTTGTAGGATTTGTTGGTGCCGTCGTTTCCGGTTATGAGTCCGGTGGAGATGGGGAAGGTTTCGGTATCATTCTCGGTGCAGGAGCCGGACTGACCGTAAGCAGTATTCCTCTTTTTGTATTTGCCGTCAAAAATAGACAGAAAGCTATTGCAACTGCACTCGGAACAGAACTCGACCCACAATTATGGAAAAAACACAGACAGTTCAGAATTGGTGCATGCACAGCATTAGGCATAGGGCTTGCCGGAATGGCTACAGGTCTGATGGGCGGAGCTTTCGACGATCCTCTCTACAAAAACACCCGACCATGGAAAGCTGTATTTTATACCGGTGCAAGTGCAACAGCTGCCAGTATTCCGCTTTTCGTTTTTGCAAATATCAATAAAAAACGAGCTAAGCAAGCAATAGAATTCTCGCTTAGCAGCTCAAACATCCAGATGACCTTACCCAACGGAATGATTCAGGCACAACCCGCATTGGGCTTTTGCATTAATTTTTAGGAATAAAAAAATCGCCCTTATCAAACGATTTTAGCAAACAGTTCCAGATGTTCATCTACATAACTGGCTACCATAGCTGTGATACCTTCCTCGTTTTCCAAAAATTCTTCTTCCAGTTCATCGAAAGCTTCATATTGCTCGTACATAGCCATAAATTCATCATCTGTACGCTCCCGTTCCAGATCTTCACGATGGGCATCATAAATCTTTTTAGCTCTATATACCAGTTTACCGAAATCTTCTGCTCCCCACAGACGCATCACTTTAGCAAACGGATTAGCAAAAATATAACCACCATACCCATTCTGTATCAACTGGCAGAAGCCGCCATCCATTACTTCATCACGAAATATCTGGTAAGCAAGCAAAGTATGCTGCTCACCTGTCAGTAACGGCATGGATTCAGCGGTTAGTTCACCACCTATCACTTCTTTATATCTGTCGGTAAATACCTGAATAAAAGTATCCATCCCCTCGCCTGCTGCTTTACGCAAGGCGGCATCAGTAATTTCTATCATAGTCTTCTTATTATGCCTTTTTCTAATTATTACGACAAAGATATGGAATTAAAAGATAAAGGTATAACAAGAAGACTAAAAACTATGAAAAGTGTTCCTACAATTTCCTCAGGACACCTTTATCACCTACCACAAAGTAAGTATCCTTATCAATCAATAATGCACGACCACGTTTCTTTTTCTTATTTTCTTTATTGTCTACATTGACACCGATAACCTTGCCATCATAAAAAGTAGAAATATCCTTAAAGATGGTATGCCCTACGATAATGTGTTTGGCTTTATAGCGTTCCATCAGCATTTGTAGGCTATCCTGTGCCATTGGATGATACTTGGCATCCGTACGCACAAGACCACGATACCAGATGGGACCATCATTACCATACAGAAATGCGGTCAATGGAGAAAGAGCCCTGCGTTCTTTCTTATTCATAAAAAGGGCCTTGCTCATTTCTTCGTTCACGGTAGGAATGCTTAAATTACGGTCATAGAAATTCTTGCCTAACCCGGCATGAACATAAAGGTCGCTGCCAATGGTCTGCATCGTATTACGAGTTCCTAACCATTTACCCAATTCCGTATCGGGTCCATAAAGCTTAGGATAATCCATATTCAATTTCTGTGCCAGCACTTTATATTTATCTTTCGTATAGCGCAAGTCATTGGCCAGTACCAACGGCTCATGATTCCCTAACAGGAAAGAAACCGTTCCACCTGCTTTTGCGGCCTCATCTTCCAACTTATAAAACAGCCAGAATATTTGCGGTACATCTTTTCCACGATCGAAAATATCACCGATAACCATCAAGTGATTACTGCCGAAGCTCCAATTGTAGTTTTTATCAATAACCCCATTGCCCTGCAACAAGCTAATAACACAATCCAACCTGCCATGCGGGTCGGACATAACAAACACTTTCTCCGGTTGCCGATATTGCCAATCGGGGCGTTTCACCGGATGCAATTTCACATCAAACGGAAACCGCCCTTTATGATCTACCACATGCAGAGTAAAATCTTCGGGTAGTGCAACATAAGTCGTGTCGATAATCTTCCCTTTCTTATCGACACTGATGACACGCGTTTTACCATCAGGCTGATAAAGCACATACGGCCCGTCAGCTGATAACTCTTCTTTTTTCTCTTTGTCTTTCTTCTTACCGTCTGAACCAAAAGTTCCGGCGTTTAGGCCGGAACTGATGAACATTAGAGTAAATGCGATAAGAAAGTACTTCATGAAACTTGTCTTACTCGTCATATATCATTTATTTAAATTATCTTCCACCATATTCAGGATTCTGTTCCATATTAGGATTGGCATCCATTTCTTTCTTAGGAATAGGAAGTACAATCATATAGAAATTCCAGTCATACGTCATATATTTCGTGTCATGCTTGGTTTTACTCAGATTACTGTCTTTTACATCCTTACGTTCCACTGTTAATCCATTTCTGATAACATCATACATGCGGTGTCCCTCGGCAACCAGTTCTTTACGGCGTTCGTTCAGTACTCTCTCCAAAGTGATAGTCTGTCCTACCACTGTGTTATCCGGATTAGCACGCTTCACAATCGGGTCGAGATACTTAACAGCAGCGTCATTATCATTCTCCTTAACAGCGGCTTCGGCTGCATTCAGATAAGCCTCGGAAAGACGAATTAACGGAATATTGGCATCTTCAATATTCTCTTCACGTTGCGGCTGATACTTATTTACATAAGCATAATATTTCTTATCGAAACTCAGCAACTTAAGACGTATATCCTTCGGGTCTTCCTTCAGGAACTGATAGAAAGAACAAGTGATACACATATCATCGTAACCGTCATAAGAGTTGAGATAACCCATACTTTCTTTACCCGGGCTGTCAGTAGTGAGATTTACGATTTCGAACAATACTTCACCCGGTTTGGAGGCTGAAGCATCTTCTCCCCAAGCAGTGGGGTAATCTTCATGGGTCCATAAAGCGTATTTATTCTTTTCTGCTCCTGTAATAGCATCGCTCGCCATTTTCAAAGCATTGGCATTTTCACCCTTGTAGAGATAAACACGACTGAGAAGTACCATTGCTCCCCATTTGTTTATTTTGCCCTTATTGAATTTTTCACCCAATAAAGAGAGACTTTGGGTAAGATCATCGATTATCTTTGTATAGCATTGCGCCACAGTGTTGCGTGTCGGCTTGCTATCAATAGTGGACAGACCTTCTATAATAGGCACACCCAGTGATGCCCCCTTATCTTTCAGATACGGATAACCGAAGATACGAGTCAGATCGAACAATGCCAGACCACGAATGGCTAGTGCCTCTCCTTTCAAATCATCCCGATATGCCTTGTCGTCTTCATCAATCACCAGTTTATCAATGTTCATCAAAATCAGATTGCAATTCTGGATGATAGAATAAAGATAAGACCAATGACTGGAAGGGTTATCATCTTTGGTAAAGTTAAAACGGTAATAGTTAGCTACACGCTTAGTAGAGCTAACAGCCTGCATATCATCACCCGTCACATCTCCATAATATACCAGACGTCCGGAGTAGGCATCCGAACTCTGCATCGTGCTGTAAATGCCATTCAGAGTGAACTCAACATCCGACAATATCTTAATGCTGGTTTCAGTATCTACCGAAGTGGAAGGTTCCAAATCCAACCAACTGTTGCCGCAAGAAGTAGCGACGAACAACATGGAACTGATAAATAAATATTTTAATGGTTTCATAATATCTCGTTTTTATCGGGTTAGAAATTTACATTTATACCAAAAGTTACAGTCTTCAAAGGAGGAGTCCCCCAAATGGCAGTACCACCACTCACTGCTTCCGGATCGTAATAGTCGTATGCCGCCCATGTCCAGAGATTATTGGCCGATGCATACAAACGTACATTCTCGATACCGATTTTCCGTGTCCAGTCCTTCGGAACAGTGAAACCGAATGTTAGCGTTTTCAAACGGATAAAATCAGTGCTGTGCAGACGGCGGGTAGTCGTTACTTTATTCATTGCTACAGAGGGCTTTTCGTAAAATAACTCATACTTTGTAACATCTCCCGGCGTCTTCCAACTATCTTTATAGTAGGACGGAATATTAGCTTCCAGGTCATTACCACCATGTTCGGTTTTCTGTGCCCAGTTGTCATAAGAGTAACCACCAAACTGGTAAGAGAACATAAAGTTCAGATCGAACCATTTATAGCGCAACGTATTTGATAAACCACCGATAGCATTGGGCTCTGCATGTTTATCAAGCACAATGGCATGAGCTTTATTGATTTCTTCGGTGATGTCTTTAATGTAGTTTCCATTTTCGTCCACATCGTTTGTATAGAACTGGGGAGCACCGGTTTCCGGATTGATACCTGCAAATTCAATCATATAGAAAGTACGGTATGATTTTCCTACTTTACGAATTTGAGAACCGCTCTTGATTTCCGTCTGCATGCCATCCAGGATTACAATTTTATTCTTGTTATGCGAAATATTGAATGTTGTATTCCATGAGAAATCCTTAGTCTGGATGTTGGTTGAGCTGATTTCCAGTTCCACACCTTTATTCTTTACTTCACCGATGTTCATCAGGTAACTGCTGAAACCGGTAGTCATAGAGATAGGACGGTCCATCAACAGATTCTTGGTGGTACGGGTGTAATACTCCAAAGTAACGTTAATACGGTTCCAAAGTGCGAAGTCCAAACCCAGATTCAGGTTATAGTTTGTCTCCCACTGCAAGTCGTCATTCCGGAGTTGCGACTGAATGATGCCCGGTTGTTCCAGATAACCGTTAGTCAGACTGCTCAATCCCATATATCCGAAGTAATCGGAAGGAAGGGTACCATTCACACCATAAGACGCACGAATCTTTAAATCAGTCAACCAATCCTTAGTTGGAGACATGAATTCTTCCTCAATAATACGCCAAGCACCGGATATTGACCAGAAACTACCCCAACGGTTATCTCTTTGGAAACGAGAACTGCCATCCGTACGGAAGCTACCACCCAAATAGTATTTATTCTTATAATCATAATTCAAACGAGTCAGATAGGAAACCATACGTGTACGGGTATCATTACCACCAACCGATTCCGTCTTCATACCATTACTGATTTGATTTTTATCGTGAGTTGCAAAGTTAGTGGCATATCCTGACAGATAATCGCGGTATTGATCGTCTATTTCGTAACCTACCAGCGCATCAATGTGATGATCTCTGGCAATCGAAGTTTTATAGCTCACCTGATTGGCCCATACCATTTTGTTGTATTCATAATACTTCTTACTCATACCACCGTTGATATCATCACCGTTGGAAGTACGCGGGTCACTCCAGTCTTTACCTTTTGTAATGACATAGTCATAGCTGAAAGTAGACTTAAACTTCAGGTCCTTAATAAATTCATATTCACCATAGATGGTGTTGAATGTACGGGTCACATACTCGCGTTGATAATCGTAAGTTGCCGACAACAACGGGTTACGGTCACCAATACGAATCAAGTCACGATTCCAGCTACCGTCTTCATTGTATATAGGATCAGAAGGTACTACAGCATTGCGTGAAGTGTAGAAAGGGGAAGAATAAGAAGTTCCTTCACTATATACATCCTGGTTAACCGTAGCAAACAAGACATTGGCTCCCAATTTCAGCTTGCTGGTAGCTTGAAAATCCACATTCAGGCGTCCACTGATACGTTCCAAGCCTGAGTTGATGGCAATACCGTCTTGCTTCAGATAAGAAAGTGAAGAGTAATACTTGAACCGATCCGTTCCTCCTGAAAGAGAAGCTTCATAAGACTGGTGATTTCCTTTCTTAAACAGAACATCATCCCAATCCGTATATCCGCACCAGGGAACCGGAGCATAATCATCAATTTCCTTATCAGCATAAGCCATTGCATCGGCTTCACTCTTGCCTTTCTTTATCTGCCCGGCTACCAAACCATCATAGATATACTGACGACGCTCTTCTCCACCCATAATCGGACGATAATCCATGGCAAAATCAGAACTACCCCAGTCGGCCTTCAATGATATGGAAGGCTTTCCTGCTTTACCTTTCTTCGTTGTGATCAGTACGACGCCATTAGCAGCACGCGAACCGTAAAGAGAAGCTGCAGCGGCATCTTTTATCACCGTAACACTTTCAATATCGGAGCTATTAATGGTAGACATAATATCAAGACCGGCATCCGAGCTCATTGTATTGATGGTACCTGAGCGCATTGGCACTCCGTCTATTACATAAAGAGGTGAGTTGCTGGCATTGAAAGAACCCATACCACGGATTCTCAAAGAAGAAGACGCACCCGGCTGACCGGAAGAAGAAGTGAACTGCACGCCCGGAGCATTACCTTGAAGCAGGTCTTTAAAAGAGATAGCAGGAACGTCTTTCAAAGTCTCTCCCTTTACACTGGCTGCAGAACCGGCATAAGCAGATTTCTTGAAGGTACCATAACCTGTAATGACGACCTCATCCATCAGGTTATTATCCGGTGCCATCTCCACTTTAATCGTCTTTGCAGAAGTAACCTTGATTTCCTGGCGGATATAACCGATATAAGAAACCATCAAAGTGACAGGAAGATGATCTACATCAAGGGTGAAATGACCGTCTAAATCAGTAGTGCAACCGTTAGTAGTGCCTTTCACTATTACATTGGCACCAATAATGGCTTCACCAGTTTCGTCTACAACAGTACCATTCAGCTTTGTCTTTTGCTGTGGCGTTGCTGCTTCTTCAACCTTAGAAGCAGGCTTAATGGCAATGACACCGTCATGAACCGTATAAGTCAGCCCACTATCTTTCAGGCATTTATCCAGCACATTAGCAATCTTTTCATGATTCACAATCAACTTTTCTACTTTTACATTTTTCACCTCTTCAGTGCTATACACAAAGGTGAAATCTGTTTGTCTCTGAACTTCCCACAGCACTTCGCTAAGAGTAGCATTCTTAAAGGTTGCTGTGACAGTGGTTTGCGCAAACACTGCATTGGCAGCCTGCATAAAACCGGTAACTGTGAAACAGAAAAATAGTAACGTTATCCATAAACGTCTACTGCTTCTTTCAGCTTGATTCTTGTGTCCTTTCTTGTTCATAGTAATCATTTTTGGGTTAATTATGGAATGTTATTGTATTACCTTCAATTTTCACATACACTTCTTCCGTCTTTTCCAGTAACTTGACGAAAGGAGTTATTTCTTCATAACGATTCAGGTTACAACCGAAACGTATATTCTTGAGCTTTTCATTTTCGTAAACCACATTCATGTCATACCAACGAGACAGTGTTTTCATGATATCTTCCAGACGTTGGTCTTTGAAGTAAATCTTACCCTTTACCCATGAAGTATAGAATGAGGTATCTACCGTTCGTACCTGTATGGAATTACTTCCCAAAGCAATGGTGGCTTGTTGAGATGGTTTCAATATAAGGCTTTCACCCTTTTCGGCACTGACCTTCACAGATCCGTTTACCAGGGTGGTCTGGTACTCCTCATTGGGGTAAGCAGAGATATTGAAAGTTGTACCCAATACTTCAACCTGCATGCCATTGGCATTTACAATAAAAGGCTGCCCGGTTTTACTCACCTCAAAATAAGCTTCACCTTGCAGTTCGACTTCTCTTTTCCCCGTAGTAAATGCTACCGGAAAACGGAGACTGCTCATTGAATTTAAGTGCACCTTTGTTCCGTCACTCAACACCAATGCATACTCGCCGCCACGTGGAATCTCCACTTTATTATATATAGGTTTTGGGCGGGCAGGTGTGCTCTGTGCCAACTGATAATTCAGGGTGGTCGAATCTATCTGAATATTCGTTCCCTCTATTGTTTGTAAAGCGTCTGCTGTTTCTTTATTCAGATTGATAGTCTCCCCATTATCCAAAGTCAATATCGCTTTGGCCGCTCCTGGCAATATGGGTTGGGCCATCAGCACAGACTTGTTAGAAGGATAGTCGTGAGTAGTGTATTTTAGTGAGATGCCAACAAAAAAGACCGGTACTAAAACAGCAGCGGCATAACTGAGGATTTTTATCATCCGCTCCCGGTTATTACTCTTTCGGATACGCTTTTGCACCTCCATCCAGCCGCTTGCAGCGTTGAATGAAGTACCATTTTCTATATGCTTTTTCAGATTCTCTTTACTGCAAATTTTCTGAAAGAGTGCTTCGTGGGCGAAATCCGCTTTTCGCCATTTCTCCAGTTGAGCGCTTTCTTCAGGAGTGATTTCACTCGATAAGTGTTTGGCAATAATATTAGATATATCAAAATCCTGTTTTATCATAAATTGAACTTTTTTCGTTGTCTTTTATAATAAAACAGGCATATTTAAAATCATGGTGAATCAAAAAGCACTTTTTTAAAAAGAAAATTCAAAATGCCGACCTAATTATGCAATTTTTAGGTTTATATCAGTAGTTTATTCCTTCTTTATCAAGAATTAAACTACTTTTGCTGCTCAATTTTAATACATCTATTTTATGCCGATATTCTTCATTATCCTCATCACCGTATATCTTGGCGGAAACACCTATGTATTTTATAGAGGTGCACAAGCGTTATCCGGTCTTCCTGTCGGAATCAAAATTCCATTGGCTATTTTGTTCTGGCTCGCAACTCTATCCATCGTGGGGACGATGCTGACCCGCAACATGAAAATGCCGGTTTTCTTATCTCATACAATGTATGAAATAGGAACCGGCTGGCTGATATTTACCTTATACATGGTCTTATTTCTACTTGCATTCGATCTGTTGAAATTATGCCGTGTCCCTTTCAACTACGGTTTCATCCTCTCGTTGCTATTTACAGTCATCTTATTAGGGTATGGATACTATAATTACCGCCACCCTAAAACGAACATAGTCAATATCGCCCTCAACAAGCCTTTGACCGGTGACCGGCAACCTATTAAAATAGTTGCTGTGAGTGACCTGCATTTGGGCAATGGAACCGGTAAAACAGCTTTAAAGCGATATGTGAAGATGATTAACGAGCAAAATCCGGATTTGATTCTTATCGGAGGTGACTTGATTGACAACAGCGTAGTGCCTCTTTACGCTGAAAACATGATGGAGGAACTATCTGAATTGAAAGCACCGTTAGGCATTTACATGGTTCCCGGTAATCACGAATATATCAGTGGCATGAACGCCAGCGCTCGATTTATACAAGACACTCCTATACAGTTATTACGTGATTCAATAGTCACACTTCCTGGTGGTATACAACTGATAGGACGCGACGACCGGTCGAACACTGCCCGCCGTTCATTGCAAGAGCTGATGGCAAATGTAGACAAAAACAAGCCTATTATCCTATTAGACCATCAGCCTTATAAACTGACTGAAAGTGAAGCAGCCGGTATCGACCTGCAATTCAGCGGACATACCCATCGCGGACAAGTATGGCCTATGAGCTTGGTAACAGATCACATCTACGAACAAAGTCATGGCTATCGCCAGTGGGGAAACAGCCATATATATGTTTCCAGTGGATTATCTCTTTGGGGACCTCCTTTCAGGATAGGAACGGAAAGTGAAATGGTCGTGCTCCAATTATCCACAAAAGAATAAGAGATATAGCACTCTCTCGGAAGGAAGATAATTTGTTCTATTTTTCCTGTCCCTCATGATCAAAACCGTATCAAGTCCATGTTTGCTCCGTATCTATACAGATGGACTTGGTATGGAGTTGGTATGGACCAGACAGGGAGAGGGTATGGAGGTGATAAGAAATTGATCTAAAGTTCTGTTTTTCTCTAATGCTTCAGAGAGAAATCAAAGTGACGGGTTACACGTTTATAAATAAAAGAATATAAGGAAATAGTAGTACTCTTTCAGATACACACGAAGCTTTTTGTATGCAATCTTTTTAAGAGTATGTACAGTTTCAACAGATACATTCAATTGCTCGGCTATTTCACCATTCTTTTTTCCTTCCATAGCCAATCGCATAATAGCCCGCATCTGATCGGGAAGTTTATCAATAGCTTCTGCCAGAATCCGGTACGTCTCTTCTTCTACTACTGCATCATGGAAGAAAGAATCCTTTTTCTTTTCAATAACTTTTTGAGCATATTCAAATACTACCTTAGAATGCTCCAATTCATTCAACGCCTTATTGCGCACGGCTGTATAAAGGAAAGCTTTGACTTGATGCAAATAGAAAAAGTCGTCTCTGATTTGCCATAATTTAGCAAAGGAATCTTGTACGATGTCAGCAGAAGTTTCTTCATTTTCTGTATATTGGTTCGCAAATAAACAAAGTGCCACATAATATTTATCAAAAACATTATGGAACTCCCGTTCATTAAGCCTAATACTAATGAGTGTATGAGAAGTTTCTGTAACCACCAGCGTTCTTTTTTCTCTATTCTAATGCGAAAATAGAAAAAAAATATTAAAAAATGACACAGTAAGACCTAAACTTCCACATAGAAAAAGAATTTGTCGACATCGGTCACTCAGGAAACCCATACTTTTGTCCCATCAGAACATTAATCTTAAGACCATGAAGAAAAACTACACGCTTCTATTTATCATGCTTTTATGTGCCTTTTTCGCACAAGCTCAGACCACCCCGGCCTTCCCCGGCGCCGAAGGTTTTGCCCGCTACACCGTAACCGGTGGACGTGGAGGAATCGTATATCATGTCACCAATCTTAATGACAGCGGCGAAGGATCACTACGTGCAGGAATTGATATGAAAGTTCCCCGCACCATTGTTTTTGATGTGTCGGGCATTATCGAACTGGAAAGCAGGCTGGTCATAAAAAACGGGGATCTTACGATTGCCGGACAAACGGCTCCGGGAGATGGGATTTGTATTAAGAACTACACTCTGCACATTGCTGGATACAAGGAAGAAGATAAAAAAGATCAATGTGCCACTAATATTATCATCCGCTTCATTCGCTGCCGTATGGGAGATGAACAAAAAGCGGAGGACGATGCCATGTGGGGACGTTATACCTCGGATATCATCATAGATCATTGCAGTATGAGCTGGAGTACGGACGAATGTGCTTCTTTTTATAGTAATAAGAATTTCACTATGCAGTGGTGTATCTTGAGTGAAAGCCTAACCAAATCGGTACACGTCAAAGGAAACCACGGATATGGAGCGATTTGGGGAGGTGAAGGAGCAAGTTTCCACCATAATCTGCTGGCCCATCACAGTAGTCGCACTCCTCGTCTGGATGGCAGCCGCTCCATAGGAAGATGGGAAGAGGAGCTTACCGATCTGCGCAACAATGTATTCTATAACTGGGGCCCCACCAACGGAGGATATGCCGGAGAAGGCGGACGATATAACTTTGTGAACAATTATTATAAACCGGGTCCCTCCACTGCCACAAAGAAGAGTATCGTCAACCGTATCTTTCAGCCCAATGCCGATGATGGCACACAAAGTAATCCTGCAGGTATATGGGGAAGCTTTTATGTGGATGGTAACTACTTTGACGATACTTGCTCCAAGTTGAGTAATGACATGAAAAAACTGGTGAGTGAAACCAATGCAGATAACTGGGAGGGCATTCATCCGCATCTGGGCAACGGTGAACTGCCGGGAGGAAGTAAAGACGGCATTAAAAGTAAGACAGAATTTGAAGTTGCATCCGTTAGTACGCATGCTGCAGTACAGGCTTATGAAAAAGTACTGACACAAGTAGGTGCCAGCCTGAAGCGTGACGCTGTCGATGAACGGATCATCTCTGAAGTTAAGAATGGGAATTACACTTATGAAGGTAGCAACGGCAGTAGTAACGGACTGATTGACTCACAAGCCGATGTGGAAGGATGGCCTCTGTACAATAATGAAGAAAAGCCTGCTGATTCTAATGGGGACGGTATTCCTGACACTTGGGCTGCTCAGTATCTTCCCGTCGGCAAAACCTATAAGGACCTAGAACCATCTACCGGTTACTCTTACCTGGAACTTTACATCAATAGCCTTGTTGATGATTTGATGAAAGTCTGCTACGAAAACAGCAGTAATTCCCCAAGCATCCACGATTTCGGTTTATATGGCACTACCACAGGGATTTCTTTTCCTTCTGCCCAAGAAACGGATGTGGTAAAATGTTTCCGGCAGAATAAGCAAATTGTCCTTAAGGGACTTTGTGCAGGGGCACGCATCGAAATTTATGACTTATCGGGAAGAATCATGGCTTCCTACCAAAGCTCTGACGAACAGGCTATATACCCCCTCACCCAGCCTGCCATTATTAACATCCTATCGGGAGGAAAAAAGTACAGTTTCAAAAGTCCCCGTTAATTTTATTGTAATGTGGAGATTGCAATACACAGAACCACTGTCTCTTATTATTTATTTTTATAAAAAAAGTCAGATAACTCGATTTGCATAAATAAAGAAAAGGAGTAACTTTGCGAGCGATTTTAGAAAGTGGATTACGTTTTTTAATTTATATAACTTAAAAAAAGAGCTAATTATGACTTATTCACACGAAGTGGAACACATGTGTGT
>ENA-OWPN01001208-OWPN01001208.1-human-gut-metagenome-genome-assembly--contig:-NODE-1208-length-25463-cov-11.110280_pt1 | contig 25463 bp, 18 predicted proteins | sample MGYA00248266_ERZ651850 | MGnify/ENA primary metagenome ERZ651850 (study PRJEB26924, sample SAMEA4378296) | human gut metagenome | biome: human gut; feature: human-associated habitat; material: faeces... | reverse complement strand
ATTCGGGCATCTGATGCAATTCCTTTATCCGAGTATCTTCTCGAATAGATTGCGGTGGCACACCGCCGACCACAATTTTCCATTTTCAACTAACAAAAAACAGCCGACTGCTTTGCAATCGACTGTTTAATAATCGGATTATATATCAATTACCATCTTGCGTCAAGTTCGGCTTTGGTGGCTCTTTTTTTCTTTCTTGCGACATATCTTGAATATCTTGAAAGCTTTCTGTCACGAAGGAAGAATACAAAAGCGATTGCGCCGAGGATAACTGCAACAAGCACAAACCAAAGACCTACATTTGCGGATCTCTGAACTGCGGCAACAAGAGTCGGTGTGCTTGCGGCATTTGACTTTGCAAGAGCCTTGTCGGCAGACTTTACGGACTGAACGGCAACGCTTGACGCTGTGTCCGAGTAGTTCTGATTCTTTTCATTTGAAAGAATGAACTGCGACGCACCTGTTGAAGAAGGCATCTCAATCGGAGCGGCTGAAACCGCCGGAGAAACCTCACCGCTTACAACCTCTGTTTTGGGGTTTGCAACTGCGTTGTCGCTGAACAGTGCGTTGTATGTTTTCTCATCAACAATACCTGTTGAATCGAGTGAATTCTGATTCTGGAAATTTGCAACGGCCTGCGCTGTATATTCACCGTAGTAGCCTGTTGCATCCATTGCAAAGTAGCCGAGCTTTATAAGCTGCTGCTGAATTGCAGTTACTTCATCGTTTTCGTCACCGTTCTGATACTGAACTGCCTCTGTTACAGGCTCTGTTGTCGCCTCTGTGGGAGCAGTTGTTTCTTCTTCGGGCTTGTCCTCAGTCTTTGTTGTTGTATCGGCTTTTGGAGCTTCGGGAGCATTCTCCGAATAAAGTGTATTTCTCGAATCGCCTGCAATACCGTCAACTGTAAGACCTGCGGCTTTCTGGAATGCCTTATAAGCCTCTTCTGTTGCATCACCGAAGTAACCGTCAACTGCACCGTTGTAATAGCCGAGGTCAGCAAGTCTTTGCTGAATCTTCTTTACCTCAGCACCCGATGAACCGTTCTTGTAAACGCTCGGTGTGTTGCTTGAAGATGATGAGCTGCCTGATGAACTTGAAGAACCTGATGAGCCTGATGAGCTTGAACCCGATGAACTGCTTGAAGAAGTGTTTGAAGGAGTCTTGCTCGATCTGCCCTGTGAGTCAAAGTAATATGTAGTACCGTCAATTGTTCTTGAAGTATTTACAATGTACTCGCCGTTTTCGTAGTAGTAGTAGTTGCCGTTAAAGCTTTCCCAACCGTTTGTTACATATGAAACTGCGGCAAGCTTGAACCAGTATGTCCAATTGTTATAACCGCCGATTGCCTCGTAGCAAACACCGTATTCATCACCTCTTGCGTCAACCTCCATACCGTTGCCGACATAGACACCGACATGACCGGGACGCCAAAGTCCAAGACCGTGAACATTAGGAATGCCTGCACTTACCGAACCTGTTTCGGTAGCTGTTTCAAGCTGTGGATTACCGCATCTTTCGCCGCCGGCATATGAATAGATAAGACCTGAACAGTCAACTGCTCCGGGGGTTGAACCGCCGTAAACATATGACCATCCGCTGTTATAGGCATTGAGTGCCCATTCTGCAAGACCTGCACCCGTGCCTTTTGCACCGGCAGAAAATGAAGAACCGAATACGCATACACTTGAAAGTGTGAGAACACTCAGAATGATTGCAGTAATCTTTTTTATTCTCTGCATCGTTAATTACCTCCATTTTTATCAGAGAGTCAAAGCTCTTACAGAAAAATAATGACCGACTCAAAGTACAGTCCGTTTTAATCTGTACGGAAGATTTGACCGAAAAATTGTTACCAAATCTGACAGTAAATTACAAATCAGGTTACACCTTGATAACAACATTGTAACTATTATAACATCACCCTTTTAAAAAATCAACCCCAAAGCCCGTATTTTTTGCTAATTCAGAAAATTTGATGCAGTTTCACTCACAAAATCTTCATTTCAAGCACCAAATTAAAGCGAAATATTACAAAATTTGTAACCTTTTGTAATATTTACAGCGTACCGTCAACATAAATTTCGCATTAAAAAAGCAGCTCCCGCACCAAGCATTTGGAGCGGGAGCTGCTTTTATTCGGTTTCCGTAATACAATTATGAAAAAAACAGAGGAGAGAAAATTTCAAAATGAAATTTTGCTGAGTAAAATATGAATTAAAAATTACGGCATTACTGGTATTCGCAAACACTTGCCCATTTGAGAAGGAACTCTCTCTCTTCGGGTTTGCCCTTAACAGACTGTGATGCGGCTACAATCGGAAGCCAGCGGTCAACATATTGACGGGCTGTGTCGGTCTTTGTGCAGTAAAGCTTCATATACTTTTCTGCAAGCTCTTCCTGATGATTCAAACGGAACAAGAGGTAAGTTCTTGCGGCATCGGCTGAACCGTTACCCTGTGTTGCGTGTGACCAGTCAATAACGTACGGTGTACCCGACTCGTCAATGATAACATTACTCGGGTTGAAATCGCCGTGACAAACCTTTGTGTGGTTCGGCATACCGTTAAGACGGGTTTCAAGCTCATATCTTGTTGTTGCGTCAAGGTCGGTTTCGCTGATTTTGCGTTTCATCTTATCCTTGAGTTTGTTAAGCAACGGTGCTTTTTGGCTGAGGATTTTAACCTGAATGTCAACAAAGAGATTGAGGTATTCGTCCTCTTTTTCGGGATGCTCTGCCATAAGCTCCGCAAGAGTTTTGCCCTCGATGAAGGTGGAGATGATTGCCCATTTTCCGTCAATCTTTGTAACCTCTTCAATTTTCGGAATATTGAGTCCTGTTTCCTCAACTCTCGCCTGATTAAGAGCCTCGTTAAGAATATCTGATTTCGGATAACACTCGTCAAAAACCTTGGCTGCAAGCGCACCGTCTTTATAAACTACCTTGTTCTCTCTTTTTGCAAGAACTGTATCTAATTTCATAATAAAGCCCCTTTCGCTTTAAAATATTAAAAATTCATCAAGCAATCTTTCATTGCTTCGGTTATATTATACAACAATTTCAGGGGTTAGTACAGTGTAAAAATAACAAAATAATTTTAATTTTCTTTGTGCATTTAGCAAATACAAATAAATTATTTTTTACCTTTCAAACAAAAAGAGCAAGATATTTTATGCGAAGTGCATAAAAATTCGTTAAACTTTTAACTAAATATTTGTGAAATTTTTAACATTCTTTTGTGCATTGTGCATAATAGCATGTAATATTAAAAACACATTACGCTCGAGCGGAAGGTTTAATTAAATGTAAAATTGAAAATGGAAAATGGAAAATTGCGGTCGGGCAGACAGTCTGTAATGTAAAAAAACATATTATGCCCGAGCGTAGCATTGTAATTATTCGCACAATCCTGTAGGGGCGTTCATTGGACGCCCGCACGGCGAGCCGCCGTACCCAATTCGTGCAGATAGTTTGTAATATTAAAAGCATATTACGCCCAAGAGGAAGTTTATTTAAATTGAAAGTTGAAAATGGAAAATGGAAAATTGCGGTATTATCCATATACAACAAAACACCCTGCCACGGGGGCAGGGTGTTTTATAATTATGCATTACGAGATAGATTAAACAGTCTCGCTGTTGTTGCCATAGTAAGCATTGAGGTACATCTGCTTGATTTCCTTGAAGAGCGGATATCTTGGGTTTGCACCTGTGCACTGGTCATCAAATGCCTGCTCTGTCATAGCGTCAAGACGGTTGAGGAAGTCCTCTTCGTCCGGAACATAATCCTTGATAGAGTTCTTGATGCCGACTCTTGCCTTGAGGTCGTTAACAGCCTTGATAAGGTTTTCAACGCTCTCTGTATCGTTCTTGCCGCCGAGACCGAGGTAACGAGCTACTTCAGCATAACGAGCGAGTGTGTGCGGGTGATCATACTGTGGGAATGTACCCATCTTAGCAGGAACTTCTGCTGAGTTGAATCTGATTACCTGCTCAAGCATAAGTGCGTTAGCAATACCGTGCGGTACATGATGGAAAGCACCAAGCTTATGAGCCATTGAGTGACAAACACCAAGGAATGCGTTAGCGAATGCCATACCTGCCATTGTAGCAGCGTGAGCAACCTTCTCACGAGCAACAGGCTCGTTCATACCGTTGTCATAGCAAGCAGGGAGATACTCGAAGATAAGCTTGAGTGAACGGAGTGCAAGACCGTCTGTGAAATCTGTAGCCATCATTGAAGCATAAGCCTCAAGTGCGTGAGAAACAGCGTCGATACCTGATGCAGCTGTAAGTCCCTTAGGACCGCTCATCATGTTGTTAGCATCAACGATTGCCATTTTAGGCATAAGCTGATAGTCAGCAAGCGGATACTTAACACCTGTCTCCTGGTCTGTGATAACTGCGAAAGGAGTAACCTCAGAACCTGTACCTGATGATGTTGGGATAGCAATGAAGTATGCCTTCTCACCCATCTTCGGGAATGTGTAAACTCTCTTACGGATATCGCAGAAACGCATAGCCATATCCTGGAAGTCAACTTCCGGATGCTCATAGAGAACCCACATAATCTTGCCGGCATCCATTGCTGAACCGCCGCCGAGTGCGATAATGCAGTCAGGCTCAAACTTACGCATAGCCTCTGCACCCTTCTGAGCTGAAATAAGTGATGGGTCAGGCTCAACATCTGCGAATGTTGTATATGTGATGCCCATTTCATCGAGCTTGTCTGTGATTGGCTTTGTGTAGCCATTCTTATAAAGGAATGAGTCAGTAACGATGAATGCTCTCTTCTTACCCATTACATCCTTGAGTTCCTGAAGAGCTACAGGCATACAGCCCTTCTTGATATAAACCTTTTCAGGTGCTCTGAACCAAAGCATATTTTCTCTCCTCTCGGCAACTGTCTTAATATTGATAAGGTGCTTGCAACCAACATTCTCAGAAACAGAGTTGCCGCCCCATGAACCACAGCCGAGTGTGAGTGAAGGAGTAAGCTTGAAGTTGTAAAGGTCACCGATACCACCCTGTGAAGAAGGTGTGTTAACAAGGATACGGCAAGTTTTCATTCTTGATGCGAACTCGTCAATCTTTGCTCTTTCGTTTACAGCGTCAACATAAAGTGAAGATGTGTGACCGTAACCGCCGTCAGCAATAAGATGCTCAGCCTTTGCAATAGCATCTTCAAAATCTTCAGCCTTGTACATAGCGAGTACAGGAGAAAGCTTCTCGTGAGCAAACTCTTCGCTGATGTCAACTGATTCTACCTCACCGATAAGAACCTTTGTTTCCTCAGGAATTGTTACACCTGCAAGAGCTGCGATTGTAACAGGCTTCTGACCAACAATCTTAGCGTTAAGAGCGCCGTTGATGATGATAGTCTTTCTAACCTTCTCTGTCTCTTCCTCGTTAAGGAAGTAGCAGCCACGAGCCTTGAATTCCTTCTTAACTTTGCTGTAAATCTTCTTTTCAACGATAACAGACTGCTCTGAAGCACAGATCATACCGTTATCAAATGTCTTTGAGTGGATAATTGAGTTAACTGCGAGTAAAATGTCAGCTGTTTCATCAATGATAGCAGGTGTGTTACCGGCGCCAACACCGAGTGCAGGCTTACCTGATGAATAAGCAGCCTTAACCATGCCGGGGCCGCCTGTTGCGAGGATGCAGTCAGCTTCCTGCATAAGTGTGTTTGTGAGTTCGAGTGAAGGAATATCAATCCAGCTGATGATACCCTCCGGAGCGCCTGCCTTAACAGCAGCTTCAAGAACAACCTTGGCAGCCTCAATTGTGCTCTTCTTAGCACGGGGATGCGGGCTGATGATGATACCGTTTCTTGTCTTAAGACAAACGAGTGTCTTGAAGATAGCGGTTGAAGTTGGGTTTGTTGTAGGAATAACGGCAGCGATTACACCGATTGGCTCAGCAATCTTCTTAATGCCGTAAGCCTTGTCTTCCTCAAGAACGCCGCAAGTCTTAACATTTCTGTAAGCATTGTAAATATACTCAGATGCGAAGTGGTTCTTGATAACCTTATCTTCTGCAACGCCCATGCCTGTTTCTTCAACAGCCATCTTAGCGAGCGGAATTCTCATCTGGTTAGCAGCAGTAGCGGCAGCAAGAAAAATCTTGTCAACCTGCTCCTGTGTGTAGGTAGCAAAAATTTTCTGAGCTTCTCTTACTCTTGCAAGGGCAGCTTCAAAGCTTTCTGCGTTATCTACGATAGGATACTCTTTTGTACTCATTTAATCTACCTCTTATCTTGCATAATTATATTAGATTCAGCAAAGCTGAAAATGATATCAAATTAATTTGCCTCAATTACTCGGCTTTCTCGGCAGCCTTACCGCTTGCCTTTGATGCCTTTGTTGCCTTTGTTGAAGAACTGCCTAAGTCAGCCTTGAATTTAAGGTTGTTTTTCTTAGCATAGTTCTGGGCATATGAACCACTTGCTCCGTGGATTGTAACTTCCTTACTGCATTCTGCGAATACATTGTCGGGAATACTTGTAATACAAGACGGAATTGTAATGTCTGTAAGCTCACGTGACTGATAAAAAGCATATTCATCAATCTTTGTAAGTTTACCGCTGTCGGGAAGAACAACATTGTTAAGTGCCGCACCCGAAAAAGCTCTCGGTCCGATTTCTTTGAGTGTACTCGGAAGCTTGATTTCTCTTAACTCAGAGCAGTTAAAGAACACGCTGTTGTTAAGGATTTCAAGACCTTCGGAGAGATTTACCTTTGTGAGGCTGTGACAGCTTGAAAAAGCATAATCTTCAATCTGCTTGATGCTTGACGGAATTGTTACTTCCGTAATTTTGGAGTTATTGAACACGCTTGCACCGATTACGGTAACCTTGTAGTTCTTGTAGCTTTCGGGAATTTCAATAACCGTGTCAGAACCTGTGTACTTTGTAATCATAAGTTCTTCCTTATTGATAATGAAAAATCCGAAATCTCCGTTTGTAAGGTCAGGCTCTGTTGGCTCAACCTTGTAGCCGGGCTTACTGCTGTTTGATGATGTGTTGTCGTCACAACCGCATCCCGAGAGTCCGACCGCTGCTGATGCGCACATTGTGCACGCCATCAAAAAGCAAAGAATTCTTTTCATTTTTCTGGATCCTTTCAATTGTTGTTTCAGAATTTAGCTAATTCTCGATTGATTCTATTTTATCATCTTTGTTAAATATTTGTCAATGTTTTTTTGACCATTTTTCTACTTTTATCGGGTTCAATAATAATTACAAAAAGATTACACACTTATTGTTGCACTTCTCACAAAAAAGATAAAAATCCCGTAAAATCCGCTGTTTTTTGCGGTAAAAAATGTAAGAAAAATCCTCAGAAGCTGCCGTTTTCGGCATATCATTGACGAATCAATCGACCAATGTCATATTTTCACAATAGGCGTTGTAAAATCAAGACCGCTCCTTTTTGGAATTTCATACGCAAGTGCCGAAATATCGTAGGCTAAAATGTCCTTTTCAAGCAATGCCTTTGTGTTGCCGCCTGTTCTGATACCGTTGCTTGCAGAAGTGACAATATTCAGTCGGCAGTCTTTGAGCAATTCCGCACCCTCGTTTGTAAAGCCTAAAACACGGACATACTCAATCGGGATTTGCGTATGAGCTTTTTCAATTCCGAGCAATGCACAGGCGAGTATTCTCCGTATGCGTGCATAAGTGTAGCGCTTTGTCTTTACAAGGTCGGCAATTTCTGATGAAGTACTGCAACGCACTGCCGCATCGGCAATTCTGTTTTCAAGCCCCTCACCCACATCGGGCAGTTTTGCAATGTCCTCTCTTGTCATAGTACGCAGGCGGTACAGTAACGGTCTGTCAAGATTTTCGGAAAATGTGATTTCATCGGGAATGTACGGAGCGTACTTCTTCGCATTTTCACCGTTACGCAACATTTCTCTTATGTGCGACGCAGACGCAAAGCCCTCGCCCGCAATTCGGCTGTCGTGTGCAACACCTGTTCTTGCAACCGAGAACGGCTCAACACCCGTACCGTTCAATGCCTTTATATACTCAACGCCAAGAATATTGTTAGGTTCGCAGAGTACGGACGAAATCTCATCACCGAAAACCGTTTTGACGGCGTTTTCAAGTTCACGGGGGTAGTATCCGCCGTTTTTCATTCCGTTACGCACAAGGACCTGTACCCTTTCGTCACAAACAGCGTCTGCGGATTTTTTGAGCAGTTCGCAGTCACCGCTTTCACTGCCGAAAGCAAGGTAATTTGTGCAGTCAAAAGCCGACGCAATCGCAACACCTGCCTTTGCAAAGCTCTCAGCCCCCGAAAGTGAGAACACAACGGGCAGTTCAAGCACCAAATCCGCACCGTTTTCAAGGGCAGATTTTGCACGGACAAATTTGTCGCACACGGCAACCTCACCACGCTGGGTAAAGCTGCCGCTCATAATTGCTATGACCGGCTCTTTAAGCACATTTTTTGCACTTTCGAGCAAATATTTATGACCGTTGTGAAACGGATTGAATTCGCAGATGACAGCTGTTGCCATAACTATTCCTCCGAAGCCTTTATTTCGCATACATATTGTAAAAAACACTTGAAAACATACATAATTTGGAGTATCATATGTATGTGTGACCTGTCAATTTTGAAAAGTCTTTTTCTGATTTACATTATAGTATAAAATATGACGACAGGCAAATATATTTCTTATATTTTAAACTGAAAACAACTACCAAAGGGGACGATTGTAATGAAAATTCTCGTAATCAACGCAGGCAGTTCCTCGCTCAAGTACCAGCTTATTGATACTGACAACGAGGCAGTTCTCGCAAAGGGTAACTGTGAAAGAATCGGTCAGAACGGTGCTTTCATTGGTTTTAAAACACCCGACGGCAAAAAAATCAACCGCAAAACACAGATGCTTAATCACACTCAGGCTTTTGAGGCTGTTAAAAATGCACTCTTAGATCCCGAATACGGTGCAATCAGCGATTTGTCCGAGGTTTCCGCCGTAGGTCACAGAGTTGTGCAGGGCGGTGCGTACTTTGACAAGTCGGTGCTTGTAGATAACTCGGTAATCAACAAAATCAGAGAGCTTGCTCCTCTTGCACCTCTTCACAACCTTGCACACCTTCAGGGCATTGAGGCCTGCACAAGAGTTTTCGGTCCGAAAGTTCCGCAGGTTGCGGTTTTTGATACTGCTTTTCACCAGACAATGCCCGAAAAAGCATTTATGTATGCAGTGCCTTACAAGTATTATGAAAAGTTTGGTGTAAGAAAGTACGGCTTTCACGGCACATCTCACCGTTATGTTTCCGAAAAAATGGCTGACCTTATGGGCAGAAAAAAGGAAGAGCTCAAGCTTATTACCTGTCACATCGGCAACGGTTCTTCAATCACAGCCGTAAAGGGCGGTAAGGTTATCGACACTACAATGGGACTTACTCCTCTCGGTGGTTTTATGATGGGTACCCGTTCAGGTTCACTTGATCCGTCTGTTATCACATTTATCGCTGAAAAAGAGCATCTCACTCCCGAGGAAATGTCAAAGATTCTCAACAAGGAATCGGGACTTTTGGGCATTTCGGGCGTTTCGTCTGACGACCGTGATGTTTGTGCAGCCGAGGCAGACGGCAATATGAGAGCTCACCTTGCTCACGAGATGCTTTACTACCAGATTGCAAAGTACATCGGCAGCTATTATGTAGCGCTCGGAGGTTGTGACGGCATTGTATTCACGGCAGGTATCGGTGAAAACCAGCCCATGCTCCGTGAAAAGGTTTGCGACTATCTTGAATGTCTTGGCGTTAAGATGGATAAGGAATTCAACAAGCAGGCCAAATGCGGTGTTACAGGCACACTCTCAACTCCTGATTCGGCAATCAGAGTTGAACTCATTGCAACCGACGAAGAAATGGTTATTGCAAGAGATACAAGAGCCATTGTTGAGGCACTTTAATTGAAATAAATCTGCCACGCAGTAAATATTACATAAGAAAACAGGTTGTCATATGACAGCCTGTTTTTTGTTTATGGTTATTTTACGGCGAGCCGCCGTTCCCCTTTCGTGTAGACAGTTTGCAATGTAAAAAACATATTATGCCCGAGCAAAAGTTTTTTGAAATTGAAAGTTGAAAATGGAAAATTGAAAATTGCGGTCGGGCAGACAGTTTGCAAAATGCAAATCATTGTTGCCCGACTGTTTTTGTATATATAGAAGTTGCGTTTAAATGTATGGGCGGATATCATCCGCCCGCAAGGCTACCACTACTGCAAAAACTACGAATCCGCAACTGTTCCGTCCGTCACGGTGTCGCTTGTGTCCCTGAATAAAAGTGTAATGCACCAGATTGCGGAAAGTCCGACAAGGATATAAACAATACGGCTTATGATTCCTGTCTGTCCGCCGCAAATCCACGCAACAAGATCAAACTGAAAAATACCGACACTTCCCCAGTTGAGTCCACCGATAATAAGAAGCGTCAATGCTATTTTATCGAGCATTCAAAGTCCTCCTTTGTATTTGCTGAAAATAGTATTGACGCAATTTTTCGTTTTATTCAATTCAAATCAGAATTTAATTAACAATGCAAGGAGCAAAATCAGCACTCCGAGGAAAATTACCGCACCGCCGATCATTCTTGTGATTTTTACGGCTTTCTGAATTTTGAATTTTGAAATCATATTTTCCGTGGGAAACGGAAGAATAATGAGCATAATTCCGAGAATTACACAGCTTGCAAGTGCGACGGTAAGACCGACCTCTCTTGCAAACGAGAGCATAAAAAGTCCGATTGGAATTCCGAACACACAAATCATATTGATTACCGCAAACAGCTTGCCGAAACGCTCACCCTTTTCGTAAAATTTATTTGCTTTAATATGACACTCATCATCACAATACTGGTCAAAATACGATATCTGTTTTCCGCAGAATTCACATTTTTTCATGGACACACCTCGTTGTTTCATTTTAAATCGTTCACAAAATATTTTAACACACAAATCGACATATTTCAACTTGAACAAATGTACATTTTCGGATATATGCTTTGTTGAAAAAATTTTTGCAATGTGGTATGCTGAAAAGAGGTGATTTTATGGAGAGCTTTTTCGTTGCGCTTAATGCGGTTCTGCCGATGTTCATAATGCTTTTCATCGGTTTTCTTGTGAGAAAATTAAAAATTTTGCAGGACAGCTTTCTGCCTCAGCTTAACAAAATTGTTTTCAATGTATTTTTTCCGTTTCTGATGTTCAATAACATCTACGGCTCAGATTTTTCAAGCGTTTTCAGCCCGAAGCTGCTTGCCTTTGCGGTTATTGGCGTGTTCACGATTTACTTTTTGTCAATCGGGTTTACACTCCTTGTTGAAAAGTCAAATTACAGCCGTGGTGCGATGATTCAGGCGATTTACCGCAGTAATTTTGTCCTTATGGGACTTCCGATTGCGGCGAATATTTTCGGCAAGGATAAGCTTGGCATGACAGCCGTGCTTGTTGCTGTTGTTGTTCCGATTTACAATATGCTTGCCGTCATCACGCTTGAAATTTTCAGAGGGCAAAAGATAAATGTGCTGAAAATTTTAAAAGGCATTGCCAGAAATCCTCTGATTATCGGCTCTGTACTCGGACTTTTGTCTGTTGCGTTCAATATAAGCCTTCCGGAAACAATTGACAAAACGGTTTCGGATATTGCGGCGGTTGCAACTCCGCTTGCGCTGATTGTACTCGGTGCGTCTGTCACATTTGACAGCATAAAAGGCTGTTCACGCAACCTCATAATCTGCATAATCGCAAGACTTGTTGTTGTGCCGGCACTTTGTCTGGGTACGGCGGCGCTTATAGGAATCAGAGGAGTTGACTTTGTGTCGCTTATCGGACTTTTTGCATCGCCGTGTGCGGTTTCGTCATTCACAATGGCTCAGCAAATGGACAGCGACTTTAAACTTGCAGGTGCGGCGGTTGTGTTCACTTCGGTTTTAGCGTGTTTCACGATGTTTTTGTGGATTTTCTTCTTCAGACAGGCAGGTTTCTTTTGATAATCTGCATAAATTTCAGACACATGATTTATTCAATGTGTAAAGTTAAACGATATTATTACTATCAATAACAAAAAATAGTATAACAGTCTTGACTTTTATTACTATTAGTGTTAGAATACTCGCATAGGGTAACGGTTTGCAGGAAATGACTTAAAATTCTGCAAGGTTAAACTGTTACTTTATTAAACAGCTATTTCCTTCTTTTTTTATTATTTTGTGGGCGTAAGAAAACGGAGTGCGTAATGCACTCCGTTTTCTTTTATACGAATTTTCTGAATGCAATAAATAATTGTAACACCATAGCATCCGCCCATACATTTAAACGCAACTTTCATATATACAAAAACAGTCGGGCGACAATGATTTGCATTTTGCAAACTGTCTGCCCGACCGCAATTTTCCATTTTCAATTTTCAACTTTCAATTAAAAAAACTTCCGCTCGGGCATAATATGCTTTTAATATTACATACTATCTTCCCGAACCGGGTGCAGCGACACGCTGCCGATCAATCTGTTTTTTGATTTTGTCAAAGGTTACACCGTATTTTTCGGCAATGTCTTTGGCATAGCTTACACCTTGAGGCGGAGCGATGAAAACCTTGAACGAACGCTGTCCGTTTTCGACACCTGTTACCAGACTTTCGACCTTGCTGTCGCCCTTTACGGTTGTGTTCACTTCGTCAAGATTGCGAGCCAAATCGTGCATATGGGTATTAAAAATCGCCCTTGTGCCGAGATATCGCATTGATTTGACAACATCACGGGCAATGTACAAGCCCTCGGCAACATTGGTTGTTGCAAGGCTTTCGTTGAGCAAAAGCAGACTGTAACGGCTTGCCGAGGAGAAAATTTCGGCAAGTCTTTTGCTTTCTTCACCGAGTCTGCCGAGGTCAACGGTATCGTTTTCATCGGCAGGAAAATGCGTAAAAATGCTGTCGCACGGGCTGAATTTCATCTGCGTTGCGGGAACATATATTCCGTTCTGAGCAAGCAGAAACGCAAGTCCGACCGCCTGAGTAATCGTGGTTTTACCGCCACGGTTCGGACCTGTCAGAATGTAAATTCGCCTGTCATCGTTAAAATCAATATCGTTTGTGACAATATCCAAATTCTCACCGTTTGCCGATTTTATGCCGAGTTTGAGGTTGTAAACATCTCTAAAACAGCAGTTTCTGTCCTCTTTCGGCAAAATTTCTGCCTTGCACAGCGGAAGATTTTTCTTTTTCATCTTATCACAAAGCTCTGCAAAACGAATATAGAAAATGATTTCGGGCATAAGCGAAACGAACGAGTAGCCGTTGACATTGACATATCTGTTGAGCATTGATTTTATGTCATTTACGGTTCTGCGGAGGATATCGGTCACAACATTTTTGAGTGCGTCAGACATAGGATCTGCGCCGGTCAGCGAGCTGTTCATGGTGTGGTTTACATCCTGCTGAGCGCCAACAACAAACTGTCCCAGCCCGAACTGCGAGGTTGACGGATTGGACGGATGAAAGCTTAAAAATCCCGAAACATCGTTGCCGTGGTGCAGTTCGCTGTCACGGTTTGTAAACTTCATAAATCTTTTGAGAATACCGCTGTCGGTAAATTCTTTGTCATTGAGTGAGATTACCCCCACACTCTTTGGGCGGAGCAAATCATCAAGATTCACACCGAGGGTAATGCTCTTGAGCTTTTGAGCCTTTGCAAGCGTATCTATTATATCCTTTTTTAGTTCGGGAAAACCGCTGTCATTGTAAATTGACTGAACATTTTTCTTGAGTTCAAGCAGACCCTGCGACTTTACTTCAATTGTTTCAAGGGTGTTTTTTATTCTAGTAATGCAATCGACATAGCCATCCATTTCACGAAGTCGGTTTACAAGCTGCCACAAGGAAGATGCCTCGGTATCCTTTTGAAAGCGCTCAATTTCACGCAAATCGTTCAGCTTTACAAGGAGTGCGGATAGATCATCACGAAGTTTCGGAAAACGAAGAAAATCCTCAAAAACATCGCAACGATATTTTATAACTTCCTCGTCATCCGTAATATTTATCAGCAGCTGCTTTATGCTGTTGCGTTCATACTGCTCTTTTGTGAGAGCGTCACATATATAATCAACCGACAAATCATTCAGCGCCTCTTTGTTGAGAGTTCTGTAGGATGCATTTGAATTTGTCGGGTGTAATAAGCTGAATTTTTCCATAATTCACCGCCGAAAAAATTTGCCGTGTAACGGCTTTAATTGAATGATAGCACAAAAAATTTTTGTTTTCAACCGAGAAATCGAAAATTTGCACTTTGGCTGATTGTGTGATATCATAGCTTTGGAGCAGATTGCTCTCAAAACCAAAATAACGGTCGGGAGGATTGACTTATGGATAAAAAGATGCTTGACAGAATTAACGAGCTTGCAAAAAAGAAAAAGGAACAGGGACTTACCGAGGCTGAGCAAAAAGAGCAGAAAGAGCTGTACAAAATTTATCTCGGTGAAATCCGCACACAGTTCAACGCAACACTTGACAATGTAAGCGTTGAAGAAAAGGACGGCACTGTAAAACCGTTCAAAGAGGCATACAAAAAGCCGTATGACAAAAACTGATTTTGACATTCAAACAGAAGTCATGCGAAAATTTAATTACACAGTCAAACAAAAAAGCAGTTCCGATTTTGGAACTGCTTTTGTTTTATAAAGTTATCTAATTACTTGTATCTTCTTCCGCCCTTTTGGCTGTTCTTTGGAAGCTGAATTTCGGCAGTATCGTACTTACTGCGTCTTTCGGGCTTTCTGCCTGAAGACGAGTAATCATCGGCATAATCATCGTTACTGCTGTAACGCTGTGGCTGTACAGATTTGCTCTTTGGAGCGTTACTTCTGCCGCCGACTGTGACTCTCTTCTTTCTGTTGAGAACAGTTGAAATTACAAAGTACACAATGCCTGCAACACCGAGTGAGAGTAAAACGAGTGAAACATAGAACATCCAATGACCGTTGTCACCCTTGCTGTTATTGTTCTTGATGAAGTTAAAGTCATCACCGTCAGAACTCGATGTGTCGGTATTTTTAAGATTTTTTGCGATATCCGACCAGTCGTTGCTTGAAAGAGTTTTTTCGTCAATGTTATCGTCAGACTTGATGAGCGACGCTGACGGAGCAGTATTTGACGGAGCAACATAGGACTGACCGCCGCCTACATATGACGGCTCAGAATAGTAGTAAGTCTGACTGCTGCTGTAATTATTGTCATAACTGTTATTGTTGTAGTCATAGCTACTGTCATAGTTATAGTTGTTGTCATATGACGAATCACTTGACGAATAGCCGGGATCTACATATGATGAACTGTCCGACGAGTCCGGATACACAGGATCGGGCTGTGGCTGCGGCTCCGGCTCAGGCTCCGGTGATGGTTCCGGTGATGGTTCCGGTTCGGGCTCAGGCTCCGGCTCTACGGGATCAACAATAACGCTTGAATCTCCGCCGGGATCAACCTCCTCACCGACTGCCGATACAGAAAAGCTCACAGCAGAAATGCTCAAAAGTGCCGTCAGAAAAATTGCGCAAAGCTTTGAATGTTTTTTCATAAAAGCCCCTTTCTTCAGAATAATCTGAAAATGCGTCTGTTGTATGTCCGATATCAATTACTTTGAGCTTTTATCGGATGCCGATGTTGTTGATGCCGCTGTTGTAGGCTCAACCGCAACGAAGAAGAGTTCGGGCTTATACTTGTCAATAACCGAAGTGTTTTCTTCATACTTGAGTTTCTCTGCAAGACTGTCAATGTACTTTGAAAATTCGTCTGACTTCATTGACGCAAGTACACCGGCTCTGTTTGATTCGTTGCCGATATAGCTGTCAACATCCTTGCTGACATCTTTCTTATAAACGAGATAGTAGATTGCGCTGTCGCCGCTGCCAACCTTGAGAGTTTCAGCCTTGCCTGTTTTAAGCTTGCCGATAGCCTCTTTAAGCTCGTCACCGATTGAGCTCTTGTCGAGAACTTCTACTTTTGAAACAGAAGAATCTGTTCCCGAACCGCTTGACTTCTTGTATGATGCAATAACATCATCAAAAGAACCGCCCTTGTTAAGGTCATTCTTGTAGCCGTTAAGCTGATCCTCAACCTTCTTGATTTCCTTGTCGCTCATTGCAACATTCTTTGATGAACCTGCCTCATCTTTTGTTGATGTATAAAGGTTCACGGGAAGATATGAGTAGTCCGTATAGTTTTCCTTGAAATACTTTGTAAGGTCGGCGTCGGAAACTTCCTTTGAACCGCCCTTGCCGTAAACTGCTTTGAAGAGAGCCTCATACTTTGTGTTGTAGAGAGTTGTGCAGTATGCAAAACTGTCGAGTGAAACGCCGTACTTTTCGTACTGCTTCTTCATCGGCATTACATAACCCTGTGACGCATACGGACCTACATTCCAGTATGATTCAGCCTGACTTGTTGCAGAGTCAAGAGTTGCCTGACCGATGTTTACATTTTCCTTTTTAAGCTGTTCGTCAACTACGAGGTAGCTGAGGCACATTTTCTTAGCCTGATCTTTAATCCACTCTCTTGCAACCTGCTCGTTGCCGTCATCGTCCTTGATTTTTTCATCAAGCCACTTGTCAGATGTCGAATCATAATCGTCAAGCTTTTTAGCAAATGACTCAGCCTGACTGTAAGCTGCATTGAGTGAGTAGATATAAACGCCGATTGCAAGCTCGTTGTCGCTTGTCTTATACGACCATTCTTTGTTGATTGTTGTGGGTGTACAACCTGCAATTGCAAAAACTGAGAACATCATAACAATTGCAAGTAAAAATGAACCAACCTTGATATTAGGCTTCATAGTTTTTTACCGTCCTTCTGAAAAATTAAATGCAAAGTGTCCTGCAAACACACTTTCACAGGATAATGTACCTTACGATTATACACAAAAAAATCGTCATTGTCTACATTTTTATAAAATTTTGTTGAGAATTTCCACCGAAAAACAGCATTTTTGTAGTTTCGGGGGATTTTTTCTTAACAAATTACGGTTTCATGCCGTTAAATTACTGCACACCGAAAATTTTGGTGAGGATTTCAAGCGGAGCGGAGCTGTTTTTGCACTCAACCGCAACGCACGGTTTTGCTCCGGCAACAAGCTTTGCCTTTCCGCCCAAAGCAATGAGCAAGTCGGCAACCTGAGGGGATTTGAGTTCGTTTACAAAGAGCATGAGCGTTGTGCCGTTCTGTCTGATTTCGTAAATACCCATTGAGTAAGCCTTGTTACGCACAAGGGCAATGTCGATAAGTCCGAGAACCGAGTTCGGAATCTTGCCGAATCTGTCCTGCAACTCGTCAATAACATCGTCTGCGTCCTCGTTACTGCGGATATCGGCAATTCTGCGGTAAACATCAAGACGAAGTGTAAGACTTTCAACATAGCTTTCGGGAATATGAGCGTCAACCGAAATATCAATAAGACAGTCGAGGTCTTTTGTGACATTCTGCTCGCCCTTTTCCTCGCTTACTGCCTCATCAAGAAGCTTGAGGTACATATCGTAACCGACCGATTCCATATGCCCGTGCTGCTGTGCGCCCATAATATTGCCCGCACCTCGCAGTTCAAGGTCACGCATTGCAATGCGGAAGCCGCTGCCGAATTCTGTAAATTCCCTGATTGCGGCAAGCCTTTTCTGCTGAATCTCCGTGAGAACCTTGTTCCGTCTGAAGGTAAAGTAGGCATATGCCCTTCGTGAACTTCTGCCCACACGGCCTCTGAGCTGATGCAGCTGCGAAAGTCCCATACAGTCGGCGTTTTCTATAATAAGGGTGTTGGCATTCGGCAAATCGACACCCGTTTCGATAATTGTTGTGCAGACAAGCACATCAATCTCCTGTTCAAGCATCTGCCGCCAAACTTCGCTGAGCTCGCCCTCTTTCATTTTGCCGTGACCGATTGCGATTTTTGCCTCGGGAACAGCCTCCTGAATTTTTGCGGCACATGAAGAAATTGTTTCAACATTGTTGTGAAGATAGAACACCTGACCGCCACGGCGGAGTTCACGGCGGATTGCCTCGTTGATAACCGCATCATCGTGTTCAAGCACATAGGTCTGAACAGGCTGACGGTTTGTCGGCGCTTCTTCGATAACGCTCATGTCACGCAGACCGCTCATCGCCATATTGAGGGTTCTCGGAATAGGAGTAGCCGAGAGCGTAAGCACATCGACATTTTTGCACAGTTCCTTGAACCTCTCCTTTTGAGCAACACCGAAACGCTGTTCCTCATCTATGATTGCAAGTCCGAGGTCACGGAATTCAACATCCTTCTGCACAAGTCTGTGAGTTCCGACAATCATATCAATTTCTCCTCGCTTTAGCTTTTGGAGAATTTCTTTCTGCTGTTTTGCGGTACGGAATCTTGAAAGCAGTTCCACACGAACGGGATAGCCCTCAAAACGCTTGATTACCGTCTGATAATGCTGCCATGCGAGGATTGTTGTGGGGCAGAGCAATGCGCATTGCTTTGAATCTGCAATACACTTAAAGGCAGCACGGAGTGCAACCTCTGTTTTGCCGAATCCGACATCACCGCAGAGAAGTCTGTCCATCGGCGACGAACGCATCATGTCATGCTTGATTTCCTCACAACAACGCAACTGGTCGGGAGTTTCGTCATATTCAAAGCTGAGTTCAAAATCTCTCTGCCACTCGTTATCTGCCGAAAAGGCATAGCCCTTAGCTTTCATACGCTGTGAGTAAAGCTCGATAAGCTCCTTGGCAATGTCCTTGACAGAGGTTTTAACCCTTGCCTTTGCCTTTTGCCAGTCGCCCGAACCGAGTCGGTTAAGCTTAACCCTTGAATCCTCTTTCGGACCTATATATTTTGCAACCATATCAAGCTGTGTGACAGGCACATAAAGCACATCGCCCTTTGCGTAGTCAATCTTAATATAGTCCTTTATAACTCCGTGAGTATCAATTTTTCTTATACCGCCGAACACACCGATACCGTGAACATTGTGTACAACATAATCACCGGGGGCAAGCTCGGAAAGACTGTAAATTTCCTGTCCCGTCTTTTTCTTCTTCTTTTTGGACTTTTCGGGACGGTACGAAACCTGACTGTAGGTTATTGCAAAAAACTTTTGTGACGGATACTCAAAGCCCGCACTCAATGCACCCTGCATAACAAGCAGTTCCCCCTTTGAAATCTTATCCGCACCCTCGCTGTAAACAGCGTTTATACCGTCTGCGTTAAAGGTGTCACAAAGATTTTTGGCGGCTCTTTCTGTTCCTGCAAAGATAACGCCCTTGCTTTCGGGGGTAAAAAGTCCGTCAACATCTTCTTTTAGCTGTTTATACGAACCGCCCCATGCCGAGAGCTGTTTTGTTGAAAAGCTGATGATTTCCGACAGCTTGATAGGCATACTTCCGTGAACAAAGTTTTCAAGCACGATTGTTCCGTGACTTTGCAAAAACTCGGTACATTCGTTGAATGTGAGCGCAAAGCGGTCAAAGCCTCTGCAAAGAGTTCCGTCCTCAAAGCCTTGCATAAGGGTTTCATTGCTGATAAAGTCCATTGACTTTCCCCGTTCCTGAATTGCAGTAAATTCGGACGCAAAAACGAGGGTGTTTCTGTCGAGATAATCAAAAAGCGACTCGGGTTTATCGTAAATCTGATTGATAAATTTGTCCGCATTGGCAATCATTGCACCGCTGCGGATAAGCTCTGCCTCTGAAAAAAGTTTTTCCTTGGCTTTGGTGCTGTTCTTGGAACGGAGGAGCTTTGCCTTGTGTTCAATTTTATCGGCAAGGGCGGCTCTGTCCTCAATTACGATTTCGGTTGAGGGCGAAAGCGTAATTTTGTCAGCCTTTTTAAATCTTCTCTGTGTTTCAATGTCAAAATAGCTGAGGTCGGTAATTTCATCGCCCCAAAATTCACATCTCACGGGATAGTCGCTGTCGGGCATAAAGAAGTCGAGAATACCACCTCTCAGCGAAAACTGACCGCTGCCCTCTACCGCATCAAAGCGTTCGTAGCCGAGCAGAGTAAGTGCCTTTGTTGCCTTTTCAAGTGAGAGCTCCCTGCCCTCTTCAAATTCGATAACCGACTGTTCAAGCACATTTCTCGGAACGGTAAGCTGTGCCGCCGCATCAACACACGCAATTGCAACATCACATTCATGATTGATAAGCTTGAGCAAAACTTTAAGTCTTGCGTGCTCGTACTCGTGCGAACGGCTCTGAAAGTCAAGAAAGTTGAAGTCACGCACGGGATAAACATAGGCACGAAGTCCCATGCACGAAAGGTCATTGCACAGAGTTTGCGCCTCTTTTTCATCGGAGGCAAGACAAAATGCCGTGACGCCCTTGAGGCGGCACAGCGCATAGATGATATTTGATTTGTTAATTGTTGAAAGTCCCGAAGCACAGACCGTTCTGCCCGGCTTGACATTCTTTTCAAGCGTTTTGAAAACGGGTGACTCTTTGAGGACATCAACAAGAAAGTTGAGATTATTCATTTCTTTGTCCCTTTTCAGTTGAACAAATTCATAGCACGGTCGGTTTTGCCGTCAATAATCAGCTCGATTGCTTTTTCGGCATTGTCAAAAATTTCATCAAGCTTTTTCATTTCATCGGGAGTGAACTTTGAAAGCACCCAGTCGGCAAGGTCCCAGTCGGGATTTGGCTTTGCGCCTATGCCAACCTTGATGCGGGGGAATTTATCGCTTCCGCTGAGATAGATTATACTGCGCATTCCCCTTTGACCGCCGTCACTGCCCTTTGAACGGATACGCATTTTTCCGACATCAAGCGAGATATCGTCAAAAATTACAATGACATTTTCGGGTGGGATTTTGTAGAAGTTCATCGCCTCAACAACTGCCTGACCGCTGTTGTTCATATATGTTGTGGGTTTCATCAGCATAACTTTTGCGCCGTTTACAGTGCAAGTGCCGATAAAGCTTTTGTATTTTATTTTGTTCACATCACAACCGAGCTTGTCGGCAATGCGGTCAATTGCAAGCCAGCCTGCGTTGTGACGAGTGTTTTCGTATTTTCTGTCGGGGTTGCCGAGTCCCACTACAATGTACTCGATTGAACCCGTTGATTTGTTTTTTCCGAACATATCCGTTTTCCTCTTATTTATATTATATGTATTCTGAAATTTAAATTAACCTTTTCCGAAGCTTACAACAACCCAGTCATCGTTGCCGAGATGATAAGGATTTCCGCAATACGGGCAGTTGCGTTCTCTTGTTGCATCAAAGCTTGCGCCGCAGCTTTTACAGGTTACTTTTTTCATTGTGAAAACTCCGTCATCCATGGCGTTCACACTTCTGCAAACGGTAAGTCTGAACTTTTCGTTTTTAACCCTAAATGAAGAATTTTTGTTTTTCACGGTCGTTGCGTAAACGGTCATATCAACATAGCAACATCCGTTTGTGACATTGAATGAATTAAGCTTTGACACTCCTCTGTACTTGATGTCAACAATATCTCCGAAAGGATTTTTCATCGGATTGCCCTCATAGACTGCGAGGTTTGTGTAATCATCGCTGAAAATCATAATCTTGAGCAAAGCAAGCACCTTGCCGATAAAGTATTCATATGAGAAGTTGGGATTAACCTCTTTCATAAGCCACGGAAGTCTTTTCTGACAATTGAAGTGCGGACCTATCATAGGAATGCTCTTTGCCGCACCGACAAAAAGTCCGAAAAGCGTTTTTAATGCCCATGCAAGGTACCCCGCCAAAAGTCCGCCGAGCAGTACGGGGATTGCTCTTATGCCGATTTCATAGACCATATTTGCGGTTGCGGGATCAAAAGTTCCGTCCTTTACAACCACCCATACCGTAAATGCCGCAACGGCGGCAATTCCGCCGAGAAGGTACGGAGCAAGCACTTTTTTCGTTGACTTGTTCGCAAGCGAATAGGTTTTTACAAAGTAGAAGTTTGTAACCTTCGGGAACAAATCGTCCATAATAAAGCGAGTTCCGCAGTTTTTACAACCGTTGAGAAGCTCTCTTACACTGCTTACCGCACCGCAGTTCGGACACGAACACGCAACCTCGGAATTTTGGTTTTCAAGCCTTGTAATCATTGTGTAAAAGAAAAATCTGTCCTTGATTTTTTTCTTTTTCTTTCCGTCTTTAAAGTATTTCTCCGTGACCTCATAAGTCTTTGTCGCAATGTTACTCTTACATTCGCCCATATCGTAGGCAGTACAAGCATTTACCGGGGTTTCATCCTTCACCGTTTCCTTATCGGTAAAAGCGGTCTGAATCTTTACACCCTTTTCGTCAAGTCTTTTCTTCTGTAGGTCAAGCGCAAAGTCGAGGTCGATTGACGCAATATCCGGATTTTTGCCCTCATTGCACCACAATTCGTACTCATCGACAAAGCGATTCATTATTTTGTTATCTGAATCGGAGCCGTAAACTATACCAAACAAAATTAAATCACCCTCACATATTGTACCGTTTTATTCCTGAAAAATTTGCAGTAAAACAGCGAAATGGCGGGTTAGTTAAAACCCGCCTGTTTAATTACATAATTAAATTGTTCGCCTATCAACCGAAAGCGGCTGTGAACGGCTTGTCGTTGTAGATTCTTGCGATAGCCTCTGCAAATGTAGGAGCAACAGGAAGAATTGTGAACTTGTCAATCATCTTTTCCTTCGGAACAGGAATTGTGTCAAGAAGAACAACTTCTTTGATTGCGCTGTTCTGGATTCTCTCGATTGCAGGACCGGAAAGAACTGCGTGAGTAGCGCAAGCGTAAACCTCTGTTGCACCGCCCTTTTCAACGATAGCGTTGGCAGCGTTGCAGAGAGTACCTGCTGTGTCGATCATATCGTCAACAAGGATAACCTTCTTACCCTTAGCGTCACCGATGATGTTCATAACTTCACAAACATTAGCCTTTGGTCTTCTCTTGTCGATAATAGCAAGACCTGTGCCGATTTTTGAAGCGAAGTTTCTTGAACGAGTTACAGAACCGAGGTCAGGAGAAACAACGATATAATCATCATTTTTGCCGCCGATTTTCTCTCTCATATGGTTTGCGAGAAGTGATGCGCCCTGAAGGTGGTCAACAGGAATGTTGAAGAAGCCCTGAATCTGATTTGCGTGAAGATCCATTGTAAGCACACGGTCAGCACCTGCACAGGTGATGATGTCTGCACAAAGCTTAGCCGAGATCGGATCTCTTGCCTTAGCCTTTCTGTCCTGTCTTGCATAGCCGAAGTATGGCATAACAACTGTGATTCTTGCAGCAGATGCACGCTTCATGGCATCAATCATTATGAGCATTTCCATAAGATTGTCGTTGACGGGAGCACAGGTTGACTGAACAATAAAGCAGTCGCTGCCACGAACAGATTCGTGAAGAGAAACAGAGATTTCGCCGTCTGAGAACTGTGTACAGTCACTCTTACCAAGCGGCAGACCGAGACAGCCTGCAATTCCCTGAGCTACATCAACATTTGAACTGCCGGTGAAAATTTTAATGTCCTTACCGTGAAAATTCATTGCAATAACTCCTTTGAATTTTAATGTGTGTAGTATATGTTTACCAATGATTAACCGAGCAATTAACAGCTGTAACCCTTTGCCTTTGCAATTTCGTTAAGCTGTTCAAGCTGAGCCGGATCATTTGCACCCAAAACAGTGTCGCTGCACTGAGCCGTGAATGCTCCGACCTTTCTTCCGTCCTCAAGCAAAAGCTTGATTGCGTCGGGAAGATAATATTCCTTTGCGCTGTTATCCGACTTGATTCTGTCGAGAACCGAAAGAAGAAGCTGACAGTCAAACCAGAATCCGCCCGAGTTTACTTCATTTATTTTGAGAGTTTCCTCATCAGCGTCTTTCTGCTCAACAATTGCACGCAGATTTCCGTTTTCGTCACGGACAATTCTGCCGTAACCTGTCGGGTCGTCAACCCTTGCGGAAATAACCGTTGCGGCACAATCGTTCTCAATATGAGCCTTCAGGGAATCCTCAATAGTCTTGCTGTCCATAAACGGAGCATCGCCGTTGAGAATAACAACATTGCCGCTGTGCTTTTTAAGGAAATCCTTTGCCATCATCACAGCGTGACCTGTTCCGAGTCTTTCAGCCTGAAACACGCTTTCAACGGAAAAATCGAGGGTTGAAAGATACTCTTCGACACACTCTTTTTTAAAGCCCTTGACAACACAGATGTCGTCAATACCGGCTTTCCTTAAAGCCGACATAACCCAGCAGAGCATCGGTCTGCCGAGCACCTCCGACAATGTTTTCGGTTTGTCGGATTTCATTCTTTTGCCCTCGCCGCCTGCGAGGATAACGGCACAATTCTTCATTTTTTCTCCTTTTATCCGTGACAAAACAACAAAGATGCAGACAGTCCTGTCACAAGGCACTCGTTCATACCATAATATTATCTCACAAAAATCACAAATTTCAAGAGAAAATTACAAAAATCGGGCAAAAAAAGGCATTTTAAACGATTTATACAATATTGTCGAAAATAAAACCTGTTTTTTATAAGAAAAAAGTTTGAAAAAAATATAGCTATTTTGACCAAAGTTTGTTATAATATTCGATAGGCTTATACAAGCAGGCAGGTTTTACCAAGGGGTAAGTCTGCCACAGCCGTATATCTAAATTTATTTTTTAGGAGGATTACCAGTTATGGCAAACAAATGGGTTTACCTTTTTACAGAAGGTAATGCTAACATGCGTGAGCTCCTCGGCGGTAAGGGTGCCAACCTTGCAGAAATGACAGGTCTTGGACTTCCTGTACCACAGGGCTTCACAATTACAACAGAAGCTTGTACTCAGTATTATGAGGACGGCAGAGAAATCAACGCTGAAATTCAGGGTCAGATCAACGAGTACATCGTAAAGATGGAAGAAATCACAGGCAAGAAGTTCGGCGACAAGGAGAACCCCCTCCTCGTTTCAGTTCGTTCAGGTGCTCGTGCTTCAATGCCGGGTATGATGGATACAATCCTTAACCTCGGTCTTAACGAAGATGTTGTTGAAGTTATCGCTAAGAAGTCAAACAACCCTCGTTGGGCTTGGGACTGCTACAGAAGATTCATTCAGATGTATTCCGATGTAGTTATGGAAGTAGGTAAGAAATATTTTGAAGAGCTCATCGACAAGATGAAGGCTGAGAGAGGCGTTACTTATGACGTAGAGCTTACAGCTGACGATCTTAAGGAGCTTGCAGGCCAGTTTAAGGCTGAATACAAAGAGAAAATCGGTCAGGACTTCCCTGACGATCCTAAGGAACAGCTCATGGGCGCAGTTAAGGCTGTATTCCGTTCATGGGACAACCCTCGTGCAAACGTTTACCGTCGTGACAACGATATCCCTTATTCATGGGGTACTGCCGTTAACGTACAGTCAATGGCATTCGGTAACATGGGTGACGATTGCGGTACAGGTGTTGCATTTACAAGAGATCCTGCTACAGGTGA
>ENA-OWPN01001202-OWPN01001202.1-human-gut-metagenome-genome-assembly--contig:-NODE-1202-length-25551-cov-4.533182_pt1 | contig 25551 bp, 33 predicted proteins | sample MGYA00248266_ERZ651850 | MGnify/ENA primary metagenome ERZ651850 (study PRJEB26924, sample SAMEA4378296) | human gut metagenome | biome: human gut; feature: human-associated habitat; material: faeces... | reverse complement strand
CATACCGCCTTTTCTTGTTATCCAGCCCTCCGGCTGTATCGGTTGAGCAAAAGTCAGCGTGGGATTGATGTGGTATCTTTATCTAAGTGACCCCCCGCGCTCCCATTTTGAGACCGCTTTGTCCGTAATATTCAGCATGCGTGCGAAATCTTTTTGCGTCATATGTTTGTCTTTTCTGCGCTCAGCAATAAACCGTCCCATTTTTTCGGTGTCCATGATGCAGCGCCTCCTTATTGGGATAATTATATTGCACGGCAGGGGATATTACAATCGACTGTTGGTCGAATGCAGTGGGATGACCCGGAAGCAGGCCGTAAGCGCTTGGGCCTGTTGTAAAAGCAGCGCCTTTTTAATATGCGTCCCTATATGCGTCCGCCCGCTGCAAAACTTTCTTTTCAGATCGGCGTTGCTGAAAGCCGCTTCGTCAAACCGTTCGTCAAAATATCCCAAACGGGCAGTTGCCGGTTGATGGACGGCTGCCCGATAAATCTGCTTTTGCCTATTCTTTAATGCGCCATCTCAATACGTTTGACACAATGTATGTATCTGCTGGCTCTTGAATCGTACTTCCAATTTCAGCAGCATCAAAGCAACTATTATCAGACCACACAATTACACGATGGGGTTTGCCAGGCAGCAAATTATCATGAAAAGCCAAATATGCTTCTAAAATATTACATAGGTAATTGTCCTGCCATCCAATCAGGTGTAGTTGGCGCAAACCGATAAATTGGAGCTCTATGGTTTTGGGTTCCCATTGACGTTGAAATACGACGGATAAAACACGCTCTTCCGGGCCGCCAAAATGCATTGCGCTTTTATCATCAACAAATGCGCCGCTTTGAAAGTTGAGAGATACGATACAGGCGTCATGAAAATCACCATAAGCGGACATCAGCTGTTCAATGTCCTTTTGCGTTTCGGCACTCTGCCAGTTCTCCATTTTATCACCTTCATAAATCCAGATTTATCTATCCGATTCTCTGAAACCCCTTGATTTTCCTGCATTTTCCGCAGGTCTGCTACCATAAAAAGCTCCGTTTTCCCTTGTTTTTGCCCTTGTGGGACAAAACAAGGGAAACTTTTTATCAGTCGCCTACTACCTTATCCAGCAAGCGGGCTGATGAGCGTTTCGCTTCCCTTGTCGAGTGAGCGTAGATGTTCATGGTGGTACTGACGTCGGCGTGTCCCAAAAGCTCCTGCACGTCCTTCGGCGCTGCCCCGTTGGAGAGCAGGTTGCTGGTGAACGTGTGGCGAAGCTGATGGAAGTGGAAGCCCTCAAGCCCCGGAATTTTCTTTGAGGCTGTCCGGCAGGCAATGCCGACCGTGCTGGACGATTCAAAGCACCCGTCCGGGCGGAGACAAACGAAGTCGATCTCCCGGTAGTCCACCGGCACTTCCTCCGACCTTTGCAGACTGTACAGCTCATAGTAGCTGCGGCCTTTTTCCTGCACCTGCTTATAGTAGTTCAGGCTGTATAGCTCGCCGTACTTGAAGCGGTTTTTGTGCTGCTCGGTCCTGGCTGCCTTGAGGATCGTCGCCAGCGTGTCACAGAAGTCTACCGTGCGGATTTTGCTCCGCTTGGTGGTGCCGACCTCCGTCTTGTGCCTTGCCCCGTTGTAGCGCATACTGCGCCGCACCGTGATGGTCTGCTCCTTGAGGTCAATGTCCTGCCATGTGAGGGCGCAGACCTCGCCGATCCGAAGCCCGGTGTAGTAGGCGATCTGAATGGGCAGGAGCGCCGGGTTATCCTTCTTTTTCAGATAGTCCGTCAGGGTCTTGAACTGATCATAGGAAATCGTCGGGACTGTCAGCCCGTCCTCGCTGTCCTCATTGAACAGCTCGTAGCATTCCTGCTTCTGCCTGATCTTGATATACTGCATGGGGTTAAAGGTAATGAGCCGCTTGGGGAAGACCGCAAACCGGAACGCTCCCTGCATCACCGCCGAGAACTGCCGCATATAGCCCTTGCTGATGGGCTTGACCTTCGTTCCGTCGGCATTGGTGCCTCCGAAGGACAGGAGATCGAAGAACATCTGCAAATGCTCCGAGGTCACGGTTTTGAGCTTCCGGCTGCCGATGGGGAATTGCTTGATGCGCCCCACAGCGCCCTGATAGGCCATCACCGTGCCGTTGGAGAGATTGCCGGGCTTGACTTCTTCCTCAATCCACATATCCAGCAGATCGCCCACCGTGACATTTTCGGACCTGGCAACGAACTTCTTTGCCTCGTAGTCCTCCATCGCCTTTCGGAGCAGGGCTTCCGTCTCGGACTTGCTTTCTGTTCCGGCGTATTCCTTCTGCACCAGATCTCCGCTCTCGTTTTCCACGTAGAAGCGGTAGTACCACTTTTTGCCTTTCTTTCTGACAGATCCTTTTGCCATAAATACTTTTCTCCTTTCCGTATCCGTGGCAATCGGGTCTGTGACATATGGTTGTGCGTAAAAGTAATCGCTGTGCGATAACTTTACCATATCCGCCGGTCTTTATGACCGGCTTTTTTCGTTCCCGTATTCGTTTTTCAAGGTGCCACGGTACTTATGTACCTTCATGCTCCGCTATCTCTGCGGATGCTTCTCTGAACTTTCTCTGTGCTTCCTCTACCATGCCGAACTGTTCCTGAAGCCTGGTCTTTGTCCGCCCTTCATCGTAAAGGTGGAGGATACCGTCCAGATATTGCTTCATGTCCTCTATGGGCTCCGCCATTTCCTTCCGGTAGACCTGCTCCGTGATGGATCCGATGTTGATGGCGTATCTGCCGATAGATTCTTTAAGCCCCTCGTCCTCTGCCACAGCGTCGATCTTTGTCATGGAAAGCGCCCAATACTTGGCAAGGACAGCATACAGATCAACAAGCTGTCCAAGGAAGGTGGTTAAAAGCTGCTGGTGCGGTTCTCCCTTTACGGAGGCTGTCAATGTTTCCAGATAGTCCTTTACATGCTTTTCCAGATCCATCTGGCAGACGGTATAGCTATTGTATTCCTTATCTTCGGATAGTCCTGTCAGCCATTCTGAGGTAGTGAGCAAAGCGTGAGCCAGCCCGTCTATGATCATGGTGCGCTTCGGATCGACCCCGTCTGCCTCATATCTCTGGATGGTGGACTTGTTGACCCCGAGCCGCCTTCCCAACTCCGGCATGGAGAGCTTCAGCTCTGTCCGGCGTTCACGGATACGCTCACCGACCTGTTTTGGGCCGAACGATTTCTTTTCCTTCAAGGCTTTCACCTCCTAACGAGTCTACTATACCACAGATGATTTTAATTTGCAACACCATTTTGCATATCTATTTGTAAAATAACTTTGAATGACGCCAAAACAGGTTGACAAACGATAGCAGAATAAGTATAATGGCGGAGCGATGGTTGCAAAATGAGTATTTACGAAAGGAGGTAATATTATGACGAACATCAAAATGGGACTGACCATCGAAGAAGCCGCCGAAATGTCCGGAATTGGACGGAACACCATGCGCAAGCTGGTGGACTGGGGCAAGCTGCCCGTGCTCAAAGTGGGACGAAAGACGATCATCCGAAGGGATGCGCTGGAGAACTTCATGACCGTCAATCAAGGGAGAAACCTTCTCAATCAGGCAGACGTCCGGGAGGTGCGCTAAGGATGGATTCAGCAGGTAAAAGGCCTCGCCGTTTGAGAGCGAAATACACCCCTCGCACAAATCTGGCGATTTGTACAAGGGGTGTATTTCGCTCCTGCGGAGGGCCTGCGTCTCTGTCTTGGCGTTAACGGACAGAGGCGCAGCCGGAAACCGCCCGGCGCTTTCCGGTGTTGTCCCACCGCTGCGGCGGCGTGACAACATACGGGGAGACGAAAGGCGAAAGAACGGAGGTGAACGATGGCACGGCACAGCTTTATCCAGATGTCGAAGCTGTCCAATGTCAAGGGAAGAATATCGTATATCTCAGACCCCAAGCGGCAGGAATACCTCTACGCCACCTTCTCCACAAGGGAAGATATGACCTTCTGGAACGATCTGGCGAAGGAGTGTCAGGAAGAATTCAAACGCTTCGGGACAGAGGGAAAATGTATCGAGGCGCGGGAATTAATCATTGCTCTGCCGGAGGAATACACGAAGTTTGATCCCAACCAGGTGCTGCGGGAGTTCACGGAGCAGTTCAAGAAGCGGTACGACGTGGAATGTGTCTCGGCGCTCCACCACAACAAGACGAAGAAAAACTATCATATCCATCTGATCTTTTCAGAGCGGCGCTTGCTGCCAGAGCCGGAGGTCAAGATCGCCACCCGCAGCGTGTTCTATGATGAACTCGGCAAGCGGGTACGGACAAAGAAGGAGATCACCGGTGAGGATGGCCAAATTCGTGAGGGCTGTATCGTCATCAAGAAAAGCAGCTTGCCGAGACGACCGGGCTTTTCAGGGGCAAAGAGCGTAAGGCCTTACAGGAAAAGATTTCAGGTGTACAACAGGAAATTGACCGTCGGATGGACCTGTTGCCCGGTATCCTCAAAGAGGACGGTTACCCCGACGTACAGGCGTTCAAGAGGACGTATGACGACGCCACCGCCCTTGTGGAGCAGTACAACCGTGACCAGGCCGCATGGGAGCGGCAAGTCCACGGAGGGCAGCAGCCCCAGCAGAAACCGCCTGAAAAGGAGAGCATCCGAAAGAAGCTCCGGGATATGGAGGCGGAGGCCAAACGCCGGAATGACGCACGGCGGCAGCAAACACGACCCCGCAGCCACGATTATGACAGAGGACGCTAAGACAGAAAAATACACCGCAGGAAGCCCCTGCGGTGCATACATAGGAACGCCCTGCAAGTTTGAGGCTTGCAGGGCGTCAATATAAACTGAAGGTATGTTTTTATGCTGTCTCACCGACAAGAAGCTTTAGGTCTTCGTCCACCGTGCCGATACCGGCGATGCCGAAGTTCTCCACCAGCACCTTCGCCACATTGGGAGAGAGGAAGGCGGGGAGCGTCGGACCCAGATGGATATTCTTGACGCCCAGATACAACAGGGCGAGAAGCACAATGACTGCTTTCTGCTCGTACCATGCGATATTGAACGCAATCGGCAGGTCGTTGACATCGTCCAGCCCAAAGACCTCCTTCAATTTCAGGGCAATCAGCGCCAGAGAATAAGAGTCGTTGCACTGTCCGGCATCCAGCACGCGGGGAATGCCGCCGATATCTCCCAAAGCAAGCTTGTTGTACTTGTACTTGGCACAGCCTGCGGTTAGAATTACCACATCCCTCGGCAGTTTTTCAGCAAATTCCTTGTAATATTCTCTGGACTTCATTCTGCCGTCGCAGCCCGCCATAACTACAAACTTGCGGATCGCGCCGGACTTGATGGCCTCCACGACCTTATCCGCCAGAGCAAAGACCTGCTCGTGCGCAAAACCGCCGATGATGCTTCCGGTTTCGATTTCCTGCGGCGGTGCACAAGTCTTAGCCTGTTCGATGATGGCAGAGAAGTCCTTGACGGTTCCGTACTCGCCTTCGATGTGGCGGCATCCCGGATAACCTGCGGCACCGGTTGTCCACAGTCTGTCCTTGTAGGAATCGGCAGGAGGAACGATGCAGTTCGTGGTCATGAGAATCGGTCCGTTGAAGGTCTCGAACTCCTCCTTCTGCTTCCACCATGCGTTTCCATAGTTCCCTGCAAAGTGATCGTACTTTTTGAATGCCGGATAATAGTGCGCAGGAAGCATTTCGGAGTGAGTGTAGACGTCCACTCCCGTGCCCTTTGTCTGCTCCAGAAGCTGTTCCAGATCCTTCAGGTCATGACCGGAAATCAAAATGCAGGGGTTGTTCCGGACGCCGATATTGACCTCTGTGATTTCAGGATTTCCGTATGCGCCGGTATTGGCGGAATCGAGAAGCGCCATGCCGTCCACGCCGAACTTCCCGGTCTCCAGCGTCAGCGCCACCAGATCGTCAACTGTGAGGCTATCGTCCAAAGTCTTTGCCAGTGCGCGCTGAAGGAAAGCGTCGATTTTTTCGTTGTCCTGCATCAAGGCGTTGGCGTGCTTGGAGTATGCCGCAAGCCCCTTGAGACCGTAGGTAATCATCTCGCGCAAGGAACGGATGTCTTCATTCTCCGTCGAGAGAACGCCGACCGCGTCGGAATCCGCTTTTGCGTCGAACTCACTCTCGCTTCCGTTCCAAAGCGCCGCTTCCGGCAGGGAGTCCAGGTCAGTCAGCTTCGAGCGCAGGTCTTCCTTGACTTTGAGCGTTTCCTTGATTCTCGCAACGATTGCGTCGCGATCGAAGTTCGCGTTGGTAATCGTAGTAAACAGGTTGACGGTCACGAGATGGTTGACGTCCTTTCCGATCTCTTTTCCTTCCTCCCGGAGTTTAGTGGTCACGCAGGAAAGCCCCTTCGTCACATAGATCAGCAGATCGAGCATGGACGACAGTTCGGGTCTCTTTCCGCATACGCCGACCTTTGTGCAGCCGGTGCCCCTCGCCGTCTCCTGACACTGATAGCAGAACATTTCACATTTTTTCATTGGTTTTTGCTCCTTTCGTTTTTTGCCATTCACTTAGTCGGCCTTTACAAACATGTCTTTTCCCACACCACAGATTGGGCACACCCAATCATCGGGAATGTCTTCAAATGCTGTTCCCGGAGCTATTCCACCTTCCGGATCGCCGATCGCCGGATCGTAGATATATCCGCAGGGCTCACATAGGTACTTGTCCATTTCGTTTTCTCCTCATTTAATCAAGAATTCTTCCGTCGCGGGAAATCGTCACAATCTGCCACAGGATGAACTTGCCGCTTGCTTGAAGCGCATTTTTTGCCCCCATTTCGAGGCCTCCGCAGCAGGGCACCTCCATGCGCACGATGGTTACACCCTTGTCAGATCTTCGCCTTCTTCGTTTTTATGATTCTAGGGTCAACAGCAGTGCCATCTTAAACCGCTTGGCTGCCTTGACGCTGTGAATTCCTGCTTTGGCAAAACGGAAATTCTCACCGGCTTTGATGGGATGTTCTTTTCCTTCGTAGCCAATCACGCCCTCGCCATCCAACACGAAGATGAGCGCTTCGCCCGGAGCGGCGTGTTCGGACAATTCGGTGCCCGCATCAAAGGCCATGATAACAAACTTCATCTTGTCGTTATGCACGACATCCATGTTGACGATCTTGCCGTCCTGATAGGGGACAATTTCTGCCAGTCTGAAAACTTCACCCGCCTTGATTGCCTCGTTCATGATATCGCTCCTCCTGATCGAAACTTCTGTATAAACAGCACCTTCCGCTGTTCGTATTCCCATCGGTGTATCCGTTAGGGTTATAATGCTCTCGCTGGTATGGAGGTTCCGCCTAAAGCCGTCTGCCCCGTAGATCTCTATGACGCCTTCCGCCATAATAATCAGTTTGTGATACGGATAAATCTCTGCGCTGATATCCGTATTCCTGGCCAAGGAAAAGCAAATGATGTCGTTTGCTCCGTCATGCACGGCTTTGGAGATCGTGCAGCCGGGAATCGCCGGATTGTCCATTGCGATGGAGAATACTTCTCCGACCTTCTCCTTCATCATCATGTTCTTTTGATCGTAAAGCGGGCATCGTCCCGACTGTCAAGCGCAAAAGGAGTACCATCCAACATGCCGCGCATCACGCAGTCTCGGAGCTCGTAGTAGATATTCGTCTCTCCGTTCCAGTACTGTGCGTGAATATCCTGCGTCATTTGCCAAGAGACTTCATCATCGGATTCAGTTACGACAGCATTCACTCTGTCACACGGCATACCGTTGACGAAGAAATCTTCAAAGATGCGGAAAACGTCCGTAGCTTTTTCTGCGTCCCTTCCGTTCCTCCGGCCATAGCGAAACGCGACTTTGCTGATTTCCTCCAATCTTTCGGGATGCGTGGTAAGGACAGTCTGAATCAAATCCGCATACCTCGTTTCCGCATCATGAATCTGATCTTGAAGCCAGCCGTGGATATTGCTTTCATCAATGACGTCTTCCAATGCGGGCAGGTCTCTGATGTAAGCAGTACGATCTGAAATCCAGCCGTTCCCGGCAGCCATGGAGGCAATCGCTTTGGTGAGTTCCTCCTGCTTGCCAATCTTGTTATACAGCCAGAAGTGGATTGGTCCTAAAAATGCGCTCATGATCCGCTTACTTTCCGCTATCGGCGATTTTATCGTTGATGGCCTTTATGACGCTTTCAGGATCAACCCCATGAACGGCGCAGGCATCCTCAAGACTCTCCGCCTGGGAAGCTGGACAGCCGAGGCAGTGCATACCGATTCCGAGCAGCACCTCCGCCGTTTCCGGGTACTGGTTTACGATTTCACCGATCAAGGTTTTCCTGTTTACAACTGTGGTTCCCATAAGTTTTTCCTCCCTGTTCTTGATTTTCTGCTCTGATTATACTATAATCGAAACAACGCGTATGTTGTTGCAACAACGGAAGGATGATTTTCATGAATACTTTTTTTCTTTCCAACACGCCGCTGTTTCATGGAATCAGCGAGAGCGAAATCTCGGAGCTGCTTAGCTGCCTGGGTGCGAAAGAGCGCAAATACAAAAAGGATGAGATTATTATCCGGGCGGGGTCCTCTGTCAGCGAAATCGGGCTTGTGGAATCCGGCAGTGTGAATATCGTCGTCAATTTTTACTGGGGAAACAGCCATATTTTCGGTCATGTGGGAAAAGGACAGGTTTTTGCAGAAAACTATGCGGCAATTCCCGGCAAGGAGCTGCTTTGCGACGTTGTTGCCTGCGAGGAGACCGAAGTACTCTTTCTGAGTATGCGGAATATGCTGACTACCTGCCCGAGAGGATGCGCATTCCATACCCGCATCATTCAGAATATGCTTCGGATTTCCGCACAGAAGAACCTGAATCTCTCTTCGCGCATGATGCATACCGCGTCAAAATCTCTCCGGGAACGCCTGCTTTCTTATCTTTCGGAGCAGGCGCTGGAACACAGAAGCTCGCGCTTTACCATTCCCTTCGACCGCCAGCAGCTTGCCGACTATCTTGCCGTAGACCGCAGCGCCATGTCCAATGAACTGTCCAAGATGCAGAAGGACGGATTGATTACTTACCACAAGAACGAGTTCACGCTAAATGGATCAACATGATTATTAAGCAAAAAGTCTTCTCGCCGACTTAGACGGGAAGACTTTTGTTTTACCCGGCACTACTTGTTTTCGCCAAGAAAAAATGTTTTTGCAAACTCCATGTCTTGCACAAGCTCCACCGTACCGAGATACGCTCCTGAATTGTCACGCACCGCCATGTATTTCACCAGCATCGTGCGGCCACCCTTTTCCATCCAGACAGGCACCTCGTCACGGCGATTGTTCCTGAAATCGTCGATGATCTGGCGCACCATCGGCTCGATCTTTGGCGGATGGCAGGAGAACACTTCCCGGTCAATGGCCATGCCGGGGCGCTTGAAGACCTTCGGTCCTTCATTGAAGAAGCGGTTAATGTTATCCGCATCCACAAAGGTAATTTCCATCGGGATCGTATTCAAAAGCGCGGTCAGCTGTTCCACGGTCATGTGACCGCCGGGCATTACGATCTCGCCCACCGCATCGAAGACTGTGGAAACCTTCCTGCCCTCCGCAGTCTCCCAGCGTTCCTGTTCCACGCCGAAGCACAGGTCGTAATCCTTCTCGTCGTGGTAGATGCCGTACCATTCCTCCTCTGTGAAGTTCACTGCGCAGATTGGGAACAGGATGTTCTGCTCCTTGTAGATCATTTCCTCGGCCCGGGTCAGCACGGCGTCCAGCCTGGCGCTCCATTCTGCGCCGTGATCGTTTTCCTTTGCAAGCGCACTAAGTTCATCGCGAATCTCGTCGTCCACCGTCCACATCACATCGGAGGGACCGGAGACGCCGTATTTCACCTTCAGCAGGGGATAGAGCATATCGCCCTTTTTGGCATAATGGATCGAAAGATCACGAATCGCCGGGATAAGCGATTCATCCTTGCCCTCCTTAAATCTGGCAAGCAAATCGGTAAGCGCGTCGTTTTCTTTTGTCAGCGTGTACAGAGGATGCCCGGCTATTGCCTCCAGTTCGGCGGCGCGGGCGTTCTTATCCGTGTAGTCCTTTTTGGGGAAGGAGTCTCTCTTCGCCAGCTCCTCATGCGCCTTTTTTCGCAGGAGGGAGGCTTCGACTTCCTTTTCTGCATTGGCTATTTTCTCCTCGGTTGTCGCGCCATGGAACAGGGCGGAGTGGACGTCGCAGAGCCTCTGCACTTCAGAAAGCGGTGTTCCCTCTTTCATGAGCTCCTGTTCCGCCTGCATGATCTCCGATGCCTCGACGTCGCTAAACTCACGGACGAAGTCCGCCCGTACAGTCTCCAGTTTTTCGCCTTCGCCCAGCCTTTTCAGATAGGTCTTGAGCTGTTCGGTGCGGCTTGCGGGAGGATTGTTCACATTTGTTTTCTCCGCACCAGCCTGCGGCGCAGAAGACATGTCCGGCATCTCACCGACAAGCTCGAAGCCTTTGCCCATCAAGGTTGTCACGACATCCATCATAGAGATATTCTTCATCTTCGCGCCTTTGGGAATCGTCATGATCTTGCCGACGGAGTGCAGCATGGGCTTTTTAATGATCTCGGTAAAACCGAGCCCTGCCATGATCTCGATCAGCTCAGGGTATTCCTGTGTCAATTCATAGACAGTTTTATTCAAATCAAGCTTCTTTGCCATAGTGATAGACCTCCTTTGTATTTTTCTGTATTTATTATAAACATACTTAGAAGGATTGTATGTTGTTCAAACAACAAAGCAACACATTTTTTCTGGCCACACTCCAAAGCAAAGCTGATTGCAAATTTGGGCGGAGAATATACTCCTACCTATATCTACTTCTGAATAAGCCGTACAATTATTTGTCAAAAGAGATAAGAGTGGCGGGGATTGCTCCCCGCCGCCCGATACCTTTACCTTATATGTAGATCAGATCATGATTAACGATCTCTGTTGCCCTGTCACGGATGTTATTCATCCGCTGCACCCATTGCATCTGATCCTGCGCTTTGAGCTGTTCGGTGACCCCCTCACGTTCGGCCATTTGCTCTGTCAGCAGGAGCATTTGTTCCGCTGCCTGTTCGTTGATGTCGGCAAGGTATGTATTCAGCCTGCCGCTGGTCAGCAGTTCCGTGTAAAGAGCTTTTCGCTCCTGCTTTATGTGCCGCAGATGCCGCTGCCCCCAAATGCCAATAGGTTTTTCTTCTTCGGCTGGTACTGTCAAGCATGGAATGTAGTAATCGCCCTGCAGTTCGTACCATAAACCGTTGCTTTCGTTATAAATGGTCTTTTCCATTGTGAAATCCTCCTGTATAATAGTTCCGTTGATGTATTCGCACATATGTCACAGGCTCCCGATTGCCACACCTTGTTATATCCTGTTATGGGTTTTTCTTGCCCTTGCTTTTGCCCTTATGAGCTGCGCGGGCGTTGTAGAAACGGTGTAACATTTAATAAAGGGATTCGGTGAGCAGATTGCGAAAAATCCTTTGTTTGGGGCGGTTTCAGAGGACTTCATTAACGCCCTATAATCAGCGGCGAATGCCTATGATTTTGAGGAATTCAAATCCAGATTTGTTGAGCCGATTATAGCACAGGGCCCCTGCTATATCAACGTGTTTTTGTAAAAACCGCCGAAGGTATATCCCGGCAACGCTTTCCTCAAAAGGGTCCTGCAAAACGTAAGATTGACGGCGCATACGGCTTTAGGCTATACTAAATTTCAAAGGTTTGTGCAAAAGGAAGGGAAAATGATGCGGGAAGAATTCAGACGCAGCGAGCTGCTGCTGGGGCCGCAGGCCCTGGAGCGTCTGGCGGGCGCGCACGCGGCGGTGTTCGGCGTGGGCGGTGTAGGCGGGCATGCCGCCGAGGCTCTGGCCCGCGCGGGCGTGGGAAGCCTTACGCTGTTCGACAGCGACATGGTGGCGCTCTCCAACATCAACCGGCAGATCGCAGCCACCCACGCTACCCTGGGGCAATATAAGGTGGACGTAATGGCGGCGCGCATCCGGGACATCAACCCGCAGGCAAGAGTGACCTGCATGCCCGTGTTTTACACTGTGGAGGACGCGCCGAAATACAGCCTTTCCGAATACGACTGCATCGTGGACGCCATCGACACCGTCAGCGCGAAGATCGAGCTGATCGCCCGCGCCGCACAGGCCGGCGTGCCCATCGTCAGCGCCATGGGGTGCGGCAACCGTCTGGATGCGACAAAATTTGTTGTGACGGACCTTTATAAAACGCAGAACGACCCGCTGGCCCGGGTGCTGCGCCGGGAACTGCGGCGGCGCGGCGTGGAGCGCCTGCGCGTGGTGTGCAGCACCGCGCCCGCGCTGACGCCCCGTCCGGGCGGAGAAACAAAGGGCACCGCGGGCCGCCCCGCGCCCGGCAGCGTGAGCTGGGTGCCCGGCGTGGCGGGCATGATTTTGGCGGGCGAGGCGGTAAAGATCATCGCGGGCATTGCAGAAGAATAAAGCGAGGCGGCGCGGCCGGGGCGAAAGGCTCCGGCCGCGCTTTTTTGCGGGTAAGGCCGCCGCTGGGAAACGGCGCGCCGTGTAAAGCCCGTGTAAACCGGCCCGCGCCCCCGGCACGCCCGACAGGCGGTTTACAAACGCTTTACAAACACGATACATTCCCTTGGTTTTACGGCGGAGGAAGGAATTGTAAAATAAGGGTGTCCCAAAGGGAAAGAAAAGATTTGCGAACAAGGCAAAGGAGTAAAAAACGATGAAAAAGATTTTTGCGATTGTTTTGGCCGGCATTATGATGCTGAGCCTCGCCGCATGCGGCGGCACCGGCTCATCCACCCCGGCCGCTGCCTCCAGCGAACCCGCAGGCGCGTCCGGCACGCCTGCTTCCGGCGAGCCTGCCGCCAGCACGCTGTCCGGCAAGGTGACCACGGGCGGTTCCACCTCGGTTGAAAAGGTTGTCGGCGCGTTCATTGAGGCGTTCATGGCGGAAAACAGCGGCGTGGACGTCACCTACGACCCCACGGGCTCCGGCGCGGGCATTACCGGCGCGGCCGAGGGAACGCTGGACATCGGCCTTTCCAGCCGTGCGCTGAAGGACGATGAGGCCGCAGGCGGCCTGACCGCCACCACGTTCGCACTTGACGGCATCGCCATCATTGTGAACAGCGAGAACACGGTGGAAGACCTGACCCTGGAGCAGATCAAAGGCCTGGCCACCGGCGAGATCACCAACTGGAGCGAAGTGGGCGGCCCGGACATGCCGGTTGTACTTGTGGGCCGCGAGGCCGGTTCCGGCACGCGCGACGGCTTTGAAAGCATTGTGGACGTGAAGGACGCCTGCAAATACGACCAGGAGCTCACCTCCACCGGCGCCGTCATCGCGGGCGTTGCAGCAAACCCCAACGCTTTCGGCTACGCGTCCCTGTCTGCGGTTGACGACACCGTGAAGGCCGTTACCGTCGAGGGTGTGGCCGCCAGCGAGGCGACCGTGCAGGACGGCACTTACAAAATCCAGCGTCCGTTCGTGTTCGTTACGAAGGACGGCGCAGAGCTGAGCGAGGCCGCGCAGGCGTTCATCGACTTCGCCACCAGCGACGCCGCCAGCGAGCTGATCGTGAACGCGGGCGCCGTGCCTGTTGCGAAATAATCCACATCCGAACAAAGCGGGGGAGCCGGCGCGGGGCGCCGGCTCTTTCCGGCTATGATTCATTGAAGATGCGAAAAGGGTTTTGGATATGAAAGAAACAACACTGGACAACAGCATCGAGAGCAAACGCAGGCGCCGGCGCGCGCTGAAAAAAACGATCGAAAAAATCATGAACGCGGTGTTCTTTGTCTGCGGCGCGGCGGCCATTGCCGCCGTAGCGCTCATCACCGTATATATGGTCGTCTCCGGCCTGCCGGCCATCCGGGAGATCGGCCTGCTCGACTTCCTGTTCGGCACCGAATGGAAGTCTACTGCCGCCGAGCCGAAATTCGGCATTCTGCCGTTCATCCTCACCAGCATTTGGGGCACGCTGGGAGCCATCGTCATCGGCGTGCCCGTGGGCCTGCTGACGGCGGTGTTCCTTTCCAAGGTGGCCAGCCGACGGGTCGCGTCGGTCGTGCGCCCGGCGGTGGAGCTGCTGGCGGGCATACCCAGCGTGGTGTACGGCCTCATCGGCATGATGGTGCTGGTGCCGGCTGTGATGGAGCTGTTCCATTTGAAAAACGGCACCTGCCTGTTCGCGGCCATTCTGGTGCTTGCCATCATGATTCTGCCGTCCATCATCTCGGTGAGCGAAACGGCGCTGAACGCCGTGCCGCCCGAGTATGAGGAGGCGAGCCTGGCGCTGGGCGCGACGAAGATCGAAACGATTTTCAAGGTGAGCATCCCGGCGGCCAAAAGCGGCATCGTGGCAGGCATCGTGCTGGGCATCGGCCGCGCCATCGGCGAGGCCATGGCCGTGATGATGGTGGCGGGCAACGTGGCCAATATGCCGGGCCTGTTCAAGAGCGTCACCTTCCTGACGACGGCCGTCGCCAAGGAGATGAGCTATGCCAGCGGCCTGCAGAAGCAGGCGCTGTTCAGCATCGCGCTGGTGCTGTTCTGCTTTATCATGCTCATCAACAGCCTGCTGAACTTCTTCCTGAAGAAAGGGGAGAAACCATGAACGGACAAGACAGGCGCAGCGGCCGCCGCCGCGCATACGATATCTTTTTCAAAACAGTGGTATATCTGAGCGCTTTCCTCACCGTGGCGCTGCTGGTGGTGCTCATCGGCTATATCTTTGTGCGCGGTCTGCCGCATATCACCGGACAGCTGCTCTCCACGGCGCCCAGTGTGCTCATGGATACCATCGGCATTCTGCCAAACATCCTGAACACGTTGTATATCATCCTGTTCACCCTGCTCATCGCGCTGCCGCTGGGCGTGGGCGCGGCAGTGTACCTGACGGAATATGCCTCCAATAAAACGTTCATCCGCATCGTTGAATTCGCCACCGAGACCCTGGCGGGCATCCCGTCCATTATCTACGGCCTTGTGGGCATGCTGTTCTTCGCGCAGATGCTGGGCTTTCAGACGAGCCTTCTCTCGGGCGGGTGCACGCTGGTCATCATGATCCTCCCCACCATCATCCGCACCACGCAGGAATCCCTGAAGACCGTACCCCAGAGCTACCGCGAGGGCGCGCTTGGCCTGGGTGCGACAAAATGGTACATGATACGCACCATCATTCTGCCTTCCTCGGTGGACGGCATTGTAACAGGCTGCATTTTGTCCATCGGCCGTATCGTGGGCGAAAGCGCCGCGCTGCTGTTTACGGCGGGCGTGGGGACCGTTGTGGCAAACAATATCTTTTCGGCCTTCACGCGCAGCGGCGGCACCCTCAGCGTGGCGCTGTACATGTATGTGAGCGAACGCGGCGAGTTCGACGTGGGCTTCGCCATCGCGGCCATCCTGATGCTCCTGGTGCTGTGCATCAACGGCGCGGCGAAGCTGGTGGAAAAGAAGCTGCGCAGAAAAACGAAGTAACCGCGAAGCAGTGAAAGAGGAGTAAGAACAATATGGAAAGCCCCATCATTTTGCAGACAAACCGTCTCAAGCTTTATTACGGCGCCTTTGAGGCGCTCAAGGGCATCGATATGCAGATCCCCGAAAAACAGATCACCGCTTTCATCGGGCCGTCCGGCTGCGGAAAATCTACATTCCTGAAAACGCTCAACCGCATGAACGACCTTGTGCCCGGCGTGCGCATCGAGGGCGAGGTGCTGTACAACGGCCGGGACATTTTTTCCAAAGAGGTGGACGTGACCTGGCTGCGCAAGAAGATCGGCATGGTATTCCAGAAGCCGAACCCTTTCCCCATGAGCATTTACGACAACATCGCCTACGGCCCCCGCACCCACGGCATTCACAACAAGGCCAATCTGGACGAGATCGTAGAGCGTTCCCTCCGGGACGCCGCCATCTGGGACGAGGTAAAGGATCGGCTGAAAAAGAATGCTCTGGGTCTTTCCGGCGGCCAGCAGCAGCGGCTGTGCATCGCAAGAGCCTTGGCGGTGGAGCCGAAGGTACTTCTGATGGACGAGCCGACCTCCGCTCTTGACCCCATTTCCACCTTGAAAATTGAGGAACTGGCCGCGTCTCTCAAGAAAGACTATACCATCGTCATCGTCACCCACAACATGCAGCAAGCTGTCCGTATCTCCGATTACACCGCGTTCTTCCTGTTGGGCGAGCTGGTGGAATTCGGCGGAACGGAACAGATTTTCTCTCAGCCGCTGGACAAACGGACAGAAGATTACATCACGGGGAGGTTCGGATAATGCGGGAATTATTTGAAGAGCAGCTTCTGCTGCTGAATCAGGAACTGACGGAAATGGGTTCCCTGTGCGAGGAGATCATCTCCCTTGCCACGCAGGCGCTGGGCTCCTACACGAAAGAGCTGGGGGAGAAGGTCTCCAAGGTCGGCGCGAAGATCGACGAAGAGGAGCGCACCATCGAGACCATCTGTATGCGTCTGCTTCTGCGCCAACAGCCGGTGGCGCGGGACCTGCGTGCCGTCTCCGCCGCGCTGAAAATGATCACGGACATGGAGCGTATTGGAGATCAGGCGGAGGACATTGTGGAGATCATCCCCTGCATGATCGCCCATCCCCACGAGGAATACCCCAAGATCCGGGAGATGGCAAAGGAGACTATTGCCATGGTTACGGACAGCGTGGACGCCTACGTCAAGCAGGACGTATATCTCGCCAAGGCCGTGCAGATGCACGACGACGTGGTGGACAACTACTTCACCCGGATCAAGAGCGGTCTGATCGACATGATCGCCAAGAACCCCGCCGAGGGAGAATACGCCCTTGACCTGCTGATGATCGCCAAATACTTTGAGCGCATCGGCGACCATGCCACGAACATCGCCGAGTGGGTGGAGTTTTCCGTCACCGGCAGCCATAATGCAATTTCTTCATAAGGCAGCAACGATTCCGTTTGTTAACGAGCAGAAATCCGCTGTTTTCGGAAACGAAAACAGCGGATTTTTCACATATTTGCATCTATTTCCCGGATTTTTGCCCGGATGGCGAGCAGATCATCAAAGGTCTCCGGGCGCTTGGATACATCCCGCAGCAGCGCCGACGGGTGGTATATCGCCGTCATCCAGACGCCGTTCCGTTCCACCCACTGGCCGTGCTGCCTCGTAATGCGGTAGTCCGCGTCGATCAGCCGCTTGGCGGCGATGCGCCCAAGACAGACGATGATCTTCGGCTTTACCAGCGCCACCTGATTGCGCAGATAGCCGATGCAGGCGTCCTGTTCCGTCTCCAGTGGGTCACGGTTGTGGGGCGGGCGGCACTTGACGATATTGGCGATATAGCAGTTCGTCTCCCGGCTCAGGTCGATGATGCACAGCATATCGTCCAGCAGCTTTCCCGCCGGGCCGACAAAGGGCTGGCCTTTCAAGTCCTCCTGTTCCCCGGGGCCTTCTCCCACGAACATGATGTCCGCGTCCTCTTTTCCCACGCCGAACACCACGTTATGTCTCGTCTCGCACAGGCCGCAGCGGGTGCAGTCGGCGCAGACGCTTTTCAGTCCGTCCCAGTTCAGCATCGTTACCGGCTCCTCCTGCGTTCTGCCCGTCTCCGGCGGCGCTGGGCACGGATGCGGGAGCGCATAAAGGAATTGAAGGCCAGATACGCGCCCACAAGCCCCAGACCGATCACGCAGATGGTTCCGATGGTGGACAGCACCCCGGAGCCGCCGACGCCGTCCTTCTCTCCGTTGGAGCGGATGGACACACCGGTGTCCCCCGTCGCCCGGACGTCCGCCATGGCGTACAGCTCCACCTCCGTGACGCAGGAATTCTGATACCAGACCTCCATCGTGGCGATCTTATCGTCCTTCTTGATAGGTGCGGTCATGCCGCCGCCCTCCACGGTGTAGTTCATGACGTAATTTTTCATCTGCACACTGGCGGGAACCACGGTATCCACATCCGTGAAAGACTGTCCCACCACCTGGCATTCGCCGCCGGACACCGGCCACTGGTTCACCGCCATGCCGTCGTAAATTATCCTGTTGACCTTGTAATTGTTGAAAACGTAATTGGCAAGATCGGTCACTTCTTCAAAGTTACCGTAGGACTCCACCGTACCGGTTTCCTCGTTGGTTTTACGGGTAGCGCCCATGACCACGAACACGACGCGCATGTTGTTGTATTCCGCGGTACAGGCAACGCCTGCCCCGGAGTTTTCCGTGTAGCTGGCAAGGCCGCCGGTATAGCGGGTACTCATGAACTGGGGAACGATGTGGTTGTCGACCAAATAGTTCGTCGTGGTGAGAGGGCGCTCCTTCTCGACCAAGTTTGTCGCGGGGATCTTATAGGTCGCCGTCTTGAAAATCTCCGCGAAAGTCTCGTTTTTGGTCACTTCCATGGTGATCTTCACCATTTCCCGGGCGGTGGTGTAGGACGTCGCCGTATCCAGGCCGGAGATGTTGCCGAACTCCGTGGTGACACAGCCCATCTGCTTGACCCGGGCGTTCATCATTTCCTTGAAGCGCTCGGTGGTACCCGCCACATGCTCCGCCAGCGCCACGGCGGCGTCGTTGGCGCCGATCATCAGCAGTCCGTGCAGCAGATCGTTCACGGTAAGCTGCTCGCCGCTTTTCAGGTTGGGACTCAGTTTCAGACTGCTTCCCGGCACCTTGGACTGGATGCCTTCCGAGCAGGTGACGATGTCGTCCAGGTTGCTGTTTTCGATTGCCACCAGCGCCGTGACCATCTTGGCAAGGGTACCGGTGGGCAGCTTGGTGTCGGGATTGTAGGAGTAGATGACCGTCTCGGTATTCGTCTCAAAGGCGAAGGCCGCCACCGCCGTATCCAGCCGGCTGTCGCTTCCCGCCAGAGGGCGCATACCGTTCAGGGTGCGGCAGCCGTTTTCAATACAGACCTGGCCGAAGGGAATCTGGGCAGTCTGCTGCTCGACGGGCTGCGTTTCCTGGGTAGACGCGACGGTCTCCGCGGCAGATGCCGGAATCGCCGTCTGACAGAGGAGTGCCACACACAGAAGCAAGCTTAACAATCTCAATTTTTTCATATTTTCCCCTCAATATTTCTTCGCCGGACTTGTCCGGCGGTGAAAAGTCGTGTATAATGATGGAGATATTATAACAGCTTTTCCCCCTCTAGTCAATCCGGGAGGCAGATTCCCATGAAAAAACCACGGCTCAGCATTCTTGTCGCCGTAACCCTTCTTTTTGCCGTCTTCACCCTGGGCTTCTTTCTGGGCAGAAACGGCAGTCACGGCAGCGTGGAGCTGTCCGTTCCCGCCGCCATGCAGACGCTCCCGCCCCAGACCACCTGTCCGGAGCCGACCACCCCGGAGACCGTGGCCGTCACCTTCCCCATCGACATCAACCGGGCGGACGCAGAGCAGCTCACGGCGCTTCCCGGCATCGGGGAGGTTCTCGCCGGGCGCATCGTCGCCTACCGGGAGGAAAACGGCAGCTTTCTTTCCACCCAGGAGCTACAGAATGTGGAGGGCATCGGAGAAAAGCGATTGGACGCCATACTTGACCTTATCACAGTTGGAGGATGAAAATGAAAATTTTAGTGGTAGACGACGAAGCCCTTCTGGTAAAGGGCATTCGCTTCAATTTGCAGAACGAGGGCTACGAGGTCATCACCGGCAGCGACGGTCTGGAAGCCGTCCAGGCGGTGCAGGCTCAGCACCCGGACCTGGTAGTTCTGGACGTGATGATGCCCAACATGGACGGGCTTTCCGCCTGCGCCAAAATCCGGGAGTTTTCCGACGTACCCATTATCATGCTCACCGCCAAGGGCGACGACATGGACAAGCTCATCGGCTTTGACCACGGGGCGGACGATTACCTGACGAAGCCCTTCAACATTCTGGAGCTGAAGGCGAGAATCCGCGCCCTGCTGCGCCGCGCCGGACGCAGTGAGGAAAAGGCCGCGGGAAACAGCCTGACCATCGGCACCATCACCCTAGATTTGGACGCCCGGAACGCCTACAGAAACGGCCAGCTGGCCGATCTGACCGCCAAGGAATTCGACGTCATCGAATTTCTCATGCGCAATCCCAACCGCGTCTACTCCCGGGAAGCGCTGCTGGACACCATCTGGGCTTACGAATACCGCAGCGACATCCGCACCGTGGACGTACACATCCGCCGTCTGCGGGAAAAGCTGGAGGAAAATCCGGCGGAGCCGAAATACATTTTAACGAAGTGGGGCGTTGGCTATTATTTCCGCAAATAAAAAAAACGTTTTTCGGGGCTACGGCAACACCCAGTTCCGGTATGCCATGACCTATGTGGTCACCACGCTGGTCGTGCTGATTTTTCTGAATATCTACTGTTCCGGCGTCAGCCACAAGCTGTTCTATCAGAGCAAGGAAGCCTCCATGATTGAAAAATGTCTGCTGGCCTCCGACGAAATTTCCACTCTGGAGGTGCTGAACAGCTCCACCGTCACCGGCATCGTCAACCAGCTGGAAAGCCTGAAGGTCACGCGGCTTGTGGTCACCGACCACAGCGGCGCGGCGCTGTACGACAGCAGCGGCGCTTCCGTGGGTACCTATGTCCTGCTTCCGGAGGTTTTGCAGGCGCTCACCGTCAGCAAACAGGCGCCCGAGGGGAACAACGTCTTTACCTGGACGTACCACGACGGCATCACCGATTCCCGGGCGGCAACCCCCATCGTCTACTATGGCACCGTGGTGGGCTGCGTATACATGACGGAGTACGATACCACCCAGGGCGCGCTGATCAAATCCTTGCAGCAGACCCTGCTTCGCATCACCCTGATGCTGGAAATCATTGTCGCCGCCTTTTCCATTGCCTTTTCCAACGCCTTTTCCCGGCGTCTGAACCGGATCATGGCCTCCATGCGTATTATCCGGGAGGGGGATTACTCCCACAAGGTGGACATGGGCGGCAGCGACGAGCTGACCGTGCTGGGGGAGGAATTCAACGACCTGACGGAACGGCTGCAAACCTCCGAGCGCAAGCGCAGTCAGTTTGTCTCCGACGCCTCCCACGAGCTGAAAACGCCCCTCGCCTCCATCAAGCTGCTCACCGATTCCATTTTGCAGAACAACATGGACATGGACACGGTGAAGGAATTTGTAGCGGACATCGGCAACGAGGCCGACCGTCTGAACCGCATGACCGCCAAGCTACTCTCCCTCACCAGAGCCGAAACCCCCCAGCCTCAGGAGAGCGAGATCATCTATATGGCGCCCACGGTGCAGCGGGTGGCGAAGATGCTTCGTACGAACGCCAGCTGGTCGGGCGTGACCTTCTGTCTGGAGCTGGACGAGGACACTCCCGTCCTGATTCTGGAAGACGATCTGTATCAGATCGTCTTCAACCTGATGGAGAACGGCATCAAATACAACCTGCCCGGCGGAACGCTGACGGTACATCTCAGCCGTCAGGAGGACAACGCGGTACTCACCGTCAGCGATACGGGCATGGGCATTCCCGAGGATGCGCTGGAGCACATTTTCGAACGGTTTTACCGGGTGGATAAAGCCCGTTCCCGGAAAAGCGGCGGCAGCGGACTGGGGCTTGCCATCGTCCGCACCATCGTCCAGCGCAACCGGGGCGAGATCGCCGTTTCCAGCACGGTGGGCAAGGGTTCCGTCTTTACCGTCACCTTCCCCGCCTTTGACACGGAGGTGGATAAGTCATGAAGCGATTCCTGTGTCTTCTTCTCTGTCTGTGCCTGTTTCTGCCCGGCTGTTCCGGCGAGTTGATGAAGAACCCCGTCACCTTTTACTATCCCCGGCGGGAATATCAGTACGGCGCAGAGGACGGTGTGATCTCCAGCGAGCAGCGGGAGGCCTCCGGCCACACGAACGATCTGCGCTATCTTCTCTCCCTGTACCTGATCGGCCCGTCCAGCGACGAGCTGGTTTCTCCCCTGCCATGGGGTACGCGGCTTCTTGGGGTCAGCCGGGAAAACGGCACCGTCACGCTGGAGCTGACGGACACCGCCCAGTCCATGACGGACACGGAATTCACCCTTGCCTGTGCCTGCCTGACCATGACCACTCTGTCCATCACCGGCGGGGACGAGGTCGTCATCACCAGCGGCAGCCGGAGCGTCACCATGCGCCGGGACAGCCTGACCCTCATTGACGACAGCACCGCTTCCACAACGGAGGAAACCAAATGAAATTCATTTCCTGGAATACAAACGGCCTGCGCGCCTGTGTGGGCAAGGGCTTTCTGGACGCCTTCACCGCCCTGGACGCCGACTTTTTCTGCTTGCAGGAGACGAAGCTGCAAGCGGGACAGCTCACCCTTCCCCTGGAGGGCTACAGTCAATACTGGAACTACGCCGAGAAAAAGGGCTATTCCGGCACGGCCATCTTCGCAAAGCAAGCCCCCGTCTCCGTGTGCTACGGTCTTGGACAGCCGGAGCTGGACACCGAGGGGCGGCTCATTACGCTGGAATATCCCGGTTTTTTCCTCGTCACCTGCTACACCCCCAACGCCCAGCGGGGGCTTGCCCGCATTGACCACCGGTTAAAATGGGACGAAGCCTTTCGGGCCTATCTCAGCGAGCTGGATAAGCGTAAGCCCGTCATCGCCTGCGGCGACCTGAACGTCGCCCATAAGGAGATTGACCTGAAAAATCCCGCCTCCAATCGGGGAAACGCCGGCTTCTCTGACGAGGAGCGGGAAAGCTTCGGGCGGCTTCTGGACGCCGGGTTCACCGACTCCTTCCGCCGTCTCCATCCGGATGCCACCGGTGCGTACACCTGGTGGAGCTACATGTTCAATGCCCGGGCGAACAACGCAGGCTGGCGCATTGACTATTTCCTCGTCTCCGACCGCATTGCGGACAAAATCACCGCCACACCCATTTATTCGGACATCCTGGGCTCCGACCACTGCCCGGTGGGTCTGGAGATCGAATTATAACGCCAAACTGGCAGAAACGAAAACCGTTCCTGCCAGTTTGTTACTCCGAAATCTCGATCCCCACCTGCTCCCCTTTCCGAACCAGATAGCTTTTTTTCAGACGCTCTATGTAGGCAAAGGGTTCCTCCGGGGAAATGGGGATAAATGTCCCGGCGGGCTTGTCATGCTTGGGCAGGAGTGAAAATGTCAGTTCTCCCTCCCCCAGCCGCTTGACCGGCAGCGAGGTGCTCAGCCCGAAGCCGCCGTCCACCGGCACCACCAGCCCCAGACTTTCCCGCTTATCAGCGCAGCTTACCCAAAGCCTGCACATCACATCCCCGGTCAGCTGGCAGCGGCACAGGAAATGATAGTATAGCCCCTGCCTTGTCACCTGTACTTTTCCCACCGGACGGTTTCCAAAATACACAGCGTAATTTTCTTCCAAATGCAACGCCCCCTGCCGCATTCTATGCCGCAGGGGGCTTCGTTATGAATCATGTTGCCCGTCCGACGCCGGGAAGGCCGAAGCTGACGGCAATAGCGTCGTCCACCTGCGCCATCTGGTTTTCGTCCAGATGTCCCATGTGCTCCCGCAGACGGCGCTTGTCAATGGTTCTGATCTGCTCCAGAAGGATGATGGAATCCTTGCTCAGACCCACGCTTCCCCCCGCGATGTTGATATGGGTAGGAAGCCGGGCTTTTCCCGTCTGGCTGGTGATGGCCGCCGCAATGACCGTGGGGGAATGGCGGTTTCCGGTGTCGTTCTGCACGATCAGAACAGGCCGGGTTCCCCCCTGTTCACTGCCCACGACCGGCGACAGGTCGGCATAGAATATGTCGCCCCGCTTGACTGATGGTTCCGTCATAGTGTTCACTCTCCGTGCATCAATACCCACGCTACCGGATGAATCCATATGTAACGCGGTGATTCTATTCTCCCACGCCATTACCGGATTTATACGGCCGGGCTGGTAAAATATCCTATGCACGGTTTTTCCAAAAAGCTACACAATTTCAAAATTTGTGACCTTCAATGACAGAATGCGCCGTTCCTTGTAGAGAATTTCGGCGTTTTCCGGGCGATCCTCCTTCCCCAGCCAGATATCCAGATGGAGCGCGTCATCCTCGTAGCTGTCGTCAATGGTCAGCCGCAGACGCCCGCCGTCCATCCCGACGGAGGTGATATAGCCGCTTCGCAGGGTTTTCATCAATATCCACGGGGCGCTGACGGGGGTTACCTGCTCCTCCGCCATTAAATCGAATTGCAGCGCCGTGTCGTCAAAGGTCAGCTTTCCCCCGCCGTCGGATACCTTGCCGGTGATGCCCGCAATGGTCTCAGGCGCTGTGACCGCGAAGGTCAGATTGCCCTGGGAATCGCACTGGCAGTCCATGGAGAAGGTGTACACTTTGTCCGAATAGTCCGCCGTGATCTCGCAGGAAAAACGGCATTCGGAAGCCTTCAGCAGCTCCGAGCGGAGGTCAAGCCCCCGCTGCATCTCCTTTGACCCGCCGGAACACCCGGTGAGAAATACAAGCACCGCCACAGCCGCCGCGAATTTTTTCAAAGAAACACCGCCTTATTTCATAAGTCGCGGAAGGGCGCTGAGCATGTCCGTGGGCAGCATCCCATACTGCCCCAGCTCCGCCGCGCACCGGTCTCCCGCCGCCCCGTGGAGCCATGCCCCGCAGGCGGCGGCTTCCAGCGGCGGCAATCCCGCCCCCAGCAGCGCCGTAATAACGCCCGCCAGCACGTCCCCGCTGCCCCCGACGGCCATACCGGAATTTCCGGTGGGGTTGATATAACCGTCCGTACCGTCTGTGACGCAGGTCTCGTGACCCTTTAACAGGACGACGCACCCCAGGTCGTCGGCAAGGGCAGCGGCCGCGGCCATGCGGTCTTCCCCGATGATGCCGCCAAGACGGGCAAATTCCCCGTCATGGGGCGTCAGGATGGTGGGCGATTTCCTTCCGCGCAGTAAATCTCTATGCGCCCGCAGGACATTTATGCCGTCGGCGTCCACTACCACCGGGCATTCCGCTTTTTCCAGCACCGCCCTGACCACCGCCAGCGTCCCCTCGGACTGCCCCAGACCGGGGCCGACCAGCACGGCGTCCATCCGGGGAAGCCGCGAAAGAATTTCCGGCACGGCGTCGGCGCTGAGCCTGCCGTCTGCGTCTGGCAGGGGGAAAATCACCGGCTCGTTGAGCTTCACCGCTTCAATGCCGTAGATGCTTTCCGGCACTCCCAGAAACACCAGCCCCGCGCCCGAGCGCAGAGCGCCCATGGCGGCGAAGAACGCCGCCCCCGTATACCCCCTGCTGCCGCACAGCAGCAGAAGCTTGCCGAAATCCCCCTTATGTCCCCAGGGGCTCCGATCGGGCAGGAGGGATAAAACCGTCTCGTGATTCAGCCGTCTGATCATACGCTTTCCAGGTGGTACAGCTTGGTGTACTTTTCTGTCAGATAAATGAGCCTCTGCGTCCGCTGTACGGATTCGTATTTCATGGCAATGCACTCCTTTGTTTTTTCGATACTCCAACCATATCACGCTAAGAACACTTCGTCAAGAGGGCTGAGATCCTCATAAAAGCATATCGACAAGCCCCGTGACAGTTGACTTTCTTAGGGAAGCTCTGATTAAATCGGCAAGGATTGTGAGCGAGAGATTTTTC
>ENA-OWPN01001201-OWPN01001201.1-human-gut-metagenome-genome-assembly--contig:-NODE-1201-length-25555-cov-5.344941_pt1 | contig 25555 bp, 21 predicted proteins | sample MGYA00248266_ERZ651850 | MGnify/ENA primary metagenome ERZ651850 (study PRJEB26924, sample SAMEA4378296) | human gut metagenome | biome: human gut; feature: human-associated habitat; material: faeces... | reverse complement strand
CCGAGGCTTTCTGTGAGCAGATCGGCGCGGACAAATACACCGCCGACGCCGCCAGCGCCGCCGACGCCGCCGTCGCTCTCTGCCGCGCCTCCGCATGAACGGGAGACTGCATATGACCGGAAAAGAACTGATTTTTCAAACGCTGCGCCACGAACCTACTCCGCGCGCGCCGTGGGTCCCCTTTGCAGGCGTCCACGCGGGCGCGCTGGTGGGTGCCACCGCCACACAGGTCCTCACAGACGAGGAGACGCTCGTCCGTGCTTTGCTGGAAGTGAACCGGCTGTACAAGCCGGACGGACAGCCCGTTGTATTCGATCTTCAGCTGGAGGCCGAGGTGCTGGGCTGCGGGCTGGTGTGGGCCGACGACTGCCCGCCCTCCGTTTCTTCGCATCCTCTGGCCGACACGATGACGGTGCCTTGCCGCTGCACGCTTCCCACAGCCGAAAGCGGACGCATGCCCATGGTGCTTTCGGCCATGCGCCGCATGAAAGAGGCCGTGGGAGATACCACCGCCCTTTATGGGCTGCTGTGCGGGCCGTTCACACTGGCCAGCCATCTGCGCGGCAATGATATCTTCATGGATATGTTCGACGACGAGGACTATGTGAAGGACCTGCTGGGCTTCTGTGCGGACTGTGCCAAGCGCATGAGCGATCTTTATCTGGACGCAGGTATGGATGTGATCGCCGTAGTGGACCCTTTGGTCTCTCAGATCTCGTCGGATCACTTTGAAGAATTCCTCTCCGCACCCTACACTGAACTGTTCCGCTATCTGCGTGAAGAAAAACAGGCGTTCTCTTCCTTTTTTGTGTGCGGCAATGCCACCCGCAATATCGAGGTGATGTGCCGCACCGCGCCGGATTCTATTTCTGTGGACGAAAATGTGGATATCCTTGCAGCCAAGGCCATCTGCGATAAATACAATGTGGCCATCGGCGGCAATATCCCGCTTACGTCCATCATGCTTCACGGCACGCAGCAGGATAATATGAAATTCGTGGCGGATCTTCTGGCCCAGCTGCCGGAATATAAAAACTTCATTGTCGCGCCGGGCTGTGATATGCCCTATGCCGTACCTGTGGAAAACACCATCGGCGCTGCGCAGGCTGTGCTTGAAACGGAAGCCGTCCGGGAGATGGTGAAGAATTATGTGGCCGCCGAGGACGACATTGCGGTGGAGCTGCCGGATTACGAAAATCTGCCCCGTCCGCTCATAGAGGTGTTTACGCTTGATTCCGCCACATGTGCGGCCTGCACCTATATGATGGGCGCGGCCAATGTTGCAAAGGACACCTTCGGGGACGCCATTGATATGGTGGAATACAAATTCACGCTCAAGGAAAATATTGCGCGCTGTAAAAAGATGGGTGTGAAAAACCTGCCCAGCATCTATATCAACGGCAAACTGAAATTTTCTTCCATCATTCCCAGCAAGGAAGAGCTGGAGGCCGCTGTCCGCGAGGTGCTGTAAAAGCAGCCCGGCCGGGCGTACATTTTAAGATTTACGGCTTTCCCGTCGGGAAAAGCGGCGGATGTGCGTTGTCCGCCGCTTTTTTGCAGGGGCGGCCGGTTGGGAGTGTTTCATATGATAGAGGATATTCTTGCCAAAGCAGGCTCAGGCGCGCTGCTGGAGCGGCAGGACGCACTGCGCCTGTTGGAGGTGGCCACCGGCAGTGCGGAATATTATGCACTGCTGGGTGCGGCCAATGCGTATGCGCGCACAGCGTTCCGTGGCCGTGGCGTTATTTTTGCGCAGATCGGTATTGACGCCCAGGCCTGTGGCGTCAACTGCAAATTCTGCAGCCTTGCCGCAGACGCGCGCAGGGGCCAGCCAGCCTGCATCAAAACGCTGGAAGAGACGGTGGAATTGGCGCGTGAGCTGGCTGCCAGCGGGATCGAAGACCTGTTTTTGATGACGACTGCGGAATTCCCCCAGGAAAAATTTCTGGCATACGGCAGGGCAGTGCGCGCAGTGCTGCCCCCGCAGATGCGCCTTGTTGCCAATGTGGGGGATTTTGGTCCGGCCTATGCTGCAGCCCTGAAAGAGGCGGGATTCACTGGTGTGTACCATATCCACCGTCTGCGGGAGGGCACCGACACGAATGCACGTCCGCAGGCGCGCATCCGCACGATGGATGCCGTGCGCGGGGCAGGGCTGGAGCTGTATTATTGTGTAGAACCGATCGGGCTGGAGCACACGCATCAGGAACTGGTCGACGAAATGCTGCGCATCCGTGATTACCCCGTGGGAGTGATGGCCGTGATGAAGCGCATTGCCGTGCCCGGTACGCCGTTGGGCTCACAGGGCGAGATATCGGCCGCGCAGCTTGCCAAGATCTGCGCCGTTACCACGCTCACCGCCCGGCCGCCGCGCGCTATGTGCGTACATGAGCCGGATGAGCTTTGCCTGATGGCCGGTGCAAACCAGATTTATGCAGAATGCGGCGTGAACCCGCGCGACAATTCGCTGGAAACGCGCCTCAACCGCGGGTTCTCCACAGAGCAGGCCCGTGCGCTGCTGCAAAAACGGAATGGGAGGTCTAGAGCCTCTTTTCAGCTAAGAAAGGCGCGATATAATGGAACTGTATCTCATCACCGGTTTTTTGGGTGCAGGGAAAACCACTTTCCTCAAAAATTTTGCCCGGCAGTTTGCCGGCCGGCGGCTGCGGCTCATCATCAACGAATTCGGACGCGCCGGCGTGGACGGCACGCTGCTGCGGGAGCTGGACGCGGCGTTGGATGAGATCAGCAACGGCTCGATTTTCTGCGCCTGCCGTTTGGACCAATTTGAGGCCGCGCTGGAGCAGGCGGCCGCGGATGCACCGGATGTTGTGCTCGTGGAAGCCAGCGGCTTGGCCGACCCCACCAACGTGCGCCGGGTTTTGGCCCAATTTCCCGCTGTTTCCTACCAGGGCAGCGTGTGCGTCGCAGATGCCGCGCGGCTTGAAAAGGTTTTTTCTACTGCCCGGGCGTGCCCCCGCCAGCTTGCTGTCTCCAGCCTCGTGCTTCTGAACAAAACAGACCTTGCCACCGAAGCGCAGTGCGCTGAAGCAAAAGCGCTTATCCTGCGCGCCAACCCGGCGGCCCGCATCCGCCGCACGCAGTTCGGACGGTTCGAGCCGGAATGGCTTTCCCTGATCGTACCGGATGTGGATGTGGATGAGGTATTGGACATGCCGGATATCACCCTGCAAAAAGCGGTGCTGCAGATCCGTCCCACGATGCCCTTTACGGCACTGCAAAAGTGCCTTGTACAGCTTGCGGGAGAAACATGGCGTATCAAAGGCTTTGTACGCGTGCCGGAGGGCATTTTTTACGTCGACTGCACCGGGCCGGAGGTTCGTCTGACGCCCTGGCAGGGAGAAGCGGACAACCGCCTTGTACTGCTGGCCGGAAAGGGCATGCAGCTTCGCAGGACGGCCAGAACTGCCGTACAATGGTATAACGATTACATTGAGGAACTTTCGATGCACTGAGCGGCACAGGAAAAGTGCAGTTGAAACAGATCTTCCATAGCCGGCCTTATGAACGCGCAGGCCGAGTTTCAATAAAAAAATGTTTTCCGGCTCAAGCATGCCGCCAAGGGAAGGGCAAAAAGCTTTGCGTTTTTTGTGCTGCCGCCACCGGGATGGATACAAACAGCCGGCGGAAAATGACGCCGCCGTATAAAAAGAAACCCGAACGGTTCTCCATGAAGGTGAATCGTTCGGGTTTGGTGCGTTGGTGCATCCGGCAGGCTTGAGCCCAGGTTTTTTTGGGAACGGTGAGCTTGAATGAGCAGCCGCAAAGAAACGGCAAGGATATTTTTTTGGCGGGGCATACAAACGGCGGGAGAAATTGAAAAATACGCGGCGCCTGACAAAGAAAGGCTTTTTGCTCCCCGATTCATGCAGGCCGTTTTCTCATCTTTGTATTTGATTTTTGAGGCTTTGGCGGTTGAGCATGTATTATTAGAGGAAGCAGTGGAGGTTGGAGTGGAACGCTCCGGGACGTGATAGATCCCGCAACGCGGCCGCGCGGTCAAACGCAAGCAGCTGGATGCCGCAGTCTACTGTGTTTTGATAAATCGTCGCCATATCGTTTAAATGCGGCTGGGACATATTTACGCCGTATATGTTAGGAATGGTTTTTAGCAAATGGATATAATGGTCGCCCCGGCCGCAGAAATGGATCACGCCGCCGTAGCGCTCCATCAGCTGTGAGTCAAAAGCACGTGCAAACGTATCATAAAATTCCGGCGAAAGGTTCATTGCACTGTCGTTTCGAAGAACGATTTGCCCGCGGTGCATCACATTATCCCAATGGCAGCAGATATCGTCCCGCGGCGGAACAAGCGCCTGCCAGCGTTCCATGAATCGCATATAGGTATCAGTGATCAACTGCATCACCGCCGCCACAAGCTCAGGCTCATCGTACATGGCGTAGAAGAGATCCTCGCCCCACATCAGCTCGCAGATATCCAACGGTCCCTGCAAATCGGGGTGATAAATCTCTACATATTTTTCGATTTTAGGGTAACGTGCGAATACTTCCCGGAAAAGCTCGCCCGCGGAAAATACACGGCTGCCAAGACCATCTGTCAGCGAAGGCATGCCGCGCTCCAACAGGCGTTCGATCGCACCTTGCCCCGCAAGCGGGCGGGTTGTGGGGAGCGTATTGCACGCATCGGGAAGAATGAACAGCTCTGCGCCGAGTACGGATGATAAAATGCCGGTGCCGTAATTGGCGCGGACGCTCAGGTTTTTGTTGTCGCTTTCCAGCGCGTCCGAAACATTCAAAAGCTGCGCGTAAAGCATGGCCTCCAAATCGTCCAGCGTCTCGTTGATGCGTACGTCCCGGCGGGGCAGAGACGAAGCGCTTTTTTGGCGGCGCTTGGGGGAAAAGATATCCCCGGTAAAACGGTGGTGCAGAAAATCGGACCACTGGCGGCGAAAATCGTCCTCAATTTCCGGATCGATGCGGCTTTCAATTTCGTCCAAAAGGGCAAGGGTCTGCGGTTTTAATTCGATCATGGTTCTGTTCCTTTCTTTTGAAATGCAAAAGGAGAAAAAGAAACGCCGGCTCATACTGGCCGGCGCTCCCGCTGGAAGTTATTTTGCGGCCAGCTCCGCACGTACCTTTTTGAAGCAGTCCACAGCAAAATCCAGGTCCTCACGGGTATGCGCGGCGGATAGCTGAACGCGGATGCGGGCCTTTCCCTGAGGTACGACAGGATAGCAGAAGCCCACCACATAAACGCCCAGCTCCAGCATACGCGCCGCAAAGGCGGTGGCCAGCTTTGCATCATACAGCATCACGGCCACGATGGGATGCTCGCCGGGCACGACGTCGAACGCTTCCTCCGCCATGCGCGCGCGGAAGTAACGCGTATTCTCCGCCAGCTGTACGCGGTCTTCTCCTGCCGCTTCCAGAAGTTCCAACGTTTTCAGCGCCGCACCGGCCATGGCAGGAGCCAGCGTATTGGAGAACAGGTACGGACGGCTCTTCTGGCGCAGCAGCGCCACCACAGCGCGGGAGGCGGCGGTATAGCCGCCCGAAGCGCCGCCAAGCGCTTTGCCCAGCGTCCCTGTCAGGATGTCTACCCGGCCCTCTACCCCGCAGTATTCCGGTGTGCCGCGCCCGTGCTCACCCATAAACCCTACCGCATGGCTGTCGTCTACCATGACGAGCGCGTCATATTTTTCGGCGAGGCCGCAAATGCCCTTCAGGTTGGCGATGATGCCGTCCATGGAGAAGACGCCGTCCGTGGCAATCAGCCGGATGCGCGCGTCTTTTGCCTCGCGCAGGCAGCGCTCCAGATCCGCCATATCGTTGTTTTGGTAGCGATAACGCTTTGCCTTGCACAGGCGCACGCCGTCAATGATGCTGGCATGATTCAGTGCGTCGCTGATGACTGCATCCCGTTCGTCCAGCAGCGCCTCGAACAGGCCTCCATTGGCGTCGAAGCAGGAAGAATACAGAATCGTATCCTCCATGCCGAGGAAGGATGAAAGCTTTTCCTCCAGTTGGCGGTGGAGCGCCTGTGTGCCGCAGATGAAGCGCACGGACGAAAGCCCGTAGCCCCAGCGGTCCATGGCATCCTTGGCGGCGTCGGCCAGCGCGCGGCTGGAAGCCAGGCCCAGATAGTTGTTGGCGCACATGTTCAGCACATTGCGGCCGGCAGTCGTGTCGATGCGCCCGCCTTGCGGCGTGGTGATGATGCGTTCTTCTTTGTACGTGCCATGCTCCCGGAATTCCTGTACTGCCTGTTCAAAATAGATAAGCGCCTGTTTCATACGGTAACCTCCCCGGCGGCCTGCGTCCAGTCCAGAACGACCTTCCCGCACTGGCCGCTGTTCATAACGGCGAACCCTTTTTCATAGTCCGCAAAGCTGAATTTATGCGTCAGGATCCTTTCGATGTTCAACCCGCTGCGCAGCATGCTCATCATTTTGTACCAGGTCTCGAACATTTCGCGGCCGTAGATGCCCTTGATCTCAAGGCAGTTCCAGACGATCTTGTTCCACGGTACCAGCGTTTCGCTGCTCTGGATGCCCAGTACGGCAATTTTTCCGCCGTTGTACATGTTGTTGATCATGCTGTTGAAGGCCGCTCCGTTGCCGGACATCTCCAGCCCCACATCGAAGCCCTCCGAGATACCCAGCTCCCGCATCGTGTTCTCCAGCCGTTCCCGGGCAACGTTTACGGTCACGGCACCGCAGATCTCCCGCGCCAGATTCAGCCGGTAGTCATTCACGTCCGTAATAACGACATGCTTTGCGCCCACATGACGGCAGATGGCCGCGGCCATGATGCCGATGGGCCCGGCCCCGGTGATGAGCACGTCCTCGCCAACAAGGTCGTACGTGAGCGCTGTGTGCACGGCGTTTCCCAGCGGATCGAATGAGGAGCACAGCTCCTCCGGAATGCCCGGCTCGCACCGAATGACGTTGGTCTGGGGGATGACGAGATATTCCGCGAACGCGCCGTCGCGGTTGACGCCCACGCCCTTTGTCTGTTTGCACAGATGGCGTTTGCCGGCCTTGCAGTTGCGGCAGTGGCCGCACACGATATGCCCCTCTCCGGAGACGATGTCGCCCACCGAAAAGCCGGAGACACCGCTGCCCAGCTCCGCAACTTCTCCCACGAATTCGTGGCCGATCACTGTACCGGGGCGGATGGTCTCCTGTGACCATTTGTCCCAGTTGTAAATGTGCAGGTCCGTCCCGCAGATAGAGGTGTAATGAATCTTGATTTTTACATCGCCCGGCCCGGCCTCAGGCACAGGCACTTTTTTGAGCGTAAGGCCTTTGTCCGCACGCTCCTTTACCAGTGCATACATGGTTTCAGGTTCCAATCCAAACGCTTCCTTTCTCATCGGATGTCATATGCGCACAGGGTATCCAGGTGCTTCAGCTCGTCTGCCTGTACGGCCCGGCTGATATCGCTTTTTTTCAGTATCAGCACGGCGGGACGTCCGGGCACGATATCCAGGCAGTTGTCGCTCAGGATAAAATCAAAGTCCGGGCTGTCAAGCCAGACGTATTTCGCCATATGCTCTGCGGCCAGCGTCAGTATGAACGCATCCTCCTGTTCCTGAACGGAAAGGGAAAGCTCCGGCGCCGCAAAGCGGAAATGCTTGGGCTTGCAGAACAGCAGCACCGAAACCGGCGTACAGCCGGCCTCCGTTTCCATCCAATAGCAGAGATAAACGGTCTGTCGCTGCGCTTTCTCCGTGAGCCAGGACGCACAGTCCACCGTCCCGGCGGGCGTAACGCTCAGCGGCTGTGCGTCCACCGTCTGCTGCCCCTCCAACAGAACCGCATCCTGCGCACCGCGCAGCTGCCAGTACACGGTGCACTTTTGTACGCGCAGCTGTTCGCTGCATACCCGCAGGGACACCAGGCCTTGCGCGTCGGCGGCGCTGCACAGGAGCGGGGCGTAAAAGTTTTTGGCATAGTAGTGCAGCGGCTTCCAGCGGTTGTAATAATCCAGAGAGGACCAGCTTGCCACGGGCCAACAGTCATTTACCTGCCAGTACAAAGAACCCATGCACCGCCCGCGGTTGGCACGCCAGTGCTCCACTCCGTAGCGGATGGCCTCGGCCTGCAGTACCTGTGAGGCATAGACCAGCGTTTCGAATCGAGTCGGGTACAGAAAATTGTCGGCCAGATTCATCAGGATGCGACCGTTGGCTGTTCCGTTCTTCTGGTGGCATTCCATCACGTCGGAAAAGACGTTGCGGTCCTCCGGCAGCGTGAAGGCACCGATGGTCTTGGGGCTGGGGAAGGACTGAAACCCAAATTCCGAACAAAAGCGGAAGTGGTACTTGCGGTATTCCGTAAAGGGCTTGAGGCGGTGCCAGACCTCCCAGTAATGGACATCGCCGCGGTTCTGGTCGTTGGGGTCGTCAAAGCCGCCGCCCGAGGAGGGAGACGCGACCCAATAAAAGCGGTCCGGATCGACGGCCTTTACGGCCTGTGGAAGGAGCCATTCAAACTGCTTGATGTAGTCGGCGCGGCGGTGCGGGTCGTTGCCGAAGCCCATATCCCAGCCGGACCAGCCCCATTCCAGCTCGTTATTCCCGCACCAAAGCGCGATGGATGCATGGTGGCGCAAACGGCGCACATTGTCCTGCGTTTCGGCAACGATGCTCTGCGCAAAGCTGTCGGTCAGTTCATATACGGCGCAGGCAAACAGCAGGTCTTGCCAGACGAGCAGACCCAGCCTGTCACAGCAGTCGTAGAACGAATCGTCCTGGAAGTAACCGCCGCCCCACACACGGATGGTATTATAATTGGCGCGCACACATTGACGCAGCAGCTGCTCCGTGCGCTGCGGGGTGATTCGTGTCAGGATGCTGTCCTCGGGGATGTAGTTCGCGCCCATGGCGAAGATGGAGACTCCGTTGACGCAGAATTCAAACTTGCTGCCCCATTCGTCAGGATCTGTTTTGACGGTAAGCGTGCGCAGGCCGATGTTCAGGTCGCGCGTATCCAGCACAGCGCCGTCCGTGCCGGAGAGCTCCACATGCAGCGCGTAGAGCGGATGTTCTCCGTAGCCGTTGGGCCACCAGAGCTGCGGCGCATCCACATGAAACGCCAGAGCCTGCCCGCCGCCGGAGCACACAGCACACTCCTGCCAGCTGCGGCCGTCCGGGCCTGTCAGCGAAGCGTGTACGGTGAGAGACCCGGATGCGCGGCCAAGGCGTTCCAGCTCCGTTTCGACCGCTATGTCGACGGCGTTTTCGCCATGCGTCTGACGCACCCCTACATCCGCAAAGCGCGCCACGCTTGCGGCGCGCAGCTCGATGCTGCGGAAAATACCCATATCGGGCAGCTTGGGGCCCCAGTCCCATCCGTACATGCAATGTGCCTTGCGCACCTGCTCAAAGCCGTCGACCGTGTCGCTCGTTTTGTAGACCGGGTTTTCCCGCTCCAGCCGCTCGGCATACTCCGCGGCGGAATGGAAGCAGACGCGGATCGCATTTTCGCCCGGATGCAGCGCGGCTTTGACGCCGGTGCGCCAGGTGCGGTGCATATTGTCGGCACGGAAAAGAAGCGCTCCGTTCAGGTGAATGTCCGCGATGGTGTCAATGCCGTGGCAGACAAGTTCCACGCTGTCTGCGTCCAGAAAATCTTCCGGCACAGTGAATGTGCGGGAATATTCGTAGTCGCTGCGCAGCGCCAGCAGGGCTGCATCCTCGTTGTCGCGGTAATAGGGGTCCTCCAGCAGGCCATTCGCCAGAAGATCGGTGCATACCGTAGTGGGGACCGTCACATCGTAAAACCGGGCGGCGCCGGCTTTACGCATGCGCCAGGGCCCGTTCAGACTGATCGTTTTCATGTGCTCACCCCTTTAGACCGGATGTGGAGATGCCCTGGATAAAGTACTTCTGCCCCGCAAAGAACAACAGCACCGGCGGCAGGATGGACAGCACCGACATGGCGAATATCTCGTTCCAGGCGGCTGCGGAACCAAGGTCCAGCGTCATGCGCAGCGCGAGCGAGAGCGGATATTTTTTTACGGAGGAGATATAGATGAGAGGGTCCATAAACGCGTTCCACGTCCAGATGAAGTTGAACAGGCCCACCGAAACCAGCGCGGGCTTGCACAGGGGCATCAGGATGCGGACCAGTGTGCGGAAGGAGCCGCAGCCGTCGATGGAAGCGGCTTCGTCCAGCTCGCGCGGGATGCCGCGGAAAAACTGAACGAGCTGGAAAATAAAAAATGAATTGCCTGCGAACATGGCCGGAACGATAAAGGGCAGGTAAGTATCCAGCCAACCGAACTGCTTGAACAGCATATAGCGGGGGATGATGATAACGGCGCTGGGCAACATCAGCGTTGCCATCATGGCGGTGAACAGAAATTTTTTCATGGGGAATTCAAAACGGGCGAACCCATACGCCACCAGCAGACAGGAGACGATGATGAACACTGTGGAGGGAATGACGATGGAAAATGTATTGGTGAAAAAGGTGGTGAAGGTATATTCCCCCACGCCTTTCCAGCCTTCGATATAATGTTCCAGGCTGAGCGAGGGCGGAATGATGCTGATGGAGTTGAAAATACCTTTGTTCTCTTTGAAAGACGACGCGACCATCCACAAGAGGGGATACACCATCACCAGCCCCAGCAGCCCGAGAAACAGGTATGTGACCGCGAGCCGGAGCCCGTTTTTGACTTTGTGCTGCGTTTTACGCGCAAGCGTGCTGGATCGTTCCATTTCAGTTACCTCCGTCCTCATAATAGACCCACTTTTTGGAAGAAAGGAACAGCAGGCCCGTTACCGCCATGATGATGATGAACAGGATCCAGGACTGGGCGCTGGCGTACCCCATCTTGTAATATTTGAAGGAGTTGTTGTAAAGCATCATGCCGTACATGTATGTAGAGTTCATCGGCCCGCCGCCGGTGATGATGAACGCGCTGGTGAATTCCTGAAACGCGCCGATCGTCTGCATGATCACGTTGAACAGCACGGTCGGCGTGAGCATGGGAAGCGTAATTTTGAAAAACTGGTGCACCTTGGAAGCACCGTCGATGGACGCAGCTTCATAAAGGGAAACGGGGATCTGCTTGAGACCCACGAGGAACAGAACCATCGAGGAACCGAACTGCCATACGGCCAGCAGGCTGACGGTGGGAAGCGCCAGGGCTTTGCTGCCCAGCCAGTCCAGTGCGGGAAGGCCCAGATAGGACGTCAGTGTGTTGACAAGTCCGTCGTGGGAAAACATGAAGCGCCAGATAACGGAAACTGCCACGCTGCCGCCCAAGATAGAGGGGATGTAGTACAGCGTCTGGAAAAAGCGGATGCCGCGGATCTTCATGTTCAGGACCATGGCAATAAACAGGGCGAATACCAGCTTGCAGGGCACGGCGATGAAAACATAAATGCCGGTAACCTTGAGGCTGTTCCAGAAGTCCCGGTCCGCCGTAAAGGACTTGATATAGTTGCTCAGGCCGACCCAGCTCCAGTCGTTGGCGATGCTCAGGTCGGTAAAAGAATAAAAGAACGAGGCGAGGAAGGGATACAGCTGGAACACGAGCAGTCCGATGACAAAGGGCAGAACGTAGAACAGGCCCGTGTATTTGTTCTGACGGGATTTTCTCATAGGTGCCTCCTTTGGCTTATTAAAAGGGCGCCGGCGTGAAGCCGGCGCCGGGGAGTTATACCGTGCTTATGGTCACGCAGTGCGCAGAGGTTCGCAGATGGATTCCAGTTCGGCCAGCAGTTCGGAAGCGGTCTCTTCCGCAGTGGCTTCGCCGTAGCCGAAACGTTCGATGTACTCGTTCTCCACCTTGGTCAGCTCACTGTTGAAAGAAGCCTCGTGGAACGCCATGCCCGGATGCTCTTCACCCAGCGCGATGGCCTTGCCGATCAGCGGGTTCAGCGTACCGGCTTCTTCCAGCTGCGTGCGCGCAGCCTCCGTGGGGGGCACGCCGCGCACGTCGCCGAGAATGGCGATGGCTTCCGGATCATTGAAGAAGAAATTCAGGAACTTGGCGGCTTCCTCCTGCTTGTCGCTCTTGGCGTTGATGCAGATGAGGTTGGTGGGGTACAGGGATGCACCGGAGTTGACGGCGTCTTCATACTGCGGGATAAGCATAACGTCCAGCTCCATGTCGGAGAACGAGGGGATCGTGGAGGCGACCTGCATGAACATACCCATCTCATTGTTCAGCCACTTGGGGAACTGTTCGGTCTGCTGGGCGTAAATGGAGCTCTGCTCGAACGGCAGCATCACGCCGCTGTCGATAAAGGTTTTCAGCATGTTGAGCGCTTCCACGAGCTGCTCCTCCGTGCAGGCAACGTTGTAATCCTTGTCCACCAGCTCGATGCCCTTCTGGGCAAGCAGCGTGACGACAAAAGAACGCCCGGTGGGGAATTCATTGAGCAGATAGTGCTCGGGGTTTTCCTCATGGATGCGTTTGCCCTCGGCCAGGACCTTGTCCCAGGTCCAGTAGGTCGGATCGGAGGAATCCAGGCCGTGCTCTTCAAAAAAGGGCTTGTCTACAATCAATGTGGTGACGCTCAGGCCGGAAGGCAGGCCCTGAAGTTCTTCGTCTACCCAGCAGCCGTTGTATGCGGTCTCGGAGAAGCCGGACAAATCGAGGATGCCTTCAAAGTCGCGCGGGTCCGAAAAGTACTGGTCCTGTTTGCGCAGGTCGTAGATCCAGTCGTAGTTTACCTGCATGATATCAGGCGCGGTGCCGCCGGACAATTGAGTGACCAGTTTATCCTTGTAGCCGTCCCAGCCGCTGTACTCAAACTCAATTTTTACATTGGGGTTTTTCTCCATGTACAGCTCGGCCGCTGCGATGGTGGCTTCGTGGCGTGCCTCGCCGCCCCACCAGGAAAAACGCAGGGTGACGGGCTCAGCTTCACCGCCCGCAGACGATGCGGCAGACGTGCTGCCCGCAGCGGAAGACGACGTGCCGCCGCAGCCTGCAAAGCATGCGACCACAAACACAAGGGCAAGAATAAGGCTTAGCATTCTGGATGATTTGCACATTTTTGTTTCCTCCTATTGGCTTATTTTGTGAACTTAGTGTATCATGTTGTATCAGACGGCAAAAGGCACCGGCCGCTGAAAAAGGTGTTAATTTTTGCAGTGATATCGAAAAAGGTGTCATTTGAAAGAAAAAACGGGCGCTTCCTTGCGGGAAGCGCCCACGGCCGTTGGAATTTTCTCCATATTTTATTCGTTTCTGCATTGCCTTTTTCGACGGTTCTGCTAAACTTAAATCGAAGCCCCTCGGCCTGGCTGGCACGCTTCACCCTTTGGGCGCGCGGAAGTCCCGCGGCGTATATCCAAAATGCTTTTTGTAGGCGCGGGCAAAGTTTTTGGGGTTGGAATACCCTACCATCTCGCTTACCTCATAGATTTTGTATTCGATACAGTTCAGCAGCTGGTTGGCTTTTTCCATACGCTGGCCCGTGAGGTAATCGGTAAAGGTCATGCCCGTGGCTTCCAGGAACAGGCGGCTCACCGAGGAAGGGCTGCGGCCCACCTGCTCGGCCACCGAGATGAGCGTGGCGTTTTTCAGATCCTTGGCAATGGCCTGCTTCACCTGCTGTACCAGGTTTTCATAATAGCCCTCTGCGGGAGCATCCCGGAGCGGCGCGCCGTGCTCTGCGTCCAGTTCCCTGCGCACGGAGCAGAACACCTCGAAGATCTCGCTGTGCACTGTCGGCTTAGTGATATAATGCACCACTCTGTAAGAGATGGCGTCGCGGGCATATTCGAATTTTTTGTAGGCGGAAAGGAAGATCACCTTCACGGGCAGGCGCTGTTCGTGGATTACCCGCGCCAGCTCGATGCCGGACATTCCCGGCATTTCAATGTCCGTGAGCACGACGTCCACCGGGTTGCGCCGGATATAATCCAGCGCGCCGCGGGCGTTTTCAAACACCGCAGCGGCTTCAAAGCCCACGCTTTCCCAGGGGAAATAGCGCGAGAGCCCGTTGCGGATCTCGAATTCATCGTCCACAATGATCAAACGGTACATAAAATCTCCTCCTGTCCGGATCGTATGAAAGGAAGTGCCCTGTTTTGAGCCGTTCTTACCGTAAAACACTGCTGAGCTTTGTTGCTGTTGCGCTGGCGCCGCTTATTCTGATGGGCAGCGTTCTGGCGCTGTTTATTTACAGCAATGTCACGGAGGAACTGCGCAAGAGCAACGCGGGGACGCTTTCGCAGATCGCCGCTTCGGGCGACATTATTCTGGGCGAGCTGGATTCCACGTTCTTGACGCTTGCCACAAACAGCGAGCTTACATTCCTGCTGGCCGACGTACTGAAGACGGGGACCACCAGTTACTACGACGCGCTGCTTTACCGCACCATGAAAGCGTTCCTGTATTCCCAGACCAACTCCAGAGATTACATCCATTCCATTTATATTTCGATAGACGACTGCGGCCAGCGCATCTTTTCCTCCTTGGACGGCGTTGCGGAGACAGCGTCCTTTTACGACGCCGCCTGGATGGATGGGGTGGAGTTCCCAGAGGGAAGTTCCCTTGCGCTCCGCAGCCGCAGTATTCCGGCTTCCGGCTCCACGCCCGCGACGCAGGTCGTTTCCATTTACCGCAAATTTTCGCTGGATACCCCCGGCCGCACGGGTACCATCGTGCTGAACCTGAACAAGCGTTATCTGGATAATATGCTGCGCAGCCCGGGCGTTCGCGGTTCATCCGGTATTTTGGCGGAATACGGCGGCGAGGCACTGTTTGAAAGCGCTTCCGCCACAGCCCAGCGGTGGGAACCGCATCTGGCCGCGCTGGAGCAATACGGGGAAAGCTTTTTCGACTACAGCCTGGAAGGAGAAAAATACATCATTTCACGCTCCTATGCCGGGCAGTACGGTATCTGCTATTATATGTTTACAAAAGCAGATGAGCTGTATACAGTGCCGTACACGATCATTCGGCTGATCGCCGCGTGCGCGCTGGTGCTGGTGGCGCTGTCTTCGCTGGTGCTGCTTTACCTCAGCCGGCGGCAGTATGCAAGGCTGGACCATATCATCGGCATCCTGCGGGAGGAAAGCGATAAGCAGCAGGTGCCGATGCCCGCGAAAAATTATGACGAGTTTGAATATATCGCCCGGCGCATCCAGGACAACTATCTGCTGCAGAAATACTTTGAAACGGAACTTTCTGAAAAGGCCTATAAACAGAAGTATACAGAGCTGACCGCGCTTCAGGCGCAGATCAATCCGCATATGCTGTACAATACGCTGGAGACGATCCGCTGGAAATCGTACGCACTCACCGATGGGTACAACGAAGTCGTCATGATGCTGGAGACGCTGTCCGCGCTGCTCAAATATTCCCTCAATCCCGCAGCGTCCATGGTCTCGCTTGGGGAGGAGATCGACAATACCGTCAATTATATCCGTCTGGTAAAGCTGCGCTATCCCGAGCAGTTCCAGATCGTCTGGCAGTATTCGGAGGACGTGATGGATTATGCCACGATGCGCCTTATCCTGCAGCCTGTGATTGAAAACGCCATCCACCACGGGGCGCGCCAGAGCACAGGCGGGACGACGTATATCAAAATACGGATCTCCCGCTTCCGCGGGATGATAAAGGTGCGCATCCTGAACACGGGCGCGGGCATGACGCCGCCGCAGCTTGCGCAGGTGCGCAGCACACTGGAGCTTGATTTTGCCCCGGCGAAGGGGATGGGGCTGTTCAACATCAACAAGCGCCTTCAGCTGCAGTACGGCACGCAGCTCTCCATCCGCAGCAGGCCGGCGCACGGCACGGTTGTGGCGTTCAGCTTCCCGGCCCAGCGCTACGAACCGCCGCAGCCGGATTGACTCGCCCGGGCAAAAGCCGCGGGCGTCATTCCCGTGTGCTTTTTGAAAGTGCGGATAAAGTTGGAGTAATCGTTGAAGCCTGCGCCCGCGCAGGTCTCGTCCACACGGCAGCCCTGCGCCAGCAGGACACGCGCGAGGTTCAGGCGTTTGAGCAGCACGTAATGGTATACCGTGGTGCCGGTTTCCTTTTTAAATGTTTTTTCAAGATAAAAACGGTCCACCGAAAGCGCGCGGCCGACTTCCGCCAGAGAGATAGGCTGCGGCAGCGCCGCATTGATATAAGACAGCGCCTGGCGGACATACGGGGAAAGGCGGCCGGCCTGCGGCTGTGCTTGCGGCGCCCGCGCCAGCAGAACAAGAAGCTCGGACAGGTGCGCGGCCGCGAGCACATCGTCGCCCGTCCGCCCGCTCTGACTCTCCTGCTCGATGCTCAGCGCCAGCGCACGAAAACGCTCCCGTTCACACGGTGCCAGCCGCACCAGATTCTGCTCGCCCTGCGGGCGGGAGAGGAAACGATGCAGCAGCGGCGTGCGCGGTGTGGAGAACTGCTGTGCCACGGTGGGGTCAAAGTGCAGCACGATGCGCTCGAATTCGGCGTTGCTGCGGAACGTGGGGTAATGGAATTCAGTGTTGTTGAACAGCAGGATATCGCCGGGGAGCAGCGTATACACCTGCTGTTCGACAATATAGCTCACGTCGCCCTGCACAAAAAAGAAAATTTCGAATTCATTGTGCATGTGATAACGGAAATCCCCGGGCGGCGTACTCGTCTTGTGCTCGCACAGGACCGTGGCTGTAAAGGAGTTCCGCTTCTTTTTTTCCGGTTCATGGCGTTCCATTTTCTGCCCCGCTTTCGCCGCGCATCTTTTTTTAAGGATACCGCATCACGCGCGCAAAAGCAATGCCGGGGAAGAAAACAAAAACGGTCAAAGCCGGTCCAGGATCTCCATCAGGGCGTCATGCGCCAGGCGGAAGGCCTTTTCCCCGGACATGGCGCGCCATTCCTGATGCTCCCCTTTTTCCAGAGCGCCGAAGCCCGTAAAATCCGAGAGATGGGGTTCCAGGGAAAGAAAGCCGGTATATCCGTCGCGGAGCATCGCGCCGAGTATATTTTCCAGCAGACCGTCGCCGCTGCCCGGCGGCACCACGCTGCCATCGCTGTACAGGGCGTCCTTGATGTGCACATAAGCCACATGGGGACGCAGCAGCGTATAGGCGCGCTGGGTATCCTCGCCGCATTGGACAAAGTTGGCAAAGTCAAACACGGCTTTAAAGTTTTCGCAGCCCAGCGTATCCAGCAGAAGCTTACAGCGGTCTGCGGTGTCTCCGAAGATGCCTTTTTCGTTTTCATGCAGCAACACGGTATTTTGGCCTTTTGCGTATTCGACCATTCGGGCAAGGCGATCCAGCACAGGCGCACGGTAAGCGTCGGCCTCGTGGCCCTCCGGGGGATAAAAACTGAACATGCGGATGAAAGGTGCGTCCAGCTTCTGGGCAATCTCCACCGTGCGCTGGAACAGTTCCCAGTGCGGCGCGAAGTCGTCTTCGATGCCGATCTTGCCGATGGGAGAGCCCACGGAGGAAAGCCGGACGCCGGCTGCGTCCAGCTTTCGGTGGATGACGGAAAGCTCACTGTCTGTGCAGTGCACAAGGCTTTTTCCGTCTACGCCCCGCATTTCAATGTAGCGGATGCCCATTTTTTGCAGCGCTTCCAACTGGCGATTCAGCGACGGGTCGATCTCATCGGCGAAACCGCTGATCAAAAGATTTTTTCGGTTCATACTGATACCCTCCCTCAATAGGTTCCTTTTGTGTCGAACACAACGTCGCGCGCCTGCTTTTCCTGCGAGGAAGCGCAGCGTTTTTCCAACTCGCTCAAAAACAGGTCCTCATCAAACGGCAGCGCAACGGCACGGCCCAGCCAGCTGGACAGGTGCATCGCGTTAGAGAGCGTCAGCCCGCGGATGCCCTCGGTGCCCTGCGCCACCAGCGGCGTGCCGTGCAGGATGCATGCCGCGAAGGCGTTCATCACGCCCGCGTGCTGGGGATATTCGCCGTAAATATCCACGGTTTCCACTGTGTATTGGGGCTTGTCAAAGCCTCCCTTGGCCGTTTTGCAGAAATCACGTTCGTTTTCCGCAAGGCGGTGCAGCGTCAGTCTGTCTTCCTCATAGACGAGCTTGCCGTATTCCAGTGTGAGCTCCAGCCGGTTCGTGCCCGGAGCGTCGCCGGTGGAGGTGACAAACACGCCCGTCGCACCCTCCGGAAATTCCAGATATGCCGTCACGTCGTCCTCGACCTCAATGTCATGCCATTTTCCCTCGTGGCAGAAGGCCTGTACCTTGCAGGGCAGCCCGCAGATCCATTGCAGCAGATCGAGGTTGTGCGGACATTGGTTCAAAAGGACGCCGCCGCCTTCGCCCTTCCAGGTGGCGCGCCAGCTGCCGGAATCGTAATAGGACTGCGTGCGGTACCAGTCCGTCACGATCCAGTTCACACGCTTGAGCTTGCCCAGCGCACCTCCCTGTACCATTTCATGGATTTTGCGGTAAGCGGGGTTGGTGCGCTGGTTGAACATGATGGCGAACACTCTGTCGGACGCTTCAGCCGCGGAATTCATCTCCCGCACCTGTCTGGTATACACGCCTGCAGGTTTTTCGCAAAGAACATGGAGCCCGTGCCGCAGAGCGGAAATGGAAAGCTCAGGATGCTGGTAATGCGGTACGGCGACCAGCACGGCATTGCACAGTCCGCTTTCGATCAGGCTCTCGCCTTCCTCGAATACAGGCACATCCGCCCCCAGTGCGCTGCGTGCCCATTCCCGCCGCGACTCCCGGCGATCCGCCGCCGCAGCGATCTCGATTTCCGGCGTCTTGCCCTCCAGAATCGTCTCAATGTGACAGGTGCCCATGTTTCCCACGCCGATGATACCCAATTTGATTTTTTCCATAGTTATGGCCCCCTTGTTTTTTCCGTGTTTCTCCCGCGGGAGGAACGCTACCTTCAGAATACAAAAAAAATTGCGCATATTCTTTGCTGAAATTGGCAAAAAACATGCGCAAATTGGCTTTTTGGAATCTAAGCGTGTTCCTTTCGATATTGCCGGGGCGAAGTGCTGAAATGGTTTTTGAAGCAGCGGCTGAAATAAAAGGAATCGGAAAAGCCGCAGCGTTCGGCTACCTGCGCGACGGGGACGTCTGTTTCCAGCAGCAGATCCCGCGCATATTCCAACCGCAGCCCGAGAATATACTGCTTGGGCGTTGTTCCGGTCACCCGACGGAAGGATTGCAGGAACATCGTCTTTTTTACGCCGGAGCGGGCAGTAAGCTCTTCCAGCGTAAACGGACGGGCAGGATCCTCATGGATATGCTCCAGCACTTTTTTAATACGGATAAGCTCTGCGGGAGCATTTTCCCCATGCAGTGCGGAGAGTATTTCACATAAGATCTGCTCGAGCAGAACATTTTGCCGCCATTGATAAAGATATGTTTTTTGCTTGTAGATCTCAAACAGGGATTTGAACAGAGGCTCCAGCCTGCCGGGCGGTTCGATTTTGGCAACCTCGGGCAGCGGAAGGCGGTCCACGTCCGACGGCAGCGTGAAATGGACTCCGTAGAACTCCATGCAGGGCTGCCGCGCAACGGAAAGACTGTGCAGTACGCCGGGACAAAAGCACACAAGATCCCCTGTTCGGACCGTAAACTGCCGGCTGCCCAGGCAGATGTCGCCCTGACCGCGAAGTACATATACCAGCTCATAATTGGAAATGCGCCGCGGCGCGATCTGCCAGCCGCAGAAGGTGGCGCGCCGCACCAGATAATCCAGTTCCACTTCCAGATGATTCCACATCCGTGTACACCCCTTTGCGCCGAACACGCCCGTTTTTTGTAATGATAGCGGAATTTTATCCAGATTTCAACCATTTCTGCATGGCTTTTTTCCGCCGTTCCGGTAAACTGAGGGCAAACACCGAAAGGAATGGGACGTATGATCTGGGATAGGGAACGCTATATCGCGCACTGCAATTTTGAATTTACGGGAAGAGAGATGTTCTGTGAGCTGTTTGGCCCGCTGATCGGTCTGGAAGAGGAATGGCAAAGGCAGGGAGCCAGCGCCAAGGAGATCGCCCTCACGGCCTTCGATTGGGATTATGTTCTCAAAGCGCCGCTTGCGGGCAATTGTGAGGCAATCACAGGCCTGACGCCCCGGGTATTGGAGGAAACGCCGGAATTTACCGTCTCTGTGGACGAGATGGGCCGTAAAACGAAGTTGTGCAGGCAAAGCGCTACGATCCCACTGCCGATGGAATATCCCGTCAAAACAATGGACGACTGGCTGAAGGTCAAGCATTGGTATGAATTTTCGGAGGAGCGTATTGACCGGGAGGCGCTGCTGCATCAAAAGGAACTGCGCGATAAAGGCTATCTGACGATCCAGTGGGTGCCCGGCGGGTTCGACGAGCCGAGGCAGCTTATGGGCGAGGAAGAATTGTGTATCGCATGCTACGAGGAGCCGGAGCTGATCGCCGACATGTTGGAAACCATCGGAAACACCTGTGTAAAAGTGATGGAGCGTGTGGCTGAGATCGTCCCCATCGACTGCCTCAGCATCCATGAGGACATGGCGGGAAAGTCCGGCCCTCTGTTCGGCCCGGCGCAGATTGAAGCGTTTTTGCAGCCGTACTATCAAAAAATATGGAATTGCGCGCGGACCCACGGAGCAAAGATCTTCTCCCAGGACAGTGATGGAAACATGAACCCTGTGATCGACGCGATCCTCGCCTGCGGTGTGACGTGCCTGTATCCCTGCGAACCGGCGGCGGGAATGGATATGATGGAGCTGCGAAAAAAGTACGGCGCCAGGCTGGCCTTTAAAGGCGGCATTGACAAATTTGTACTGCGCGGCGATTTCCAAGCCATCCGCGCGGAGCTGGAATACAAGATGTCCGGTCCTCTGATGGGCGGCGGCACAGTGTTTGCCATTGACCACCGTATCCCAAACGGAGTGCCGCTTGCCAACTACCGCTATTATGTTGAGACCGGGCGCAGGCTGTTGGGTCTTCCGCCCGCAAAAGAAGAGGGCTGGGCGCGCATGGCCTTCTGACGGATACCCGCTGAAAGCCGGGCCGGAGATACTTCCGGGCCGGCTTTTCCGCGCAGAAAAGAAGATACCTTTTGCTGTATAAAGGCGCCTTTTACATAGGTTTGCAAGGTGGTATACTGGGCATAGCAAAGATGTAAACCATAAAAAGGGAGAAATCGGACAATGACGGTTGTGGATAAGATCGCCGCGCTGCGTGCGGCTATGGAAGCGGAAGGAGCAGACGGCGTATATGTGCCGTCCAGCGACCCGCATATGACGGAATACCTGCCGGCCCGCTGGCGCTGCCGCGCGTGGCTGTCGGGCTTTACAGGTTCGGCGGGAACGCTGTGTGTGACAAGGGAAGCCGCCGCGTTGTGGACGGACGGACGCTATTTCATCCAGGCGGAGCGGCAGCTGGAGGGCAGCGGAATCACGCTGATGCGCATGGCCCAGCCCGGCGTGCCCACCGTGGAGGAATGGCTGGCGGACAGGATGCCCGCCGGCGGAACGCTGGCACTGGACGGCGCCTGCACCAGTGTGTCCGTGGTGGAATCGCTGGAAAAAGCGCTGGCGGAAAAAAGAGCTGTCCTGCGTGACCACGATTTTGTTTCCGCACTTTGGCAGGAGGGGCGGCCGCCCATACCTGCGACAGAAGCATGGCTGCTGGAGCCGTCGCGCGCGGGACTTTCCGCCGAGGAAAAGCTGCATATCCTGCGGGAGAGGCTTGCCCGGCAGAACGCAAACGCCATGCTGGTGTGCCGGTTGGATAGTGTGGCATGGCTATTGAACCTGCGTGCGGACGATGTGGAGTACAACCCGTTTGCGCTCGCTTACTGCCTGGTGGAGCCGAAGGGGGCGCATCTGTTCATTGACACGAGCCGCGTGCCCGCCGGGGTACAGACAGTGCTGGAGGCGCAGGGAGTAACGCTGCATCCGTATGGGGATATACGGGACTTTCTGGCTGCGGCGGAAACGCCGATGGCGCTTTTGTATGAGCCTGCGGGTACGAGCTGGACCCTCCTGCGGGCGCTGCGCCAAAACCGGGCCGTGACGCTCTCGGCGGGTAAAGACCCCATTCAGCTGCTCAAAGCCGTAAAGGATGAAACAGAGATAGCCGGCCAAAAAGAGGCGCACCGCAGGGACGGCGCGGCGATGGTTCGGTTCGAGATGGAGCTGCGCCGCCGTATGGAAACAGGGGAAGGCTGGACGGAATTTGCAGCATCCAACTATTTGACGAGCCTGAGAATGGCGCAGAAGGACTGCCTGGGCGCAAGCTTTGAAACCATCGCGGCCTATGGGGCAAACGCGGCTATGATGCACTATGCCCCCATGGAGGATACCTGCGCGGAGCTGGAGCCGCGCGGGTTCCTGCTGGTGGACAGCGGCGGGCAATACCGGGACGGCACCACGGACATCACGCGTACCTATGCGCTGGGCCCGCTGACGGACGAGGAGCGGGAGGCGTATACGCTTGTGCTCAAGTGTCACATTGCCGCCGCGTGCGCGGTGTTCAAAGCGGGAAGCGCGGGCATGCATATCGACATTCTGGCGCGGGAAACACTCTGGAGGCGCGGCCTGGATTACCGCTGCGGTACGGGCCACGGTGTGGGATTTGTGGGGGTTATCCACGAGGGCCCGCAGGGCCTTTCCGCAAAAAATGACACGCCGTTTGAACCGGGCATGACCGTCACCGATGAGCCGGGCATCTACGAAGAAGGCAAACTCGGCGTGCGCATTGAAAACGAACTGCTGTGCGTGCCAGTATGTGAAACAGAATATGGAGCGTTTTATGGCTTTGAACCCTTCACCTACTGTCCCATTGACACGCGCCCTCTGAAGCTGGAGCTGATGACCAGGGAAGAGCTGGAATGGCTGGACCGTTATCATGCGGCTGTGCTTCGGGAACTGGGCGCGTATCTCAATAAAGAGGAAGGTGCATGGTTGGAAAAGGCGTGCGCGCCGGTGGCACGATGAATGTGTGTATTGCCGTTTTGCTGTGTTTTGCGCTGCTTGGAGCGCTGGATGAAGGAAGCGGAGGCAGGCTGGGGGTGGCGGAAGCGTTTCGTCAGGGCCTTTCGTCCATGGGTTCGCTGTGCTTTTCTATGGCAGGCATTTACTGCATAGCCGTCACGGCATTGCCCGGCGTAGCAGAGAAAGCTGGAGAGGCACCGCTCCCTTTTGACTCGTCTCTCTTGCCGGGAATGCTGCTCGCGCCGGATATGGGCGGATGGGCAAGCGCTGCGGCGCTGGCATCGACGCCCGAACTGGCGGTGTATGCGGGCCTTCTTGTGGCTTCCACGCTTGGGTGTCTGGTCAGCTTTGTGCTCCCGGTCTCACTGGGAACGTTGCAATACCAGCAAGCAATGGAATTTATGCAAGGGATTGTATGGGGGATCATAGCTTTGCCTGCCGGACTTGTTTTGGGGGCGCTTATCCTGAAAATTGCACCGGGTATACTGCTGAAAAACTTGTGGCCCGTGATGGCGCTCTGTGCCATCCTCAGCCTTGCGCTGCGCTTTGCACCGCTCGGCTGCGCCCGAGTGCTTGGCTGGTTTGGAGCGGGAGTGCGGTGGCTGGGGGTCCTGTTGTTTTGCTGGATGACGTGGGGCCTGTTTGTACCGGAACGGTCCGTAATGCCGCCTGACGTAGTGGAGGAAGTGCTGGTAATCATTCTGAAGATCACCATTATCGTATGTGGTTCTCTGGTAGCTGGCAGGCTGGTACTGGCAAAGTGCAGCCGGTGGCTGGAGTGGGCCGCATCCAGGCTGGGCGTCAATGAATATGCTGTTTTGGGGCTTTTGACAAGCCTTGTCTCAAGTGTTTCCATGCTGCCGCTGTATCCCCGGATGGATGCCAGAGGGAGAATGATAAACGCTGCGTTTACGGTATCCGGGGCATTTGTATTGGGCGGGCAAATGGCCTTTGCGGCTGGCGTTGCAGACGGACGCGCCGTTGCAGCATATTTTGCAACAAAGCTGGCCGGCGGTTTATTGGCTTTGATATTGGTGTTTTGCTTTGCGAAAAATACGGAAGCAGTATACACAACAGATATATCCGTAACGCAGGGTCAAAAATAATACAGGAGTTGACTTTTGCGGGTGGCTGCGCCGAGAGAAAATACAAAAAATATTCCGAATATTGTTTTTCAGCAGGCGGCTGTATCACAAGATTTGTTGAATTTCTTCAAAACTCCTACTGTTAAAATCAAGAGATTGCTCCACGTTTTGCCCGTACCTTGAGAAATGCGGTATCCATACTGTTTGGTGAGTTTCATTACAGGCCGGCCTGTGTGGGATTCGTCCAAACAGTATCCGCCCGTACCCGAACAAGCATCGGAGGCTGCTGAAAGGAGAAGGCGGTGGCTGCATACTCAAACGCATATGCAGCGGCAGGACAAGCTGCTTGAGCGGTAACAACAGTGACACACTTAATGGTACTTCCTGAAGTGATGGCGAAAACACCGTTGTCATCCTTACGGTCAAAAGATTTGTCCAATGCTTTGCGCCAAAAACTGGAGAGAGGAAGCAATCCTTTCCGGCATCGAAAATATTTTACAGCGTCGCTTTGGCACAAATGCGGCGGAGTCGGATACCGCTGGGGATACCACGCGCGCAGGAAAGAGTCTGTCAGAAGCGTGGTTTCCATCCTGACAAAACTTAGAAGGTCTTAAACACAGTCATAACTTTGCAAAATGAAAAACAGCCCTCGGAAAATTATTCCCGAGGGCTGTTTTGGTGCGCCCGGCTGGAACCGAATCGGCGGCTTTCCGGGTCGGAGAGCTGTGACAGAGGGTTTTAAATGGTAATAATCGTGCTATTTTGGGTTGGGATACACTTAATTGTAAAGGGCGGTGAAAAGCCCTGGGAGATGGAGGCCAGCAGGTTCCGCGAATTTTTTGTATATCAGTAGTCAGATAGTGGTCGGGAGAGCGTGGACTGCGATGATCTTGCTCCACGGAAATCAAAACTTGCACAGCAGAAGTTGGATGCGATGATGGGACATAGAGAGAAAAACAGTTCTCGGAACATTTCGATATTTGCTTTACGGCGGCAGGGCTTAATGCGCCTGCCCGGTGAACAGAAAATCGGCCCAAAAGGCAGAGCAGATATACGATGCGCCTCAGCCTTTCACCGAACTCACCGCAAAAACGGAAGATGGCGTGATCCGTCTAAACCGGGTCACACCATCTTCCTTTTAAATTTCTGTCTTATTAATACATAATGTTTCTTAAACCGTCGAAGAGACTGAAAATCCATATATCCAGATGGTGCAGGTTCAATATAGCAAGCTCAGCGATGACTCGGATTCTGTGGATTACTGCTCACCGTCATGGTCATGGGCAACGTCTGCGTCGTCAGCAGCCTCACACGCCATTCTATCACAAAGAAGCATGGTGCCCAGCTCTTGTGCAATGAGACTTATGTCAGTGCCAGCGGCATGGCTCAATAAGGCCCGGATATCTCCTAAGAAAGGGAGCAGTCACAGAAATATTGTGCAGCAATAAAAACATCTGTCTGACGCTTGGCCACGTGGGAAAGCAGCGCGAAACAGGTCTCTTTATAGCTGAGGCATCTCAGCCACCGTGCCAGTCCTGCGCGATTTTTCCGCACGGAACACAGCCAGATGGCCATTGAGGGAATCGTTGATGTTCGTGCAGGAGATGGACG
>ENA-OWPN01001195-OWPN01001195.1-human-gut-metagenome-genome-assembly--contig:-NODE-1195-length-25715-cov-6.427786_pt1 | contig 25715 bp, 11 predicted proteins | sample MGYA00248266_ERZ651850 | MGnify/ENA primary metagenome ERZ651850 (study PRJEB26924, sample SAMEA4378296) | human gut metagenome | biome: human gut; feature: human-associated habitat; material: faeces... | reverse complement strand
AACCCGCAAGGGGCACGCCGCATCCGTAAGGCGGCAAAGCCGCCAACGGCTGCGCTGTGAGCGCCGCTACAGGCCCCGTCGGGGCCATTACCATTTTAACGGCAGCCCTGTGCGGATCGGCAGTACCCAACAGGGCGTCGAGGACACCGCCCCTACAAAAGGCCGTGCGCGCCCGATAAATGTTCGATTTTTATTATAGCATAAACCCTGAGTAAAATGCTACAATCCGGCGGGAAATTTCGCCGAAAAATGTCGGGCCGTTTCGGCAATTTCACCAGAGCCGGGCCTGCGCCGCGTGGGGAGGCAAAGTGGAGCGCATGCCCCGTTGGTAGACATAATCCCGCGCCCTGTTTGCAGACCCGTGCACATTTCCTTGAGTTATCCCCAGTTTGCACAGGTTTATACACAGGGATTTTGGGCTGTGCAGGCCGTCTCCCCGCCCGAAATCCGGGGACTTTGCCCACAAAGCGGCAAAAATTTTGGCGTTTTCCACAGCCTGTGCAGGAAGCCGTGCCCCGGCCTGTTCAAAAATGCCGTTATGGGGTTCCGACAAAAAAGAAGACGGCCCGCCGCAGGAATTTGTTTGCTTTCCGGAGGAAAACATATGGACGAATGCGGAAAGATTTGATATAATGGAGCCGTATTCCCATGTGAAAGGAGCCGTATGCCATGATTGGAATGTCCGCAGTGATCTTTATTCCGGACGATACGGCAAAAACCGGATATCCGCAGCCCCTGATGCTGCAGAGCGTCATGGGCGCGCCGCTGCTCGCGTGGCTGGCGAACGCTCTGTTCGACAGCGGTGTCGGGCGCTTCTTTTTGGTCTGTCACGACCGCTATGTCGAGGCGGCCCGCGCGTGCCTGCCCGCCGAAGCGGAGGTCATGACCACGATGGACAGTGATCCCGCGGACCTGCTGCATGTGTTCCTTTCCACCGCAGAGGACGCGGAGCACACCATCACCGTCGTCACCGGCCCGGCCGTCTATCTGCCGCAGCTCGCCCCGCAGGCCGCAGGGCGCTTCCCGCGCGTCTACGGCGTCTCCCGCGAGGAGCTGATGCAGGCGCTCGACGAGCATTTCTCCTTTGCCCGCTTCCTGCTGGACAACGGCTCCCCCATGAACGAGGAGCAGGCCATGTATTCCGTCGCCTCCCCGGCCGAGCTGCCGGAGATCGCGGGCCTGCTGCAGCGCAACCGCCTGCTGGCCCTCGCCCGCACGGGCGTGGAGATCTATGACGCGTCCAGCTGCTATGTCGAGCCTTCCGTGCGCGTCGCTCCCGGCGCGCGCCTGCTGCCCGGCACGATGCTGCGCGGAAAGACTGTCATCGGCGAGGAGGCCGTCATCGGCCCGTGGAGCGTCATCGACGATTCCGTCATCGGCGCGCGCGCCGTGGTGAACGCCTCGCAGGTGCGCGACTCCCGCGTGGGGCAGGACGCCGTCGTCGGCCCCTATGCCAGCGTGCGCGGCGGCTGTGAGCTTGGCCGCAGCGTCCGGGCAGGCAGCTTTGTCGAGCTGAAGAACGCCCGTCTGGGCGAAAATACCCAGGTGCCCCATCTGGCCTACCTCGGCGACACCGAGGCCGGCGCCAACTGCAACTTCGGCTGCGGCGTGACCACCGCGAACTTTGACCGCGTGCAGAAGCACGAGACCGTCGTGGGCGAGGGCGCCTTCATCGGCTGCAACACCGCCCTCATCGCCCCGCTGCAGGTCGGCAGCGGCGCTTACATCGGCGCAGGCTCCACCATCACGGAGGACGTCCCCGCGCAGGCGCTCGGCATTGCCCGCGCCCGCCAGTCCAACAAGAAGGAATGGGCCGCAAAGCACAAGAAATAATCCATCGCGCTCGCAAAATATTGAGCGCCGTGCGGATGCGGCGCTCGGAAAATAGAGAGGTAACGAAATGATTGCTCACGGAAAAGAGATCAAGGTCTTCACTGCGAATGCCAACGTGCCCTTCGCAAAAGGAATCTGTGCCGAGCTGGGGCTGGACCTCGGCGACAGCACCGTGACCGCCTTTGCAGACGGTGAGGTCTCCGTCTCCATCAACGAATCCGTCCGCGGCTGCGACGTGTTCGTGGTGCAGTCCACCTGCAAGCCCGTCAACAACAACCTGATGGAGCTGCTCATCATGATCGACGCCTTCCGCCGCGCCTCCGCAGGCCGCATCACCGCGGTCATTCCGTACTTCGGCTATGCCCGTCAGGACCGCAAGGCCAAGGGCCGCGACCCCATCTCCGCCAAGCTGGTGGCGAACCTCATCACCCGCGCGGGCGCTGACCGCGTGCTGACGATGGATCTCCACGCCGCGCAGATCCAGGGCTTCTTCGATATCCCTGTGGACAACATGCTCGGCAACCCGCTGTTCACCCGCTACTATATGTCCAAGTTCGACGAGAAGCTCTTCAACCATGACGAGTTCTGCGTCGTTTCGCCGGACGTCGGCTCCGTCGCCCGCTCCCGCACGTTCGCGGCCAAGGTCCACATGGGCCTTGCCATCGTGGACAAGCGCCGCCAGCGCGCCAACATGTGCGAGGTCATGAACATCATCGGCGACGTCGAGGGCAAGACCTGCATCCTGTTTGACGACATCGTCGACACGGCCGGTTCCCTGTGCAACGCCGCCGAGGCCATCAAGACCATCGGTAAGGCCAAGGCCGTCTATGCCTGCGCCAGCCACGGCGTGCTGTCCGGCAACGCCACGCAGCGCATCGAGGACAGCTGCATCGAGGAGCTCATGGTGCTCAACACCATCCCGCTGCCCGCAGACTACACCGGCAAGAAGATCCGCCAGCTCGATGCCTCGCCGATCTTCGCCAAGGCCATCACCCGCATCTATAACGAGACGTCGATCTCGAGCCTGTTCTGATGCTGTTTTCCAAAGCGCCCGCCTGCGGCTGGCTCGTCGTGGGTCTGGGCAATCCCGGCCTGAACTATGCCCGCACCCGGCACAACGTCGGCTTCCGCGCCGTCGATGCGCTGGCGGAAAAGCTCGGCGTGAAGATCGACCGCGCCCGCTTCCGCGGCCTGACCGCGCAGGCATCCGCGGGCGGCGAGAAGCTGCTGCTGCTCAAGCCGCAGACGTTCATGAACAACTCCGGCCTGTCCGTGATGGACGCGGCGCGGTTCTACAAGCTGCCGCCCGAGCGCGTGCTCGTTCTGTTTGACGACATTTCCCTTCCGGTCGGCCGTCTGCGCATCCGCGCGGACGGCTCCGCCGGAGGCCACAACGGCATCAAGTCCATCATCGGCGGGCTGAACAGCCAGAGCTTCCCCCGCGTCAAGATCGGCGTCGGCGCGAAGCCGCATCCCGATTACGATCTGGCGGACTGGGTGCTGTCGAATTTCACCGGCCCGGAGGACAAGCTCATCACCGAGGCCACAGCCCGGGCCGCCGACGCCGCGCTGGAGATGATCGCCCGCGGTGTCCCCGCCGCCGCAAATGATTATAACGGCGCGGGCCCACAGTAAACGATCGTAGGGGCGGGGACAGCCAGACCCGGCACTGCGCTGGCAACTCGTACAGGGTAACGTCATCATGGTGAACGCCCCCGAATTGTCATTGCGAGGGCGCTTTGCGCCCGTGGCAATCTCGCAGTACCAGGTTGGATAACAAGTGGGCCTCGGCAAAAAACGTAACCGGTTGCAAGAGATTCCCACGTCGCTTCGCTCCTCGGAATGACAAGCTTGAAGGTCTTGTGCCACGGAATTCACACTTCAAAACCTGCAACTGCTAAAGGCGCTCAGTGAGCGCCTCTACAGACGCGATCGGTGCACAGCGTTTTCACGGCAGCCGGTACGAACTGTGAGTGCCTCCCCGAGATTGCCACGTCGGCCGTTGGCCTCCTCGCAATGACAAATCGGGGGCCCCTACCGTTTTTACGATAGCCGGTTCGAATCGGCGGTTTACCGCCGGGCCGGGCTGTCCCCTCCCCTACAAAACAAATCATATCCGAAATTCTGACGGAAAGTGGGAAAATCCCTGCTTTCCGCATTTTGACATGCTCGAAATTCCTTTTTCCGGAGGTGTATCATGGAGCTGATCCTCGATCTTCTGCGGCGGCTGCCCGATTATCCCCGCCTGCGGACCGCGCTGGAGAGCGCGCAGGCCGTCGGCGTGTCCGGCGCGGCGCAGATCAACCGTTCCCATCTCATCGCGGCCCTCTGCCGCGACACGGCCCGGCCCGCCGTGGTCGTCTGCCAGGATGAAATGGCCGCACGGCGCACGCAGAGTGAGCTTGCCGCCTTCCTCGGCGCGGAGGCCCCCATTCTGCCGACGCGCGACCTGATGTTTTATGACGCCTCCGCCATCTCGCGCGGCTGGGAGCAGCAGCGCCTGCGCTGCCTTTACGATCTGGCGCGCGGCAAAACGCCCCTGCTCCTGACGACGCTCGAGGCGTTTTCCCTGCGTACGATGCCGAGGGCGCAGCTGTTCTCCGCCGCGATGCGCCTGCTGCCCGGCGCGCAGCTCGAACTGGACGAGCTGATCTCCCGCCTGCTGCACGCGGGCTATTCCCGCTGCTCCCTCGTTGAGGGCGCGGGCCAGTTCAGCGTGCGCGGCGGCATCGTGGACATCTTCTCCCCGGCGGAGGAGCGCCCGGTGCGTCTGGAATTCTTCGGCGACGAGATCGACACCATGGGCTATTTTGACCCTGTCACGCAGCGGCGCGTCGAAAATGCCGACGAGCTCGTCATCCTGCCCGTGGCCGAGACGCTGCCTGCCCTGCACCCCGGCGGCATCGAGGGGCTGGCGCGGGAGCTGGACGGCCTGCTGGCCCGCCAGCGCCGCCGCAAAACGCCGAACGAGGCTCTGATGCGCACGCTGCAGGCCGACGCCGACGCGCTGCGGGGCGGCCTTGCCTTCTCGGCGGCCGACCGCTATCAGGCCCTCATCTATCCGGAGTTCGCCTGCGCCGCGGACTACCTGCCCGCCGAGGCGCTGGTGTTCTTCTGCGACCACGGCAACCTGCGCCGCAGCGCGCAGCGCGCGCAGGAGGAGCTGGGCATGATGCTCGACAGCCTGCTGCAGTCCGGCCTGCTGTGCGGCGAGCTGTGCGATTTTTCCGCAGACTGGGAGCAGCTGTGCGGCCGCGTGGCCGGGCACGGCGCGGCGTTCTTCGACTCGTTCCTCGCCGCGAGCTACCCGCAGAGCCTGCAGCCGTCGCTGCTCGTGAATGTCACGGCCAAGCAGCTGCCGTCCTACGGCGGCAATCTGGACGCGGCGGCCTCGGACCTCGCGTTCTATCAGAAAAATGACTATGCCTCCCTTGTGCTGTGCGGCAACCGCCGCCGCGGCGAGATCCTCGCCCAGCAGCTGCGGGAGAAGCATCTTTCCGCCTTCCTCGCCTTTCCGCTGACAAAGCTTCCCGCACCGGGGCAGATTTTGCTGACGGACGGCGCGCTGCCCTTCGGCATGGAATACCCCGACCTGCGCTTTGCCATCCTGACGGAAGGCCAGCTGCTGGCGCAGACCGCTCAGAAACCGCGCAAAAAGCATCAAAAAGCGACCAATCGTCAGAAGCTCAGCTCGTTTACGGACCTTTCGCCGGGCGACCTCATCGTGCATGAGTACCACGGCATCGGCCGCTATGTCGGCATGGAGCAGATCCGCGTCGACGGCATTGTCAAGGACTATGTCAAGATCGCCTATCAGGGCACGGACACGCTGTATGTCCCGGCGACGCAGCTTGATCTCATCTCCAAATACATTGGCGGCGGCGAGGACACGGTCGTCAAGCTCAACAAGCTCAGCGGTGACCAGTGGCAGAAGACAAAGGCCCGCGCGAAATCCGCGGCCAAGGACCTTGCCGCCGGGCTCATCCAGCTCTATGCCGAGCGCAAGCGCCGCATGGGCTACGCCTTCGCGGCCGACACGCCGTGGCAGGCGGAGTTCGAGGATAACTTCCCCTACGCCGAGACGGACGATCAGCTGCGCTGCATCGAGGAGATCAAGGCGGACATGGAGTCGCCGCAGCCCATGGACCGCCTGCTGTGCGGCGACGTCGGCTTCGGCAAGACCGAGGTCGCGCTGCGCGCGGCCATGAAGGCCGTGCTCGACGGAAAGCAGGTCGCCATCCTCGTGCCGACGACCGTGCTGGCGCAGCAGCACTACACGACGGCCCTCAACCGCTTCCGCGGCTTCCCCGTGAACATCGGCGCGCTTTCGCGCTTTTCCACCCCGCAGCAGCAGCGCAAGGTCCTGTCTGACCTGCGCACGGGCACGCTCGACCTCGTGGTCGGCACGCACAAGCTGCTGCAGAAGGACGTGGAGTTCCACGACCTCGGCCTTCTCATCGTGGACGAGGAGCAGCGCTTCGGCGTGACGCACAAGGAAAAGCTCAAGGAGCTGGCCCGCGGCGTCGACGTGCTCACGCTCTCGGCCACGCCCATCCCGCGCACGCTCAACATGGCCCTGTCCGGCCTGCGCGACATGTCCACCATCGAGGAGCCGCCGCACGACCGCTACCCCGTGCAGACGTTCGTGCTGGAATATGCCGAGCCGGTGCTGATCGACGCCATGCGGCGCGAGATCGAGCGCGGCGGGCAGGTGTATTATCTGCACAACCGCGTCGAGAGCATCGAGCAGTGCGCCGCGCGCATCAAGCGCGCCCTGCCGGACGCCGAGATCGCCGTCGCCCACGGCAAAATGAGCGAGGAGGAGCTCAGCGACGTCATGCAGCGCATGGATGAGGGCGAGGTGCAGATCCTCGTCTGCACGACCATCATCGAAACGGGCATCGACATTCCGAATGTCAATACCTTGATCATTGAGGACGCCGACAAGCTCGGCCTTGCCCAGCTGCATCAGATCCGCGGGCGCGTCGGCCGCAGCAGCCGCCATGCCTATGCCTACCTGACGTTCCGCCGCGGCAAGGTCCTCACGGAGATCGCCGAAAAGCGCCTGAACGCCATCCGCGACTATGCGGAGTTCGGCTCCGGCTTCAAGATCGCCATGCGCGACCTTGAAATTCGCGGCGCGGGCAACCTGCTCGGCGCGGCGCAGTCCGGCCACATGATCTCCGTCGGCTATGACCTCTACCTCAAGCTGCTCGAGGAGGCCGTGCTCGAGGAGCGCGGCGAGCCGTCGCCGGAGGAGAGCGCCTGCACGGCCGACCTCGACGTCACGGCGAACATCGACAAGGCCTATGTGACCTCGGGCGAGCAGCGCATGGACCTCTACCGCCGCATGGCGGGCATCCGCTCGCAGAGCGATGCCGACGAGCTGCTCGACGAGATCGTCGACCGCTACGGCGACCCGCCCAGGGGCGTCATGAACCTCATCGCCATCGCGCTGCTGCGCGCCCGCGCCAGCGCCGCCGGCATCCGCGACATCGCCCAGAAGGGCCGCACGCTCCGCTTCCGGCTGGCGCAGTTCGACTTTGCCGTCGTCTCCCGCGTGGCCGGGCAGTACCAGAAGCGCATGTTCGTCGAGCCGAAGAGCGAAGAGCCTGCCATCACGCTCCAGCTGACCGCGAAGGAGGATCCCCTGCAGGCCGCGGAGAGGTTCGTGAAGACCTATCAGGGAGAGTAGACGCTGCACGCTTTGCAGCGGCAAGAGCAACACGGGATACAGCGGTGTACGGACATGGGACACAATTCACAGCCTTGCGATAGCTCGATGAATCATAACGTGCCTCGATCGTCCGGAATGGTGAGTGGACAGCAGGAATTGCCGTCCTCCATCCGGAACCCGCCCTTGAGATCCGCCTGCCATATGTCGTTGCAGGCATCCTTCTCGGACCGCGTGAGCGCCCTGCACCTCCGGGACTCCTCAATGCTGATGCAGCCGCGTCGATGCAGGATGCTGTATACATTGTTTTTGCAGATATGCTCACCATATTGCTGCACTGTACATGACATTTTCTTGCTTAACGCCCCGAAGATTTTCTCAAAAAATTTCTTCGCTTCCCCCTCTTGACAAAGGCAAAAAATATGATTATAATGCACTCAATTTCAAACGACAAACCTGTGAGGAAGAAGAGTAGCACAGCACAGGGCATCCCAAGAGAGCTTCGGGCGGTGAGATCGGAGCGGTGCGCAGCGGTGTGAATGGCCTTCCGAGGGCGGCTTGAACGGGAAATTTTCCCAAGTAGGGTCCGACGGGAACCCTCCCGTTATCCGTGGGGTACGCATGATGGTGCGTAAAAGCGAGTGGACATCGCAAGATGTCAATTTGGGTGGTATCGCAGAAGCAAAGGCTTTTGTCCCATGTGGGGCAGAAGCCTTTTTTGTTTTTAAAATCCAGGCCGCCGGCACCGGTCCCTCCATCCGCCGCCCAAAATACCCATATAAAATTTTGGAGGAAAACAAAGATGAAAAAGAACATTCTGAGCCGTGTGCTGACTCTGGCCCTGGCCGCCCTGCTGGCCCTGCCTCTCTTCGCCTGCGGCAAAAAAAGCGATGACAATTCCACCGGCTCCTCCGGTGCCGCATCCTATCAGGTCGGCATCTGCAGCTATGCGGACGATGCATCCCTGAACCAGATCGTGGACAGCATCGAGTCCCGGCTCAAGGCCATCGGCCAGGAGAAGGGCGTCACCTTCGAGATCAGCTATGATAACTGCAACACCGATTCCGCCGTGCTGAATCAGATCATCGCCAACTTCATGGCCGACAAGGTGGACCTGATGATCGGCGTAGCCACTCCCGTGGCCGTGGCCATGCAGGCCGCCACCGAGGGCACTGACATTCCCGTGGTCTTTGCCGCCGTGTCCGACCCTGTGGGTGCGGGTCTGGTGGAGAGCCTGGAGGCCCCCGGCGCCAACATCACCGGCACCTCTGACTATCTGGACTCCGATGCCATCCTGGACCTGATTTTCGCCGCCAACCCTGACGCCAAGAGCATCGCCCTGCTGTATGACCTGGGGCAGGACTCCTCTGCCGCTCCCATCAAGAATGCCAAGGCGTTCCTGGACAAGAGGGGCGTGTCCTACAAGGAGTATAACGGCACCACCACCGACGAGATCAGTCTGGCCGTCAGCAGTATCGTGGCCGACAAGGCCGACGCCGTGTTCACCCCCACCGACAACACCGTGATGACCGCAGAGCTGGCCATTTACGAGGCTCTGGCCAAGGCCGGCATCCCCCACTATACCGGTGCTGACTCCTTCGCCCTGAACGGTGCGTTCCTGGGCTACGGCGTGGACTATGCCAACCTGGGCGTAGAAACCGCCAACATGGTCTCCGGCATTCTTCTGGACGGCAGCAAGCCCTCCGCCACCCCCGTGCTGACCTTCGACAATGGCACCGCCACCATCAACACCGACATCTGCAGGGAGCTGGGCCTGAACTATGACGAGTTGGCCGAGACCTTCGCCCCTCTGTGCACCAAGGTCCAGTCCATCGTCACCGCCGAGAGCTTCGACGATTTGAATCAATAAGAAATCAAACATCCATCAGCGGGGCGGGCCCCCCGCTGATGACCCTCGCGCCGCCCACTCGGGAAACAAACCCATTCTGCATGAAAGGAGAAGCCTCTCATGAACATTTTATCTCTGGTCCAAACCGCCCTGGAGCTGGGCCTCATCTGCTCGCTGACCGTGCTGGCACTGTTTTTGAGCTACTCCATGCTCAATGTATGCGACCTTTCCACCGACGGCTGCTTCACTCTGGGTGCCGCTGTGGGTGCTATGGTAGCCATTGCCGGGCATCCCTATCTGGCCCTCCTGGCCGCCATGGCCGCCGGAGTCCTCTCCGGCTTCATCACCGCCCTGCTGCAAACGAAAATGGGCATTGACAGCCTCCTGGCGGGCATCATCGTCAACACCGGGCTCTACTCCATCAATATCGCCGTCATGGGCGGCTCTTCTCTGCTGAACATGAACAAAACCGAGACCGTATTCACCAAGGCCCGGGCTCTGCTGCAGGACACCTTCCTGGCTGAGCAGTATAAGCTGCTTGTGGCGGCCATCGCCGTGATTGCCGTGATCGTTTTTTTGGCCCTGTTTCTGCACACCCGCTTGGGTCTGGCTATCCGCGCCACCGGCGACAATCCCGACATGGTCCGCTCCTCCTCTATCAATCCCACCTTTACCACCATCGTAGGCCTGTGCGTAGCCAATGCCTTCACGGGGCTGTCTGGCTGCCTGCTGGCCCAAAGTCAAAAATCCGTCAGCATCGACATCGGCACCGGCATGGTGACCATCGCCCTGGCCTCCCTGCTCATGGGTCAGGTGCTGCTGGGCAAGGGCAGCATTCTCAAGCGGGCCATCGGCATGGTGGTGGGCGCCTTTGCCTTCCGTCTGGTGTATACCATCGCCCTGCGGCTGGATATGCCCGCCTTCATGCTGAAGCTGGTGTCCTCGGTGATCGTGGTGCTGGCCATCGCCACCCCCTATTTCAAAAAGCAGCTGCCCATGCTGCGCCGCCGCATGGCTGCGCGAAAGGAGGCCCGCCTTCATGCTGAAGATTGAAAAAATATCCAAGACCTTCAATCCCGGCACCATCCATGAAAAGGCCGCCCTGCAGGGCCTGAGCCTGCACCTGCTCCCAGGAGATTTCGTCACCGTCATCGGCTCCAACGGCGCAGGCAAATCCACCCTCCTTAACGCCATCTGCGGCAGCTTTTTCCCCGACAGCGGCAGCATTTATCTGGACGGAAGAAATATCACCTTCCTGCCGGAATATCAGCGCTCCCGCCAAATCGGCCGTCTGTTCCAGGATCCTATGCGCGGCAGCGCCCCCCACATGACCATTGAGGAAAACCTCTCTCTGGCGGCGGCCTCCGGCGGCTGGCTCAGCCATGTGACCCGGGCGGAAAAAGCCGCCTTCCGGGAAAAGCTGGCTCAGCTGGACATGGGCCTGGAGGACCGGATGAAGCAGCCCGTGGGGCTGCTTTCCGGCGGCCAGCGTCAGGCGCTGACGCTGGTGATGGCCACCTTCAAGCCGCCGAAGCTCCTGCTGCTGGATGAGCATACCGCTGCTCTGGACCCCGCCACGGCAGAAAAAGTGCTGGAAATCACCCGTCAGACCGTCTCGGAGAACCGTATCACCACCCTCATGGTCACCCACAATATGCACCAGGCCCTGGAGCTTGGCAACCGCACATTGATGATGGACAGAGGCCATATCATTCTGGATGTTGCCGGAGCGGAACGGGCGGGCATGACCGTGGAGGACCTGCTGGTTAAGTTCAAAAGCGGTGCTGGCAAGGCCCTGGACAATGACCGTATTCTCTTGTCGGAACAAACAAAATCGGATAAAAAAGGCGCATCGAATGCCGCGGACTGATAAGGAGGTATGGAACAACACAGTCTGTCCGGCGTGGCAAGGGCAAATAACGTCACCGGGAGAAGCAAAAAGCTCTTATGATATGAGGCGCTGGAACGGCAGCTTTTCGGATTTTTATCATGACGGCAAGCCTTTGCCGGCCGATGCCGGCGTTTCTGCAGTAACGATTGAATATTTCCAGAATTTGTAAATAATGGAAAAAATCAGACATGTTTCCGGCCGATATTTAGAACTGCACGGCATCTCTGTATGTGTATTTTTAATTGCATATACCGGATGTTTGTGATAATATATATAGAACACCATTGGTGTAGAAGCGGCCGCATGCCCGGCTTGTGGACATACCAAAATAAAGAAAGAAGGCAGGTTTATGAAAAGCACACACTTAAGAAAACGCATTGTGGCTGCATTGCTGGCCGTGGTGTTAGCTGTTAGTTTGGCTGCGCCATCTCTGGCAATTGAGGAAACAGGCGTCTCGAAATCAGGCAGCAATGGGCTGACTTGGGAGGAAATAGACAGCAGCTCTGTTCAGGTAGAGTCCCCCATTCAGGCGAATACCAGCGTAGTGGAAAAGACGGTAGAATACAAAGACACCGATATGGTTCGTGTCTCCATTATTCTAAAGGACGCCTCTACCCTGGAAAAGGGCTTTACCTCTGATGAGATTGCAGCTGCTGATCGCAGCGCCATGCAATATCGGCGGAAGCTGGAGAAGCAGCAGGACAGCATGGCTGCCGCCATCTCCAAGCAGGCACTGAATGGTGCAACGCTGGATGTTGTTTGGAATTTGACATTGGCAGCCAATATCATTTCTGCAAATGTCCAATATGGGCAGATCGAGAAAATCAAGGAAGTTGCCGGTGTGCAGGAGGTCATTCTTGAGAACCGGTATGAGCCCTGCGTGGTGAAGCAGGAGGAGACGGCGGATCCCAATATGGCCACCTCCGATAAGATGATCGGCTCCAGCGCTGCGTGGGCGGCAGGCTATACCGGCGCAGGAAGCCGGATCGCAATTATCGACACGGGCGCCGATGTGGATCATCCCTCTCTGGATCCGGATGCGCTGAAATATGCCTTGCAGGGGAGTAATGCGACGATCATGACGGAGGCTGACTTGACCGATGAGGTGCTGAATCAGCTAAATGCATATACTCGCAAGGCCGGACTGACCGCAGCAGATTTTTATGTCAACGAGAAGATCCCGTTTGGCTTTAACTATGTGGATGCGGACACGGATATCACGCATGATAATGATACGCAGGGCGATCATGGCTCGCACGTGACCGGCATCGCGGCGGGAAACCGTTTTGTTAAGGATGAAGCCGGAAACTATGTCGCAGCGTTGGACTCTGTCATGACGCAGGGCGTGGCGCCCGATGCGCAGATCCTGACGATGAAGGTCTTCGGCAAGCGCGGCGGCGCCTATGATTCAGACTACATGGTCGCGATTGAAGACGCCATGGTGCTGGGCGCGGACGCAGCGAACCTCTCTCTGGGCGGAAGCTTCCCGGGCTACTCCGAGTATACGGAAGAGAAATACCGTCATATTCTTGATGAAATCGTTGGCAGCGGCATGGTTGTCACAATTTCTGCAGGTAATTCCGGCAGCTGGTTTGACCAAACTGTGTTTGGCCTTCCCTATGCGGGCAGTGTGAACTGGGCTACAAACGGCAGCCCCGGCTCCTATGTTAACTCGCTGTGTGTAGCCTCCGTCGATAACGCGGGCGTTACAGACAATTATCTGAAGGTTAAAGGTCATAACATGACCTACACGGAAAAAAGCTATCAGAACAAACCGATCTATACCATCGGCGGAAGCCATGAGTATATTTATCTGGACAAGATCGGTACCGCGGAAGAGTTTGCAGCAGTCAAGGATGTCCTGGCAGGAAAAATTGCAATTTGCAATCGAGGCGATACCTCATTTTACGAGAAGGCAGAAGCCGCGGTTGCCAATGGCGCAATTGCGACCATTATCGTGAATAATCAGCCGGGCTCCAATTATATGGATCTGACCGATTATAAAAAAACGGAGCCCTGCGTCTCTATTTCTCAGACGGATGGCGCATTCCTGCGTGAAAGCTCCACGAAGGTGACGAGCCAGGATGGCAGTGTTCTGTATTATAGCGGCGAGATGTTTGTGAGCTCCGAGCGGGAGTCCTGGGATTTGGGAGAAGACTACTATACGATGAGCAGCTTCTCCAGCTGGGGCATTCCCGGCGCCCTGACGATGAAGCCGGAGATCACGGCGCCCGGCGGCCGGATCTACTCCCTGAAGGACGGCGGAGAGTATCAGAATATGTCCGGTACCTCTATGGCTTCTCCGCAGGTAGCCGGAATGGCGGCGCTGGTCGCTGAGTACATTAAGCAGAATGATCTGGCCGAAAAGACGGGACTGGCTGTGCGTACGCTGGCCCAAAGCCTGCTGATGTCAACTGCTCAGCCGATCGTTGAGAAGCAGGGTGTTGATGAGCAGGGGAAGACACTGGAGGGTTACTACTCTGTTCTGCAGCAGGGTGCAGGCCTTGCAAATATCGGCGCGGCTGTAAATAGCGGAAGCTATTTGATGATGGATCAGGATGCAACAGATTCGTATGCAGACGGAAAGATCAAAGCCGAGCTGGGAGACGATCCCCAGCGTACCGGTGAGTATTCCTTTGGCTTTACGCTGTACAATCTGGAGAATACGGACAGCACGTTTACCTTAAGCGCTGATTTCTTTACGCAGGCGGCACTTCAGGGCGAGCTCAATAACGGGAACGGGCAAGTCATGAATTTCTCGGACAAAAAGACTGCCGCATTAGCCGCGGACGTTGTCTGGGACGTGGATGGGAAAACGCTGAAGCCGGAAATGCCTGCGGAGCTGGACGGCTGCGACTTTGACGGAAGCGGCAAGGTAACCGCGGATGACGGTCAGGCGCTGCTGGACTATGTGACCGGCGTGCGGACTGAGATCAGCGGCAAGAGCTGTGCGGATCTGGATAAGGACGGAGACATCGATACCTATGATGCTTACCTGTTCTTCTCCCGCTTGAGCAGCGCTGCCGTGACGGTGCCTGCAAACGGAAAGATTCACGTCACGATTCGTGCAAAGGTTCTTGGTCTGGACAGCTACGACGAAAAGAACGGCGGTGCAGGCGCTTATGTCGAGGGTTATGTATTTGCCAACGAGGTAAGCAGTAAAGAGGGTGTCGAAGGGACCAGCCATTCTATCCCGGTGCTGGGCTACTACGGAAATTGGACCGATGCCTCCATGTTTGATGTCGGCAGCTTTATTCAGTATCACTACGGCATGGAGACCCGTCCTCCCTACATGCTCGCTGCAATTCAGCAGGCAGCGCAGCTCCAGTCGCTGACCATAAAATACAAAGGCGTGGATGACTCCTATTCCCTTGGCGGAAATCTGTATGTAGACGACGGATTCTACGATGCAGATCGTTACTCCATCAACCCGGATACCGCAAAGATCTCTGATATTTATTTCAGCCTGATCCGAAATGCGGCCAATGGCCGGATCACTGTGACCGGCGAGGACGGTACGGTATATCTCAACAAGGAGACTCAGGCTCCGATCATTGGCGCCTACTATTTCTCGAACCAGAAGACGTGGATGCAGGTGCAGAGCGGCTTGTCCGTGGATTGTGCGCCGGATGCCGCGGAAGGCGAAAAGCTGACTGTGAAGCTTACCATGGCGCCGGAGTATTATGTGGATTACAGCGGCTCGACGCTTTCGACGGATTGGGATGCGCTTGGTGAGGGAGCAAGTCAGACCTATACGATGTTTGTTGACAAGACTGCTCCTACGCTGACCGACATTACGCTTTCCGAGGACCTGATCAACGACGGACGGGTCATGACCGTTACGGCCTCCGACAACAGATATGTTGCAGCAGCGGTGCTGTACGATTACTCGACCGGGAAAATCCTTGCGAGGACGGGCGGTTCTCCGAAGGGAGCAAGCCGCGGCGAGGCTGTTACCATGTCGTTGGATGCAAACGGAACAGCAAATGCAGCGCATCTGCTGCTGCAGGTATATGACTACGCAAACAACTGCAGTACCTACAAGATCAATCTGAACAAGTCTGAGCTGAATGATCCTGTTGAGGTTTCCTTGAATCGCAGCACGCTGAAGCTTTTCAAGGGCGGCACGGCGACGCTGGAGGCGGAAGTTACGCCTTTCGGCATCCATCCCGATACGGTGACCTGGACCAGCGACAATACGAATGTGGCTACCGTGGACGAAGACGGTACGGTTACCGGCATTGGCGATGGCACTGCCACGATCACGGCAACCTCTGTAAAGGATCCTACCAAGAGCGCAGCCTGCACGGTTACCGTTGAGGTTTTGAAGGTTACGCTGACCGGCGCGCTGATGGATGGCTCCTCCACCTCCCAGTTCTATACGTGGGATATGGAAAATGATACTACATGGACGCCGGGGGCTGTGATGGAGGTCGAGGGCATTACCTCTACCGCATATGACACGGATCGCAACAATGTCATTGTGGTTGACGGAAATGAACGGAAGCTCCATCAGGTCGACATGGAGAGCGGCAAGGTTCTGGCGGACTATGATGCCGTTGCGGGCGGTAACTTTAATGTGCCGCTGTTTGATCTGGAATACAGCGAGCTGTTTACCAAGGGCGACGTACCGGCCTGCTACAGTATCTATAACTTTATGCTCAACAAGCCTGCGGAATTGGGCAGCATCCGCACGGACGGCTTCATGCTGTTCATGGATTTCCTGCTTTACGGAAACGGAGCCGATAAGTTTACGGCGATGACCTCGCTCGGCAAGACAAAGCTTGATCTGGATCAGGACGGCACTGCGGAAACGGATGCGGAGGTGCTGCTGCTGCTGGATAACCGCGGCAACGTGTGGACCTTCCAGATTTATGACGGAATCGACTACAGCAGTACGACAGGCAAATATGAGATCGCAAAGTCTAACCTGACCAGTGCATTTAAAATGTACTTCATGGGCGACAATAACGGCACGCCGCTGTGCTCTATGGTTCCCACGACGGTCAATGGACAGCTGGCATTGTATTTGTCCTACTTTACCGGCAAGGCCAATGAGCTCTACCGTCTGACATACGATTCCGCCAAGAACTTCTGGACCGGCGAAAAGCTGGCCAGCTTCGGCGAGAATGTATATCCGGCAACGATCCTGAAGATCGACAATCATGAGGCCAACCAGACGGAGCTGGAGCAGATCGTAAGCAATCTGCCGCTTGGCTCCCACACGGTACAGTCTCAGGATTTGACAGACATGCTCAATTCTGCTGCGGTTGAAGAAGCGGCCGCGTCTTATGGTGCGCTTAATACAGCAGCAGAAAAAACCGCATCGGCGAAACCGGCGGCTGACATCGCGGGCGAACAGCCTGCATCCTCGGAGATCATTACCTCGGAGGATCAGAACACGGTCACCCTGAAGCTGGTGTCGGGAGGAACGGCCCCCACCACGAACGGGCTTATGAGCGTCAGCTACGATGCTGCCGGCTGGGAGCTGAAGAATGTCATTGGAAACGCGCAGTATTTCTCCTACAAGGCTGAAGCCGGAAAGGTAACGCTTGGTTATGTTTCCGTGGACAGCATGCCTGCCGGAGAACAGGTCGCAGAGCTGACGTTCACCAAGACGAATGCCGGCAAGGACGCCGATGCTCGGTTCACGGTCCAAAAGACAGAGCGAAATGAACAGCAGATCGATGAGGTGGAGCATCTGACGGCAAGCAGCAACCGTGATGATCCGTGCCCGTCGAAGGAATTCCGGGATCTCAGCACAACGGCTTGGTACCATGAGTCCGTGGACTATGTGTTGTCTAAGGGCATTATGCAGGGCTACGGCGACGGCACCTTCCGCCCCGATGAGACCGCGACCCGTGCCCAGGTGGTGACGCTGCTCTATCGCATTGCGGGAGAACCTGCTGTGGATGATTCCAAGGCCCTGCCCTTCACCGACGTGAATCTGGAGAGCTGGTACGGCAGCGCCCTGCGTTGGGCTTACCAGAACGGCATCACCACCGGTGTCAGCGCGGATACCTTTGCGCCTGACGACTGCGTGACGCGCGAGCAGATGGTTTCCTTCCTCGCTCGGTATGCCAAGGTGACCGGCGCCTATGAAAAGGTGTCCGAAGACCTGAGCAGCTTCTCTGACAGAGATCGTGTCTCCTCCTATGCTGTGGAATCCATGCAGTGGGCTGTTGCCAACGGCTTTATTCTCGGCACAGAAACGGGCAAGCTGGAGCCCATGGCTACGGCCACCCGTTCCCAGCTTGCGGCAGTGGTCGCCAGATACTGCCAGAGCATTCACTGATTTCTATCCGAAACGGCGTGCTTACCGGGGGCGTATTGCCCCGCGGTGAGCACGGCGCAAGCCCCAGGGCTTGACAAAAAACCAAAGTGCAAAAGCAGCCCCACAGAAGTGTTTCTGTGGGGCTGTTTAGACTCTCAAGACCCTGCTTAGCCGAAAGTCAGTGTCCGTTTAGTATACCACTTTCCGCGGCCTCGCAGCGGCACTTCGGGGGGCAGCCGCCATGATCCTGCTCTGGTGGTTTACATAAAGTTCACAATTGTAACGCTTTTGTTGGCAAAACGTTGTTGCATTTTGGCGGCTTCCCGGTATAATAGGATAGGAACAAACGGCGGCGGATGCCGTCTGGAGAATAGGCGGCATTCTGCCGTAGAACCACCGGAGAAGGAGATTCAAATGGGTAAATTTGAAAAAGGCAAACGCCCGACGCAGGCTCAGTCCTATGCCGAGCCGCAGCGTGCGCCGAAAAAGAAAAAACAGAAAAAGCAGTCCCGCCTCGGCCTGATCGTCGCGCTGCTGGCTGCAGCCGTCGTGCTCGTCGGCTGCGGCGTGGGCTATATGTTCCTGCGCGACGACGGCAGGATCGTCAACAACCTCTATGTCGCGGGCGTCGATCTCAGCGGCATGACGAAGGAGGAGGCGCGCGCCGCGCTCGAAAAGGGCGTGAGCGTCTATGGGAAGGAAAATATGAACGTCGCGCTCTACACGCGCGCCTACGATACATTCACCTCGACATATGACCCGGCGCAGATCCCGCTCGTCGACATTTTCGGCAAGCCGCTCGATGCCTCCGCGCAGACCGAGGCGACAGAGCCGACCGAGACCGCGCCTTCGGAGACGGAGCCAGTGACGGAAGCGCCGACCGAGGCCCCGACGGAGGAGCCGACCGAGGACCCGAACACCCCGCTCGACGAGGACGGCAAGCCGATGACGCTGCTGACAAAGCTGTGCCTGACGCCGTCGGACACGGCGGTTCGCCTCGACCTCGACAAGGCCGTGGAGGCTGCCTATGCCTACGGCCGCGGCGGCGGCCTGTTCTCCCGCGTGAAGAAGAACGCGCTGACGGAGCGCACCGATCTGAACGTCGCCGATTTCCTCACGCTCGATGAAAGCTACGTCCGCACGATGCTGGACGAATATGCCAAGGACGCCGTGAGCGAAAAGACGGAGCCCTCCGTCACCGAGGGCACGACGACCGTGACGGACGACGAGGGCGAGGAGCGCGAGCTCAAGACCCTGACGGTCAAGCTCGGCAGCGCGGGCCGCGAGATCAACACGGACGAGCTGTACAAGGCCGTGCTCACCGCCTATGCCGACGCGAATTTCGAGATGCAGTATGTGGTGGAGGAGGACCTGCCGAAGGCCTTTGACCTCGACGCCCTGTACCACAAGTATTATGTTGCGCCGGTGAACGCCGTGTGCGACGAGAACACCTATGAAGTGACCGACGGCTCGGACGGCTACGGCTTCGACATCAAAAAGGCCATGGACGAGCTGGAGAAGGCAGGCCCCGGCGGCGAGGTCACGCTGACGCTCGACGTCATCGAGCCGCAGTACACGAAGGAATCCCTGCAGGAGAAGCTGTTCCACGATGAGCTTGCCAGCTATGACAGCCCGTACAACGCCGGCCTCATCGGCCGAAGTGAGAACCTGCGTCTGGCCTGCCTGGCCATCAACGGCTATGTGCTCAAGCCCGGCGAGACGTTCTCGTTCAACGGCGTCGTCGGTGAGCGCACGGCGGCCAAGGGCTACAAGGAGGGCGGCGTGTATGTCGGCGGCGAGACCGTCCAGCAGCTCGGCGGCGGCGTCTGCCAGGTCGCGTCCGTGCTGTACTACTGCACGCTGAAATCCGACCTCGAGGTCATCGCGCGGCAGGAGCACCAGTATGTGCCGGACTATATCCCCTGGGGCATGGACGCCACGATCTACTGGGGCAGCCTCGACTATAAGTTCCGCAACAACACGACCTATCCCATCCGCATTCTGGCGGAGGCCTCCGGCGGCTATGTCCGCGTGCGCTTCATGGGCACGGAGACGAAGGATTACACCGTGGAGCTGGACTACCAGGCCAAGATGACCCACAAGAGCAAGACCGAGGAGGTCGAGATCTCCAAGGGCATGAAGAACTACGACAAGTACAAGGACTATAAGGACGGCGAGCGCATCCAGGTCGGCTACGACGGCTATGAGGTCGATACCTACCGCATGAAGTACGACAAGAACGGCAAGCTGCTGTCCACGGAGAAGGTCAACCACTCGAGCTACGACTGGCGCAACCGTCTGGTCGCCAAGCTCGTCGAGGAGACGGAGCCCCCCACGGAGGCGCCGACGGAGCCGACGGAAAGCCCGACGGAAAGCCCGACGGAAAGCCCGACGGAAAAGCCCACGGAGCCGGAGCCGACGGAACCGCCCACGGACGCCCCGACCGAGTCCACCGGCGGCGATGAAGAAGCGCCGTGATATAAGGCAACACCGCATAATTCCTCTTCGGCCTTCGCCGGATATTTTTCGCCGATTCTGCGGTTCGAAAAGTTTGAAATACACAAAGTATTCCTGCACTTTTCAAACCTTGTATCGGCAAAAAATCTCTCGCCGAATGCTCTTGTTGAATTATGCGGTATTGCCATAAAAACCGGACCGGCTCACCCAAATGAGCCGGTCCGATTTTTGTATCTGACAGGATAGAAAGGCACGGGGCAAGCGGAAAATGGAGAATTTGCCAAGGCTGCCGGCCGTGCGTTGTAGGGGACGGCGTCCTCGACGTCTCGTGGCGCAACGGCAAATTTCCGTGCACTCTCGTCGACCGCACACGCCATTGTAGGGGAGCGTCATGCCGCTCCCGGCGCCGCACTTGCGTCTAGTACAGGCTGCCGTTAAAATGGCAAACGACCCCGAATTGTCATTGCGAGGAGGCCAAAGGCCGACGTGGCGCCCTGAGCGCGAAGCGCGAGGAAGTGCCCTTGGGGTGCAATCTCGGGAAGGCAGTTCCGTTTTCGCCGCTGGTTCCCCTGTTATCGGACCGGATCCTGCGAGATTCCCACGTCGCTTCGCTCCTCGGAATGACAAACTTGAGAGCTTCACGCCACAGAATGCGTATCGCAGATATTGCCAGCCTGCATGGCGGTCACGGACCGCCATGCAGGCTGACTTTTTGCCTCTGCCATTATGGAATCGGCAGCTCTGTGCCGGGAGCGGCGTGCCGCTCCCCTGCAATGCGCCATCGGCAGTCTGCTGATCAGGACACCGTTGCGGGGTCGTACAGCGACGCGGAGAGGCTGTCGGACAGCTCGACGAGGGCATGGCGGTAGCCGCTGAGGTAATCGAACCGCTGCTGCGCGGTGCGGACGGCTGCGGGCCGGCGCACGAGCGAGAGCGTGAACATCACGTCCGCGCCGCCGGTCGGGACATTGGCCGCCATGAGCGTGCCGCCGTGCAGGCGGGCGATCTCGCGGACCATGGGCAGGCCATAGCCGGTGCCCCAGCGCGGGTCGCCGACGGGGATGAGGCTGTAGCGGTCGAACAGCGTGCCGAGCACGCTCTCCGGGAAGCCCTCGCCCGTATCCGTCACGCGGATGAGCAGCGACTGCTCGCGCCGCTCAAGGCTCAGCCAGATCTCGCCGCCCGCCGGGGTAAAGGCCAGCGCGTTGGACAGCAGGTTATACACCGCGCGCTCCACAAGCTGGGCGTCCGCATCGGCGGTGACGGCGGCCGGCAGGCCGCGGTAGACAAAGCGCCGCCCGGCGCGCTCGAGCAGCGGGGCGACATCGTCCGCGATGCCGTCCAGCAGGGCCGTCAGGTCCACGCGGTGCCGCTCCGGCTTGCAGGTGCCGGCCAGCAGCTCGCCGCCCGTGGTGAGCTGGCCGCACAGGCGCAGGAGCTGATACAGCCCGCGGTTCAGCTCGGAGGAGACGGCCGTGGCCGCCGGTTCCTCGAAGTCCTCCACGCGGTCGAACAGCTCGCGCGCCGCCGTCATGACATTCTGCAGCGGACGGCGGAGAATGGCCGAGGCCTTGAGCGCCGCCCCGGCCGCCGCGGACGGCTCGTGCGGAGCGTCGGCCAGAAACAGCAGGCCCCGCTGCATCACGCGGACGGAAAAATCACACAGCGCCCCGCCGAACGGCAGGCTCAGGCGCAGCGTGCCCCTGCGCGACCACAGGCCGAACGCCGTTCCCTGCAGCATGGGCTGCAGAGACGCGCCCGGATCGAGCACGGCGGACGCCGCGGCGTTGCGCCATTGGACGGTCTCGCCGTCCGTCAGAAAAACGGGTTGGGGGAAGGCCCCCAGGACCCATAACAGATCATCTTCTTCCAAGAAAAGCCCTCCTCTCCGGCATGCAGGCAGAGGCCGGTAGGGGCCGGGCGAAAGCCCGTCAGCTTGTCAAAAAGTCCCTTCGGGCTTTTCGCCAAGCTGCTTTCAGAATTGCAAAATAGAATTTTGTTGTATCTTATTTTGCAATTCTGCCGCTGCGGCGGGTGATTGGACGCGAAAGGACACCCTGACGGTTTCCTTTCACACGTTTCTTCCCTCCGAAGCTTTTGGCTTGGCAGTTTTTTTGACAGTCTGCCGGGCGAAAGCCCGTGTCCCTTGTTTTTCGTTTGTTTTAACCGGACGCGGCTGCGTTATGCACCGGAAAAAGCGCCGGGCAGCGGCAGAAACGGCCGTGAAAAATGCAATTGCAGATTCTACCTTCCATCATAACGGATTTTTTCTGCGAAAGCAACCGAAAAGGAGAAATTGGACCGGAAAAATCCGGATTGATGGCGATTTTTGATTTTTTCGACAGGATGTTGTAGGGGAGAGCGCTGATGCAACTCGCGCTTCCCTGACGTGGCGCCCTGAGCGCGAAGCGCGAGGAAGTGCCCTTGGGGTGCAATCTCGGGGAGGCAGTTGCGTTTTCGCCGATCGCTTTCTCGCGATTCGGCCAGGTTCTGCGAGATCGCCACGTCGGCTGCGCCTCCTCGCAATGACAAATCGGGGGCCATCACCATTTTAACGGTGGCTTGTACGGGCTGCTAGTGCAGCGCCGGGCCCGGCTGTCCCCTCCCCTACAATGGCGTGTGCGGTCGGCGAAAAATCGTACATTTGTTTATAAATTTTCGTTGCTGCGATCCGGACAGCGTGGTATAATAAGACTTCAGAGAAATCAACGGCAGGAGGCAGCTATGCGAAATTCCATCCTCGTGCGCGGTGCGCGCGAAAACAACCTGAAAAATGTGGATGTGGAGATCCCGCGCGACGCGCTGTGCGTATTCACGGGGCTTTCCGGCTCCGGCAAATCGTCGCTCGCGTTCGACACGATCTATGCCGAGGGCCGGCGGCGCTATGTCGACTCGCTTTCGGCCTATGCGCGGCAGTTCCTGGGCCAGATGGACAAGCCCGACGTGGACGTGATCGAAGGCCTGTCCCCCGCCATTTCCATCGACCAGAAGACGACGTCCCGCAACCCACGCTCGACCGTGGGCACGGTGACGGAGATTTACGACTACCTGCGCCTGCTGTGGGCGCGCGCCGGAACGCCGCACTGCCCGCGCTGCGGCCGCGAGATCCGCCGCCAGACCGTTGACCAGATCGTCGACAAGGTGCTGGCCCTGCCGGAGGGCACGCGCTTTCAGGTGCTGGCCCCGGTCGTGCGCGGCAAAAAGGGCGAGCACGTCAAGCTGCTGGCAGACGCGCGGAAGAGCGGCTTCTCCCGCGTGCGCGTGGACGGCATCCTCTATGACCTGAGCGAGGAGATCACACTCGAGAAGAACAAAAAGCACACCATCGAGCTGGTGGTCGACCGCCTTGTGCTGCGCGGCGACCTGACGCGCCGCCTGACGGATTCCGTCGAGACCGCGCTGGAGCACGGCGGCGGGCTCGTCGTCATCCAGCAGCCGGACACCGGCGAGGAGACGCTGTTCTCCCGCAACTACGCCTGCGACGAGTGCGGCATCTCCATGCCGGAGCTTTCGCCGCGCATGTTCTCGTTCAACAATCCCATGGGTGCATGCCCGGAGTGCAGCGGCCTCGGCTTCCTTCTGAAGGTCGACCCCGCCATCGTCATCCCGGACCCGTCCCTCTCCATCTACGACGGCGGCATCCAGGCCAGCGGCTGGGGCAATATCCGCAGCGACTCCATCGCGCGGATGTACTTCGACGCCCTGTCGCAGAAATATCACTTCGACCTGCACGCGCCGATCTCCAGCCTCTCGAAGGAGGCCATGGACGTCATCCTATACGGCACGCACGGCGAAAAGCTCACGCTGCACTACGACCGCGGCAGCAGCCGCGGAACGCTGGAGCAGGCGTTTGAGGGCATCATTCCGAACATCGAGCGCCGCGTGCGCGAGACGCAGTCCGAGGCCATGCGCAAGGAGCTGGAGGAGACGATGTCCGCCTCCCCCTGCCCGCACTGCCGCGGCAGCCGCCTGTCCGATATCTCCCGCGCCGTGACCGTCGGCGGCCTGTCCATCACGGAATTCTGCGACATGCCAGTCGACCGCGAGCTGGCATTCGTGAACGATCTGCGGCTCGAGGGCGCGCAGGCCGTCATCGCCGAGCAGATCCTGCGCGAGATCCGCGCACGCCTCGGCTTCCTGCAGAGCGTGGGCCTGCGGTACCTGACGCTGTCCCGCGCGGCCGCGACGCTCTCCGGCGGCGAGGCTCAGCGCATCCGCCTTGCCACGCAGATCGGCTCCTCCCTGATGGGCGTTCTGTATATTCTCGACGAGCCGAGCATCGGCCTGCACCAGCGCGACAACGACAAGCTGCTCGACACGCTGCGCCGCCTGCGCGACCTCGGCAACACGCTCATCGTCGTCGAGCACGATGAGGACACGATCCGCGCGGCGGACTATATCGTGGACGTCGGCCCCGGCGCGGGCGTGCACGGCGGGCAGATCATGGCGCAGGGCACGCTGCAGGACATCATGAACGCGCCCGACAGCATCACGGGCCAGTATCTCTCCGGTAAGCGGCGCATCGCCGTCCCGGCGCAGCGGCGCGCGGGGAACGGGAATTTCCTGCGCGTGTTCGGCTGCCGCGAGAACAACCTGCGCAATGTGGACGTCAGCATCCCGCTTGGCACGCTGACGTGCGTGACGGGCGTGTCCGGCTCGGGCAAGTCGTCACTCGTCAACGAGATCATCAGCAAAAAGCTCTCGGCCGCGCTGAACCGCGCGCGCGTCCGCCCCGGCAGGCACGACCGCTTCGAGGGCATCGAGAACCTCGACAAGGCAATCGTCATCGACCAGAGCCCCATCGGCCGCACGCCGCGCTCGAACCCAGCGACCTATACGGGCCTGTTTGCCGACATCCGCGACCTGTTCGCCGCCACGGCGGACGCAAAGGCCCGCGGCTACGGCCCCGGCCGCTTCTCCTTCAACGTCAAGGGCGGCCGCTGCGAGGCCTGCAGCGGCGACGGCCTTGTGAAGATCGAAATGCACTTCCTGCCGGACGTCTACGTCCCGTGCGACGTGTGCCACGGCGCGCGCTACAACCGCGAGACGCTCGAGGTGCGCTACCGCGGCAAGTCCATTGCGGACGTGCTGGAAATGACAGCCGACGAGGCGCTGGGCTTTTTTGAAAATCTGCCGCGCATCCGCGACAAGGTCGCAACGCTCGTGGAGGTCGGCCTCGGCTATGTGAAGCTCGGCCAGAGCTCCACGACGCTCTCGGGCGGCGAGGCCCAGCGCGTGAAGCTCGCAACGGAGCTGGCGCGCCGCGCCACGGGCCGCACGATGTATATCCTCGACGAGCCGACGACGGGCCTGCACATGTACGACGTGCAGAAGCTGCTCGACGTGCTGCAGAAGCTCGTGGACGCCGGAAACACCGTGCTCGTCATCGAGCACAACCTCGACGTCATCAAATGCGCCGACCACATCATCGACCTCGGCCCCGAGGGCGGAGACGGAGGCGGCACGATCGTCGCCACCGGCACCCCGGAGGACATTGCCGCCTGCCCGGCGTCTTTCACGGGCCAGTATCTGAAGAAGATGCTGTAAGGCGGCATGCTCCGATTGCACCTGTAGGGGAGCGGCATGCCGCTCCCGTCCGCGAAGCGGTAAACGTATTGCGAATTCGATGCAATGCACTGTTCCCACTGCCGCACCACCCTGACGTGTCATTCCGAGGAGCGCAGCGACCTTGGCTCTCCCTCTGGGAGAGCTGTCACCGAAGGTGACTGAGAGGGCC
>ENA-OWPN01001192-OWPN01001192.1-human-gut-metagenome-genome-assembly--contig:-NODE-1192-length-25834-cov-2.837853_pt1 | contig 25834 bp, 23 predicted proteins | sample MGYA00248266_ERZ651850 | MGnify/ENA primary metagenome ERZ651850 (study PRJEB26924, sample SAMEA4378296) | human gut metagenome | biome: human gut; feature: human-associated habitat; material: faeces... | reverse complement strand
TTCGTGCCCGAGGTGGGCCAGCTCTACTACGGCAAGGTGGTCCGCATCCTCCAGTTCGGCGCCTTCGTCGAGCTGGCCCCCGGCAAGGACGGCATGGTGCACATCTCCAAGCTGGCCGACCGCCGGGTGGAGAAGGTGGAGGACGTGGTCAACATCGGCGACATGATCTGGGTCAAGGTCACCGAGATCGACGAGAAGGGCCGCGTCAACCTCTCCTACCGGGACGCCCTGAAGGAGATCAAGGCCAAGAAAGAGGCCGGCGAGCCTATCAAGTAAAGAGCGCATACGGCATAAAAAGGGCCGGACGGAACCATTCCGTCCGGCCCTTTTGCTCTGCAAGAGCATAGCAAACTTGCCCATGCGCCGCTTGCAGCGGCACGGCCATAAGATGACAGCGCGTAGGCCGGTACGGCCCACATGCGCGAACACTTCATGCGCCTAAGCCTTTGCATAGTTTCGCGGCGCGTCCTGTACGCATGGAGGTTCATGCAAATGATGCGGCTGCCCGCTCAGGCCAGCAAAAGCTGAATGCCCAGGTCGGCAATATAGCCCTGCCATTCGGCTGAGAGCTCGTCATCCGTAACGATGATGTCAAAATCGGAGAGGTAGGCGAAAGTCGTGGGACAGATTTTGCTGAACTTGGAGGAGTCCAGCAGCAGGATCTTGGTCTGGCTGCTCTCCATCAGGGCGCTCTTGGCGTTCATCTCATGGGGAGCCACACAGGTGACGTTCAGCTTGCCACTGATGCCGGCGGTGGAGAGGAAGGCCTTGTTTACACAGGTGCGGTTAATAAGGCTGATACCCTCTGGACTATAAAACATCCGGGTGTTGGGATAGAGGTAGCCGCCCGCGCAGATCACGTCGTAGTTCGGATGCGTGGTCAACTGGGCCAGGGTGTTCATGCAGTAGGTGAGCACGGTCAGGTGGACGCCGCTGGGCAGATTTTGTGTGAGGTAGGAGCAGGTGGAGCCGGTATCAATGGCAATGACATCGTTGGGTTCAATGAGGGAGGCGGCTTTTTTGCCGATGCGGGCCTTCCGGTCTCCAAAGTGGAGAACCTCGTAATCCAGATTGTACTCGGGAAGGGTACTGTGGGGGTTCTGGGCGGCGCGATGAATGGCCACGCCGTTGATCAGCTTTACCGTCCCCTGCTGCTCGAGCTGCTTCAGATCCCGGCGGATTGTAATTTCAGATACCCCCAGCTCCACCGCCAGTTCGCGAATCGATACGCCCGTCTTGGCGATCAAAAGCTGGGAGATTTTATCAATACGTGTCATCTTTTTGAGACTCATATGGTGCAATCCTCCCATACTTAATTAAATACTAGGGAGAGAATATCATAAAACCGGAACTCTGGCAAGAATAAAGCAAAAATTAGTTGGATATTCTGTACATTTTTTGTAAAGCCAAATTTTAAAAAATGATAATTCAATGCCTTTTATCTCTTTCGGAGAAGATTATTGATAATATACTATCAAATAAAGAGATTATATGAAATTAAAGCTTAAAAAGCAGACTGAAAACTGTAATTTTGAACATTTGTTGACAAGAAAAATGATATAGAATACAATGGAGACAATAAAAAGCAAAATAAATGAAAGGAGCTGCGCCATGGAACTGCGATTGGAGCATCTGGTCAAGGATTTTTCCGGAACCAAGGCGGTGAATGATGTCAGCATTACGATTCAGGACGGCAAGCTGACCGGATTGCTGGGCCCCAGCGGCTGCGGAAAGTCCACGACACTCTACCTCATCTCAGGGCTGGAGTCGCCTACTTCCGGAAGGATTTTCTTTGGAGACAGGGATGTGACGGCCCTGCCCCCAGAAAAGCGGGGCATTGGTCTGGTGTTTCAGAACTATGCCCTCTATCCCCATCTGACGGTGGAGCAAAACATCGCCTTCCCTCTGGTCAACCACAAGGAGGGGAAGGAGGAGATCCGCCGCCGTACCCTGGAGATGGCCAGACTGGTGCAGATCGAGGATCTCCTCAAGCGCAAGCCGGGCCAGCTCTCCGGCGGCCAGCAGCAGCGGGTGGCCATTGCACGGGCGCTGGTCAAGCGGCCTGATATCCTCTTGCTGGACGAACCCCTTTCCAATCTGGACGCCCGCCTGCGATTGGAGATGCGGGAAGAGATTCGCCGCATCCAGACTGAGACGGGCGTCACCACCGTGTTCGTCACCCATGATCAAGAGGAGGCCATGAGTATCACAGATGAGATCGTGCTGATGAGGACCGGCGTGGTGCAGCAGCAGTGTCCACCCCAACAGATGTATTTGAATCCCGCCAACCGCTTTGTGGCAGGCTTTCTGGGGAATCCCCCCATCAATTTCTTTCGGTTGGACGTGTGCGGCGGAACGATGTGTCTGGCAGAGGACTACATGCTCCGGGTGCACGGCGCGGCGGATGGGCCGGTCCTGGTGGGCATCCGGCCTGAGGCGTGGCGTCTGGGGCAGGGGCTTCGGACTGCGGCTGAGGCTGTGGAGATGCGGGGCAAGGATCTGCTGGTTACCTTCTCACTGGCAGGGGAGCGGGCCCGCGCCATTCTGGACATCACCGCCGGTGTGGCGGCAGGCGACGCCGTGGAGCTGACCCTGGAGCCTCGCCTGGTCTATATCTTTGACCCGGAGACCGGCGCACGGCTGGATGCGGAGGTGGCGGGATGAGGAGCCCCAAGCCGGCCCGCGCAGAAAATCCGCTGGGCAACACCCGGCGCAGCGCCAAGGCATATCTGTATCTGCTCCCTGCCTTTGCGGTTTTGGCGGTCTTTGTGGTCTACCCCATCCTCATGACGCTTCGGATGGGGTTTTACCAGAGTTACGTGTACCTTACCGACACCGGCACGGGCTTCGGCCTCAATTCATTCCGGTACGTGCTTCAGGATCCCGCTTTCGGGCTGGCCGTGCGCAACACCATGTTTATTGTTCTGGTGGGCGTACCTATCACGATTGTGCTCTCCCTGGGGGCAGCCCTGCTCATCAATTCCCTGCTTCGGACCAAGGGACTGTTTCAGACACTCTATTTTCTCCCTTATGTCACCTCCACCCTGGCCATCGGCCTGGTGTTCCGCTGGCTCTTCCACTCGGAATACGGCTACATCAACTTTTTTCTGGAGTTTTTGGGGCTGGAGCCACAGAAGTGGCTGTCCGATCCCAACCTGACCATTGTGGCGGTGACCATTTTTACCATCTGGAGCGGTATGGCGTTTAAGATTGTCCTGTTCCTGGCCGGATTGCAAAAGATCGACCAGCAGTACTACAAGGCCGCCCGAATCGACGGCACACCAGCGCACCGGATATTCTTCCGCATCACCATGCCCCTGCTCTCCCCCACGTTTTGGATGGTCACCATCGTTTCGGTCATTCATGCCTTTAAGACCTACAACGAGGTCTATGCCATGTTCAGCCGGGAGAGCGCTGGGCCTGGAAACAGCGCCATCACTATGGTCTACTATATTTATGACATGTTTTTCAACCGGGGACAGGTTCACTACGCCTCGGCGGCGGCCATCATCTTTCTGGCCATCGTACTGGCCCTGACGGTGATTCAGAAGTGGGTCTCCAAGCGGTTTGTATACTATGTATAAGGGAGGGTCGGATATGAAACAGAACGTGGGCAAGGCGGTCAAGATGGCGAAAATGATGGATATCCCGCTCATTGGCGTGGTGGAGAATTACAGCTATTTGGAGTGCCCGGACTGCGGTAAGCACATTACGGTTTTTGGCGAAAGCCATGTGGACGAGGTAGCGGCTGGATACGGTCTGCCTGTGCTGGCCAAGCTGCCAATTGATCCCAAGCTGGCCGCCGCAGTGGATGCCGGTAAAATCGAGGATGCCAAGCTGCCTGACGCGCTTTCCGGTGCGCTCAAGATGGTGGAGGGCCTTCGATGAATATCGGCGTAGCATATGACGGCGGGCAGATTATCAAAAATCTGGGCGAATGCCGATCGTTTTTGATTGTCAGCGCGGAGGGGCAAAACCCGACGGGCAAGCGGCTGGCCTCTGTGGAGGGAACCAGCACGACCGATTTGCTCAAGTTGGTGAGCATGGAAAAAATTGATGTGCTTATTTGCGGCGCGCTGGGACTTGCCATGCGCAACGCGCTGGAGATGATCGGCGTGCTGCTTGTACCGGGCTGCGAAGGCTCGGCCGAAGAAGCGGTCGCAAAATTTCTGGTGGGCGAAAGGCAGGGAGATCCGGCACTGCTCGAAATCGGGCGGGAGGAAGACCCGGACGATCCGATGGCCTGCATGCATGACTGCGCCAAGTGCGCAGGCTGCGGCCCAATAGAGATTCTGCGCCAGATCCCGGAAGGGCAGGAAGAGAACTGAAAAATAAACGGGGCGTCCGATGCGGGACGCCTCGTTTTTACGGAATCGTCCGAAAGGGGGCGGACGGTTATAACTTTTTGGAGTATGGGGAGGAAAAATGAGGAAGTTAGTTTATCGGTATTTGTGGTTTATCATCGGTGTTATCATCAATTCGTTCGGCGTGGCGATTATCACCAAGGCGGCGCTCGGCACCTCGCCTATTTCCAGCGTACCATATGTGCTCAGCCTGCGGTTTGTGCCCTCGCTGGGGCAGTTTACATTTGTGTTTAATCTGCTGTTTATCGCGGCGCAGGTGGTCTTGCGTGGACGCAAGTTTCCGCCAATTCAGTTTTTGCAGATTGTGGTCAATCTGGTGTTCAGCGCGTTTATCGATGTCGGCATGAAAGCGCTGTGGTGGTTTGAGCCTTCTTCGCTGCCGGTGAAACTTGCGGCACTGGTGATCGGCTGCGCGGTTTTGGGCTTCGGTATCAGCGTCGAGGTTGCACCGGATGCGCTGCTGGTGCCGGGCGAAGGCGTTGTGGATGCAATCACCGAACGGACGGGCAAGCGCTTTGGTTCGGTCAAAATTGCGTTCGACGTGACGCTGGTTATCATTGCACTGATTCTGTCTTTTATTTTCTTCCGCGGTATCAACGGTCTTGGGGTAGGCACGATCGTGTCTGCGCTGATCGTAGGCCGGTTTGTCAACCTTTATAATGCGCATCTGCCGCTCATTCCGCGCATTCGCATGCTGCGTGCAGTAGCGGTGCCGGAGGTGGAGCAGGAGATAGCTGTGGACAATGAGGGAATGCAGACCGAGGTCGAGACAGAGGCCTGAGAGAGCCACTCCTGTGTTTGCGCGGGTAAAAGCAGGGCTGTTCGCGCTTAGCGGACAGCCCTTTTGTCAGCAAACGGCGAAAATAATCTTGCGATGCAAGGAAATTTATCGAAAAATGCTGATGCTTTTTATACAGGGGTGTTGTATAATAAATCTATAACCGAAAACGGGGCGTCGCGACCCCACGGAAACGGAAGGATTTTCTGCGATGGATAAGATTACCGCCGCCTTAGTTGGCGGCCTGTTTGACGAGGGCGGTTTTTCCGCCTATGCGCGTCCGGTGCTGTTCGGTACGGCGGGCGATACGGTGCGGGACGAGCTGCCTGATGCCGTGGATGCGTGCTACTTTGTGCATGACGAACGGGAACCTGCGCTGGCGGGTGCGGAGAGCATTGCGCTGACGGAGGGCAATCGTTTTGCAGCGCTCGGCAATCTGCCGGAGAGCGAGCATGTGCTTGTGGTTGCCGCACCGTTTGTGCTTGCCGAGGACGATGCGCTCACCCATCTGATCGAGACGCATGTGACGACCGGTTATGGCGTCAGCGTACTGGTGGACGAGCAGCAGGGATTCGATGCGGAGGGCCAGCCCATCCCGCGCGACACGCATTGCCTTGCCGCGATGTTCACCTACGAGATGCTGCAAAAGGCGCTGGCGGCGGGCGGTGATACGCTGGATGCGCTGGTGGAGGCGGCAGTCTCCGCAGGCGCACAGAAGGGCGTCGCCGTGACAAACGAGATCGTTGAGATCTGCGACGGCGGTTCGGCTTATATCGCGTTCCGCGCGATGGTAAACCGCGTCAATTTCACGCTGATCGAAAACGGCGTGCAGATTTTTGATCCGGCAAACACCTATATTGCGCCGGACGCCGAGATCGAGGCGGGGGTAACGATTCTGCCCGGCTGCCATATCCGTCCAGGCTGCAAGGTGGGCGCGGGTGCGGTCATCGGCCCGAACTCCATTCTGGAAAAGGCTGAGATCGGCGCGGGTACGACGGTGAACAATTCGCAGGTGTATGAGTCCAAGATTGGCGCACACACTACGGTTGGGCCGTTTGCCTATGTTCGTCCGCAGTGCGTAGTGGGTGATGGCTGCCGCATCGGCGACTTTGTCGAGCTGAAGAAGTCCACCATCGGCAACGGCACTAAGGTGTCCCACCTGACTTATATCGGCGACGCAACCGTCGGCGAGCGGGTGAATTTCGGCTGCGGCACGGTTGTGGTTAACTACGATGGGTATCATAAGTATCAGACCGTCATCGGCGATGATTGCTTTATCGGGTGCAATACCAATCTGGTTTCGCCTGTCACGCTGGGCGACCGTGCGTTTACCGCGGCCGGAGCTACCGTGACCAAGGATGTGCCGGCAGGTGCGCTGGCGGTGGCCCGTGCGCGGCAGACCACGCTTGAGGGCTGGAACGACCGTCGTCGCGCGGCACATGAAAAAGAGCAAAATAAAAAGTAAAAATAGAAAAAACGGGATAAATTTTATCATTATGACGGAGGCTTACCAATGATTTCTCACGGAAAAAATATTAAAATTTTCTCCGGCAACTCTCACCCCGCACTGGCAATGCAGATTGCGTCCGCGCTCGGCCTGCCGATCGGCAAAGCGGCGATCTCCACCTTTGCGGACGGCGAAATCTCGGTTTCCATTTCCGAGTCTGTGCGCGGTTCGGACGTGTTCCTGGTACAGTCCACCTGCGGTCCGGTCAACAACAACCTGATGGAGCTGCTCATCATGATTGACTCCTGCAAGCGTGCGTCTGCCGGCCGCATCACGGCGGTTATCCCTTATTTCGGCTATGCGCGGCAGGATCGCAAGAGCAAGGCGCGCGATCCGATTTCAGCAAAGCTGGTCGCCGACCTCATTACCGCGGCGGGCGCAGACCGTGTGCTGACCATGGACCTGCATGCTGCGCAGATTCAGGGCTTTTTCGATATCCCGGTGGATAACTTGCTCGGTTCTTCCGTGCTGATTCCATATATTGCGGGCAAGTTCGGCGTGGGTACGGATGATACGGTTATCGTCTCTCCCGACCTGGGATCGGTCACCCGTGCGCGCAAGTTCACCGAAAAGCTGGACATGCCGCTTGCCATCATTGACAAGCGTCGCCCGAAGGCGAACGTATCCGAGGTTATGAACATCATCGGCAATGTTGAGGGCAAAAAGTGCATCCTCGTGGATGACCTGATCGATACGGCAGGTACGTTGGTGCATGCGGCGGACGCACTGGTGGAAAAGGGCGGCGCGACCGAGGTCTACGCTTGCGCGACCCATGGCGTGCTGTCCGGCCCGGCAATTGAGCGGATTGCGAACAGTCCGATTAAGGAGATGGCGATTCTGGATACCATCCCGCTGCCGAGTGAGAAGAAGCTGGACAAGATCAAGGTCTTGTCGGTAGCGCCGGTGCTCACAGAAGCTATTGCACGTATTTACGAAGAGCTTTCGGTATCGACACTATTCGATTGAGACAGACGGATGATTTGACAATTTTGGGGGGCGGACGACAGATGCTCGTCCGCCCTTTTTCTCTATCCGGCAGCCAATGACGGCCGGAAAAATACGGAAAAGCGAGGAACAGGCATGAAACTTTTCACGGTAGGCGATGTGGTCGGTGAAGCTGGTATCGATACGCTGCACGCGCTGCTGCGCCGCGTCAAACGCGAACACGGCGTGGATTTTGTGATTGTCAACGGCGAAAATGCCGCCGGACGCGGCATCACACCCAAGCAGGCGGACGATATTTTCGCCGCAGGAGCGGATGTGGTCACACTCGGCAATCATGCGTTTGCCAAACAGCAGATCGCGGCTTATCTGGATGAGCGGCAGGATATTCTGCGTCCGGCCAATCTGGCCCCGCAAAGTCCGGGACAGGGCTGGGGGATTTACGACGGCCCGCAGGGCCTGCGCCTGCTGGTCATGAACCTAATCGGCCGGTGCGATATGCATTACGGACCGGACAACCCGTTTTTGTGCGCGGATAAGATTCTGCGCGAGGCGGAAGGGCGATACGACATTGCGCTGGCGGAGATCCATGCAAACGCGACCAGCGAAAAGCTGGCGATGGGATATTACCTCGATGGCCGCTGCGCCGCTGTTTGGGGTACACATACCCATGTGCAGACCGCGGACGAGCGCATCAACCCAAAAGGTTCAGGCTATATCACCGACTTGGGGATGACTGGCCCGATTGTGTCCGTGCTCGGCGTGCGGGTAGAGCAGTCGATTGCGATGTTCCGCGGCGACCTGACCGAGTATTTCAAGACTGCACCGGGCGATTGCGCGCTGTCGGGCGCGGTGTTTGAACTGGGACGGGACGGCAAATGCACCTCGGTCACCCGCGTGTGGGAGCGATGGGCACAGTCGTAAAGACGGAGCAGCTATCTGCCGGAAAGGAGGGCGGCGTATGATTGCGATTTTTCTGGCCCCGGTTTATATCCTGCTGAATATGTATCTGGCACGCTGGGTGCTGCGCTGGACGGGCGCATGCCATCATCTGTGTGGCACAAAGGCATTCCGTGCGGCGTTTATCGTTCTTTATGCGCTGGTGGCGTCCGCGCCGTTGACCGGCTTTCTGGTTCAGTCGCCGTATCCTCTGCGGCAGTTTCTGCGGCAGGTCGGTAACTACTGGTTTGGCTGGATGCTGTATCTGGTGCTTGCGGTTTTGGCAGTCGAATTGGCATTGGTTGTGATACGCCGCGTGCGGGGTAAAGATTTCGAGCAGATGCAGCAGGTGCGGCGCGTGCGAGGCGGCATCGCGCTTGTACTGGTGTGCGCGGTCAGTTTTTACGGCATGGCACAGGCGAAACGGTTGTATGTGACCGATTACGACGTGACGCTTCAGGGCGCAGGCGAGGATATGACCGTCGCGCTGCTGGCCGACCTGCATTTGGGATACAGCACCGACCCTGCTTATATCGAGCAGGCGGTTGCGGCGATCAACGACATGAAGCCCGATTTGGTTGTGATTGCGGGCGACATTTTTGACAACGAATACGAGGCCGTTCCCGAGCCGGAACGGATTGCGGCGGCGCTGGCATCGCTCGACAGTACATACGGAACCTACGCCTGCTGGGGCAACCACGACCTGTCCGAGCCGATTCTCGCGGGCTTTACTTGGGACACAGCGGACGAGAACAAGAATGACCCGCGCATGACGGAGTTTCTGGAAAAAAGCAATGTAACGCTGTTGGAGGATCGTGCGGTGGTGCTGCCAAATGGCGTGCAGCTGGTCGGTCGATGCGATCCGGCGCGCAGCAAAAAGCTGGCGGACGAGCGGCTAAGCCCGGCGGAGCTTATCGAAGCGCTTGATGCGACTCGGCCGATCTTTGTCATTGACCATCAGCCGAAAGAGCTGGAGGCACTCGCGCAGGCGGGCGTGGACCTTGATCTGTCCGGACATACGCACGACGGACAGCTGTTTCCGGGCAATCTGCTCATGCGTCTGCTGTGGGGCAACGCCTGCGGTCAGGAGCAGGTCGGAGAGATGACTTCGATCGTAACCAGCGGCCTTGGCGTGTGGGGACCGGATATGCGCGTCGGTACGCGAAGCGAAGTAGTTTGCATTTCGGTACACTTTTCGGAATAACGAACGGCGGACAAGCGTCCGTGTGGGAAAAACAGCGAAAAGGGAAGGGGTCTTTTGTACATTTTGCAAGAAGTTGTATAATAACTTGCAAAAATGCGAAAATTTGTTGACGGGACACCCTGTTTTGCAGTATGCTATAAATGAACAACAATTGGCCTGATTGCATAGATGGTGATGAGGCCTTGCAGCAGGCACACCGGTGGACGCTTGGGAAGGGCGCCGACGGTGTGAAAGGAGGAAACAAACAGATGAACCCGTTGCTCAACAAATTCACTTTCACGGACGAGCTGAAGGATGTGCTCGAAAACTGTAAAGGCGTGTCGGTTCCGACCAGCAAGGCGGAGCTGTACGACATGGTATTCGGCCCGGAGCATGCCGATGTATATGACGTTATCTTTGACGTACCTGGCAAAGGCCCGGTCAAGGAAGCGGACGTGACACGCTGCAAGAACGGCGCGTCGGTCAACTTCGTGGAGGATTATATGCGCCGCCGCGAGCCGGACTGCATGCGTATTGCAGATGACAAGCCGACCGATAAAAAGCGCTTTGCCGATGTGTACGGCTATCCCTTTACCGATCTGCGCCGCGAGACCATGGAATGGTTCAAGACGCAGGAGCTGATCCTGATGCCCTTTAATTCGGGCGGCAATATCTACGGCTACGGTTCCATGCTGGTGTGTCCCAAGCAGTGCGCGTTCTTCGCGTTTGCGCTGGCACATCTGCAGGGCTTTGTCAACGCCGAGGAGAGCGAGGGCTATAAGCCGCGCGCCATCGTTTATGTTGCGCCGCCGTTCCGCCACACCCATTTTGAGGGCAAACAGGTGGTTGTGCACAACCGTCTGGATGACTGCCATGAGGTATTCTCCTATAACCTCTATCCCGGCCCGTCCGCCAAGAAGGGCGTTTACTCGGTGCTGCTGGATATCGGCGAGCAGGAAGGCTGGACGACCTGCCATACGTCCTGCGGACGTCTGGTGACTCCGTATGAGAACGAGATGGTCATCATGCACGAGGGTGCGTCCGGCGGCGGCAAGAGCGAAATGCTGCAGGACATCGCGCGTGAGCCGGACGGCCGCGTGCTGCTCTCCAAGAATACAGTCACTGGCGAGGAAACCTACCTCAACATGGGCGCAACCTGCTCGATTGAGCCGGTTTGCGACGATATGGCGACCTGCTATCCGCAGCTGCAGAACAATTCCGGTAAGCTGGTTCTGGTCGACGGTGAGGATGGCTGGTTCCTGCGCATGGATGGCGTAACGCATTACGGCTGCGACCCGGTGTATGAGCGCATCTGCACTGAGCCGAAGGAGCCGCTCTGCTTCTTCAATATGGAAGGCCATCCGGGCGCAACGCTGCTCATCTGGGAGCATACGCTCGATTCCAACGGTAAGCCCTGCTCCAACCCGCGCGCGATTGTACCGCGCTGGGATGTGCCGCACATCGTCAAGGAGCCGGTGGAAATTGACGTGCGCTCGTTCGGTGTTCGTATGCCTCCTTCGACCCGCGAGAACCCGAACTACGGCATCATGGGCATGATGCATATTATTCCGCCCGCACTGGCATGGCTGTGGCGTCTGGTTGCGCCGCGCGGATTCAACAACCCCTCGATTGTCACCGGCAATGAGCTCAAGAGCGAGGGTGTTGGATCCTACTGGCCGTTTGCCACCGGTCTGCGCGTCAAGCAGGCCAACCTGCTGCTGGAGCAGATTATGAACAGCCCGAATACCCGCTATGTGCTCATCCCGAACCAGCACATCGGTGTGTATAAGGTCGGCTTTGCGGCTGAGTGGATCTCCCGCGAGTATCTGGCGCGTCACGGCGGCGCAAAGATTCGCCGCGAGCACCTCGAACCCGCCCGCTGCCCGCTGCTCGGCTATGCGATGAAGGATATGACCATCGACGGTCAGCGCATCCGCTCCAAGTATCTGCGCGTGGATACGCAGGATCGTGTTGGTACGGACGGTTACGACGCAGGTGCGAAGATTTTGACCGACTTCTTCCGTAAAGAACTGGCGAAGTTCGATACGCCCGAGCTTGACCCGCGCGGCAAGCAGATCATCGACTGCTTTATGAAGGGCGGCACGCTTGCAGATTTTGAAGCGATCACGCCGACTAATCTGTAATCTGCCAGTTAAGCGGAAACAAAAAAACGCTCCAAAAGAGCGAGCCAATCAAATAGAATAATAATGTTTTCGGGAAGCGGCATGATTTAGGTCATGCCGCTTTTTTTCATATGCTCTGCTTGCGATTCTTGATTCTGCATTTCGTCTTCGAGCATTTTAATTTTTGTTCTTAGGTCTGCCAGCTTTTGTTCGCGTCGTCATTGGATTGTCCAGCTCTTATATGTAGCCGTGGGGCGTGGTGGTCGATATGCACCGGATTTGTCTTTGTGCTTTCGGTTGACAGAAATCGTTTCTCCTCTCTGCGCATACGATTGGCCTCCTCCTCAAGTTCTTGACGTGCCAAAGGAAGAATCTCGGGGGTCGGCGGATCCATTCGTAATTGTATCTCACCATCGACAACCCGGAACGTTTTCAATCATCCCCGTTCCATTCTACACAAGCATCTTTTTCATTCAGAAGTTTTGTTTTAATGTGATAAAACGCCATTTCGGGCGTAATCTTTCCAAGCAGAGTAAGAAACAGTGGAAAGGATGCTTTGTCCAAAAATTCGGGGTAAAAACAAGTGATGTACTCCAATGTTTCTAATTCTGCCGTTTCGAAAAACAGATACGGAATCACTGTGGTGATTGCAAATTCGGGTTTTTCATCGGCAGTGAGGTAAAGGCGAGGAGTGAACAGACTCCCAAAGAATACACGGGCGTTCATAAAGTTTATCACACGCAAAACATCCGGGATGCGGCCTTTGTGTTTATTGACCCAACCTGCAGCGTTTTCAGAAAAGTAGGCACGCACTTCGAAGCTCTTCTCATGAAACCAGATCGAGCATTCTGCCAGATGGTCCGGGGCTTTCTCTACATGAAATTGGATATAGAGTGTCAAATCATCAACAGCAAGCGGTTTGCCGCTGTTATTGAGCAGGCGATAGGGGATGTGATACATCTTCAAATAGTCGATGATTCGCTTTCTTGCTTCTGCCTTTGTCATAATAATTGCTCCTTTGAGCCATGCTGCCTTTCTAAATTCACGCCGACAAGTTCATGATAGTTTCTCGCAGCTGCAGCAAGTTCACGTAATTATTTATCAGTGTGGGCACGACGATGTCTCTCGGTGCATGCTTTCGTACGTTGCCCGTTCCGGCTAAATCGAGAAGATTTTCTTTTTTGATAATCTCGTCTTGAAAGAAAATGGCAAGGTTTTCGCGTCTAATCCATTCTGCCACTGCGCCAGTATTATCTTCGGTGAGTACATCGTAAAGGTAGTGGGGGAGATAGTCCCAATATGGAGCACACCCTCGCCTCCGATTCCAGCTGCGGTTCGGAAGAATCATCACATTGCATCTCTCCTGACCAAGCTCAAAAAGTCGACAGAGCAAAGCCGTCAGCTCGCATTCTGGCAAAAAATTTTCAATATCGCGTTCTAATTCCGTCAGGAACGGCTTGTACTCTTTTAATCTAAATTTCTGTTTATATTCTTTGTTTTTCCATTCACTCCATGCGGAAGATTCAAAAAAGTTTAGTGTGTATCTCAGGGGAAGCCAAGGCGAGAAGATTAAATCTGCGGCAAGCGTTTTGGTAAGAACGCAATCTAGATCATGAGTCCTCCTAAATTCATCGCCAACGCCATTATCTTCTCTCCAATATCTAATCTTTTCAATAATCGGTGTATAGTCCATTAGAAACGCTCCTTTCAATTCTGTGTCTTGCTCAACTAAACTGATAATTTTCTATAGTTTGGTTGTATTATACTCCGTTAAGAATTTCTTGTCAACTAAATATCGTGAAATTTAATTTTTGGTTGACATGGAAACGGGGCCGCGTTATAATCCTTTTCAAGGGAGTGATTTGAATGAATGGTTTCAATTATTCTTACAATCTGCGACTGCGATTTACAAATCCAAATCAAACAGGCTCATTTCAAGAGCATGAAAAATACTTTCGAGATTGTGTCGAGGAGTACAACAATGCTGCACAGAGCGCAAGAAACACAAAGAAAATAGAGATATTGCATATTGATAGTGACCATATCGATATCTGTCTGTATTCCAATGCGGACCTTACAAAAGCGCCAGGCAGAGCTTTAATGCATTTAACAACCTTATTGATAGACGAAACAAAAGATGGTTATGACAATTATTTTACGAACCATCTCTATCACAATAAATTATTTTCTACAGAACAAATTTCCGTTTCAAAGAGCTATGAATCCCTTTCGGATGTTGAGTTTGTAAAAAGCTTGGTGGACTATATTTCCAGACCCAAGGGTGAAATTTCTGAGAAAGATAAAAGCACGATGAACAGAATCAAAATGATAGCCCTTGAGAATGGCTTGATTAAATGAATTACTGCACATAAAATTGCAGACAAAAGTGGCGGCAGCGAGATATTTTGGCATATGTGTCCTGCAAGGAAAAGGACATTTTCGCGCAGCAGTGGAAGGCCATCTGACTGGCACCTGACAGAGAGCGGGTCTGCAAATGGGCAGAAGAGTTGTGTCCGTGGTATAAACACCTCCAATCATAGTTACAAAAGCCGTTAAAGACAGAAAAAGACGATACATGGTTGTGAAAACCAGGTATCGCCTTTTTGTTATCGTATCCTGTTCGGAAGATGCCCTACGTCAGCAATGTTGTCATACTGTCTTATTGCAAGCTGACAAGAAGCGGCTTTTGCTGTGCTATGGGGTAGGAATGATATCCTGCACAGTCAGAGTGTTGCCCTCGACCGAAAAACGCACCTCGCAGCCTGCAAATGGGAAGCCATAGACGCGGCCTGGCTCATGCTGGTATCCCGGCCGCGGGTCCTGTGCAAGAATGGAAAGCAGTGCGTCGCGCCGCCCGGCAGGCAGGCGGGCGAGCAACTCCTCGGTGCAGCACACTTGCAGCACGCCATCGCGGTTTTGCAGCGCAAAGCCGCCTGTGGCGTCCGAGTGCGCATCGGTGTAGGCTAAATAGGGCTTAATGTCGAAAATCGGTGTACCGTCCATCAGGTCGGCGCCCGACACATGGAGTACCGGCCCGTCCGGCGTCCACGGCTCGACGCGCTCCAGCCGAACCGAGGACAATCCGATTGCATTGGGCCGAAAAGGAGAGCGCGTGGCAAACACGCCCATGCGCCGGTTGCCGCCCAGCTTGGGTGGGCGCACGGTAGGCGACCAGTCATCGCGTACCGCCTCGGAGAACTGCCAGATCAGCCAGAGGTGGGAAAACCCTTCAATGCCGCGCAGCGCGTCCGCGTTGCGGTATTCCGGCTCGAACACGATGCGCGCGGGTGCGTCGGCCAGCCCGCTTTGCCGCGGGATGCCGAATTTGGTGGGAAAATCGCTGCGGATGCGCGCGATGATATGCATGGGGACGGTTTGGGACATAAACGACCTTCCTTTGACGTTGATGTTATCAGTATAACATGTCCATGCCGAGCACGCAATTCTTCCCGCTTTTACAGATTGTTAATGCATTCGGCACGGAAAAGCGGTATAATGGAAACATACTGATGAGAAAGCAGGGGTAAACTGTGGCAAAAAAGATACTCATCGTCGAAGACGAAGCAAATATTCGCGAACTGCTGCGCCTGTATCTGGAGCGCGAGGGTTATGCGGTAATCGAAGCGGAAAACGGTGTAGAAGGAATCAAAATGTGGAAGTCCGAAAAGCCGGATATGCTGCTGTTGGATGTGATGATGCCGGTGATGGACGGCTGGGCGGTCTGCAAGGAGATTCGCGCGGAAAGCGATGTACCGATCATTATGCTGACTGCTAAGGGCGAGACGGCCGACCGTGTTTCCGGTCTGGAGATGGGTGCGGACGATTACATCGTCAAGCCGCTCGAGATGCCGGAGGTCATTGCGCGCGTGCGCGCGGTGTTCCGCCGCATGGCACCGGACGATGCACCGGAAAAGCTGACGTTTGACAATCTGGTGATTGACAAGCAGGCGTACGACTTGATTATCAAGGGCAAGCGTGTGGACGCACCGCCTAAGGAAATCGAGCTGCTATATTATCTTGCTTCCAGCCCGAACCGCGTGTTCACGCGCGCGCAGCTGCTGGACGATGTGTGGGGGTTTGACTATTTCGGCGACACCCGCACGGTGGATGTACATGTCAAGCGCCTGCGCGAAAAGCTGGAGGGCGTTTCGGATAAATGGGAGGTCAAAACCGTTTGGGGCGTCGGCTATAAGTTCGAGACCAAGGAGTAAACTATGGGCAGACGCAGCTTTTTCTTTAAAAACTATGTCACGCACCTGCTGCTGATTGTGTGTGCGTTCGCGATTGCGGGCAGTGTATTCTATTACCAGATGGGCAATTATGCGCTGCAAACCAAGCAGACCGAATTGCGCACGACCGTGCAGAGTCTGGCGGAGCAGACTCGGCTGATGCTCGGCACGGATTCCGATGTGATTCGTGAAATCTATATGCTGTCCATCAGCACGGTGGCCAAGGAGGACGCCATCACGGTTTATGTGACCGACCGGGACGGCGTCATTCAGATGATTGCCGGGCCGGACGGTGAAGCAGCCAAAGTGACAGGATGGATGATTCCGCAGGAGGTGACCGAGCAGATTCGTAAAACGGGCGGCTATGCGGAGGTTGGTCAGCTGGGCGTATTGGGCGATCGGTCGAGCTACACGGTCGGCACGCGCGTGTTGGACGATAACGGTGAGACTAACGCGATGGTTTTTGTCTATACGCAGGACGCGACCGCAGCGGGTGTGGTGCGTCATTCCACGCAGACGCTGGTGCTTATTCTGCTCATTACGCTGGCGGTGGCGCTGGTGATATCCTTCATTCTGTCGCAGCATATGACACGGCCGCTCAAGGTGATTGCGGCGGCGGCAAAGGAGTTTGCCGCGGGCAATTTCGATGTGCGCGTGCCGGAGGATAACCACTGCTATGAGATTGACGAACTGGCGGTATCCTTCAATAATATGGCGCGCGATCTCGACCAGCTTGAGGAGCTGACGCGCGGCTTTATTTCCAATGTCAGCCATGAATTCAAAACCCCGATGACCACAATCGGCGGCTTTGTCGACGGCATGATAGACGGCACCATCCCGGTCGAGCAGCGCGATAAATATCTGCGCATCATTGCGGAGGAGACGCGCCGCCTGTCCCGCATGGTCAACCGTATGCTGGACGCTGCCAAAATTCAGTCGGGCGAACTGATTTTAAACCCGGCTCCGTTTGACTTTTCCGAAATGACCAGCCAGATTATCTTGTCCTTTGAGCAGAAAATTGAGAAAAAACATCTGGAGGTCGAGTGCGATCTGGATGACCGTTTGATGGTTATGGGCGACCGTGATCATCTATACCGCGCAGTGTATAATTTGGTGGATAATGCGGTGAAATTCATCAATGAAGGCGGACGGCTGTGCCTGCGGGCGCATCCGGAGAACGGCTTCTGTTCGTTTGCCATCACCAACACCGGTATCGGCATTTCGCCGGAGGACCTGCCGCATGTGTTCGGCCGATTTTACAAGGCGGACCGCTCACGTTCTATGGATAAAACCGGCGCAGGGCTGGGCCTGTATATTGTCAAGAATATCATCAATCTGCACGGAGGGGAGATCTCCGTGCGGTCGGATGGCGGCGAGACCGAATTTTCCTTTACGCTGCCGCTGGCGCCCCAGCAGCTGCCGGGCAGTGCAAAAACATCCCAGAAATAAAGAAAAGACCGTCCGTTTTGTCGCACATTATGTGCGGAAAAACGGGCGGTCCATCTGCGCTTGTTCAAAAATTATTCATATTGTTTTCAACAAACCGCCACAATGAGGGGTTAGAATGAAATCACAAAATCGATAGGGAGGTCAGAACAATGGATGACTTTAATCATAACAACAATAACATGACGCCGGAATCACGCGGTGATGAGCATACGGAAGCGCAGCAGCCTACCATGGAGCAGCCGGCAACAGAAACACAGTATACCGAGCCGCGCACGCCGTACCAGACGCCGGTACAGCATCCGGCCTATCATCAGGCCACGCAGCAGCAGCCGTATGGCGGCGCACCGTATGCGCAGGACCCGATGGGTTCGGCGCAGCAGCCGCAGCCCCCGAAGAAGAAAAAGCACGGCAAAGCGATTGCAATTGGCCTTGGCGGCGTTGCGGCAGCGTGCCTGCTGTTCGCCGGCGGCGCGCTGATTGGGCACATGGTGTACACAGGCGACGGCAATGCAGTGAAAGCAAGCGCACAAGCGGGCGACCTGCCCACGGTGCAGCTGAATGAGGCGCCGAATCTCGATCCGGATAATTATGATGTGGTTAACGGTTTGGCGGGTGAGGAAATTTACAAAAAGGTCAGCCCGTCCATTGTTTCGGTCATTTCGACTACTGCGAGCGGGACGGGGTCCGGCTCGGGCGTCATCATGAGTGAGGACGGCTACATCATCACCAACAATCACGTGGTAGAGGATGCGCAGAGCGTGACCGTGCAGCTGAGCGACGGCACGCAGTACGACGCTACCATCATCGGCACGGATGAACAGACCGATTTGGCGGTGCTCAAGGTGGAACCGAAGGACACACTGACGGCTGCGGAATTCGGTGATTCGGATGAATTACAGCCCGGTGAATATGCTTACGCCATCGGCTCGCCCGGCGGCGTACAGTTTGCCAATACGATTACCGGCGGTCGCATTTCCGCTATCAATCGTGACGTGACCATCAACGACCGCGTGATGACCCTGATTCAGACCGACGCTTCCATCAATCCCGGCAACTCGGGCGGCGCGTTGATCAACAAGTATGGTCAGGTGGTCGGTATTACCTCTGCAAAGCTGTCGAGCAGCGGCTTCGGTGAGGCTTCGGTCGAGGGCATGGGCTTTGCCATCCCGATCAACACGGCCAAGGAGGTCGTTGACGAGCTGATTGCCAACGGCTATGTAGCAGGCCGCCCGTCCATCGGCATTTCGGGATACAATGTGGAGTCGGCAGACGGCAGCATCTCGGGTGTGCAGGTGCAAACGATTGATTCGCGCGCAAAGGCAGCCAGCGAAGGTTTACAGGTAGGCGACGTTATCATTGCAGTCAATGGTACGCCGACCCCGACCATGGACGATATCAATGAAATCAAGGAAGACATGAAGGCGGGCGATAAACTTACGCTGACCGTTTATCGCATTTCCACCGGCAAGACGCTCAATTTGACCGTGACGCTGACCGATGCGCATGACCTTGAGGGTGATGACCCGGCGGCGCAAAGCAGCCAGAACAGCCAGAGCAGTCAGTACGGCAACGGTGGTTCGCAGTACCAGAATCCATTCTCGTACTTCGGCTGGTAAAATATTTCGCTGAAAGCGTACAGGTTTCAGCGAGGCAGGACGCACCGCGGCTTGACCGCGGATGCGTCCGAAGCTTCGCAAAGTTCTGCCAAGCAAAACTTTGCTCCGCATTTGTATAAAAAGCCCGGCAAAGCTGGGCTTTTTATGAAAAGAACCGTCCTTTGGGACGGTTCTTTTCTGTTATATGCGCACCTTGCGGCGCGTTTTTTGTTTTGATTACTTTTCGTATTTTTCAGCCATCTGCTGGCTGATGAACTGGCGTGCGGTGCGCGGAGAACGTCCGTTGCGGCGCAGCGCGAACCGCTCGGCAAGCATATGCAGCTGGTCTTCGGGCAGCGCAAGGCCGCTTTCCGCTGCAAGCTGATCGACAATGTATAAGTATTCGTCCTTGTCCGGTACGGAGAAGGTGATTTCCAGACCGAAACGGTCGGACAGTGAGGTGACGGTTTCCAGACTGTCGCGCACGCGCACGTCGTCGCCCTCGCGGTCGGCAAAGCTCTCACGGATGAGGTGGCGGCGGTTGCTGGTCGCATAAATGACCAGATTGGCCGGCTTACCCGCAAGGCCGCCTTCGATGAACGCCTTGAGCGCGGCAAAGTTGTCGTCCTCACGGCTGAAGGTAAGGTCGTCCAGAAAGACGATGAAGCGGAACGGTGAGCGCAGCGTTTCTGCGAAGATTTTCGGGAAGCAGGTGATGTGCCGCGGCGCCATTTCGATGATTTTCAGGCCGCGCTCAGCATACTCGTTGACCACGGCCTTGACGGTCGAGGATTTGCCCGTACCCTTGTCGCCGTACAGCAGGATGTTGTTGGCTTCGCGTCCGTCGAGAAAGGCGCGGGTATTTTTGAGAATCTGCTGCTTCTGCCGCTCATAGCCGGGCAGGTCGTGCAGACGAATGGCGTCCGGATGCACAATCGGCGCGACGGTGCCGTCATCCTGCACGGCAAAGGCCGAGGACTGCGCAAAGAAGCCGTAGCCCTGTGCGCGATAGTAGCTGGCGAGTGCTGCGCCGTCCCGGAAGGGCAGCGGAGAGGAGGCGGGGAAGTCCGGCAGAGTCAACAGCGCGGGCGCGTTATATCGTCCTGCCGCGGCGGATTTAAGCGCAGTGCCGTCAAGGGCGAGCAACGCGTTGAGAGCCTCGATGTCGAGTGTCGCCGCGCTCAGCAGCGCGGACGCGGGAGCCGCGAGCGTGTCGGTCAGAGTGTTAACGTCATAGTGGACGGCATTGAGTAAAGCCTGCGATGCGTCCTGATAGGCGTAGTGCGCGGCGCACAGTGCGCCGTAGGCATCGGCAAAGCATTCTGCATTTGCGCCATCCAGATAGTCCAGTGTTTCTGTGCATGCGCGCACAAGCGGGTGTTGTTGCAGGCCGCGCAGCGCGGAAAGCGCGTGCAGACGCAGCGAAAGAGCGGTAAGTTCCATGGTCATTCCCTCCCGGGGTAAATTTTTGTGCAGCATCAGCATAGCACACTTCGGCACGCTTTTCAACATAGCATGAGGGTAGACTATGTTGGAGGGAGAGTCAGCAATGAGCCAATATGCTCTTTTGATATGCCGCGGCCAAACCGAAGCGCTCGGCCTGCGGCGCCATTTGGGACAGATGGGAATACCGGGCGAGGTGGTGCGCCCGCCGCGGCATGCGCGCACGGATTCCTGCGGCTGGGCAGTGCGTGTGGGCGCGCAGCAGTCTGAGGAGGCGCTGCGCCGACTGCGGCAGCTCGGCATTTCGCCCTGTCGTGTCATACCGGACGAGGGGGCGAACGTATGATTTATTTGGATAACGCAGCGACCACGCTGCACAAGCCGCGCGCGGTGGATGAAGCGATGCGTCGCGCCATGCACGCGGCAGCTGGATATGCGCGCGGCGGCTATGCGGCTGCCATGCGCGCAGGAGAAACCGTGTACGCCTGCCGGGAGCAGGCGGCCGCGCTGTTCGGCGTGCAGGACCCTGCGCGTGTGGTGTTCACAATGAATGCTACGCACGCACTCAATCTGGCAATTCATGCGCTGGTGCAGCCCGAGACGCGCGTTGTGGTCGGAGGCTACGAGCACAACGCAGTCATGCGGCCGCTTGTGCTGCGTGGAATGCAACCGGTGGTGCTGGATACGCCGCTGTGGGATGGGGAGGCGATGGTGCAGCGAGCAAAGCAGGCGCTTGCGGACGGAGCGGAGCTGTTTATCCTCAATCATGTGTCCAATGTGTTCGGCTTTGCTGCGCCCGTGGAAGAAATCGCCGCGCTGCTGGATGCGGCGGGTGTGCCGCTGATTCTGGATGCGTCGCAGTCCGCGGGCGTGATTGACATTGACGTGCGGCGGCATCCGTGCCTTGCGGCGGTCTGTATGCCGGGTCACAAAGGACTGTACGGTCCCCAAGGCACGGGCATTTTGCTGGCGCTTGATGACCGGATTGCGGCGCGTCCGCTGCTCGCGGGCGGCACGGGCAGCCGGTCGGAGGAGATGCGGCAGCCGGACTTTCTGCCGGATGCGCTCGAAAGCGGCACACCAAATGTGCCGGGTATCGCGGGTCTGGCGGCAGGACTGGCATTTGTTCGGTCGGTCGGTCCGAAAAACATTCTGGCGCACGAGCGACAATTGCTGCGCGAATTTGTCCGCGCGCTGGAAAAAGAAGAGCGCATCGAGTGCTTTTCCCATCCCGCACAAACGGGCGTTTTGTCCGTGCGCGTGCGCGGCGCGACCTGTGAAGGTGTAGCAGAGACGCTTGCGCGGCAGGGCGTTGCCGTGCGTGCGGGTCTGCACTGCGCGCCGCTTGCGCACCGTACCGCGGGCACGGAGGAGAGTGGTACCATCCGCTTTTCGCTGTCGTTTTATTCGACTCCGCATCAGCTGGAGCACGCAGCCCAGCTGCTGTGCCAAACCGTAAAAAATCTGTGAATACGCTATACAGGGGACGGGATTTGTGGTAGTATAATGAAGGAAAAAAATCTGCCTTTCGCACAGAGAAAGGCTGCGAATTTACAGGACAGGTGGCTTTATGGAGGCTTTTCAAAACATTTTCATTCCGCCCCTTCAGAATTTCGACCTGCTTTCATCGCTCAAGAGCGGGATTGCATCCTTGCAAACCGCGGGGCCGATGGACGTGGTCGATATTCTGATTGTAGCCTACATCATCTACCGCATGATGAAGCTGCTCAAGGATACCAGCGCGGCGCGGCTGGCCAAGGGCATCCTTGTGCTGGCGCTGGTGATGCTGCTGGCAAGCTGGTTCGGACTGACGTCGATTTCCTATATCCTGCGCACGGCGGTATACTATGCGCCGTTTGTGCTGGTGATTATCTTTCAGCCGGAGCTGCGACGTCTGCTCGAGCAGCTTGGCAAGGGCAATTTGAGCCGTCTGCTCGTTCCGGCAAACGATCCCGATGAGATTGAGGCGGCCATCAACGCAACGGTTTCGGCCTGTGCGGATATGTCCAAGACCAAAACCGGCGTGCTGATTGTGTTCGAGCGCAAGGAGCGTTTGGGAGAGATTGCCGCGACCGGCACTTTGCTGGACGCCGACCCGTCGCCCGAATTGCTCAAGAACATCTTCTTTAAGAACAGTCCGCTGCATGACGGCGCGCTGATTATGCGTGCGGGCAAGATTTATGCGGCCGGCTGTGTGCTGCCGCTTTCGGGCAGCCAGACCCTGTCGCGGGATTTGGGTACGCGCCACCGCGCGGCGGTCGGCATGAGTGAATCGTCTGACAGCGTGCTGGTTGTCGTTTCCGAGGAAACGGGCGCGATTTCGGTCGCTATCGGCGGTATGCTCAAACGGCATCTGTCGCCCGAAGTGCTCAAAAAGGTGCTTGAATCCGAATTGCTGGAGCCGGAAAAACCGGATAAGCGTGGTATTTCTTCCCTTCGGAACATCTGGAAGGGGGGTGCGGGCAAGTGAAGCAGTTCATGAAAAAGCATGATATCTGGCTGCGTCTGCTGTCCATTCTGCTCGCATTTGTTCTGTGGATTGTAGTCCGCGATATCGAAAACCCAATTAAACCAACCATCATCCGTGACGTACCGGTCAAGCTGGTCGGTACGGAGCAGCTGATGAATAACTACAATCTTTCGGTAATTGAGTATACCACGACCATCGACGTGAGAGTGGAAGGCCCGAACAATGAGATAACCGACAGCACGTTCCGCAAGAAGGTGTCTGCAACCATTGACGTTTCGGGGATTACGGACGGCGCGGGCGAATATGCGCTGACGCCGCAGATCACCACCGGAAGTTATAACGTCGATTCCACGGGCACAGAACCGTCGACCGTGCGTGTGCTGGTGGATAAGGTGACAACCGAAACCGTTCCTGTCCGCGTGGAAACCACGGGTACTGCGGCGGATGGCAGCCGCCCGGGGACGCCCGAACCCACCACGACCAAGGAGGTCACGATTTCCGGTCCGGAGGCCGAGCTGAAGGAGGTTGCTTACGCATACGGTACGATTGATGTGACGGGCAAGTCCTCCACTTTTACCGGTGAGTGCAGCATTGCTTTGTATAACGATGCGGGTGAGCCCATCACGGGTACACATGTCACCTGTCAGACCGATACGATCACCGTGCGCGTGCCGATTTATCCTGTGGAGAGCGTGCCGCTGACCGTTTCGCTGACCGATGGCGAAACACTCAAGGAAGATCAGGTCAATGTGAGCATCAATCCGTCTTCCATCACGCTTATCGGCGATCAGAAAACGCTTGCCGGCATCACGGAAATCAACCTGGGTACGATTGCCTTGGATGACGTACGCACCGGTGTTCCTGTGGAGATGGAAATTCCGCTGCCGGAAGGAGTGCGGCTGGATAACGGCCAGCCTTCGACCGCAGAGGTAACCATCAGCGTCAAGGAGCAGGAGAATGTTTCCACCCGCAAAATCCAGGTGACCAAATTTGTACCGACCGATACCGCACAAGCGCAGACACCGTATTCGGTCAGCGTGCTGACCGAATCGGTCGAGATTGAACTGCGCGGCAGTGAAAGCGCGCTGCAACAGGTGGATCTCAACAGCCTGTCAATCGGATTGACATTTGATTCCGTGTCGCTCGGTTTGGGTACGCACAGGGTGAAAGGTGTCGTGGCTGCCACGGGCCTGCCTTCCGGTGTGACGCTGGTCGGCGGCGATGTGGAGGTCGAAATTGAGATAACCGGGCCGGACGGTGAAGAAACGGTAACGCCGCCGGATACCACGGATGCGACACAGGATGATGGCGCGGATACCGATGCGGTGCCGTCGGAGGAAGGCGGAGACGGTACATGAGCTTAATGGTGAGCAATATCCGTCTGCCGTTTGATGTGCCGGAGGAACAGGCGCTGGCCGAGGCAAGACGGCTGACCGGTCTTGCCTCAGACGATGCGCAGGCGGCGGTGTATCGGGTGAGCATTGATGCGCGGCGCGGCAAAATCTTTCGCGTATATTCGGTGCGGTTGGACGCACCCATTGACGAAAAGGCATTTGCAGAAAAACTGCAAATGCCCTTCGTGCGTTATAAACCGGATGAAAAACCGGCGGTTCCTTGCGGCAGCAAGCGGCTGGAATACCGGCCTGTGGTGGTCGGACTGGGGCCTGCGGGTCTGTTTGCGGCCTATACGCTGGCAAAGCACGGTTACGCACCGCTCGTTTTGGAGCGCGGCGGTGACTTGGATGCGCGCGACCGCGCGGTCGATGCCTTTTGGAGCGGCGGCGCGCTGGACACGGAGAGCAACATCCAGTTTGGCGAAGGCGGCGCGGGCGCGTATTCAGACGGCAAGCTGACCACGCGCATCGGCGACCCGCTTTGTGACACGGTGCTGGAAACGCTGGCAGCGCACGGCGCGCCGTCGGATATCGTCAAAAAGGCCAAGCCTCATGTGGGTACGGATATTCTGAAAAATGTAGTGCGTGCCATGCGGCGCGAAATCATTCAAAACGGCGGTGAAGTGCGGTTTCACACATGCCTGACCGGCGTTTCAGTCAAAAATGGGGCGCTGCGCGGCGTGCAGGCGGGCGATGATGCGTTCGCCTGCGAGCGGGCTGTGCTGGCCATCGGCCACTCGGCGCGCGATACCTTTGATGCGCTGCATCAAAATGGGGTATACTTTGAGCCGAAGGCATTTTCGGTCGGCGTGCGCATTGAGCATCTGCAAAGCGAAATCGACCGTGCGCTGTACGGCAAATATGCGGGGCATCCGCTTTTGCCGCCTGCGGAGTACAACCTGTCCCGCCGCGAGGGAGGACGAGCCTGCTATTCGTTCTGTATGTGTCCGGGCGGCGTGGTCGTTGCGGCGCAGAGCGAGGAGTATACGGTCGTTACCAATGGCATGAGCTATCATGCACGCGATGGCAAAAACGCTAATTCCGCGCTCGCGGTGTCGGTTGACCCAGTGGATTTTGACGACGGTACGCCGTTCGGCGGTGTGGCTTTGCAACGGCGGATTGAGCGCGCGGCCTTTGCACAGACCGGCTCGTATCGTGCGCCCTGTCAGCGTGTGGGCGATTTTCTGGCGGGACGGCCGAGCACGCGCGCGGGTATGGTGCAGCCAAGCTATCCGCTGGGCGTGCAGTTCGGCGAAGCGGCGGCTTGTCTGCCATCCTTTGCGCAGGATATGCTGCGGGACAGTCTGCCGTATTTCGGCCGTAAGATTCGCGGCTTTGACACGGCTGACGCGCTGCTGACCGGGCCGGAGACCCGCACGTCTTCTCCGGTGCGTATGAAGCGCGGAGACGATTTGTTC
>ENA-OWPN01001189-OWPN01001189.1-human-gut-metagenome-genome-assembly--contig:-NODE-1189-length-25852-cov-3.856650_pt1 | contig 25852 bp, 25 predicted proteins | sample MGYA00248266_ERZ651850 | MGnify/ENA primary metagenome ERZ651850 (study PRJEB26924, sample SAMEA4378296) | human gut metagenome | biome: human gut; feature: human-associated habitat; material: faeces... | reverse complement strand
GCACCACAAGTAGATGTGGAGGGCCTCAGTTTCCCAAGTTATTTTAGATACTCTTAAATTAAAAATATATCATGATATTCGTTTTTTTATTGCCTATATAGCTTTCCACCGGCATCTATTGTATCATTCTTCTCACAATACCGTAGGAAGATAGACTGCGGATTCATGCTGCCTGTCTTATATTCTGATTTGAATTTATCCAGGTCCCAATCAAGTTCATAGGTCGTACAATCATCATTTTCATCCGTTATTTTTACATCGGTTATCGTGTATTTATAATCTGCATTTTTATCTTGAAAGGTGTCATCTTTGATTATATAAGTGGTTGTTCCATCTGCACTCCTCCATGTACCTTTTAAAAAAGACGGAATGACATCTTTTTTTACTTCACCACTCTTATACACTAAATAAATGCCGACTGTTCCGGATCCACCTTTACTTTTTAAATCATCAGAAATGACTTTAATGCTGATTGTATCAGAATCCTGGCTCATAGTAGTAAAGGAAAAGCCAGTTGAATCCGTGATTTTTAAATAAGCTCTGACTTTTTCTATTGCGAAATCAGAATCAAAAGTATTGTTTTTCTCCTGTGCTTTTAAACTATTATCTTCTTCATTGACTTGTTGTCCAGGCTTATTATCATTCTTTTTACTGTCTGTAACATTCTTCTTATTATCTGTAATGTTATTTTGGATATTCTTTTGGTTTTCCCTGTTCTTCTTTGTTGATGCACATGAGGAAAAGCACAAACATGCAAGTAGTAAAATGAAAATTTTTTTCATAGCTATGATCTCCTTTATGGCACTATTTTATTCTTATCCTCAGAAAAATACAAGAAACGATTCCTTAATTCTATTTCCGATAAAGAATAAAAAATATTATCTATAAGCTCATAGATTCATTACATAAATAATGAAATAAGAGGGATGTCATAAATCAAATAATTGCTTATTGAAGTTGGAAAAATGATCTTATAGGAAGTGCGGAGAAGGAAAAGCATGTAGGGGTTTTTCGTTGTTCATATGTGGAGCTGTAGACGGCTAAAGCATAGTTATACGCAACTGTGATATGCTCATAGATGAGTTTGATTTTTATGATGCTGCCTACATTGTTTGCTAGTATTTAATTCTTATGAAGAGAGTAAATAAGAACATGCTTATAAACATCTGTTCTGCTATTTATGTGCTTGTTTTTTTACTTATTTTAGTTAGGATTTATCCTTCTGCTTGGTTTAGCAAACAGGCTTGATTTTCTCATACAGCTTGCTAAATATACTGAAAACATTGTTTATAGTAATGAATAAAAAAATGATTTTTAAAAATGCAAAAGGAGCATTATCAGTGCAAAGGAGTGTTTACCTGTATTTACACTTCATACTAGAAAATCCACAAGCTATAAAACACATTGATGTAAACCAAAAATTAAATAATGGTTTACAAAATGAATAAAGTTTGATATTCTAAGTATCAGTAATGAAAAGGAGCTGTTACGATGTCTATACGAAGTGATTTGATTAAAGAGCTGGAACAAAACAGAGCAAAGCCGATATCCGGACAGGAGCTGGCAGACCGGCTGCATGTCAGCCGTAATGCGGTATGCAAAATGATTCATACGCTGAATGAGGAAGGGTTTGAGATATGCTCATATCCGCGAAAGGGTTATCTCATGGCCGCTACCTCAAATAAGCTTTCATCGGAAGCAATATCCTGTTATTTAAAGCAGCAACTGCCGGTATATACCTTTGAACAGGTGGATTCCACCAATCAGCTGTTGAAAAAGATGGCGGTTGACGGGAGTGAGCATTTAACACTGGTAGCCGCTGAGGAACAACGTGCAGGTAGAGGAAGATTTGGCAGAGCATTTTATTCACCCTCCCGTACAGGAATCTATATGAGCCTGCTGTTGCGATTGCCACAGCAATTCAGCGATGCTTCTATGATTACAATCTATACCGCCGTCGCTGTACACCGTGCCCTGTACAGGCTGTATAAAATTGATACACAGATAAAATGGGTCAATGATATCCTGTATCAGAACAAGAAGCTGTGCGGTATCTTATGTGAGGCTATCAGTGACTTTGAAAGTGGACAGATCGAGGCTGTTATTGTCGGAATCGGATTAAATGTTTCCACTATGGTATTTCCTGAAGAATTAAACGATATTGCAGTATCGCTGCCTCCGTTATCCGTAAACCGCAATGAGCTGATCGCTTGTATTGTCAATGAGCTGCTGGAGCTGCAAAATGAAGACAGAGACGCAGTGCTTGCACAGTATCGTGAGAAATCAGTCGTACTGCATCGTCATATCACATGGATGAGGAATGGAATGCGCTGCAACGGATATGTAGAGGCTATCAATGATGCCGGGAATCTGGTTGTGAGCTGTGAAGGAACAAGTGTTATTTTAAATTCCGGTGAGGTTTCCGTGAAGGAGGCACATGTATGAAGCGTTTGACTACCCGGGAACTGGCGCTGTGTTCCCTGTTTGCGGCATTGATTGCCATCGGCGCCTTTCTTCAGATTCCGCTTCCCAATTTTGATTACTTCACCCTGCAGTTTTTCTTTGTACTCATGGCAGGCATGCTGCTGGGGGCACGTCTTGGTGCTATGTCAGCGTCCTTGTATGTTCTTACCGGCCTGCTTGGTATACCGGTATTTGCGGCAGGTGGTGGAATTTCCTATGTGCTTCGCCCCAGCTTTGGCTTTCTACTTGGCTTTATTGTCACAGCGTATTGCAGTGGCTGGATCATGGAACACGGACAAAGAACCTGGAGAACCTGCTTTCTGGCAGCTCTGGCGGGGTTGCTTGCGACGTATGGTATCGGCCTGGTGTATAAATATATGCTCTTAAACTATTATACAGGCACAGGTATTTCTTTTTATCTGCTGCTGCTCTCCTGTTTTCCTCTGGATTTACCCGGAGATATTCTCTTTAGTATTCTTGCGGCCTATGCCGCCCTGCGCTTTCCTGCTGCTGTATTGCGGGGAAGGGAAAGGAGTCTGTATGCTGAGCGTATACAAAAATAAGGTTTTACAGGGCGGTTCTTTAAGCCGGGCGGAGGCAATGCAGCTGCTTACTGCGGATTTGCAAGAGCTGTGTACAGCGGCTGATCAAATTCGCGCGTATTTCTGTAAGGAGCAGGTTGATCTTTGCTGTATCATCAATGGCAAAAGCGGTTCCTGTTCGGAAAACTGCCGGTATTGTGCGCAGTCTACTCACTATTCGGGAACCTCCCTACAGCATGAGCTGTTATCAAAGGAAACCATTTTACAGGACACATTGTGCAGACAACGTGAGGGAATCCAGCGGTATTCCATCGTCACCAGCGGCAGAAAACTATGCAAGGAGGAGGTAGAGAAGCTGGTATAGATTTACCGCCAGCTTAGCGAGCAGACCACGTTATCCTTATGCGCGTCCTGCGGTCTGCTGGACAGAGAAGACTTTCTCAAGCTAAAGGGTGCAGGAGTCACGCGCTATCACAATAATCTGGAAACCAGCCGTTCCTTTTTTCCGTCCATTTGTACGACACATTCCTATGATGATAAAATGCAAACGCTGCATGCGGCAAAGCAGGCAGGTCTTAAGCTTTGCTGCGGAGGAATTCTGGGGCTTGGTGAGCGCTGGGAGGATCGCATTGATCTGGCACTGGAGCTGAGAACGCTGGAGGTCTTATCTATTCCTATCAACTTTCTGAATCCTATCCCGGGCACCCCATTACAAGCTCAGCCTGTCATGAGAGAAGAAGAAATGCTGCGCGCTGTTGCCATTTTCCGGTTTCTGCATCCGCGTGCCTTTCTGCGGCTTGCAGGAGGACGTTCCCTGATGAGGGATAAGGGAAAGCGACTGTTACAAAGCGGCGCAAATGCCTTAATCAGCGGGGATATGCTGACGACAGCAGGTGTAAACACCGCAAGTGATTTACAAATGTTAAAGGAACTGGGAAGACAGGTGGTCAGGGTATGAGTCAGGGGATTTTTATCACTGCGACGGCAACAGATGCTGGAAAGACCTATGTCAGTGCGGGATTGCTGAAGCAACTGCTGTCAGAAGGTATTCATGCCGGTTATTACAAGGCTGCCGCAAGTGATGCACATCGTGTCGAAGGAAGCTGGCTGGCAGATGATTTGGATACTGTTCGTAGGCTCAGCGGAGTAGAGAAAGAAAGCAGCCTTGTTTCCTACACCTATCACAGCAGCGTGTCCCCCCATCTTGCGGCCGTACTGGAGCAGCGTCCCATAGAACGCAGTGTTATAAAAAACGATCTGCAGCACATGTTGGATACACATGAGTTTTTGATTGTTGAGGGCAGCGGCGGTATGGTCTGTCCGCTTCGTCTTGATGAGGAGTGCATTATGCTCAGTGATGTTATGCGTATGAGTGGCTTTGCATTGCTCATTGTTGCGGATGCAGGACTGGGCACGATCAATTCCTGTATGCTGAGTGCCCATTATGCACAACAGCTGCATATCCCGATTGCCGGCTTTTTACTCAATCATTATCATGACAGTGACCGATTGCATCAGGATAATAAAAAAACAATCGAACTGCTCAGTGGATATCCGGTACTGGGCTGTCTTGCGGATAATGAGCCAGTTCACTTGAATTTACAGCGTTTGTTTCCATAAACAGGGAAGTGTAAACCGCCTGCTTTCCACATTTGAAGAAATTTCAAATCTTACAAATTCTGAAACTGCTTTACTTTCCACTATCGCTAGGGTATCATTATTAGGTAAGAGAAATTGAGTGATAAGCCTATGAAAAAACTTTACAGATATATAAAATTTCATTTGAAAATGACCTATAAAAATATAGTCCGGCACTTTGGTCTGACCTTTTCCGCATCCGTAGCGGTAGCCATCACCCTGATTTTGATTTCCGTATTTATGCTGATTACCAGCAATCTGAACGGGTTTACAAAAAACATCGAACAGCAGGTTACGATACGTGCCAGTATTGATACGATCGTAAAGGATAAGCAGAAGCAGCAGCTATTGCAGGATATTAAGAAGCTGGATACGGTGAAAGGTGTGAAGCTTTCCACAGGAAAAGAAGAGCTGGAGAATTATAAAGCAGAATACAGTGAGGATTCCTCTTTGTTTGATATGTATGAGGGGAAGGCAAATCCAATTCGCGACACATTTCTGATTGAAATGAAAAACGGAAAGGATATTCAGCAAACAGCTAAAAAAATTGCGGATATGAAGGGAATCGTATCTGCGGAATATGGCGGGGAATCCACCAGCGGTATGATTGCCACCTTTGAAAAAATCCGGGAGGGCGGCATGCTCTTCATCATATTCCTGGTAATCATTGCCGTATTCCTGATATCGAATAAAATTAAAATGTCCATCTATACGAGAAAACAGGAAATCGCTATTATGCGCTTTGTCGGTGCCAGCAACTGGGCGATTAAGTTTCCTATGATGCTGGAGGGAATCTTCATCGGTCTGCTGGGAAGTCTGGTGCCTGTCCTGCTTACGATATTTGGATATCAGTATATTCATAATGCTCTTGGCGGTACGTTTATGAGCAATATGTTTGTGCTGCAGAAGGTATTTCCTTTAACTCTTGAAATATCAGAGGTGCTGATTTTGATTGGTATGCTGGTCGGTCTTGTGGGAAGCTTTTTTTCCACAACCAGATATCTGCACTGGAAGCGCTAATTATATTTATGCACGAAGATAAGGTAGAAGGCTGTATGAATCAGCAACTGCTTACCTGCAAGAATTAAGAGCCGGCATAGTCTGCACGGCTTTTTTTGTGCCAAGCTGTCTCTGCTTACATTTCGTACGGGATAGAGATGAATTAAATAACATGAAGCAGCTGACTGGAATTGCATTCTAACCGGCTGTTTTTTTTATTTCCTTTACGAACAAGGCGTATGTTAGAAAACACAATAACATCATTTATAGCCCTACACTTTTTTGACAATGCTCCCTTCCTGTCCGACAGATTGTAGAATATGTGTAACACATATATATACATCGTTTATTTTGTGACTTTTATGATGGAAATGCAGACAATTGATTTTTCTTTTAATTTTTATGATAATCTATAGCCATGGAACGTTCTTCGTCGAGTAATAATCATGTAAAGTAGAGGTGATGTCTAAAAAAGAACACAGCAGCATGTTAAACAACGGAAGAAAGCTATACCAGGATATGCTCGCAAAATGCGAACAATGGTTTATGTATCTGCAGGACAGGATAAAGGATAGGAGGAAGTGCAGATGATCAGCTTATATCGTATTGATGACCGTGTGATACACGGGCAGACAATTGTAAGACTACTGCCTCAATATGCGTGTGATGGCATTATCATCATTGATGATCATATTTCAGGAAATCCGCAGCTGCTCGGTATCTATAAGCAGGTTGTACCGGATACCACAAAGCTTTATTGCTTTTCGATAGAAAAAGCACAACGGAAGCTGCAAGAGGCAAAGGTGTCTAAAAAGCATTATATTGTCATTTTCAAAAGTATTCTTACAGTAAAGGAGCTTCATGACAGAGGTGTGAAAATCATGGAAACAATCAATGTAGGAACAGCGAGTAGAAAAAATGACGCTAAGGATCTGGTTGTCGGATTTGCATTAAATCAGACAGAGATTGATTCTTATAATTATCTGGATGAAAAAGGATATACATTTTCGATTCTGCCGGCAGGTGGTGTGAAGAAAACACTATCCTGGAAAGAATTAAAAGACAAGGCATAGAAAAAGTGAGGAGGAAAAAATATGTCATTTGTACAATGTTTACTGGTTTCCGTTTTCTGTATAGTCAGCGGAAATGAATTTCCACTATATGGTTCGCAGTTTGGATGGTATGTTTTAGGGAGACCGTTAATCGGGGGCTTCGTATGTGGAATCATATTGGGAGATGTAGCGGCAGGAATACAGCTGGGTGTTGCGGTTCAGCTTGTTTACCTGGCACTGGTTACACCGGGAGGCTCCGTTCCCGTGGATATTTCTTTTGTTTCCTATCCTGCTATGGCGATAGCCCTGGCTGCCAAAATGGATAGCGGAACAGCAGTGGCACTGGCATCTACTATTGGTGTTCTCGGTTCCTTTATTCTGCAGTTCGATCTGACGATTGCGGCATTTTTCCATAAGCTGCAGGACAATGCGATTGAGGATGCAGATTATAAGAAATACAATAAAGCAATCTGGCTGTATCCACAGCTGGCAAAAATCATAACCCGTGGAGTACCGTGTTTTCTGGCTGTATATTTCGGAGCACAGTATGTCGGAGATTTCATGAATCACATGCCGGAGTTTGTACAATCTGCATTGCTGTCCTTAGGTGCTGTGCTTCCGGCAGTGGGAATCGGAGCACTTCTGACACAGAGTGTTCGCGATAATTCCTATATTCTGTTCTTTCTGGTAGGCTTTATTAGTATTGTTTTCATGAATTTAAATATTCTGGCACTTACTATCTTCGGCGCTGTATTGGCATATTTGTATTATAAAGCAAGCACGGGAGAATTAAAAACCTCTGCAGCAGCTGAAGAATTGAGTGATGATGAGGAGGTATTATAGGATGAGCTTAGAAAGAAAACCGGAGGCTGTTTCAAAGCAGCGGCTAACAAAAAAAGAATTGAACCAGATTTGGCGAAGATTTGCATGGTCTTTTCCGGCAGCCTGTTCATGGGAACGTTTTCTGGGAATGCAGTATTCCTGGTCTCTTATCCCGTTATTCAGAAAATATTATAACAAAGAGGGTCAAATTGATGGTATGAAGCGACATGCGACCTTCTTCAATACGGAAAGTGTTTTCGGTAGTGTTATCTGGGGTGTGACAACAGCAATGGAGGAACAAAAAGCACTTTACGGGAATGTGGATGATGATTTGATTGAAACAACAAAAATCAGCTTGATGGGCCCTCTTGCAGGCATTGGGGATGCGATGAATCCTGGAATGCTGATTCCGCTTTTGCTATCCATTGCAATAGCGTTCTCTGAAAACGGTAGTCCTGTCGGTGCCATTTTCTATATGATTGTGTACACTGCCATTGTAACCGTCATTATGAAGGTGCTGTTTCGTAAAGGCTATGAACTGGGAATCAATGGGATTCAGACACTCATTGGGGAAAAAGCTAATAAAATAAAGAATGCAATCATATTGTTTGGTACGACAATCATGGGAGGTGTGGCTGCGAGCTATGTAAATCTGAATCTGATTCTCTCTATTCCGAGTGGAAATGATAAGGTTCTGATTCAGGATTTACTGGATGGCATCTTTCCGAAAATACTGCCGCTCCTGCTGGTACTGGGGACCTGGCAGATCATGCGAAAGAAAAAAATCTCTACCCTGAAAATGATTCTGATTTATCTTACAGGAACCTTTATTCTATCCTTCTTCGGTATTATTGGATATAGTACGGGACATCATGGATAGGATGTGTTCAAAATGGAAAAAATATTGATCGTTTCCCATGGAAATCTTGCTCAGGAGTTATGCAAAGCCTGTGAAATGATAACAGGACAGCAGGATTTACTGGATGCAGTTTGCTTAAATGACTGTGGTCTGGAAGAATTCGAAGCTGGAATTCAATCGTATCTTGAAGTAAATCAGAAGCAGACTCTTTATATACTTTGTGACCTTCTTCATGGTACACCATTTAATCAGGTATTGATTAAGATGCTGGATTATACAGCAGTGGATTACCATATGATAACCGGTGTGAATCTTCCGGTGTTACTGACACTGTATATGAGTTTACTGAATAGAAATGATGATGATGCCCATACCGTCTGTAAAAAGGCTATAGAGGCTGGACAGACTGGGATTACATTGCGGGAAGCAGAAAGGACAGACATATGAAAAAAGTATTGATTGTAGGTGCCGGTAGACTTGGTAAAGGGTTTCTTGGTGAGGTATTTGCTGCGGCTGACTGGCAGGTATCGTTTCTGGATAAGGATGCTGCTGTTATCGATGAAATGAAGAATGGTTATACTGTTGAGATTTATGGTGTGGATTCTATTTGTACAAGAGAAGTAAGAAATTATGATACATATTTGTGCAGTGATAAGCATGAGGAGCTTTCCAGTTTTCTTGAAGCGGATATCGTTATGCTGCCATTGTATCCGGATGATTTAGAGGACGCCTTTCAATACCTGCTGTATGACTTGAAGCAGCAGATGCAGAATACGCCGGATAAAAAGCTGGACATGGTCTTGCTTACGAATATGACCTATCTCACAGAGAAGCTTTGTGCATATGTCAAGAATCTCACGGATACGGCGTTTTATACATGGTTTCATGAACATATCTTCCTGCGTGATGCGATTATCAGACGCTCCACCGATGCTGCAGATGATAAGGCAAACCGGTCTGTAACACTTACGAGTATGGCTGCGGCCTCTTTGCTTATCGAACAGCCGTTGCATACAGATCTGGGGAATGTACAATGGATGGAGCCGGCAAAGAATGTCCCAACACTGAAGGAAATAAAAATATTTACGCTGAATGGCCCTCATGCAGCTACTGCATATGCCGGTGCTTATTATGGCTATGAGGATATCCCGACCGCATCATCTGATCCGCAAATATCACGTTTTGTAGAACAGGTTGCACAAACCATTAACCAGGTATGTATGAAGGAATTTCATGTAACAGAGAAGGAGCTTGAAAATCTGTCAAGAATACCGAAATTAAAAGGAGAATTACCGGATAGTGTTTTCAGAGTCGGATATGATCCTATACGAAAGCTGGGAAATGCAGATCGACTGTGCGGACCGCTCAAGCTGTGCCTGAAGCACCATGTGGATGCTTTGCCTTTGATAAAAGCTATTGCCTATGCCTTACACTATCAGGATGCAAAGGATGAAAATTCAATACAGCTGCAAAGGATGCTTACAGCTGCAGGAACAGAAAAAACAGTTATTGAGCTGACACAGCTGCCTCAAAATATCGTTATGCAAATCGTTGAAGAATATAACAGTCTCAAAAAGAGTTGACAGCGTCAGCTCTTTTCGCCAATATAATAAGTAAACGGAGGTTGTGATAATGGAACATTACATAATAGCAACGCATGGGAATCTTGCAGAGGAATTGAAAGCGTCACTTTGCTTTATCGCAGGAGAGGCTTTACCAATAGTAACGGTATGTGCCTATACAAGAGATTGCGATCCAGAGGAAAGAATAGCTTCTCTTGTACAGAGCTGTGCAAAGGAGGATCAGCTTATAGTTTTCGCAGATATGCTGGGAAGCAGCGTATGCAATGAATTTATGACCTATCTGGATGATCCGCGTCTGTATCTTCTAACCGGTGTAAATATAGATATGCTGTGCAATGTAATCCTGCATACGGAAACGCCCCTATCTACAAGGATAGCGCATGCCCTAAAATCCTGCAAAAAGCGTATGCTGCTGCTTGGTGAACACGATGCATAGGCTGTTATATGTTGATTACCGGTTTTTGCACAGCAGGATTTTTGTTGCCTGGCGAAAGGCTTATCAGTTTGATACTGTTGTAATTTTGAATGATAGGATAGCCGTTAATCCGATGAAGCAGGCGATATATCAATCCATCCTGCCACAGGGGATGACGCTGCAATGTCTGCGGTTACAGGATTATGAAAAGGCCTTAGAGAATGAATTCTGCTTCTGGATCGTAGAAACTCTGAAAGATGCATACTGGCTAACAACACATATGGATAATCAGACCAGTATTAACATCGCAGCACAGAGAAAGCAGGATACAACGGGCGATGCAGATATCCTTGCGGCATTATCAAAAGCAGGTGTTTCAGTTATGTATAAACAGGTTCCTGATGAAGGGAGTGCGGGCTATGGCAGAGGCTAAATGGGAAATCATGCAGTATCTGGATCAGAGCAGAGATGTGAGAAATCTGATTCAGCAGGAGGCTTTGAAAGAGTTTACGACCATTCAGATTGCAGCCTCACTACATATCAGCAGAGGTCTTGCATCACAGTATTTAAATGAGCTGTATAAGGAAAACCGATTGGTAAAGATACAATCAAAGCCTGTATACTATTTTTCACTACATCAGCTGGAGATAAATTATCAGCTGGATTTCAAGCATAAGCTGTTTATGAGTGTTGAGGAATTTAAAGCCTTTTTACATACTGAGCATCAACAGGCAAGTGACTTCCGTGCTGCCATTGGATATGACAGCAGCCTTGCTCATGCTTTGACGCAATGCAAAACTGCTCTGGAATATTCGGATCATGGCATTCCTCTTTTGCTGTATGGTGAAAAGGGAACAGGGAAAACATTTCTGTCAGTGCTGCTGTTTGAATATGCTTTGAAACACAGATTGCTTCCTGCAGATTCGTTTATGGCACTCGTACAGGGGAAAACCTTTCAGGAGGATAGCCGTTGCCTTACGGTGAAAATATTTGACAGCCGCCTGAAAGTTGAAAGGAAGGAAATGCCAATAGATGATCTGTATATGCTGATCAAGGAGCCATGCATTGTATTCTTTGATGATGTAGAGTACTTAGGAAGCAAGCAAAGGCAGGAGCAGATTATCATAGATATGATGATGAATACATTTGATACATCCGCTGCTTATCTGGTGTTTACGACCTCTGTGATTTCCAATGAATATCTGAGTGAGAATATTGTCAGAAAAATACCTGTTATCATAGAGCTTCCATTACTGAAAAATCGTTCAGTCAGCGAAAAAAAACAGTTTCTAAAATCCATTCTCTTGAAGGAAACAAAGCGTGCAAAAGAACAGATTAGGATCAGCAGCAGTGCATTGAATGCCATTATCGCCGGAATCTATACCTCCAATATTCATGATTTTATCAAAGCTATTCAATACAGCTGTGCTTTTTCTGTGAAACAAGGAAAGGATAAGATCATCTCGGTGATGTCTTTGCCGAATGATATTCTTCAAAATCTGGATCTGCCGGATACAAATGAGGACTGGAGCCAGTCCCTACTCCCTGAGGATATTCGTATAGATGAATTTGCGATAGAATATCAAACACTTTTACGTCAGCTCTGCCAGTCGTATACTGCAATAGGGAAAATAGATGAAGCAATCTGTAAGGAGTGGTATATACGCTATCTTGAATTTGCGGATTTTCTTATGTATGAGCAAAATTATAGTAATGAGAAAATAGATATTTTGAATGATATGCTGCATGATCTGTTTCAGAAGCAGGAGGCAAGACACACCATCGTGATTCCTTCCAGCTTTTCCCTGTTGTTCGCAAGATATTTGTATTTGAAGGAAACTGTGGGTATTTCCATGGATACCAATATGGAGAAGCATATGCGGCTGGTGGAGACGATGCTGGAGCAGACAGCCTCCCAATATCCGAATCAGATTTTTCTGGCAAAGGATACAGTTTCCAGACTTGAGCTTGTTCTAAATATGAAAATGGATGCTATGGATTTGATGATTCTGTTTGTGAATTTTCATCATTATAATAGAAACATGCTGATTAACCGAAGCTTATCCTTCATCATATGTCATGGATATTCTACTACCAGTTCCATTGCGGATGTGACAAACACGATTATAGGACAAAAGATTTTCAATGCTATAGATATGCCAATTGACAGCAATGCACAGGATATTTCACACAAGCTTTATAAATTTATCAGCCAGCACCAGAAACGGCAATATGACAAGATTGTTATCCTGATTGATATGGGTTCCTTAAAGGCAGTTGCACAATCTTTGAGAAATCTGCTGGATGTGACTGTCTGTATGATTAACAATGTTAGTACGGGAATCGCTTTGGAGGTCGGTCTGCAGATAAAAAATCACACCTTCCAGCCTGCGGAAATTAAGCGGTTATGCAACCAGGTGCGCTGTGAATTCATGGAGCTTGAGGGAGCCAGAAAGCAGGATACTATCCTTTTTGTATCAGAGAATGAAAATGACGGTACCGATCAGATTCTGGCGTTGTTTAAAAAAAGTATGCCCTACGACACAAATATTGAAATTTCCTCCTGTGATATTCGAGTTGTGACAGACCCACAGCAGTGGGAGGATATTCAATCCCGGCATAATATTCTGTTTATATCTGGCTTAAACACCACATGCTGCAAGGATGCTCCGTTTATTCCTATCGAAAAAATTATATCTAAGGAAGCGCTGGAAAAAATAAAAATACTATTAAAGCCGGTTATGGAAACATCCATGATTGATGAATTCCAGTCGAATCTAGCTAAATATTGTTCACTTGAGAATATTATGGAAAGTATAACCTTTCTCGATCCAAACAAGCTTTTTGAACTCGTTCAGGATTCTGTTCAGAATCTGGAATTGAATTTATGCAGAAAATTTGAATTTGGAACAAGAGTGGGTCTATATATCCATGTCAGTTGTTTGATTGAAAGACTGGTCACAAAGCAGGAGGTGAGTTATCACTTATCTGAGAATAAGGAGGTTGACGCAGTATTCCGTAAAAAAATACGTGACAGCTTCTATAACGTGACAAACGTGTTTGGAGTAGAATTACCACAAAGTGAAATAGCATACATATATGAATATATTCATATTAGCTGATAGCAATAATTTCATACAGCATTTTCTTTTCCATAAAGGAAACACTGTGCTATACTGTACACATGAAACTACAACATGATAAACAGAATTTTACAAAAGAGCTATTGCAATGGTACGATGAAAATGCCCGTGTTCTGCCATGGAGAGAGGATGCTTCCCCTTATCGCGTGTGGGTGAGTGAAATCATGCTCCAGCAGACGCGCGTGGAAGCAGTAAAGCCGTATTTTGAACGGTTTCTGCAGGCATTACCAACCCTGAAGGAGCTTGCCGAAGCGGATGAGGATACCCTGCGTAAGCTGTGGGAGGGGCTGGGCTATTATAACCGCGTCCGCAATATGAAAAAATGTGCGATGGTATGTATGGAGCAGTATGGAGGACAGCTTCCGGATACCTATGAGGAGCTGTTGAAGCTTCCCGGCATTGGCGCCTATACGGCAGGGGCAGTTGCCTCTATTGCCTATAAACGATGCGTTCCTGCAGTGGATGGCAATGTGTTACGAGTTTTCAGCCGTGTCCTGGTGAGTGAGGACGATATCCTAAAGGAGCGGACAAAGAAAAAATTTCAGAACATTATACAGGATTACATACCGAAAAACAGAAGTGATGCATTTAATCAGGCACTGATGGAGATCGGTGCGATGGTATGTGTACCCAATGCGGCGCCCCGCTGCAACATCTGTCCGCTGGCTAAGGATTGCATGGGATACCAGAGCGGGGCAGCTCATCGTCTGCCAAATAAAACAGCAGGCAAGGCAAGACGAATCGAAAAAAAGACGGTACTGGTATTGCTTTGTGGCGATAAGGTCTATCTTCACAAGCGAGAGGATCAGGGTTTACTGGCCGGACTATATGAATTTGTCCTGCGGGATGAATTGTTAAGCCGTAAACAGATTCAGGAAGAATTTCGGGAGCATCTCATAAAGCTTGTACCGCTGCATAAAGCAAAGCATATTTTTTCTCATGTGGAATGGCATATGAGTGGCTATCTGCTGGAGCTGGATAAGGAAATTCTGCAGGGAGTCTGGTGTACACGCAAGGAGCTGCTGGATAACTATGCAATTCCAACTGCACTAAAGGTATACAAGGAGGCGCTGCTGGCATGGATGAGGGAGGAAGACTGATGGAATTATATGATGAGCTGCTGGATTATATCCCTTATAATATACAGGAGGAAGCAGACCGTACGGTCATGCTAAGATATTTAAGGGATTTTTCCAACGTTTATACAAGAGAGAATGTATATGGTCATATCACAAGCAGTCCATGGATCATCAATGCGGATGCTTCCAGAGTATTGATGATTTATCATAATATTTATGATTCCTGGGGCTGGTGCGGCGGACATGCGGATGGTGACAGAGATCTGATTCATGTGGCGCTGAAGGAAGGAACAGAGGAAACCGGACTGAAGCATCTGCAGCTGCTGGATAAGCGGATACTCGCCATTGATATTCTTCCGGTACCTCCGCACATGAAACGGGGAGCCTTTGTTTCCGCTCATGTACATCTGAATGTTACCTATTTATGTCAGGCAGATGAGCAGGAAGCACTGACAAGCAAGCCGGATGAAAACAGTGGTGTGAAATGGATACCGGTTGAGGAAATCGAGCAAATCGTCACAGAAGAAGATATGAAGCCTGTCTATCGGAAGCTCATGGAGAAAAGCCGAAGCCTTCTTCATTTATAAATGGGTGTAAGCGTATGCAAATAGATGTTTTCTATGAAAATCATCCATGAAAAAGGAGACAAAAAAAAGAAAAAGGATTATACTGTAAGTGTAATATCAGGAAAGGTTGGTCTTAATATGAACATGCTGGAACAAATTAAAGGTGGACTTGTAGTGTCCTGTCAGGCGCTGCCTGATGAACCATTACATTCTTCTTTCATTATGGGAAGAATGGCACTTGCGGCGAAACAGGGAGGTGCCGTAGGTATCCGTGCACAAAGCAAGGAGGATATCATCGAAATTAAAAAGGTCGTTGATTTACCTGTTATCGGTATTGTAAAACGCAGCTATCCGGATAGTGATATTTACATCACTGCAACAAAAAAGGAATTGGATGAGCTGTTTGAAACAGGCTGTGAAATGATTGCGATGGATGCGACACTGCGTGATCGTCCGAATGGTGAAAAGCTGGAGGATTTGGTGAACTACGTTCATGAACACGGGATTCTTGCAATGGCAGACTGCTCTACATATGAGGAATGTGTAAATGCAGAAAACATCGGTTTTGACTGTGTATCCACAACATTATGCGGATATACGCCATATTCTAAGAATGTGGACGGACCGAATATCGAACTGTTCAAGAAGCTTGCAGAAACGATCAAGGTACCAATTCTTGCAGAGGGAAAAATCAATACACCGGAGGATTTGGCTGCTGTATATGAAGCAGGTGCTTACAGTGCTGTTGTCGGTGGAGCCATCACACGTCCAAAACAGATTACAGAGCGTTTTGTGAAGGCTTTGAAAAAGTAAAAAGGGATATAAGGATATCGTAGGATGCTGTGCGAAAAAGCGTCTCACGGTATCTTTTTATATGATGCTTAATGCTACAAAGAGATTAAGATGTAATAATTTGTTAGAGAAGGTCATGAAAAAATATATGATCTATGGAGAAATAAGAAAACTAATTTTAGCAAACAAATCATGATAAAACCAATGCCAATAAGCTAAGGATATTGAAATAGGAAAAAGAAGATTAGAACAACTACACTACGTATAAATATAAGGTTCTAATCTTTTTATATACATAGTCATCGAATAGAAGCCAGCTAAAAAGGAATTATGAAAAACTATAAGAGGCTATATATACATTCAATATGCATGATAAATTCTATAAATTGAAATTTAATTAGCTTACTTTAAGAAAAAAATAAACCTATGATAACGAATGTAGCGAAGCTGTATAATTATAATATAAATATGGCATAAATACCTAAATCAAACGACTTTATAACAGAGTTATTGAGCATAGAACCCTGCCTTTTACTTATATGACTTGAAAATAAGACCTTTTTCAGCTTGATACACGATTCAAAATGTAGAGTAATCCAATTAAAAAACCATAACTTATACAATTAAGTAGAACATATAATCACGGTGAATTATATCCATTTTTTCATAAAAGGACAACTTGCACAATTTCGAGGTGCGGTAACTATTGTAATTATTTACTGAAGGATATGCCTGTGTTATAAGAGCGTATTAGAATAAAGCAGGATACTGCAGCATGATTAATGTAATTGCTGTTCGTCTTGGTGATTTATTATACTTTCATTTCTATACCGTTTAATTAAAGATTAAATAGCTACAAAAAACATGATTTGCTCTTTACAATAAAACAATGTTATGTTATATTTTTGATATAATAAAACAATGTTACAAAGATACGATATAAATCTAACCATAATAATTAAATTGTGAACAAGACCGTATTCTATTGTAAAACAATTACATAAAGATAGGTGACGAAAATGTTGAAAAGTTTAAAATTTCTCTGGAGGTACGCTTGGAAGGTGGATAAGTGGTATCTGATTTCATTGATTCTATATCAGATTAGTAATTCCATTACACCTATTTTGATTATGGTTTTTCCTAAATTTATTATTGATGAATTTTTAGGGAAAAATGATATACGTCATTTGATTTTTTTAGTTACAGTCTTCACGAGTGGGATTTTCTTTACAAAATTATTATCCAGCTTATTTGAAAATACAGCGTTTTATAAGCGCTGTATCGTGTTGGAAAGATTTCAAACTGAGTTAGGAGAGCGATTAGTTAAAGCAGATTATGAAAATCTGGAAGATCCCTCTTTTCTTGATATGAAACAGAATGCAGAAAAATTTCTTTATGCAAATGGACAGGGGTTCAGTTTTGTGTTAGATAGAGCTATAAATATCATTGGTAAAATATTTATATTTGCTACAATATTTTCTGTTTTAATGGTAATGAATCCATTCATTCTTTTATTGTTTGTCATTCTTGTAATAATTAATAGTTTAGCGCAAATGTACTTAAAAAAACGCTATGCTATTCTGGAATTAAAGAAAAATCCCAAAGAACGGCGATTATCTTATCTGGATAGTTTATTGTCGGAAGTCAAATATGCAAAGGAAATTCGTATAAATGGGGAAAATCAAATTTTTATTACAAAACTTCGTTGTGTATTAAGAGAATTGTGGGTCTTTTATCGTAAACAAATGCATTTATTGAATTTTTCCCAGGGTATCTTGCACTTTGTAGACCTACTACAACGTGTAGTTGCTTATTTCTATATGATATTTGCTGTATCTAAGAAAATGATTTCGATTGGTGATTTTACATTATATATTAATGCTGTTGCTACTTTCACAGATGCGATGAATGATGTATTGGATAGTATTAATGACGTTCGCCAGTATAGTATTTATTTTGAGGCTGTTGAGAAATATTTGAACCTACCAATCAAAATAGATGTGGATATTCAGGAAACTGTACCATTTCCTGAACAAATAAATTCAGTTGAATTTCGAGATGTAAGTTTCAACTATAAAGGAAAGTCTGATTGTGCGCTAGATCATATAAATTGTAAATTTTGTGGAAAAGATAAAATAGCAATTGTTGGAGAAAATGGAGCTGGCAAATCAACTTTTATAAAGCTGTTGTGTAGGTTATATGAACCTGTAAGTGGAGAAATTTTAATAAATGGAGTTAATATTAAAAAATTTTCCTATCAAGAGTATAAGCGGAAAATTTCAGCAATTTTCCAGGATTATCAGCTATTTTCTTTTGATATAGCTGAAAATATAAGTTTATGCGAAAAATATGATGAAGAGATGGTTCTTAATAATTTAGAAAAATTAGATATGAAAGATACTATCAATAATCTAAAAAAAGGAATATATACACAGGTACACAAGGATTTCGATCAGAACGGTTTTGAACCATCTGGAGGGCAGGGACAGAAACTTGCAATAGCACGTGCTCTGTATAAAAATACACCTATAATTTTGCTGGATGAGCCCACAGCAGCGTTAGATCCAAGAGCAGAAAGTGAGATTTATAACACATTCTCTACCCTTGTTGAGGGAAAGCTGGCAATTTACATTTCACATCGTCTTTCTAGCACAAGGTTTTGTGATTGCATTCTTGTCTTGAAGAACGGGCGTTTAGAGGAGTGTGCTACACATAAACAACTCATGGAGATGAAGGGACTGTATTCAGAGTTATTTACCATGCAGGCAAAATATTACAAGGAATAAACCAGTAATTGTGTTCAAGAAGGATTAACTAAATTCTTGAATTATATGAAAATGAGGTGTATAAAATGGATGAATGGGAACTTGTTGAATTGCCTTCTATTTTAGAAAAGAGTGAGATTTACTTGAATTCGCATGCAGTGGTGGTCATTGGTGTTAGATGACAATTTTTATATATCTTCAACTCAGGGTTATTAGTGTCAAAATGTCTTTAAAACACTTTGACAAGGTATGCAAGAGAATTAACATTCATGCTTGTTTAAAGCTGCAATAATTCACATGATACAGTACCTGTTAAATCACTTTATATAGAATCTGTTCTATAAAATATATTCAGTATCCAGTAATCTGCATGATCTGTAGAGAAATAGGCAATACTGGGCGAAAAAACCGCACATTCTGTCAGCTTTTGACATATGGTATAAGGAATGTGGGGTTATGCATATGAACATGAAAGTTATGAAATTTGGCGGTACATCCTTACGCAGTGAAGCGACAAGGAAATATGTGTACCGTCATGTGCTGGAATGCAGCAAGACAAATAAAGTAATTGTTGTTGTATCGGCCATGGGCCGTTATCCGGATGCGTATGCAACGGATACCCTGCTGTCTATGGGCAGTGAATTTCTGACCAGACAGGAAAAGGCCAGACTGGTTTCCATGGGAGAACAGCTGTCTGCACTGAAAATCTGCAGTGAACTTCTGGATATGGGAATACGGGCGTATGCGCTCCCTTTTTTCGATTGCGGAATACTTACTGACGAGAATTATGATTACGCCAAGGTTTTAAAGCTGGATCATACCGGAATCCGTAAAAAGCTGAATAGCTATGATGTGCTGGTGGTGGGAGGCTTTATCGGAATCTCTCCCAGCGGACATGTTACAACGCTTGGCAGAGGCGGCAGTGACTATAGTGCAGTCCTGTTTGCGGATATGCTGGATCTCAAGGAGGTCGATATTTATACGGATGTCGATGGTGTCTATGACAAGGATCCTAAGCTAAATGAATATGCTATCAAATATGATAAGCTGACCTATGATGAAATGCTGAATATGAAATCACGGGTGCTTCATGATCGCTGCGTGAACTATGCGAAGGATCATCATATACGCATTTATCTGAAGGGTACCTTCTCAACAAGTCAGGGAACCATCGTGGAAGATTAAGCCTTTTTCGGAAAAGCATCATTCATATAAATGCAGGAAATCATATAAGTGCGTACAGGGACTGGTTTGAGCTTTACAGCAGGATTTTACTGAATATGAGCATTCTTTCTAAAATAGGAAATAATCTTCTTACAATTCACGAACATTCTTATCAAATATTGGATTGTTTATATGGATTGTGATACAATAACAACGAGGTGATCAGCTTGAAGAACATCATATTGGTAAAGCATCTGGATGATGCTGCCAAGGCTAAAAAAATAGAAACGGCACTGGCTGAAACAAGGGTAGATTTTCAGGTAAATCTGGAGAAGCAATGTGTTATCGTGGAAGGAAATTCCGATATGGTTGCGGTTGCCAGAAAAGTTATCAATGATCTTGGTTTTATGATTATATAAGAAAAGGCAGCTATGTTTGCAGTTGTCTTTTTTCTTGGAGGAAAGCGTATGATACAGATTAAAATAAAGGATAATGAACAGGATTACAGAGCTGTCCGCATAGAAGTTTTTATGAAGGAGCAGGGGTTTCAAAATGAATTTGATGAAATCGATGCCGTTGCCACACATCTGACGGTATATGTGGATGGAGAGCTTGCTGGCTGTGCCCGCTGTTTTCCACATCAAGAGGATGCGACCTGGGTGTTTGGCCGTATAGCGGTATTGCCGCAGTTTCGTCATCAGGGACTGGGAGGCGTTCTCCTGCAGGAGATGGAGAAGCTTGTTAAAAGCCGCGGGGGAAACCGATGTCTGCTGGATGCTCAGTGCCGTGCCTGCGCCTTTTATGAACGTTATGGTTATACCGTATGTGGACAAGAGCATATGGATGAGCATGTACCGCATGTCCAGATGGAAAAAATCCTGTAAAAGAGTTGTGAGTAACCATCGAATAAAGATAAGCCTTTTTCTTTCTGCAAGGAAACGTGAAGCGCGAGGACTGCTGTTTGAAAGAGTATAGATTATCAATATAGGTAAATAGTCAGAATACAATTCCTGTATTTTTCCATACTTTTCTTACATAAGATATAGGTTATGATAAAGCACGGTATGAAAGCCAGTCATATAACAGGTGTGTGAAGAAATTACATATATTGAGGAATTTCCTTTTTAAGAAAAGTTAAATATGCTAGTTTATTCACAAAGTTAAAAAAGTGTGCTATACTATGCAATAGGTGATAAACATGACAGAGAAAAATGTGCCCAAGGCAACGCTGCAGCGATATCCTGTCTATCTGAAGGCATTGCGCAAGCTGAAAAGTTCAGGTGTAGAAAGAATCATGTCCAAGGAGCTGGCCAGTGTCGTTAATATTGAACCAACGACAATCCGCCGTGATTTTTCTTTTCTGGGAAATCTGGGAAAGCAGGGATATGGTTATGATGTCAATCGGCTGATTGAGATTTTTAATCAGCAGCTTGGTATGGATTTTGATGAAAAAATCATTCTGGTTGGTGCCGGTAATATGGGCCGGGCACTGATGAAGTATAATAAATGGGATTATGTTGTAGGTGAGATAGCCTGTGCCTTTGACGTCAATCCCGACCGTCAGGGTGTCCGCTTCGGTATTCCGGTGTATGATATTGCAGATCTGGAGCAGAAGGTTCCCGATGGCTGCCGTATCGCAATCCTGGCGATTTCCGAAAATATCCAGCAGACAGTTGATCGTTTGATTGCCTGCGGTATCAGCGGTCTTGTGGATTTTACACACGAGCATATACAAATTCCGAAAGGGGTTGTATTAAAGAGTGTAGATGTGGTATCATCTATACAGGAGCTGGTCTTTGAGACCAACAATTTGAATGTAGAGCGTTGAAGCAGAACAGCATAGATTACGTGCGACTAGCGAATGCAGGAAGGTGGAAGCTGCATGCAAACGGATGTATGACTGAACGGCTGCGGAGCTGAACCGGAGAACTTATAGTAGACGGTTTCGTGTGGGAACGATATATCCCGTAAAAGATGCTCATGCTGCATGCAGTATGGGAATCAGGATGGCACCGCGTATATTACGTTCCTGAAAGGGGACGTTTTTTTGTGCTATAAAAAGGAGGAAATGAAAATGTTTGAATTTATGACAATTCGCGAGCTGTATGAGATCGTCATGAGCGGTTCTCATGTAGAACAGGACAGTATGGAATATGTGCAGCTGCAGGGGTGGATTCGTACAAATCGCTGCAGTGGAAAGCTGGGCTTTATAGAGCTGAATGATGGAACGTATTTCCGCAATGCTCAGCTGGTGTATATGAAGGAGCTGAAGAACTTTGCGGAGGTTGAAAAATATCCGACAGGAGCTGCGATTACCGTAACCGGAAAATTCGTGCTGACACCGCAGGGAAAACAGCCGTTTGAAATTCAGGTAACAGAGGCAACGCTGGAAGGTGACTGCGATCGTGATTATCCATTACAGAAGAAGCGCCATAGCTTTGAGTATCTGCGGGAAATTGCGCATCTGCGTCCTCGTGCAAACTCTTTTTATGCAATCTTCAGACTGCGTTCTGTTTTATCTATGGCAATCCATGAATTTTTTCAGGATCAGGGCTTTGTTTATGTACATACTCCGATCATTACAGGAAATGACGGCGAGGGTGCAGGAGAAATGTTCAAGGCGACAACCAGAGAGGATGCGGACTATGAACAGGATTTCTTTGGAAAGGAAGCATTTTTGACAGTTACGGGCCAGCTCCATGTTGAAGCATTTGCCATGGCATTCCGTGATGTCTATACGTTCGGCCCTGCATTCCGTGCAGAAAATTCCAACACCAGCCGTCACGCCAGTGAATTTTGGATGATAGAGCCGGAGATTGCCTTTGCGGATTTAGAGGATGATATGAATCTGATTGAGGATATGGTGAAGTACTGTATCGATTATGTTCTGGAAAACGCTCCGGAGGAAATGAAATTCTTCAATACGATGATCGATAAGAGCTGTATTGAGCGTATCACGAAGGTGCGCAATTCTGATTTCAAGCGTATGACCTATACGGAAGCAATCGAGCTGCTGCTGCAGGCGGATGTGAAGTTTGATAACAAGGTGGAATGGGGCATGGACCTAAATTCCGAGCATGAGCGTTACATCTGTGAAAAAATCGTAGACGGCCCGGTATTCCTTACGGATTATCCAAAGGATATCAAGGCATTCTATATGCGTGTGAATGATGATGGAAAGACCGTGGCAGCGTGTGACCTGCTTGTTCCCGGCGTTGGAGAGCTGGTTGGCGGAAGTCAGCGTGAAGAGCGTTATGATGTGTTGGAACAGCGCATGAAGGAAATGGGTATGACGACAGACAGTCTGCAGTGGTATATGGATCTTAGAAGATATGGCGGCTGCAAGCATGCCGGCTTCGGTCTTGGCTTTGATCGTCTGCTAATGTATCTGACGGGTATGCAGAATATCCGTGATGTGGAGCCATTCCCGCGGACACCGAAGAATCTGCTGTTTTAGCCGTAAAACAGATACAATGATATGAGCAGAGATGGGCTGTGCGTGAGGCTTGCCTTTCTCTGCTTTTCTTGACGATTGATTTCGGATAAAGATATTTCTGAGGCTGTTTTGAAGGCTTATTGCCTGGTGCTATAGCCGCAAGTCTAGAATATACTGCTCATGAAAGCACGGTATACACAGTGAAAATATTATGAAGAAAGTTCATTCGTATCTATAAGAGCCGCTATGCTATATGGTTGCCTGTTATTTATTATAGTGTTTAATTTCTATAGCATTTTATATTATTTTTCGGGTCTATCTGTTATTATTAGTGACAATCACAGCATTGCTGGTGGTTGCTGTTTACCATATTCCCCAAATTGCCGAATACCGCTGAAAAATATGTGTTACAGCAGCTTGGGTCGATGGTTAATAAGCTTGTAAAGAAATCAATGAAAGAAAAAAGAGGGGCTTTATGAAAACAATACGCTTTGCGCAATTATCGGATGCACCGGCACTTCTTTCTATCTATGCATATTATGTGGAAAATAGTGTTATTACTTTTGAATATGAAGCTCCAACGCTGGAGGAATTTGAAGGACGAATGATGCATATTCAGCAGGAGTATCCATATCTTGTTTGTGAAATTGATCAGAAAATCGTTGGCTATGCCTATGCACACCGTCATATGGAACGCGCCGCTTATCAATGGAACGTGGAGCTGTCCATTTATCTGCAGCCGCAGGCTCAGCATCGTCAGATTGGAAAGGCATTGTACACTGCACTTTTGGAAATTCTTAAACTGCAGCGTCTGCAAACAGCGATTTCCTGTATCACATTGCCCAATACAGCAAGTCTGGCATTGCATAAGAGCTTTGGCTTTAAAGAGATGGGCATACTGCATAATGCCGGTTATAAATTTGATGCATGGAGAGATGTGATCTGGCTGCAAAAGGAGCTGCAGAAGCATACCGTACCACCGCTGGAATGGCTCAGTATTGAACGTCTTGATTTTATCCGTATCATGGAGCTGCTGCATACTGCCTGTATGATGATCATATAAATACGCAGTATGCAAATGAAGTCACGTACCGGAAATGAAGGAGTTAGTCAACGTTATGGTAGGATTCCTATATCAGAATGATTTGATATTAGAAAAGATGCAAGACCATTCCTGGAGCGGATAATTTTGCATCTTTTTGTATATTGTTCTAAGAAAGAAACATAGGCAGTATACCTATGTTTCGCTTATAAAATAGCAGTGATAACTATTTTCTGCTATATATAAGCATATATAGCATTTACTTGCTTATCAGCAGGTCAATAAATTTTAGAATTGCCTGTTTCTGTTCTTTTGTCATAAGCTCCCACTTTCTCAGGAGATTTTGTTCCTCCAGCTCATGCTTTTTCATGAGTGCTTCTTCATAGAAAAACTCACTCAATGTCATATCCATAGCTTTCAACAGAGCCTCCAGAGTAGGAATCGTGGGCAGATTATTTTTACGGAACAGGGAATTGATGGTGCTTTGTGCGACATCTGCTTTCTGAGCTAATTTATATTCCGTAAGATTGTGCTGCTTCATAAGAAATTTAAGCTTCTCTAAATAATCCATAGCGACCTCCTGTATACATATCTATTGTAATACGTTAAAACGTTGTAAAACTAACGCAAAGGCGTTATATAAAACGTATATACGTTAGTATTAACGGAAAAGCGATAGATATGTTATGTTAAATAAAATTTATGATCTCATCCTAACAATATGGTTTATAATAAGACCTAAAACGGTACGAATATGCAATTTCTGAAATTATCATAGGAGAGCTTTTTATATAGGACAGTATAGAAAGCATATAACCTATTTCATATAATTTCTTATTTGGTTGAAATGCTTTGCATGTTATAATGGAGCTATAGACAAGGAGATGACAGGATGAAACGTTTGCCGATTGGTGTAGAGAATTTTAAAACAATGATTGATAAGGATTTTTATTATGTGGATAAAACGAGCTTTATTCAGGATGTTTTAAATGAAGAAGTCATATTGTATACAAGACCTCGTCGCTTTGGGAAAACGTTGAATATGAGCATGCTTTATTATTTCTTTTCCATTAAAGAAAAGGAGCATGCAGATTTATTTCATGGCTTGAGCATCATGTCGAATCCAAAGGCTTTGACCTATCAGAATCGCTATCCTGTAATTTTTTTAACTCTGAAGGATATGAAAAATAATACGTTTGAAAAACAGTTGAAAATGTTTAGTAAAATCATAGTCAATATAATCGAAGCATTTCCAGAATTATGGAATAGTGATAAATTGAGCAGTGCTTCTTTAAAGACGATAGAGATGTATCATGAAGGAGCACAGGAAGAAATCGATTTACAGGTATCCCTACAATTCATCGCACAATGCCTGATGCAGCATTATGGAAAGAAAGTAATTATTATAATAGATGAGTATGATGTACCTTTGCAGAGTGCTTATCTGAATGGGTATTATGATGATATGGTGAATTTTCTCAGAAATGTATTC
>ENA-OWPN01001187-OWPN01001187.1-human-gut-metagenome-genome-assembly--contig:-NODE-1187-length-25921-cov-3.127465_pt1 | contig 25921 bp, 37 predicted proteins | sample MGYA00248266_ERZ651850 | MGnify/ENA primary metagenome ERZ651850 (study PRJEB26924, sample SAMEA4378296) | human gut metagenome | biome: human gut; feature: human-associated habitat; material: faeces... | reverse complement strand
CGGACAGCTGATCGAGCTGCTTACCAACTGCAAGGGAGACATCGGCGGTGTATTGGGAGATTATAACACAGATGCCGGCGCGTGGATCCGTTTTAATCCGCTGGACGGTGAAGGTGTAAGGGATACGAATGTGGCGGACTACCGGTACTCTCTCGTGGAATCTGACGGCATGGATCTGGAAAAGCAGCACGCGATTATCAGGGAACTTGAATTGCCGGTGGCCTGTCTGGTGTATTCCGGAGGCAAGAGCCTGCACGCTATTGTACGGATTGATGCTGCGGACTTTACGGAATACCGGAAACGCGTAGACTATCTGTACGAAATCTGTAAAAAGAATGGTCTGGAGCTTGACCAGCAGAACCGGAACCCTTCCAGGCTGTCCAGAATGCCGGGTGTGATCCGAGGAGACCGGAAGCAGTATATCATTGATACGAACATTGGAAAAGCAAACTGGACGGAATGGAAGGAGTGGATCGAGAGTATTAATGATGATCTTCCGGATCCGGAGAGCCTGGACGATGTGTGGAATAATCTTCCGGACCTGGCCCCTACTTTGATTGACGGAATATTGAGACAGGGGCACAAGATGCTGATTGCAGGTCCGTCAAAGGCCGGGAAATCGTTCCTCCAGATAGAAATGTGTATTGCTATCGCAGAGGGCAGAAAGTGGCTTAACTGGACCTGTACGCAAGGAAGGATCCTGTATGTGAACTTAGAACTGGACCGGGCCAGCTGCCTGCATCGTTTCCGTGATGTGTATCAGGCATTGGGCTGGGAGCCAAGGAATCTTAAGAATATAGATATCTGGAACCTCCGTGGTAAATCGCGGCCTATGGATAAGCTTGCGCCGATGCTGATCCGGCGGGCGGTCAAAAAGAATTATATCGCTATTATTATTGATCCGATCTATAAGGTCATTACCGGCGACGAGAACAGCGCGGATCAGATGGCGAATTTCTGCAACCAGTTTGATAAGGTGTGTACCGAGCTGGGCGTGGCGGTGATCTACTGCCATCATCACAGCAAAGGAAGCCAGGGCGGTAAAAAATCCATGGACCGAGCCAGCGGCTCCGGCGTGTTCGCCCGTGATCCGGATGCGCTTCTCGATCTGATCGAACTGGAAACGACCGAGGAGTTGATGAAACAGCAGGAAAATAAAGCTGTGTGTGAAGCTTGCAGGCAATATTTAGATGCACATTATAAGTGGGAGGACGAACTCTCACAAGACGATCTGCTGAGTTCTTACCAGATGCTTAACTACTGTGAGAACAAGCTGGAGAAAGGGCAATTTGAGGCATTACAGCGCACCACAGAGGCCGTGAAGAAGAGAGCACAGTCAATGACTGCATGGAGGATCGAGGGTACGCTGAGAGAGTTCCAGAAGTTTTCACCGGTCAATATGTGGTTTGATTATCCGATACATACAGTCGATGCTTCCGGAGTGCTGGGAGATATTCAGCCGGAGGCAGAATTGCCGCCATGGAAAAAAGCCTCTTCAGCAAAGAAGAAAAGTGATAGTAAAAGGAAGAAAAACAATGAATTAAAGTTCATTGAAGCAATTGAAAGCTGCAATATGGGAGAGCTGCCTACAGCTAAAATGGTAGCGGAATACTTGAGTACAGCAGACAAAGAATTCCCGATTAGAACTGTGCGTGATTGGGCCAAACGGTATGGATATGACTTCCAGACCGGTAAGTGGAGTACTGAAAGTGTGACAGAAGCAAAAGAAGAGGAGTAGCGGCAACGGCGGCGGATATCATAAAACAAGGAAAATGATAACTGCCCGAAGAGAGCGGCGGATGTCATTAAATAAGGTAATTGCCGTAAATGCTGTAACGGCGGCGGATATTAGAAAAATATGGTAATCGCCGTGCCGCGGCAACGGCGGCGAACACCACTATATATAATATATATTTTATTGCCGCCGCTTACGCGTGGTCACGGGGGTAGGATAGGACGGGCTATAGCGCTGCCCGCCCTGTCCCCTCCCCCTCCCCGTTGACAAGGCCATTTCAAAAATGAATAAAAATTTAAAACTTTAAAGAGGTGAAGTAAATGGAGACGGATTTTTTTCTATCAATGCAACCCCCGACCGTGACGCATCAAGAGAAGCAGGTACACGTAGTAAATGGTAAGCCTGTCTTTTATGAGCCGGCGGAGCTGAAGGCGGCCAGAGCGAAGCTGAGAGCGCACCTGGGGAGGCACATACCAGATGAACGAATGACTGGCCCGCTTCGGCTGACTACATGGTGGTGCTTCCCGATTAAAGGGAAACATAAGGACGGCGAGTACAAGACCAGCCGGCCGGACACAGACAATCTGGTGAAGCTGCTCAAAGACGTAATGACGGAACTGCATTTCTGGGGAGACGACGCCCAGGTGGCTTGTGAGGTGATCTGTAAGTACTGGGCGGAGCGTCCGGGAATTTACGTAAAGGTGGAAAGCTTATGACGGATCGGGAAGTAGCAGGTGGGTTCCAGGAGGTGTACAACGATTTCTGGCTTCGGTATCGGGACAGGCAGCCGCGAGAAGCTTCTCCCGAATGGGAACGAATGCATACGCAGGCGGTTGTCTTGAAACGTAAGTATCCGTTACTGGAAGAGGCTATCAACCGTATGGTAACGGAACTAATAGAACGGGCCAGAGGCCGAGGAAGAAAAGAAAAAGACTTTCACCGGCCGCCGAGGTAAGGGAATAAAAAATGAATAGAAAACCTGAAGTAGGAACGAAGATGTATGCCGTAAAAGAGCATAGATACTACGTAAAGGACAAACCCGCTCCGCTGCTGGAATATTGTGTATGCGAAATGGAAGTGACTGGTTTTTATAAAGGCGGATACGTGGAGATTTGTTTGACGGGTATCTCACCGGAAGGTTACAGGACCCCGTATCGGTATGCTTTAAGTGATATTGGGTTGCAGGTATTTTACACAGTTCATGATGCAGCGCGGCTGGCTCTGGAAATGACAGAAAAATACGAGCAAACATGGTCATGGACCGGCGATCCTCCAATGAGAAGAACGTGGGAGTGTTATCTGATCGACACCAGAAAATGCGATATGGAGGGTCAGATCAGTATATTTGATCTTTATAATTGATGTAGCGAGGTGAAAAGAATAATGAACAGTAAGCCACTCACTCAAAAGGAATTATCGGAAATAGCGGGAAAGCCTGTATACTGTCCAGAAATAGAATCGTATGGAATTGTCAAATGCGAAACCATAGGGACATGGGCGGGAGTGCCGTTTCTGGTTGGAGTTTGGCATCGCGATGGTGTTGCAGTCAATTTTGAATACAACATTGTGAAGCGAGAACTGAAATGTTATGGAATCAATGAAACTGAAAATTAAGATTTAACGGAGGAAGCGGATGATTAAAGTAGGCGATACAGTGACCTGGGAGAGCCAGGCGGGCGGCAACTGGGTGCGCAAGACCGGAGAAGTGATTGCGGTTGTGCCTCCGGGAGAAAGTGCTCTGAGCTGGGTGCCGGTGGAAGCTAAGAAAAGCCATATCAAGTTTGAGGCGGACATCTACATGAAGGGGGACCGGGCGGTTGTGGCGGTACCAGCGGGAGCATATGGCGGGCTGACGCATTATTATGCGCCGAGACTGTTGGTGTTGGAGAAGCTGAATTAATAGGGATAATTAATATTTAGAGGTGGTGATGTGATGAATTTGAAAAGAGGACATATAAAATGTCCATACTGTAGCATAACTCCGATATCAATAGCAAAAGACGAGGTTGTAGATATAAGATTTGACGGAAAACAGTTGAAAATGGATATTCAAACATCTGATTCTGCGGCAACATATGAGTGGATTCCATTAAATTTTTGCCCGATATGTGGCAGAGACTTGGATAAGTAAACTGATAATTACTGAACGAAGGGAGAATAAAACATTGAGAAGAAAAAACGGCGAAGGGTATCCGGATCCGACAGCAGCGGAAGCAATCGACGAAGCAGATCGGATCCCGGAGCGTATTACATGGTTTATAAAAACGGTTAAAAGCATAGCGGCTTTGGTTGACTTAGAGGTTATCAGCAGGATTCAGATCAGGGACAAGTCTACTGGACGGAAATATCTGTAAGGAGGGAGCCATGGCGCGTAAAAAGATTTTTGCTGTATATGAAGGTGATACATATATGGGAGATTATACAGCTGTAGAAGCGGCGCCGTTGCTAGGTATTGCCTGCGCGACAGTATCGGCCTATGCGAATTCCGGCGCCAGACTGCGGGGCCGTTACAGAATTGAAGTAGTGGGAAACACAGAAATAGATACGGAACGATGGGCCAGTGAGTGGGATCAGGTGCGGATCGAGAAACTGGCATGGTTGAAAAACAGAAAAAATAAGCCGGGCGATTAAGCCCGGCAAATAAAAACCCAAAGGAAGAACGTATGTGCGATCATAAAAAGAAGCCCCATTGCTTGGCGGCTGTCAGGGCTTCTTATATCTTATTCAGATGAGGCCATTATACCTTATCTGAACATGAAAATCAATTTATTCAAGAAAGGATTAGGTGGAAAATAATGGCAGAACAGATGAGTATAGATAACGTGGTAATCAATATAATGAATGGGCTTATGCCGGTAATCGAAGAAGAGAAGCGCTTAAAGGATGCAGAACAGGTATTATACATGACTCTGGCAAACCTCCAGATCTTTAAGGAGGAAACAGCATTGTCAACAGAGCTGGACCGGACAAATGAATATCTGATGCAGTATCTGCTGAATATGAGGCTTACAGGCTGTACTGACGGCAGTATCCAAAATTACCGCAACACTCTACGGAATATGCTGGCCTATGTCAACAAGAATGTTGTAGACATAGAGTATGCAGACCTTAAGAAGTATCTGGCATACGGGAAGTTGGTCAGGGCGTGGAAAGATCGTACATATAACAGCAAGTTAATTACAATCCGTAGTTTCTTCGCATGGCTGTATGAGGAGGACATGCTCCCAAACAATCCAGCAAAGAAGTTAAAAGAAACTAAGGTGGAGCGCCGGATCGGGCCGACACTGAAGCCGGAGCAGCGCGAAGAAGTCCGGTGCGCGTGTATCGACGAACTGGAATTATCGCTTTGTGATCTGCTTTATACGTCTGGTGTCCGTGTCTCGGAGCTATGCCGGTTAGATATTGCAGATATAGATTTTAGTAACATGAGGGCCATCGTTTACGGTAAAGGCCGCAAGGAACGCGAAGTCTATTTCACAGGACAGGCGAAACATCATCTGGAAAAGTATCTTGAATCGAGAGATGATGATAACCCGGCGCTGTTCGTCAGTCGGAGGAAACCACATAAGCGAATGCAGCCGGGAACAGTGCGCGATATCATGAAAGACATTAAAGAACGAGATCCGGCGCTTGCAAATGTAAAACTGACGCCGCATGTCTTCAGGCGGACAGTTGGAACAGACATGATTAACAAAGGGGCTCCGCTGGAGTTGGTGGCTGAGAAGCTGGGTCACGTACAACTCGATACAACGAAACAGTGTTATGCAGCCATTGCCAGATCGACGGTTCAGCAGGCCCATAACCGCTATGTAGGATAGGAGGATCTATGAATAAGGGAGTATTAGAACAGTATATTGATGCCTGTGAACTGATTAAGGAAACAGAAGCAGACATCCGGAGGGTCAAAAAGCAGCGTAAGACGATAATTCAGGATTCGGTAAAAGGATCTATGCATGATTTCCCATATGCTGCACAGAATTTCAAAGTACAGGGCATGGTATACGCTGCTGTAAGAGAGCCGGGAGCACTGGCAGCTTATGAGCAGCTTCTGGAGGAGCGCAAGGCCAGGGCGGAGGAAATCAAAATACAGGTTGAGGCATGGCTGAATACGATTCCACAGCGGATGCAAAGGATAATAAGATTTAGATTCTTTGAGAATTTATCATGGGGAGAAACGGCCTCGAGAATCGGGAGAAAGGCTACTGCGGACAGTATACGAATGGAATTTACAAATTTCATGAAAGTAGCATAAAGTTATTTCGTTTATTTCACATTTTTCGTTTTGGAAATGTTATAGTATAGACTGGAATCACTGAAATGTGCTTCTACCTCCCCCAATTGATGGCCGCTGGTAATAGCTGGCGGCCGTGCTTATGTGGAACATACCATTAATGGCAGATGGACAGGGTCGCGCCCTGGGTTCCGGTTCGATTCCGGGTATTCCGCTTTCATTCTTTTTTCTCCTTTTTGAAGCACCTGTCGAAAGGCAGGTGTTTTTCTTTTACAAAAAACAGCCAGATAGGAAGGTGAGGTGATGGCAAACAATGAAAACTTAGTACGTTTAACCCCGACTGAAGCACGAGAGTATGGACGGCGTGGAGGAAAAGCTTCCGGGGAATCGCGCCGAAGAAAAGCAGACTTCCGCAGGACCTTAAATGCGCTTCTTACCGCAGAGATAGAAAGTGAGGAATGGACTCCAATACTAAAGGCAATGGGGCTTGACAACACCGTTGAAGCGGCCGTAAACGCAGCTATGATTAAAAAAGCATTAGCGGGCGACGTGAAAGCCTTTGAGGCCATAGCTAAATATTCCGGACAATCTGACCAGACTGACGCCGACTTAGAAGAACAAGCCATTCGAACGGATCGGGCGCGGCGGGCCAGAGATCAGGAGGTTGGAAACACAGACAATACAGATGGAATTCAATCATTCTTAAAAGCCATGAATCCAACGGCGGAGGATCTGGATTCGATATTCATAGACAAGGAAGAAGAGAAGGAGGACAGCGATGCCAAAGAAACAGAAGAAGCCGGCGACGTTTAACTTTTTGCCTTTTTCAGATCAGCAAAAGCGGCTTATGCACTGGTGGAGACCGGGACTTAAGTCAGCAGAGTGTGATTATGTAATTGCAGATGGATCTATCCGATCAGGAAAGACAATCGCCTGCATTATCGGTTTTTTGACGTGGTCGCAGACTATGTTTCAGGGTGAGTCTTTTATTCTGGCAGGAAAGACGATGGGAGCGCTCAAGAAGAATGTCATTAAGCCTATGTTGCAGATCATGGAGGCATGGGGCTGGCCGTATGAGTATGTACGATCCGGATCGGAACCGCATATTGACATAGGCAGTAATACGTATTATCTTTTTGGCGCGAACACGGATGCTGCACAGGATTCCCTTCAGGGTTTGACAGCAGCTGGAGCCTATGCAGACGAGGCGGCGCTTTTTCCACAGTCCTTTATAGATCAGATGATTGGACGCTGTTCGGTTTATGGCCGGAAAATCTGGCTGAACTGTAACCCGCAGGGGCCGCACCACTATATTTACGAGGAATATATCCAACCGAAAGCAGCCAGGAAAAAGGGCGTTTATCATCTGCACTTTACCATGGATGACAATTTGTCTCTGCATCCGAAGATTAAAGCAGGATACAAGCGAGCCTGGTCGCCGGGGAGCGTATTCTACAAGCGTTTTGTTCTTGGCTTATGGGTAGCAGCTGACGGTTTGATCTATCAGCAGTTTGCAGATAATGTGAGAGATTACCTGATCGGTCCCGACTGGCTGGAAGAGAATCAGATTATGTATGCAGTAATCGGCGTTGACTTTGGAGGCACGAAGTCAGCGCATTCTTTTACGCTTACGGGATTCTCGAAAGGGTTCAAGCAGGTTGTTGTCTTGGATGAGTATTATCGCAAGAAGCGGATTAATCCGAAACAGCTTCAAGACGACTTCGTGGACTTCGTAAAACGCGCACAAGCCAGGTTTAAGGTCTATGAGGCATACTGTGACAGCGCAGAGCAGACGCTAATCAGCGGGCTTGAAATGGCCTGTATTCAAGCTCATGTGGCAATCGACATTAAGAACGCTATAAAGGGGCCGATCAATGACCGGATCGCTTTCTACAACTCATTGATTGCACAAGGTCGCTGGAAGGTGATGCGGCATTGTAAACATATCATAGAGGCATTCGAACAGGCAGTTTACGACGACAAAAAGCCTAATCAAGATATACGGCTGGACGACGGCCTGATGAACGTGGACAGCTTAGACAGCACGGAATACAGCACAGAGAGTATACAGGACGAGATCTTGTATATAGCAGCATAGGAGGTGATGGCGTGGGAGTAATTCAGACGTATTTGCAGAAGAAACGGAAGTTTGGCGGCGTTTCGGACGCCACTTACAATCATATCGATGAGTGGCTGGCCTGGTACCAAAACAGCGTTCGTAAGTTTCATATCTACTGGATCTATGACGGAATCAAAAGTAAGAAATGTGAACGGTACAAACTGGGAATGGCGAAGAAGGTTTGCGAGGACTGGGCGAATCTCCTGTTGAATGAAAAAGTTGCAATGAAAGCCGGAACATTCGATAAACGCCTGAAGGAGATCCTGGAAAGGAATAATTTTCAGGTACGCGCTAATCAGTTGATTGAGATTGCATATGCGCTTGGTACCGGGGCATTCGTGGAATATCTGGACGCTTCCGGGGGGCCGGTGATCGATTATATCAGGGCCAATATGATTTATCCCTTGTCTTGGGATAATGGAGACATTACCGAATGTGCCTTTGGATCTGTACGAGCGATCGATGAAAAGGAACGGATCTATTTACAGATTCACCGCAGGGGGATTGTGACTGACGGAGAAAATCCGGATTTGTATTACATTGAAAATAAGTATCTGGATTCTGAATCAGGTGACGAGGTAGCGCTTCCGGAGGACATCGAAGCAGTTATATCGACGGGCTATGATAAACCGCTCTTTCAGATCATCACCCCAAACATTTGTAATAATGTAGATCTGGACAGCCCTATGGGGATTTCCGTATTCGCGAATGCCATTGACCAGGTGAAAGGTTGTGATTTGGTCTATGACTCTTACATGAATGAGTATGTATTGGGACGGAAACGGATCTTGGTGCCATATTCTCAGGCAAAGATCATGATGGAAAAAGACGGGACAGCACAACCGATATTTGACCCGAATGATTCCGTGTATTTTATGATGCCAGCTGACCGAGAAAACGATATGAAACTAACTGAGGTAGACATGACGATCCGGGCCAGTGAGCATGAGGAAGGATTGAACAAATCACTGGATCTCATGTCGTTAAAATGTGGTATGGGTACCGGTCGGTATAAGTTTGAAAGCAGCGGAGTAAAAACGGCCACGGAGGTTATCAGCGATAAGTCTGATTTATACCAGAACCTTCAGAAAAATAAAACGCCAATTAAGGCTGCACTGATAGCTATGGTTAAAGCGCTGGCCTTTTTAGCATCCGGGAACGATCAGTTAGAAGTCAATGTCGATTTTGATGACTCCATCATTGAGGACACTAATACCACAGTGGACCGAAACATCAAACTGGTACAGGGTGGCCTTCGGTCAAAGCTGACCGCAATTATGGAGATCAACAAATGTAGTGAGGCAGAAGCTAAAAAAGAACTTGAACGGATCGGCCAGGACGGACAGATCACAGGGCAGGATATAGACTGGACACAGGAGGACAAAGACGAGGAGGAAGAGGAAAGAGATACGGAAAAGAATCACGTAGGATTCCGAAAGGGTGAAGAAAATGAACCTGATAGAAAATCAACGGACCGCTGATGGGCCTACAGGGTTGTATCAGGATCTTGAGGAAATACTGATGAAAAACATCGTCAGGCATATCCGGAATTACGATCAGCCAATTCCTACTGATGAATGGTTAATGCAAAAGCTTGCGGAGATCGGAAAACTGAATAAGGAGAATATCCGGCTTATCAGCGAGATGGCCGGAATCAGTAATACCGCAGCGCAACGTATGTTGGAGGAGATGGCAGAACAAGTGACAAATGAACTTGAGCCGGGTTTTCAGTATCTTTCCCGTCAGGGGATTATCGATGAAGCTGTGAAGGCTACGAAGAGCCGTAATGTTTTGCAGGTCATGAAGACATTGAGGAAACAGGCGAAGGACACTTTAAACCTGTGTAATACCACAATGCTGTATAAAGCCAGGGACGCATACAAAGCACTGGTAACAGATATTGCACGGGCTGCCGGTGAGATGGAAACAAAACAATCTTTTCTCGATCTTCTGAATACAGAAGCAACAGCTTCTGTTATGGGGGCAGAATCACGAACACAGGCACTCAGGAGGTGCATTCAGCGCTTTAACGAAAAGGGAATTCCTGCATTTGTAGATACTGCCGGGAGAGAATGGACACCGGAAGCATATGTCAATATGGCTATGCGGACCACTTCCGGAAATGTAGCACATGAAATTCAGATGGCACGCTGCGAGGATTATGGTGTGGATCTGATTGAAGTTGACAGCCATGCCGGCGCCCGTCCGAAATGCGCCAGAGATCAGGGGAAAATATTTGATCGGGCCAATAAGTCTAATAAATATCCTCATTGGAATACTTCCAGCTATGGAGAACCTGATGGAATACTCGGTATTAATTGCCGACACCATATTTATCCGTATATCGAGGGCGTGTCTGTTAGAAGACACTTCCCCACTGACGATATGGACGCAAACGATAAATTGTACCAGGAAACACAGAAGCAGCGGGCGCTTGAACGGTCCGTCAGAAAACAAAAAAGGGAGTGTATGCTATATGACGAGTTGGGAGATAAAGAAGCCTTTGAGGCAGCCGCCATAAAGCTGAAGGAAAAAGAGAAGCGGCTTAAGCAATACGTAGATAAGAATGACAAGCTGCACCGGCGGACAGACCGGGAACAGGTTGTTGGATTCGATAAGCGGACCAGTGCCGAGGCCAGAGGAGCCGCGGTAAAGAAAAAGAAATAAAATGAGTTGCTACGGCGGTAACAATGGTGTAGAACAACGCCTGTTTTAATTGCCGGAAATCTGCCGACGGGCGTTAAACGGTGAGAGGAGAAATAACAATGTATAAATTTTTAAACAATCCATATTTACACGGTCCTTACATGGAAGCAGATAAGGGCGGAGGAGCTGGGGGCTCTGAAAAGGACGGCGAAGAGGCCGGAGGTGACGACCAGGCCGGAGATGATTCGGACGAAGACGGAAACGAAGACGATAACCAGGAGGATAAGCAGTACACACAGAAGGATATCGACGATGCTGTAAAAAAGCGTCTGGCCCGTGAAAAACGGAAATGGCAGAGGGAACAGCAGAAGGCTGGAGACGGAGCCGCCAAAGAAGATAAGGGCCAGGAAGACGGGGAAAGCGAGGCCGATCAGAAAGCAAAGAAAGCCGAAGAGAAAGCTGCTGCTCTGGAAATGAAATGGACCTGTCTTGAGCATGAGGTCAAAAAGGATTGTGTGGATGATGTTCTGGCTCTTGCCAAAGTGCATATGGCAAAAGATGAGGGTATGGATATTGAAGATGCAATTGACGAAGTACTGAAAAAGTACCCTCAGTTCAAAGACGGATATGAAGATTCTGACGAAGAAAATGGTCAGGATAAAAAAGGCTGGGGGCAGCGCCACGGGAAAGCCCAGCCGAAATCAACAACCGTGGAAGATGAAATCAGGAAACAGTTATTTGGAAAATAAGAAAGGGTAAGGTGAAACTATGGCAGCTTTTACTTTAGCACAGGCAAAAAATTTAAGTCAGGATAAACTGACAAACTTTGTAATTGATGAGTTTAGAAAGTCTCCGCTTCTGGACGCAATGGTATTTGATGATACCGTAAAGCCGCAGGGTGGCACTACTATGACGTATGTCTATAACCGGGTTAAGACGATGGCAACAGCAGCCGGAAGAGCGCTGAACGCAGAATATACTCCTCAGCAGGCAGATACTGAGCAGGTTACTGTTAATCTTAAGGTATTTGGTGGTTCTTTTAGTATTGACCGTGTAATTGCCAATTATGAAAAACAGGTTCTCGATCTGGTACAGTTTCAGCTTCAGCAGAAGACAACGGCAGTACGGTCACTGTTCCAGGACTGGATGATCAATGGAGACAGCTCCAAAGACAGCGGTATTGCCTTTGATGGATTATCAAAGATCCTTAAAGGAACCAGTACAGAAGTAACCCTTGACAGTGCAGCGCTCCTTGATCTTTCAACAGCAGCAAACGTAAAAGCAAACTGGCAGTCCTTCCTCTACGAGCTCCGGCAGGTAGAGAAGCTGCTTGATGGAGAGCCGGGGGTGATCCTGGTAAATAATGATCTGTTCGCAGTCTTCCAGTCCGTGGCGGATTTGTCCACGCAGTTTCAGCAGACGAAAAACGATCTTGGAACACAGATTGTAAAATACGGTAATGCAATCATTATGAAGATGGGAGATAAGCCGGGAACATCAACACCAATTATTTCGACGGATGCGGAAAAGGGAACGACAGACATGTATCTGTTCAGGATCGGACTGGACGCTGTTCACGGAGTAACGCCAGAGGGAACAAAAGAACCGAAGATTTACCTGCCGGATATGACCAGGCCCGGAGCAGTGAAAACCGGAGAAGTTGAGATGGTGGCGGCCATGGCGGTTAAGGCAACGAAATCCGCGGCTGTTCTTCATGGTATCCAGGTTGCGCCGGCGCAAGGAGCATAAAGAACGGAGGCGGTAAAGTGCCATACGTAGATGATAACTATTACTTAAATACATTCCACGGGGAGCCGGTAGATCCCGCCGACTTCCCGTCCCTCTCTATGAGGGCGGAGGAACTGGTGGAAGAAATGACCATGTACCGTCTGAATGCATCAACGTTTCAGGCAATGTCAGAAGATATGCAGCAGCGTGTAAAGAATGCGGTATGTGCTCAAATCGAATACCTTGACGCAAACGGCGGTAGTGACATGGACAATGGAGCAGAGCTTCAGAGCGCAGGTCTGGGAAAGTTTAACTATTCCATGGCTGCCAGTTCAAATGGGAGTACAACCCAGTCAGTATATGCTCCGCGAGCTTTGCGCGTCCTGATGCCTACTGGCTTGTTGTACAGAGGAGGTGGCGGCTAGTGAAACCGATACCGAAAAGCCTATTAATCCATAAGGTTCAGATACAGACTGTTACCGGTAAGGATGAATGGGGATCTGAAACGTTTTCTGATCCGGTTCCTGTAAGGTATGTAAGGCTGGAGCCGTCAACAAAATATGTGAAAGATAAACAGAATGAAGAGATCCAGCTTGCGGCAGTCCTGTTCTATGACTGCCACAACAGCCGGCCGCGGGGAATGGCATTCCATGACGGCCAGATGATCGTCTTTCATGGCGAAATGTACCGGATTCAACTGGTAGAACCATTGTATGATGGGAGAAAGCTGCATCATTTTGAAGTGGGGCTGATTCGCAATGCCTAAAATACAGACAAGGGTTACGATTAATAAATCATCGATCCGGATGCGGATCAAAGCAGCGGAGCAAGGCGCGCTTAATACGGTATCCATGCAGGCGCTTAAAGATGCGAACCTATATTGTCCGGAAGATCAAGAGAATCTGGTAAACAGCAGTCTTACGAATAGTGAGCCAGAAAGGGGAGTTCTGCGCTGGGCTACGGTATATGCGCGTATGCAGTACTATGGTGTTGTGATGGAGGGGCGTCCCCCCAAAGTGGCTACGGACCGGCCACTGAAATATACGAAGCCGGGTGCACAAAAAATGTGGGCGCATTATGCCAGGGCAAAGCATGGAAATGAATGGAAAAAGATATATCAGGCAGAACTAAGGAGGCTGATGAGGAATGATTGAACCACAGGTTGAATTACTGGATCTGATTTCAACAACCGTGAAGGAAAATTTCGGAATCCATGTAAGCCTTGACGGGACGCCAAAGCGCGGCGGCGTCAGTGCAGAGCTGGGGGCTGGGTATAGTGACGCGCTCTATTATGACAAGAGTGCCACACGTATCATACCGGTCTTATTTTTGAGTAAGGATGCTAATCAGCAGCTTGCATTAAGCCGGTTATGCCAGATATGCAACTATTTCCAACGGCTGAAGGTATACCCAGTCGCCGAAAGTTTTTCCTGGCTTGATGCTGTTACGACCACAGAGCCGAACAAAGTAGGATTACAGGAAGACCGGCAGTATATTTATTCAGCTATTATTAACATGTCAATCTATTTTTGAGAGGTGAGAAGATGAAGAAAATGAATCTGCAATTCTTTGCGGAGCCGGCCCTTCCGAAAAATACGGAGACACCGGAAATTAACTATGAGACAGAGGCGTTCTTGAACACGGCTCCGGACGGTGATACACCTATGTGGGCCAGTATGGCGAAGCTGATGAAAAACATGTCACAGGCGCTTAATGAGGTACTGTATCAGGCAAGTTATTACGCTGATAAGGGCTGGGGCAGTTCTGAGGTAACGGGCGCACAGCTTACCCTTACAATCACGGGTGATGTTAAGCCGGAAGATCCGGCGGCGGTTTATCTGCTTTCTGATAAGGTGCTTTATGGGCTTGCAAATGCCAGAAAGACACACCTGAAGCTTGAAAAGGGTGAGAAGGTTATTATCTGGCCCGTGACGCTGGCAAACATTACCCCAGCTTATGGAGACAGTAACCAGCCGAACGCATTGACAGTGACGATCCATGGGAACGGCAGGCCAACGATTGGAACAAAGACAGCATAAAGAGAGACTTATTCGGTCTCTCTTTTTAATTGGAGGAAAAAAACTATGGCATATCAGGCAAAAAGAAAACAGCTCTATACGGAAGATTTTGAACTTACAGAGGAGAACGGAACTGTCGTACACAGACTGCATGTAGAACTCGATCCGGATAGCATGGCGGTCAGGCTATCAGAAAAGCATATGGATCTTGTACGTGCGCTGGACGATGTAAAACGCTGCAACGGAAATACAACTACAGAGGACGGACTGGAAGTCGTAGGAAGGGCGGTTACGGATATCCTTGAAGCGGTATTTGGCAGAGATAACGCGAAAATAATCGCTGAGTTCTATAATGGCCGTTACTTTGAAATGTGTCGGGAGGTAATGCCTTTTGTGACAGGTGTAGTAATACCAGAGATCCGCAAGATTGCTCAGGAGAACAAGAAAACTATAGCTGCCGGGTACAACAGGAAACAGCGGAGCATGTTCGGAAGGAAGTGATCTGGTGGGTTTCCTTACGGATTATGAAGATAGTTACCTCATATTTCAGGGGAGGCGATATAAGCTTGATCTGGCTTATGATACGGTTCTCAATGTGCAGCGCATGTTCCAGGAGAAAAAACTTGATGATTCTGACATGCTTATCGAGGCATTAAAGATATTCCATGTTCCGAAGCGATATATACGTTTGTTGACATGGCAGGAACGGTCAGATCTGCTTCAGGCAATCTATGAGGAGAAGATACAAACCAGGTCACGGCCGCGGGTTGGAAAACAGCAAAAACTTTTCGATTTCGAGGACGACGGGGAATATATTTACGCCTCTTTCATGCAGGATTATGGAATTGATCTTATTGAAGAACAGGGCCGTCTTCCGTGGAACCGTTTCATTGCATTGTTCCAGGGGCTTGGAGCAGATACAAAGATCAAAGAGGTTATGCGGTACCGGGGCATGGAAATCCCGAAGCCCAATAAGAGCAACCAGAAGGAAATTCAGGAGATTATGGAGCTGAAGACATATTACGCGCTTGGATACCAGGAAAACAACGGTGCTGAGGGGCTGGAGAAACTCTTTACGACTCTGGAGGGGATGGCTACATGAAAACAGAAAAGGTAAAGTGTCCATACTGCGGACACGAACAGAATATTTTGTATGATAAGGAGAATGCCAGATGCCAGGGGATTTTCCTGCGCTGCAAAGCAAGACATTGCAGGAAAGATTTTGAACTTAAAATAAATAAAGACAAGTAGTGCCGCTGTGCCGATGTCTGTCTGAAACAGATGAAGGCAGGTGGAATAAGTGGCCGGGAAAGATGGCGAAGTTGTATTTGAAATCCGGGGCGATGACAGCAAACTGGAACAGGACCTTGATGGTGCAGCAAAGAAAGTAGAACAGTCTGCTAAGAAGGGCGCGGACAAAACCCAGCAGGTCGAGGAACAAACGTCTGAAGCATTAAAGCAGTCTAAAGAAGATGTTACCGAACATCATAAGCAGCAGAACGATGAACGCGTAAAAGACGATGAAGAGACTGGAAAACAGCGGGAAGAGACTGAACGTTCTACTGGTGACAAGATAAAAAGCATAGCCGGCGGGACCGCAAAGGCTATCGGAGCCGGAATGCTGGCCGCGGGTGCGGCCGCTGTGTCCATTGGAACCATGGCGGTAAACAGTGCTACGCAAATGGATCAGGCCATGAATCAGTTTATTTCCAGTACGGGAAAGGGTACGGAAGAAACAGAACGGTATCAGAAGGTTCTTGAAGATATCTATACAAATAATTATGGCGAGGATTTTAACGACATAGCTGCGGGTATGGAGAGCGTTACAAAGTCACTCGGTGATATGTCGGATGATAAGCTTCAGGAGATCACGGAATCCGCCTTTGCATTGCGGGATACGTTCGGTTATGAAATCCCGGAATCCACACGGGCCGCCAAAGCCATGATGGATAATTTCGGTATTTCCGGCGAGGACGCCATGGGGCTGATTGCCGCCGGAGCGCAGAACGGCCTTGATTATTCTGGGGAGCTGATCGACAGTATCAATGAATACTCTGTTCAATTTGGGAAACTCGGATTCAGTGCAGACGATATGTTCAAGATATTCCAATCCGGTGCAGAATCGGGGGCGTGGAATCTTGATAAGATCGGTGACGCTGTGAAAGAGTTCTCGATCCGCGCAATAGACGGATCTGATTCCACGATTGAAGGATTTGAAAAGGTTGGGCTGAATGCGGATGAAATGGCGGCTAAGTTTGCCGCCGGTGGAGATACTGCAAAATCAGCATTTCAGGAAACCGTAAAAGCGCTGTCAGAAATGAAGGATCCACTGGAACAGAACATTGCCGGAACGGATCTGTTCGGAACCATGTGGGAAGACCTGGGGCCTGAAGCAACGGCTGCACTGGCAGATATTACGGACGGTGCTTATGATACAGCTGACGCCATGGGGAAGATTAAGGAAACGAAGTATGATGATATCGGTTCCATGTTTGAGGGACTGAAGCGCAGCCTGGAGATGCTGATTCTTCCCCTTGGTGAACAGTTAATTCCTTTACTTGATAATCTGATTCAAGCTGTATTACCGCTTCTCGAGGAAGCATTACCTCCTCTTGTCGATCTGATCGGGGCGGCGATCGAACAAGTGGTACCAGTGATAGAATCCATACTTCCCGTTTTACTTGATTTAATACAGTCACTTCTTCCCCCATTGTTAAGCCTGATAAGTTCGGTTCTTCCACCGCTGGCCTCAGTGATAAGTGCGCTTGTTCCAGTGTTCGGTACACTTTTGGAAGCATTAGCTCCACTGATTCAGGCATTTGTGGAGATGCTGGAGCCTATTCTCGTATTGATTGCGGAGGCAATGGGGCCACTTGTGGAGGCCATCGAGCCGCTTATACAGATCATTTCTGCGATTCTGATACCAGTTCTTAAGCTACTGATGGCGGCATTCGGGGAAGCTATGCAGGGAATCATTAAAGAAGTCACTCATCAAATTGAAAATATTACGAAAATTTTTGATAACCTCATAGAGTTTATTAAGAATGTATTCACGGGTAACTGGAAAGGCGCTTGGGAGAATGTGAAAAACATTTTCAAAACAGTAGCGGACTCTCTGGCCGGAATATGGAAAACTCCGATCAATGCGATTATTGACCTCATAAACGGATTCCTTGGCGGACTTAGTAAAATAAAAATACCTGACTGGGTTCCGGTGATCGGCGGGAAAGGCTTTGATATTCCCAAAATACCACGTCTCAAAACCGGAATTGACTTTGTGCCTGGGGATTATTTCCCAGCATTTTTAGATTACGGTGAAAGGGTACTGACGAGACAGGAGAATGTCAGGTACAACGCCATGGGAGGTATAGCCGGAATGGAGGCGGCACTGAGCCGGGGAAATTATAACCGGGATCAGAAGATTGTTCTTGGTAAAGGCTGTATTGTTGTACAGTCGAATATTGACGGAAAGATGGCCGCGAAATCCATGGCTCCTTATGTCGATACGGAACTGGGGAAAGTGGATGAAGTAGCAGAGAGGGATGCGCAATGAATGTGACAATAGGTGATAAGAAGACGTTTGACGACTGGGGACTGAAATTACAGTCCCTCGTCGTAGGATTGCCTGAAGCAAAAACGAATCCTGTCGATATCCCCGGAGCTGATGGCGTAATGGATCTGACACAGGCGCTTGGGCCTGTACGGTATAATAACCGGGAAATACAAATGATTTTTGATGTTATGGCGGCTCCGGAGCGGTGGCATAGCTTAACAAGCGAGATAGCGAACTACCTTCATGGTCAGCGGCTTAAGGTGATTCTGGACAGTGATCCGGATTATTACTTTATCGGCCGGCTGGCCCTGAATTCCGAGAAGAGCGATTTCTACATGAACCACATCACGATCACCGGAGACATGGAGCCATACAAATATGAAATGTATTCCGGTATCGATAAATGGAAGTGGGATTCTTTTAGTTTTAAAAACGGGATTATACGAAATTACAAAGATCTTGTTGTCGATGGGAACCGGACTGTACGTATAACAGGAAGGAAAAAGCAAATTGTTCCTACGTTCATCTGTTCGGCAGTTTTAGAGGTGGAGTGGCAGGGAATAAAATATCCGCTGCCTGCCGGAGAAACGAAGATATATGCAATAGCGATACCAGAAGGAGAGAATAAACTGATCTTCTATGGAAATGGAACAGTGAGCATTGATTATAGAGGAGGGATTCTTTAATGTACAGAGTAACCGTTATCACAGACGGTATAGAATACCCACTGCATGAGCCACGGGACAGTGATGGAGAGTTACAGCTGATTGATCCGGTGGTCACTCCGGAGATGGGGAAAAATGGCAGCTTTACTTTTCGAATATCTCCGCTGCATCCTAACAAGGATAAGATTCAGGCATTAAGAAGCGAGATTACAGTATACGATGATGAAGAAATCCTGTTCGCAGGGCGGCCGATCGGAGACGAGAGCGACTTCTATAACATAGGAAAAGCGACCTGTGAGGGGGAACTTGCCTATTTATTGGACAGCATTCAGCGTCCATATAAGTTTACCGGGAGCAGTGCGGCCTTCTTGCGGCAAGTGCTGGAGGTGCACAACAGCCAGGTGGAAGAACGGAAGCGTTTTGAAGTGGGGAATATCACTGTCGCCGATATAGCGCCGGAAATACAGAGGTCAAATACTTCATGCGCCAATTCTCTGGAGACCCTGAAAACACAGCTTGTGGCAGTTAATGGCGGATATCTCAGGGTACGCAGAGCCGGCGGGAAGAAATACCTGGATTATGTCAGCGATTACGGAGGGATAAACAGCCAGCCAATCCGGTTTGGGGAGAATCTGCTTGATCTGACCCGGTATGTAAAGCCCACATCAATCATTACGGCTCTCATTCCGTATGGGGCGACGCTTGAAAGTAACAACACAGAAGAGGAAGAGAAACCTATTGATATCACGACGGTAAATGACGGAAAGGATTATATATACGATCAGGATGCAGTGAATGCTTACGGCTGGATCTGGGGGACCCAGACGTTCGATGATCTAACAGATCCGGAGGCATTACTCAGCCGCGCGCGGGCTTACCTTACGGAGTGTGTAGCCTTGCCGGTTACATTGGAGCTCACGGCGGTTGACCTGGGGCTGATTGATGTTGATGTGCAGAAACTTAAAGTAGGATACTGGACGCAGGTAGAAAGCGTACCGCATAAGATCAGTCGGCGGTTCATGCTGTCGAAAAAAGCGATCCATCTGGACAATCCGGGGAAAGACGAAGTGATCCTTGGACAGACGCTTCCCAGCTTTACAGGGGCCGTGAGCAAGGGGCAGATGGAGATATCAGACCGTATCAAACGTGTGGCGGCCAGTGCAAGCCGCGAGATCAACAGGAAGGTAGAGAATGCCACTCAGCTTATTACAGGCGGCAAGGGCGGCTATGTAGTGCTTGATGTAGACGATCCGGACACAGGGAAGCGGTCCCTTCCGTGGCGCATTCTTATCATGGACACGCCGGACAAAGAGACAGCAACCAGTGTGATCCAGCTTAACAAGAACGGGATCGGCTTCAGCCGGACGGGGATCAATGGACCATATGACAATGCCTGGACCATAGATGGGAATCTGGTAGCTGATTTTATCACAACGGGAACTATGCTTGCCGACCGGATCCGCGGCGGTATCCTTGAGGTGGGCGGCGCTGGCCTGGCGCGAGATGGTAGTATCGCGGTCAAGAATGTACAAGGCGAGATAATCGGTACCTGGGATAAGACCGGGCTCCATGTGTTGTTAGGTGTAATTGAAGGCAGTACGATCAAAGGGTCTAAGATTATCGGCGGTTCCATAAATATCGGTGATGGCACTTTTGAGGTGGACAGCGACGGATCAGTGATTATCAATTCCGGCGAAATCAACATAGGAAACGTGATGATTACACAGAATTATACATGGCTGGGCGATTTTGGAATATCCAGTACAGGAGATGGTTTGTTTTATAGTCGTGATTCCGGACACTCAGTACAAATCTATTCTATATCTTACCCTGATATGAATGGCCCTGCAATCGTATTAACTAACGGAAATTATACAACACGTTTGGGATATGGAAGTCTTGATACTTATGATATTACATTACAGGCATTATATGATGAATACGGGCCATCATGGATAAGCGTATCAGATAATATTATTGAATTATGGAATCGCTTAATAGCACTTGAAAATTCAATTTAGAATTGAGGAGGGTTGAACTGATGAATAAAATAGAATATAATGTAGATAAAGGAGGTGATAAGTATGTTTATAAAACGACGGTTATTTCTTTTATCTATGTTATTTTCACTATTTTTTTCTATCAATATATATGCTATGCCAAAAAACTTAAATACTAAAGAACCTATTTCACCAACACCATTAAATGATAGCAGTTTTCAAGATGGTAATCGATGGACATGGGTGAATGATAATTTATGTGTACAGTTTCGGACTGGAGGTCCGGTTAATACCGCTATTACTAGGGAACAATTACAAAAAAGATACGATCTTGGCTTATTAAATCACTGGTACGAAGATGGGAAAATAAAAGAGCGTGAAACATATTCCGGTAAATGGTCACAGGACGAAGACGGTATATGGTCATTTGTATTTGATGATAACACAATTCCAGCTGAAATAACTAAGATTGACGATGTTTATTATGCTTTTAATAATTATGGAGAACTACGAGAGGGTGTAGTGTATTATGGAAAAGCGAAAACGCCCTATGATAACACTGGAACCCTGACAACCGGAGCCGACGGAGTAGTTAATTCAGACGATCCGGAGTTTCTGGCTTGGCTGGAAACGCAGTACGTACCGGCGTGCACGAGTCACGAATAAATAAGATACTGAACACAGAGCGAGGAATAACTTCCCCGCTCTTTTTGTATGCCTAAAAAGTGAGGTGATTATATGGCAGATATTAGCAAAGAAATACAGGCTTTTCAGGACGCGGAATATGGCGAGGAAGTCCGCGGGTCTATGATATCCCTGGCTGAGAAAGTTAATGACGAAGTTGTAAAAGGTACTGTTGATGCTAAAGCAGCGGCTCAAAATGCAAATAAGGCGGCAGCTGATGCAGATGCCATACGGCAGGATCTTCAGTACAAAAAGGAAACCGATTATTGGAGAGGAAGGCCAGGAGAAAGTGGAATCACTGCTTTAGCTTCTGGAATGTTTACACTGGCACTCGACCCGACGACGTATGACTTGTATGCATATTATCCGGATGCAGATAATCCCCCCGCATTTGAATATGAGAAAGCGACCGGAAACCTATACTATCTGATCGATGATTAAAAGTGAGGTGCAATATGATAGTAGCGAAGTTTACAAGCGGCTGCACAACAACGGCTCATGGATTAACTCAGTGGGATTACGGTCAGGAACTTGTACTTGAATGTGCAGGGCTGGAAATACCTGACGGCACAGAGATCAATTACTATCAGGGGAAATTGTCCAGTATAGCATACATGAAAAGCAATCATGTAATGATTCCCGATATAATGTTGCAAAGTGCTGACGACATAACCGCATATGTGTATATCCGATCTCCGGCCAGCGGTGAAACTGTTTTATCTGTCAAACTACCTGTACGGGAGCGGCCGCAACCTGATAATTATGTGCTTCCAGAGTATAAAGATTATACAAGGCTCCTTCCCCCAGGCGGGGACGCAGGTCAGGCACTTATAAAAGCGACGGATCAGGACTTTGATACACAATGGGTTGATGATGCAGGCATGGAGGAAATGACAGATGCCGAAATCGATGCAATGTTTTTAAATTAAGGAGGACCAAATGGGAAAATATTTTTCTTCTGAAAATGCTATAAGGTATTGGAATAATACAAAGAACTGGGTCATGGATCTTTTTGTGGCTAAGGTTGACGGGAAAGGACTGTCTACAGAGGATTATACTACTGCTGAGAAAAACAAGCTGGCTGATTTGCATAATACTACTGTAGATAGCGCGTTATCCAGCACATCAACAAATCCGGTACAGAATAAGGCAATCAATACAGCTTTAGCCGGTAAGGTACCGACAACTCGTAAGGTTAATAACAAGGCACTTTCCGCAGACATTAACCTTACGGCGGCTGATGTGGCAGCGATCCCGGCAGCACAGAAAGGCGCGGCCAGCGGAGTGGCGGAGCTTGACGCATCCGGGAAGGTTCCCGCAGCGCAGCTTCCCAGTTATGTAGACGATGTTTTAGAATATCCTGCAAAAAGTAACTTCCCAGCAACGGGAGAAACCGGAAAAATATATGTGTCTACGAACGATAATAAAACCTATCGTTGGAGCGGAAGCGCTTATGTCGAAATAAGTGCCAGTATTGCATTGGGAGAGACCGCCAGCACGGCTTATCCTGGCAATAAAGGAAAGATAGCTTACGATCACAGCCAGGCGGCACATGCTCCGGCAAATGCCGAACAGAATGTTCAGTCTGATTGGAGTGTGACAGATACATCATCTGATGCCTATATCAAAGGGAAACCGACCTCCATGCCTGCCAATGGTGGTAATGCGGCTACGGTTGGAGGACATACCGTAGGGATTGACGTTCCGGCAAATGCAATATTTACAGATACGAAACCCGTTGCCATGAAGGGCGCGACTGCTTCGGCAGCTGGTGCAGCTGGCTACGTTCCCACTCCGCCAGCTGGATCACAGACAAAGTTTTTGAGGGCTGACGGAACTTATCAAACACCTGCGAACACAACGTATTCTGCGTTTAAAGGAGCAACCGCCAGCGCTGCGGGTAGCTCCGGTTTGGTTCCGGCCCCTGCTGCTGGAAAGCAGGATAGTATATTATGTGCAGACGGAACGTGGGCGGAGCCTTTAACTGACGCTGAAATTGATGCTATATGTGTTGTGTAACGAGGTGAGGTCGCATGGGAAAATTTATTAGCAAAGCTAATTTAGAACGCATATGGAAAAAAACAAAGGCTTACACAGACAGAAAGTTCGATGATGTTAATCCTATAGGACTGTTTAATTTGCAGTATGATGCTGCAACTGGAAATCTGTACGCGGTTTATCCTGACGGATCACCGCCGCCTGCATTTGAATATGAAAAGGATACCGGGAACTTATACTATATAACGAGTGATTAAGGAGGACTTTATAAAATGGCAAGAATTTTAATTGGAAATATAAAACCAACTTTAGTAAACAATGCCCTTACTACACAGGCAGGATTGTACGCCTTAGACGCGGCCATGGGATATACGCTTGACGATAAAATAGGCAAGGTAAGTAGTGATTTAGCGGCGGAATATGCTCTTGCCGGTACTACTTTTGTTACTGATTTTAATAATGCCTCCATGCCGGGGCGCTATCGAGTCTATAACGCCTCAGGGACCGCTGCACATGGTCCATATGCTGGATCAGTTGGTGGTTATGTAGATATCCTTACAGATGGAGATACTGCTGTAACAGGAACTAAAGTATATCAAGAACTACACGATCACAACGGAGACACATATACGCGGATTAATATAGCAGGCACATCATATGGTGCGTGGGAGCACTATACACAAGACTCCGATTTGGGAGGCAATCTGCAGCTCCGTTCAAAATTGTACACCGGTTCCGCTGCATCAGGAATTGTCGTTACCAGCCGAAACAATCCCATATCACTGGAAAATGTCAGTGGACAAATTCTTGCTCATGTAGATAGCAACCAGATCGGGTATGTATCGACATGTCCAACCAACCCGGTCACTTTTACGGTCGCAAATGGCCGTGTAAAAATGTATGTCGATAATACATTCATGGGGTTTATTACCACCACTACCACTTAATATGATCATATTGCGGTCCACTGGCTCCATGCGTCAGTACCACGGTCATAGTACGTTTTATACATTTTGCCATTTGCGTCGATGGATATCCAAAATTGATTATTTTCTGACACGCGGCCGCCTATTTGGATACCTGCGGAAACACTTGTTAAATTCTGTTTATATGGTGTTCCCAGAGTGTTGGCTCCCCAAAGTGCAAAATGTATACCATTTGCCGCCTGCCATGATTTGGAGTCTGTAAGCACAGTGAGATTTTCCAGTCCGGAAAGGTTCGCTAAATCACTACTTTCACAATTAAGAAACTTGTTAATCAGAGCTGAAAGGCTCTTATTTTTATACCCGAAAAGGGAGAAAGGAGTCCGTACATGAAGGACACTATGATCTTAAAAAATGGAACTATTATTGAACTGGAGGCAGGCGCAAGCCTGGGAGCCTTACAGGTGGTGGCGACTGATCGGGCGGCCATGGTGGCAACATGGGAGGTATTGACACCAGATAATCTTGCAGCAGTGCAGATCAAAAACGGAGATGGAATTGTAATCGGAAATTATACTGACCTCGTGTTAGCTTCTGAAACGTCCACGGTATCCGCTGATGGCGCTGTCCTTACAACGTATAGCCTGCGCGAGAAAACGGACATAGAGAAGCGCCTGGACGCTGTAGAGGAAGGTCAGGCGGTGCAGGATGGGGCAATCGGTGATCTCGGTGAAGCGGTTGGTACACTGGCGGAAGGAGGTATAGCATAATGGGGGCATTTTACGGAACACGGATCAGGCGCGGTATTATTACGATTAATGAGGTGCCGAAGTTTTGGAAAACAAAGACAGAAAAATGGCTGGAAGAGAATCCGGAATAACTGACAGGAGGGCTTACATATGCCTACAGAGATAATGGTGGCTCTGATCGGGCTGGGAGGCAGTGCAATCGGTACATTCGCCGGCGTGTTTGCGTCGGCGAAACTGACCGCCTACCGGCTAGAGCAGCTGGAGAAGAAAGTGGATAAGCATAACACAGTTATTGAGCGGACCTTTAAATTAGAGGAGGCTCAGGCGGTTATGCAGGAGCAGATAAAGGTTGTTAATCACAGGATCAGTGATCTGGAAAGAGAGGAATAATTATGGATTTTGGAATTGCGAGTGTTGCAGGTATCACAGCGCTGTGCTATTTAGCCGCTATGGCGGTTAAGGCAACGACAGTAGACAACAAATGGCTGCCGGTAATCTGCGGAGTTATCGGGGCATTACTGGGCGTTGCGGGTATGTATACAATGCCGGATTTCCCGGCAGTGGATATAATCAACGCAGCGGCGGTTGGAACTGTATCGGGGCTTGCGGCTACCGGTATCAACCAGATTTATAAACAACTTAAGGGTGGCGGCCAGTAACGCTGGAGGTGATCCGCTAATCTCCCAGCTGGCAGGGTTAGAGCCGGAGCTGTTGCGATCTCGCAACAGTTGTGACGTCACAACTTTTTATGGGCCTGGGATTCCGGGCCTTTTTTGATTGGAGGATAACTATGGTACCTATCACAAAACAAATCAAACAGATCAATTGCTATGCAAGTCAGAATCACCCAAAGTACATCGTAATCCATGAGA